>Ga0265594_1000016_pt1 | contig 161581 bp, 126 predicted proteins | sample saktaG_11_FD_190147 | JGI IMG/M metagenome (GOLD analysis project Ga0265594, IMG submission 190147) | Saline water microbial communities from Sakinaw Lake, British Columbia, Canada - sak_2011_5_24_80m | ecosystem: Environmental > Aquatic > Non-marine Saline and Alkaline > Saline ...
TCTTCCTTTGATAGAATGATAACTTGTTTCGGTCTTCCTGTTCTCATGAGTGTCCTCCTTTAAGATTATGCTCATGATAACATAAGAAGGCAATATAATCAAGTTATTTATGAGACAAGACACTAGTAGTGAACCATCTCTTGTAAAAGTCCTTTCGGTTATAGATGATTGCATCAAATATGTTTTAAATGAGGAATATCCATCTCAGATAATTGATATTGATGAATATATTGGAGTTTTGGGAACTGATAATTTTGATCGGAATGTAGTTGCAATAGAAAATGCACTTGGGGATCTACCTAAAACTTATAAAAACGAGCTGATAAATAGGCTTTTCACAGTTTACATTCATCCCGATTCTCCAAGTGTATTAATTTCAAATATCGAGTTTGTTGCCCCACTTCTCTGGAGAATTTTGCCTAAAAGTATAAAAATCCAAGTAGTTCGGCGAGTTGATCAAGAATACCCAAAAGGCAACACAGTGATAACCGATCGATCTTTTGCTTTTGTTCGAATAGTTGAGGCAGTTTTGTATTTATCACACAACGCTAGAAAGTATGTAATTGCACCCATTGTGGAAAAGCTTAAAAACAATCTCGATAATTGGCCCACTGAAGATGAGTGTGTGCGAAAGTTGGTGCCATTTTCATCGGTAATACCAGAGGAACTGATAAATGATTATGTTTGGGCAATAACACACACATATGTAGGGAAAATGGGCTCTAGCTATAAATTCTCTCGTACAGATTTTTATGCAGATGGAGCTGCCTATTTGATTCCTTCAATGTTTGAAAAGTTCAATGATAGGATGGCCTCATCCTTTGTTCATACAGTAGAAAATAGCAAAACGCTTAAAAGCAGAATTCATAGCCCATCTAAAATCAAGAGGTTGAGATCACTAGGACTTATTGTTGATGAAAAGACTTCTGATTCATTTGAAAAGAGACAGATTATTGATCTTCTTATTGATGAGTCAAAAGAAAATGAATTTTTTAAAGCGATTAAGAGCTAACAAAATAATGGATCAAATGTCTAAAATTGAGTAACTTTTTACAGAATGACTATGCTCAGAGTATTTTATTTTTTGAGCAGATGTACATATTATCCGGCACTGCTCATCATTGCCGTCAGGTTTTTTTTGCTGCGTGCAGCATGATTTTCTGGATGCGAGGGACAATCTCGTCGATGTCATCGATGATACCCTCACGAAGCAGTATGTTATCAAGCAGCTGCAGAGACAGGGATTTTAATTCGGTTGATTCAGGTTTGGCTTTATGAATACGTACCATTTCCTTGATTAGTGCATTATCCGGATTTATTTCAAAGACTTTCTTGGAATAAGAGTAATCTTTGTTGACCATTTTTATTACTTTTTCCATCTGGGCAGAAGGCGCGTCTGAAGGGTGGACAAGCATACATGGACTTTCCACTAATCTGCCTGAAACCCTGACGTCAGCGATTTTTTCTCCATATAATTTTTTAAGATAATTGATAAAATTTTCGATATTTTTGATCTGATCTTTGTTTTTTTCTTCTTCTTTTTTCTTGTCCAGCTTGATGTCTGCACTTTCGGCCATTGTAAACTTTTTATCCGCATAATCCTTTAAATGTTCAATTACGAACTCATCCAGCGTATCGTCCAGGTAAAGCACTTCAATATCCTTTTTCTTGAAAGCCTCAAGGGCCGGATTCTTTTCGATGGAATCAATGTCGAGTCCGGCAGCGCAGTAGATTTCCTTCTGGTCTTCCCTCATTCTCTCTTTATATTTTTTTAGATCGACATATTTGTCCTTGGATTCTTTTGATGAGTGAAAGAGCAGGAGGTCGGATATTTTTTTCTGGTTATCAAAATCAAAAGCTGCCCCTTCTTTGATGCTTCTATTAAAGTTATTCCATATTCTCAGATATTTTTCTATGTCATTTTCTTTGATTTTCTTTAAATGGTCGAATATTTTTTTAAGGATGTATTTTTTTATCTTAGTTATTTTTATGTTGTTTTGAATCGTTTCTCTTGAGATATTCAAAGGAATTTCTTCGGAATCGATTATGCCTTTTACAAACCTGAGGTATTCCGGAAAGATGTCTCTGCTCGCTTTTTGGATGAGGACTTTGTTCGAATAGAGATCTACGCCAGGTTCTGTTTTAAAGAGGCCGAAAAGCTCAAGAGAGGTTTTCGGGATATACAGAATAGAGTTAAACTGAACAGGTGCGTCCGAAGAGATATGGAGATATGTCTCGGGTTCTTCCTGTGAGTTGTCGATAAACTTAAAAAAGTCAAAATAATCCTTTTCCTTGAGGCTAGATTTTGGCTGTGTCCAGATTGCTTCAGCGATTTCTATCTTTTCGTTTTCAACATACACCGGGAATGGAACGAATTTGGAATATTTAGAAAGGATGTTTTTTATTGTGTATTTTTCAAGAAATTCTTTTTCGCTTTTTTTCAATATGAGTTCGATCCGCGTTCCACGACGTTTTTTCAGTGTTTCTTCTATAGTGTAAGCAGTCCCACCTTTTGATTTCCAGAGATAACCCATGCTGTCCTTGTGGAATGAGCGTGTGTAAATATGGATCTCTTTAGCAACCATGAAGCTGGAGTAAAATCCCACACCGAATTTTCCGATTAAATCCATCCGGTCTTTATCCTTTGATAGGGCTAATTTCTTGATGAAGTCAACAGTACCGGAATGTGCAATAGTTCCAATATTTTGGATGAGTTCTTCTCGAGTCATTCCGATGCCTGTATCTTCGATGATAAATTTTCCAAGAGTTTTATTAAAATAGATCTCGATTTTCAACGCTTCATCCTTATCCAGGATATCTTTGTTGGTCAATATCTCGAATTGAACCTTATTGAGGGCGTCCACTGCGTTTGAAATCAGCTCCCTCAGGAAAATTTCTTTGTTCTTATAGAGCGAATAGACAAGGATGTTCAGTAATTCTTTGACCTCTGATTGAAACTCATGTTTTTCTGTTTTTTGTTCGGGCATCTTTTCTCCTGTTGTTATTTTAAATAGAGATTTATTTTATTATCTGTTTATAATGAGCATGGTAATTTTTTGTTTTATTCTCAGTTAAGCATAATTTTTACCACAGCTTAGACTAATCGTCAAATAAATGTTATCCATGAATTTTCTTTTTAAAATGATTCTTTATTGTTAAGATATATAACTTGAAATGAAACGATATCTTGATCCTCAAGAAAATTACACACAAAGCAAAAAAGCGGTTGGATATGTGCCCAGGAAAATGGCTGCACAGGCAGATTATGACCGTGTTGGATTTATGTCCGGATTAGAAGTCCATCAGCAGCTTAAAACCGGTAAAAAGCTTTTTTGTAACTGTCCTGCTGGAATATATAATGACTTAGATGATTACGATGCAGAGATAATCCGGCATATGAGACCCACTCTCAGTGAACTTGGGGAATATGATGGAACTGCACTGATGGAATTCAAGACGAAGAAGCAGATTATCTACAGGATTAAGGATAGAACAGCCTGTACTTATGATATTGACGACACTCCTCCTTTCCCGATCAATAGGGAAGCACTGAAGATAGCATTGGAGATCTCACTGCTGTGTAAGTTGAATATTGTCGGTGAAGTCCATATTACCCGAAAGCAGTATCTTGATGGAAGCATTCCGACCGGATTCCAGAGGACTGCGATTTTGGGAGTTGAAGGAGAAATACAGTTAAAAAATAAAAAAGTCCGCATCATTCAATTGAGCATCGAGGAGGATGCCTGCCGGGAAGTTTCTGATGTAGGCCATGTGAGAATTTATCAGACTGACAGGCTGGGCATTCCCCTTATTGAAACAGTCACATATCCCGATTTTGCAAATCCTGACGAAGTCAAAGAAGGGGCAGAGTATATCCGTTTTTTGAACAGAAGCACAGGGAAAGTGAGAGTCGGGATTGGAGCTGGAAGAGAAGATGTCAATGTAAGCTGCAGGGGTGGAACAAGGGTAGAAATAAAAGGGGTTTCTCATAATAAATTGATACCCGAACTCACCCATAATGAGGTCTTCAGACAGTGGGCACTGCTGAGAATTAGGGGCATTATTTCCAAGAAAGTTAAAGACGTGGATAAATGGAAAATCAAATATAAATTCCTTGACCCGAAGGAGTTTGATTTTTATTACAGGCCTCTAATATCCGCCAAGGAAAATGGCTGGAAAATAGCTGCTGTTAATCTTCCTGAGTTTGGAGGAATTCTATCACATTTCACCCAGCCCGGAAAAATGTTTGCAGATGAATTAAGTGACAGGCTTAAGGTAATTGCTTGCATAGAAAAGCCGAACCTTGTCCATTCTGAGCAGTTTGAAAAAGTAATTTCAGATGCAAATTTTATAAGAATAAAAGAAATCCTTGGATCGGGCAAAAATGATGCGCAGCTCCTAATATGGGGGCACGAAGAAGATATGCCGACTGCCCTGGAAACAGTGGAAGAACGATGTCAATGGGCGTTTAAAGGTGTGCCCAATGAGAGCCGGAAGTCTTTTGAAGATGGAACTACGATCTTTGAAAGAGTCCTTCCTGGGCCTGATAGAATGTATCCGGATACTGATTCAGCTCCGATACCTCTGGATGATGACTATATCGATAAACTAAACAAACGACTTCCCAAAGATGTATGTGAGCGCTACCGGCAGCTTAGGAAATGGAAGATACCCGAAGATACATATAACTACATCTTAAGGAATAATCTTGTTCCTATTATTGAAAGAATCATAAATGACCTCAAAATAGATTCGAGATTTGCAGGCACTCTATTCGGGCATAATTTGAAACATGTTGAAGGAAAGTATCCTGTTTCTCCTGATTTTAATTACGAAAGAATATTCGAGCTGCTGAGTTTTATTAAAAAAGAAAATCTGGATTTGGCCATCGCCAAAATAATGATTCCTGTAGTTTATCAGCATCCAAAAATGGATTTCGAGTCGGTTCTTGTCTCTATTAAATTTATCAAATTATCCAAACAGCAAATATTTTATAGAATTCCTTTTCTGAAGAGAAAATTTATGGATATAAACACATCCAGTAATAATAATGCTGAAGTAAACTGGATAATGGGGGAAGTTAATAGAACTGCTTTGGGAAATATTCCTATGGTAGAATTAAGGGAATTTGTAGAAAAACATGACGGGCAGCCCCTGGCTGGCAGATAAGGACTGAATCATGACTGAAGATATTTTCCAGGGATATAAAGGCAGATCTCTCTCCGTATTAAAAAAATATGATGCCAGAGTTTGGGGAAAGGTAGAAATTGATTCAACTAGAGGGATGTTCAAAGGAACAATCCTGCCGCGTTCAGAAAATGATGATGATGAGCACATCGTTTTGAAAATTGCCACAGGTTATAATATTGGAATTAATATTGATACAATAAAATCCATAAAAGAATTGGGGTACAAAAAAGCAAAATATCAAATCCCGGAAAAGGAGTTTCCCTATTCTGATGATAAACCGAATGTTAAACTCTTTGGAACGGGAGGAACGATCGCTTCCAGGTTGGATTATAGAACAGGAGCCGTGATTCCGGCTTTTTCGCCTGGAGAATTGTATGGGGCTGTCCCTGAACTCGCTGATATCTGCAATCTTACAACTGAAAAATTGTTTGCAGTTTTCAGTGAAAACATGGGGCCTGAACAGTATAAAGCTCTGGCAGTGGCTATCGGTAAAGAGATTGAAAAGGGGACAGACGGTATAATCATCGGACATGGGACAGATACACTCCATCATACTGCAGCGGCATTAACTTATATGATACAAGGCTCTCCTGTCCCGATCATCCTGGTAGGCTCACAGCGATCTTCGGACAGGCCTAGTTCTGATGCTGCATTAAACCTTATGCATGCTGCTTATGCAGCCGGGTATTCTGACATTGCAGAAGTAATGGTCTGTATGTTCGGTCCGACATCCGATGAATATGGTTTTTTACACAGAGGCACGAGAGTGAGGAAGATGCACTCTTCCTACAGGTCGACATTCAGGACTGTGGGAGATATCCCTCTCGGAAAGGTTACAAGAAATAGTGTAGAAGCTTTGAAGCCCGAGTACAATCACAGGCGCAAAGACAGAAAAGTAAGAATACTGCCTTATTTTGAAGAAAAAGTTTCCATTGTTTATTATTACCCGAATATGAAACCGGACATTATTGATTCACTTATAGATAATGGATATAAAGGTATTGTGATTGCAGGGACAGGACTTGGCCATGTGAACAAGCCTCTGTATCCTGTAATTGAAAGAGCATTTAAAAAAGATATCCCGATTTATATGACTGTCCAAACCTTATGGGGTTATGTTCATATGTATGTATACGATACTGGAAGAGACCTCATGGCCAAGGGCGTGATTCCTACTGGGAATATGCTGCCCGAAGTTGCATATATCAAGTTGGGATGGGCGTTAGGGCAGACCCAGGACCCTGAAAAAGTTAAGAAGATTATGTTAGCTCCGGTTAATGACGATATCACACCTCGTGAGCCGTACAATGGATATCTGATATATCAGGGAGGAGTGCCGGAGGTTGAGGAATTTATCAAAAAATTCCGTAAATAAAAACGTATCGAATGAGATTGAATAATCCAGGTTTAAAAGAAGGGGATAAATGAAAACATCATTTAAATGGAATATCATCCTTAAATTGATAATAATAGCTGGTTTTTTAGTGTTAACGAACGTTGTGGGTGCAGCCAAAAAACAAAAGGATTATCCTGTAAAACCAGTCCAATTTACAGATGTAAGAGTAAACGACATTTTCTGGGCCCCGCGTATGGAAACAAACCGAACCGTAACTATACCCTTTGCTTTTAAAAAGTGTGAAGAAACTGGGCGTATAAATAATTTTTCTAAGGCTGCCGGAATGATGGAAGGGAAGTTCGAGGGCTACCGTTATAATGATTCGGATGTATATAAGGTGATGGAAGGGGCCTCTTATTCATTAAGCCTTCACCCGGATCCAAAGCTTGAAAAATATATGGATGACTTAATTGCGAAAGTCTCTGCCGCCCAGGAAGATGACGGCTACCTTTATACTTCTCGTACGATTGATCCTGATCATCCGGCTGCTGGTGCCGGAGATAAACGCTGGTCAAACTTGGGAGTCAGCCATGAACTTTATTGTGCGGGACATATGTATGAAGCAGCAGTTGCTTATTATCTAGCGACAGGCAAAAAAACTTTGCTGGATGTAGCGGTAAAGAATGCAGACCTTGTTGACAGGGTATTTGGCCCTGATAAAAAACATGGTGCTCCAGGGCATCAAGAAATAGAAATAGGCCTTGCAAAATTGTACCGTGTGACAGGTAATGAAAAATACCTGAGGCTTGCCAAGTTTTTCCTCGATGAACGCGGTCCTTCTCTGAAATTGAAGATTTATCCCAAGTCATCGAATTTTGCTGTCTATAGTGAGCTTGAATATCTACAGTCTCACAAGCCGGTGATTGAACAGAGAGAAGCGGTTGGGCATGCTGTTCGTGCTGGCTATATGTATTCAGGCATGGCAGATGTGGCTGCGCTTACTGGTGATAAGGACTACATAAATGCGATAGACCGCATCTGGGAAAACGTCGTTACAAAAAAGCTCTATCTTACCGGAGGTATAGGCGCCAGGCATGAAGGAGAGGCGTTCGGGGATAACTACGAACTGCCCAATCGCACTGCCTATAATGAGACCTGTGCAGCCATCGCAAATGCAATGTGGAACCACCGCCTTTTTCTTCTTCATAGCGATGCAAAGTACATCGATGTCCTGGAGAGGATAGTATACAATGGGTTAATTTCGGGTGTGTCCCTTAGCGGTGACCGTTTCTTTTATCCAAATCCTCTTGAGTCTGATGGGAAATACAAATTTAACCAGGGTGAACTTACACGCAAGCCGTGGTTCGACTGTGCCTGCTGTCCTGGAAACATAACTCGCTTCCTACCTTCATTTCCAGGGTATATTTATGCACAGAAGGGCGATATTATCTATATCAACCTATTTGTTCAAAGCTCCAGCACGATAGAGATTGATGGGAACAGGATTAATATAGGGCAGGAAACGCGCTATCCTTGGGATGGGGCAGTAAAGATTGCGGTTGATCCGGAACGCAGCGGTAAGTTTGCGCTTCACATACGTATTCCCGGGTGGTCACAGGGTAATCCTGTACAAGGGGATCTGTACAGCTATAAAGAGAAGAGCAAAGGGGAAGTAGTTCTCAAGGTAAATGGTAAAAAATGCAGGATTGATACAAATAAAGGTTTCGCACGTATTCGGCGCAGGTGGGAGAAAGGGGATAAGGTTGAAATATTATTTCCAATACAGGTTCGGCGAGTGTTGTGTAATGAGAAAGTGGAGGAAAACTTAGGGAAAGTGGCTTTGGAGAGGGGGCCTGTTGTTTACTGTTTAGAGGGTGCAGACAATAATGGGCATGTGCTTGAGCTTTCTCTGCCTGATGATTCGGTTCTTGAGGCTGAATACTGTGGTGATAAGTTGGGAGGCATTATGCTGATAAAGGGCGAATGTGCTGCGTTGGACAGCGTGAAGGAAGGAAAGCAGTTAAGGAAGAAATTTACAGCGATTCCTTATTATGTGTGGGGGCACCGCGGAGCAGGGGAGATGGCAGTGTGGATTCCAAGAAAAAAGTAAAGAATCGAATGATTAAGCTGGATTATTTACGATCCGACCTAACCTACGCATCGGTTGCCGTAGTGATTAGGTTGGGGCAAGGTACAGCAGAAGTTTGATAGAGTCAGGATAAAGTTTGATTTAAGAAAAGATTTGATATGATTATAAAAATCTTGAAGAAAGGATAATATTCATGTCTGGATTTCAGCTGTTTGACTGGATAATCATTTCATTATATTTTTTAGTCCTTTTCGGAATTGCCTGGTGGGTTATAAGAAAAAAGCAGGTAAATACGACTGATTATTTCTTAGCAAGCCGGCATATCGGTTGGTTTGTGATTGGTGCATCCATTTTTGCATCCAACATTGGTTCTGAACACATCGTCGGACTTGCCGGCACTGCTGTAAAAAGCGGGGTCGCGATGGGGCATTACGAATTACACGCCTGGGTCATTCTTCTTCTGGGATGGGTTTTCGTCCCATTTTACATGCGAAGTAAAGTTTTCACGATGCCTGAATTTTTGGAGATGCGTTATTCTCCGACAGCACGCTGGTTTTTATCGTTAATGTCACTCGTTGCTTATGTTCTGACAAAAGTATCCGTTACAATTTATGCAGGTGGAGTAGTATTCCAAGCCCTGCTGGGAATTGAATTTTGGACAGGAGCCTTGATTATAGTAATACTGACTGGGATATATACTGTTTTGGGGGGACTGCGGGCAGTCGTTTACACAGAAACTCTGCAAGCTGTAGTATTGATTGTGGGGTCGATAACAGTAACAATAATGGGGTTAATAAAAATTGGAGGATGGGGAAATTTAGTTTCTGTTGTAGGGGCTGATCATGTCAACTTATTTTTGCCGTTAAATCATCCGGATTTTCCATGGCTCGGAATGGTATTGGCACCTCCGATCGTCGGGGTCTGGTACTGGTGTACAGATCAATGTATTGTCCAGCGTGTTCTAGCGGCAAAAAATGAAACACAGGGAAGACGCGGGACAATTTTTGCAGCATACTTGAAACTCCTTCCATTCTTCATTTTCATTATTCCGGGAGTAATTGCCTATGCCCTGACAAAAACCAATCAGCTCAATCTTGCTGCATCTGACCAGGCTTTTCCTGCAATGGTAAAGGCACTTCTTCCGACAGGCTTTAAAGGGCTTGTGGCTGGAGGCCTGCTAGCTGCACTAATGAGCTCTCTTGCTGCGGTATTCAATTCATGTTCTACATTATTTACAATGGATATCTATAAAAAGATAAAACCGCGCTCGTCCGAGAAGTCGCTCGTTTTTGTGGGACGTATTGCCACGGGAGTTGTCGTCATTTGCGGGATTCTCTGGATTCCATTTATGAAATTTATTTCTGGAGAGTTATACCATTATTTGCAGAGCGTTCAATCTTATCTTGCCCCGCCGATTGCTGCTGTTTTTCTTTTGGGTTTATTCTGGAAAAGGATTAATTCGTCAGGAGCACTTACCGCACTGATCGGCGGTTTTGGGATCGGCATGCTGCGGTTGGTTGCAGAATTAAACAAGGAACATTTAAGCGGGTGGCTGTACACTTTTGCTAGTATCAACTTCTTGTATTTCTGTGTGTATCTGTTTTTGGTTTGTATTGCTGCGATGGTTGCTGTCAGCCTTTTTACAAGGGCCCCATCGTACGAAAAAATACAGGGTCTTACCTACAGCACTACCGTTGCCGAAGATAAGAAAGCGTCGCGTGCAAGCTGGAATACGAGAGATGTTATTCTTTCTATTGTTATTCTTGTCATTATAGCGCTAATATTGATCTACTTTTCTCCACTGGTTGTTGCAAAGTGAGGGCCAAAGATTTTTCCGAGGTAAAGAATGAAGAAATATGCTTTGGGCTTAGATTTTGGGACGAATTCATGCCGTTCGCTGATTTTAGATATTGAGGACGGCACTGAACTTTCGAGTTCTGTTTTTCCCTATCATTCGGGTAAGAATGGCATCTTTATTGACCCGAACGATCCAAATATTGCGAGGCAGAATCCTCAGGATTATCTGGATGGAATCAGTGTTTCAGTCAGGGAGGCCATCCATCTGGCTGAAAATAAATTTTCGGATTTTGATGCAGGGAATATTATTGGGATTGGTGTGGATACGACAGGAAGCAGTCCGATGCCTGTCGATAAAGAAGGCACTCCGTTAGGATTATTGCCGGAATTCAAAAATAATTTGGATGCAATGGTTTGGCTTTGGAAGGATCATTCAAGCTATGCGGAAGCTGCCCAGATTACTGAACTGGCTAAGAAAATGCGGCCGGAGTATTTAACAAGAATAGGCGGAGTATATTCATCCGAATGGTTCTGGAGTAAGATTCTTCACTGTAAAAATTCTTCCCCGGAAGTATATGACTCTGCATATAGTTTTGTTGAGGTCTGTGACTATATTCCGGCGGTCTTGGCCGGAGATACAAGACCGGACAGTATTGTCAGGAGTGTATGTGCTGCAGGACATAAAGCAATGTACAATGATGCTTACGGAGGACTGCCGGATAAAGAGTTCCTTTCTACATTGACTCAGGATCTCGCACTGCTTCGGGATAGACTATATGAAGAGGCGGTTCCTTCGGATCGATTGGCCGGGCGGCTTTCATCTGAGTGGGCAGAAAGGCTGGGATTAAGGCCGGGAATTGCCGTTGCAGTTGGAGCTTTTGATGCGCATATGGGTGCTGTTGGAGCAGGAGTTAAGGAGGGCACTCTTGTTAAAATACTCGGCACAAGCACCTGTGATATAATGGTCTGGCCGAACAGTAAAGAACTTGCAGATATCCCTGGGGTATGTGGAATTGTTGATGGGTCTGTTATCCCCGGTTATTTTGGAATCGAGGCAGGGCAGTCTGCTGTGGGGGATATATTTTTATGGTTTGTTCATCAGCTTGCCCCTGATAAATATGGAAAAACAATCGATGAGAAGTTTAAAAACCTGGAGCTTGAAGCTGCAAAACAAAGGCCTGGTGAGCACGGTCTGCTTGCATTGGATTGGAATAATGGGAACAGAACAATTCTTGTGGATGTTCTCCTGAGCGGTCTTGTTATAGGGCAAACGCTGCAGACACAGGCACACGAGATTTATCGAGCATTGATTGAAGCTACCGCATTTGGAGCGCTTACCATAATAAATCGTATTGAAGAATACGGGGTGCAGGTCAAGGAGATTGTAAACTGCGGAGGTTTGGCTTCTAAAAGCCCTTTTTTGATGCAGATATATGCGGATATAACGGGACGCCCGATGAAAGTATCTGCAAGCGATCAAACCTGCGCTTTGGGTGCTGCGATTTTTGGGGCTGTGGCTTCCAAAGAGGAAGGTGGATTTTCGAGTGTTGAAGAAGCTCAGAAGGCGATGACCGGAGTAAAAGAAGTGTATGAACCGGACCATGGAAATAATCTGGTATATCGAGAATTGTACAATTTGTACTGCCAACTGCATGATTCATTTGGTACAACACAATGGTCGGGAAGCATGTATAATGTCATGAAGGATCTGCTTGCCATCCGCGGTAAACAGAGGAGAGAGAATTGATGTTAACCGAATTAAAGGAAAAGGTCTGGCGGGCGAACTTAGATCTTGTCAAATATCGTTTGGTGGCTTTAACTTGGGGAAATGTCAGTGGATATGACCGGGAGAAAGAATTAGTTGTAATCAAACCGAGCGGGATATCTTATATAGAATTGCAGCCGTCAGAACTGGTAGTGCTTGATTTAAAAGGAAATGTAGTCGAAGGCAAGTTGAATCCTTCTTCGGATACTCCTACTCATCTTGAAATATATAAAGAATTCGAAAACATAACTGGAGTGGCTCACACACACAGTGAATATGCATCTATTTTTGCACAGGCTTGCATGGAAATCCCTTGTTTTGGGACTACTCATGCCGATCATTTCAAAGGAGACATTCCTTTAACAAGGTTCCTGACTGAGAAGGAAGTTAAAAAAGGCTATGAGAGGAATACAGGAAAGGTCATTGTCGAACGTTTTGCCAAATTGAATCCTTTGGAAATGCCTGCTGTTCTTGTTGCTGGCCATGGTGTGTTTTCCTGGGGGAAAACACCTGAAGAAGCCGTGATGAATAATGTTGCATTAGAAAAAGTCGCAAAAATGGCACTTGGGACCATGCTGCTCAATCCACAGAGTGACAGACTGCCGGAATATATTTTGCATAAGCATTATCAAAGAAAGCACGGTCCGGATGCTTATTACGGGCAGGAAAACGAGGGGGATAAAAAATGAATAACATACCAAAGATTAACCTGGGAATCGCGGGTGTAAGCAGAGACTGTTTTCCACAAGACCTGTCGAATAAGAGGAAAGCAAGAGTCATTGAAGAATGTAAAGCAAAGAATGTTGAGATTACAGGGATAGAAACAATTGTTGAAAATGAAAAAGACACACTGAAAGCTCTCGAAGAGATAAGGCAAAAAAATATTAATACTCTTGTTATTTTTCTTGGGAATTTCGGTCCGGAAGGGCCGACAACAATTCTTGCACAAAAATTTGACGGTCCTGTCATGATTGTCGCTGCTGCAGAAGAAACAAAAGAGAATTTAATTGAGGGAAGGGGAGATGCATACTGTGGTTTGTTAAATACATCTTACAATTCCAGGCTGAGGCATCTCAGGCCTTATATTCCGGAATATCCTGTAGGCACAGCCTCAGAAGTAGCAGATATGATCAGGGAATTTCTTCCTGTTGCAAGGGTCATACTCGGTTTAAAAAAATTAAAGATATTCTCTTTTGGCCCCCGGCCTCAAGATTTCGTCGCATGCAATGCTCCCATTAAACCGCTCTATGATATTGGAGTCGAGGTCATGGAAAACAGCGAACTGGATCTCTATGATATTTACAAATCTGCAGGTAGTGACCCTGCTGTTAAAGCAGTTGCTGAAGATATGGCAGCGGAACTTGGGAAAGGGAATAATTATCCTGACCTTCTTGAGAAACTTGCTCAGTATGAGATAGCTTTGACCAGGTTCATGGATGAAAACCTTGGAGCTTCGGAATATGCGGTTTTTGCAAATAAATGCTGGCCTGCTTTTGAGAGCAATTTCGGATTTGTTCCCTGCTATGTAAATTCTCGTCTTGCCTCCAAGGGCATTCCTGTTTCCTGTGAAGTAGATATTTATGGGGCTTTAAGCGAGTATATAACCACATGTGCAACAGAGCTTCCTGCGACACTCCTCGATATAAATAACAGCGTACCTTACGATATGTATGAGGAGGCAAAAGACACAATCGGAAGATATAAGCCGGATGACCTTTTTATGGGGTTTCACTGCGGAAATACAGCTTCTTCATGCATGATGAATTTTGAAATGAAATATCAACTCATCATGAATCGACTCATAGAGTCTGGCAGAGACCCGATGATTACAAGAGGAACGCTTGAAGGGAGAATAAGACCGGGAGATATTACTCTTTTCCGGCTGCAGTCCGCAGCAGATGCAACTCTTTGTTCGTATGTTGCAGAGGGTGAAGTGCTTGATGTTGATCCAAGGTCGTTTGGCAGTATAGGAGTATTTGCCGTGGAAGAAATGGGGCGCTTTTACCGCAATGTCCTTATTGAAAAAGGCTTTCCTCATCATGCCGGAGTTGCTTTTAAACATGCCGGGAAAGCGCTTTTTGCAGCAGTCAGGATGCTGGGTGTTAATGATATCTATTTTAATCAGCCTGAAGGCATGCTGTACAAGAATGAAAATCCGTTCAGGAAAGCATGAATAATTTTATAGTATTGAATTCCGGAATGGAGACTGGCAGTCAGTGAAAGCCGCAGTTTTAACTGGAATTAGAAGCATTGAATTGAGGGAGGTTCCTTGTCCGCAGCTTAAAAAAGACACGGATGTCCTGCTTAAGCCGGGTGCTGTTGGAATATGCGGTTCTGATCTTCATTATTATTTGTCGGGCCGAATCGGTGACCAAACTGTAAAATATCCATTTATTGTCGGGCACGAATGTGCAGCAGCCGTAGAAAAAACCGGAGCCGGAGTAACACAACTGAAGCGTGGAGACCGTGTTGTCGTAGATCCCGCAATATCCTGTGGAATGTGCAGTCAGTGTTTGATGGGCAGGCCTAATACATGCGAAAATCTTCTTTTCCTGGGCTGTCCGGGACAAATGGAAGGCTGCCTGTCAGAATTTATCGTTGTACCCGAGGAGAACTGCTATAAGATTAGAGAAGACACAACGCTGAAACAGGGTGCTTTAATAGAGCCTTTATCGATTGGTGTCTATTCAGTCAAGTTATTGAATAAAACAGGAGTAAAGACAGCAGGAATTCTCGGTTCCGGGCCTATTGGATTGAGTGTCCTGCTTGCTGCCAGGGCATCTGGGATCAGTTCTGTCTATATGACCGATAGAATTGATGAACGACTTGATGCTGCAATGAACGCCGGAGCATCCTGGGCAGGTAATACAGACAAAATCGATGTGGTTGAAGATATTAAGGCAAGAGAGCCTGATTTGCTGGATGCAGTATTTGAGTGCTGCGGAGACCAGGCTGCTGTCGATCAGGCAGTAGAATTATTGAAACCCGGAGGGAAGCTTATGATCCTGGGCATTCCTGAGCTTGAGCGGATATCTTTTGATGTTCATAAGATGCGGCGGAAGGAAATCTGTATTCAGAATGTCCGCAGGCAGAACGATTGTATTCAGACTGCAATTGATCTCGTTGAGACACGGCGGGTTGATGTAGGTTTTATGGCAACGCACAGTTTTCCCCTGGAAGACTCGGTAGAGGCATTTGAACTGGCTGCAGATTACCGTGATGGTGTTGTAAAAGCGATAATTCAATTTGACTGAAGCAAAGCTGTTATCTTTGGTAAACATAAGAATTTGCTTTTTTGAGTTGCTTTATTTTTTTAATAACCTAATCCGTGTAATGTTCGATAACTTTGGTAATACATCGTTCGCTTACCGGGCCATAGCTGAAAGTTTTCGCATTGAACATTGCGATTGTAATTTCGGAGCGGTAGAGTCCCTTGGCCTGGTAACCGGCTCCCTCGAAAACGCCTATCTTGCCGTCATAAAGTTCACCATATTTTTTGCGGACTTCGCTGATTTTCTGACGGATTTCCCTGCTTTGGGTTTTGAGTTCTGATCGCTGCTGTTCTGTAATATCATCGGAGTGAAGCTTTTGACGGATTTGATTTCTTTCTACTTCGAGCTGTGCTGTTTCCTCCTGGCCCCACGGCGTCGGGACCGGTATGCCGGGCGTCAGAAGGTCTTTCCATTTGACGTTATTTACATCGAGAAGAGCGGTAATATTGCCTTCCGTAGGTTCGAATCCGGCGGGGTAAAATTCTTCGTAGGAGACGCTCGATGAAAAGTATTCGTCGGCAAGTCCTCCGAATCCGTGGCCGAACTCGTGCATAAAAATTTCATCGCTTCTGCCGTCGTCAGCAGTAAAAATAGTATAGTTATTATATATCCCCCCGCCTCCGTAACGGTCGATATTTGCTATGACTATCAGAGCATCATACGGAACAGCCGATGCAATGTCCCTCATCGCTTTCATATCATCCACTAATAAATACCTGTCAAGGTCAAGTGCGTTATATGAGGCGCTGACGGCAGTATTCCTGAATTTTCCCTTTCTCGGCTCATCGACTCCGCTGTCAGACGACGGCCTCAGTACGCCGTAAATATTAAATTTTTCCTTATTGTTCTTGTAAGGCTTTACTGTGAATAATACTTCCGTAAAACGGTCCACGTCCTTTGTGAATTTATCCCACTGCTCCGCCGTGTAACCCTCGGCTACGAAAACAAAATCAACCTTCTTGTGCGGGTCGCCGTTCTTTAACACCTCATATACTCTGTCATTTTTATTAGCCTCTTCCTTTATAATATTGGCATCAGCAGGATCAATCTTCTCTGTAAAGACCTGATGCAGAATATTTTTCCTGTTCCTTGCCTCTACAACGAACATGATCGCTTTTTTAGGAAATGGAATAAGAGCCGACTGCAGGTATGTTTTATTCGCTCCCTTTTTAGCCTGCTTTGTTGTCTTGTATTCTGCGAAAAGACAACTAAAGCCCCTTGAATATATAAGTTTGTTTGAGTTTATACTGTAAACTTTTATATAGTATGATCCGTTATTGAACTCCTCTATCAGTTTATCCGGGTTGCCCGCCAATATCCCCTGCTGATAGATCTGGTCGATAGTAATTATTTCACAGTCGGTGTTACCCGTCATAAGAAAATCAATCCGCATAGTCTTATCGATAAAGTAATCATCGAAGCGGATACTCTCGCCTGCAGAAAGAACAGCAGACGTAATCATAAAAACAATTACTGCAGTAATCTTTTTCATATTACACCTCTTAACTTGTAAAAACAGTGACTATTGATCAGCAGATGTTCACATTCCGCCGTATTACGGGTCTTTATGCCCCAAATAAAAACCGGTCGGGAACGGGTCATCCGGGTCTAGCACGAACTCCTGAATACCCGTCACCCAGGCCCTGCCGCTTATCGACTGCACTATCGCCTTATAATCACCGACCTTGGTCTCTTCGGCACATTTTCCGATAAAGCTGATTCATTAACAATAATACATAGAACAAATATATCCTGTCAACAAGAAGTCCGCAGGAAATAGAGAATGAGGATATCTCCAAACCGCTCGAGCTATACCATGATAGATCTTCCGGATGAATTAAGCATTGATGTTACTATTACCCATCCTAAAGAGGTAAAAGCTACAGCCAAGGCGAAGATAAAGACAGATAAAAGGTCCAAATCCTGCAGAGGCCGCTGAAGCAAGGCGTATGTTGACTATCATCTTTCGGATGTTAAAAGAAAACCTTCCTTTTTGGTGGTCTTGGCACAAAGAGATAATGATTGAAATAAAATAGAGCAATCGTTATGTTATGATAAGTGAAGATGAATGGTTTGTCGGAAGTAGAGGAGGTGGATTGTACCAGATTCCCACTGATGTTGACTGGACAAGAGGCAATGAACGGTTTTCCGGCGGTATGGATAATCTGGCTGATTATATCCACCAAAAAGGATTTAAAGCCGGGATATGGTTAAGCCCTTTTGATGTTTCAAATTCGGATACTGTTGAAAATCATCCAGACTGGTGGGTTAGAAAAAACAAAGATGGTCCCCTTGCAACTTCAAATATAGGATGGCACGGTCCCTGGTTTGCTGATGGCTCTGTTGATGAAGCGCTTGAAAACTGGATTTTAAAAGGTATCTATGCTATGGATACTGATGGTTATGATTTTTTTAAAATTGATGGCCAAATGCATGTCGCTCATGAGGCATATACCCAGGGATCTGATTATTTTCTTTCAAAAGGGACAACCTGGCAGGATGCATATCGATATGCATGGGGAAAATTAGTTAACTCAGTTGGTGACAAATTTGTACTTTCCTGCTGGAGCCGAATCCCGGAAAATATAGGAAATCCGCATGCAATTAGAATTGGAGGCGATAAAGATACTGGATGGAATAGAGGACCAAAACCAGCTGCTGATGATCTTGCAAAGTATCTGTATGAACACAATATATGCTGGATTGACGATCCCGATCATATAGTATTAAGCGGATGTAATTTAGCGGAGAGCCGTTCATGGATTACGCTTATTGGATTAACAGGCACAATGTTCACATTTAGCGATATTCCACAGAAGTTATCCCCTGAAAAAGTTGAAATGTATAAGAAGATTTTGCCGACTATTAAGACAAAACCATTGGAACTATATAAAATGGACAATGCTCCAACCTTGTTGTGTTTAGAAGTTAATAGATCCTTTGATAACTGGCTGGTAGTTGCGAATACTGATTTTTCTAAAAATAATTTGACTTGTATTGATTTTACTGAATTAGGACTTGACTCAGCAGGTGAATATATTGTTTATGATTTCTGGAAAGAGGAATTAGTTGGAGTTTATTCTCAGGGTTTTAGTTGTTCACCTCCTAATCATCATGATATTGATGTTTACTCTATTCATAAAAATCGGGATTGTCCATGGGTTGTATCAATTAATAGGCATATAAGTCAGGGTGGGATTAGTCTGAAAAATTTAAATTATGATAATTCCACAAATATACTTTCTGGGTCAAGTCAGGTTGTTCCAGACGATAGTTATGTTATACAGATTTATTATCCCAATAGATTTCAGGTTGACCATGCATTGCTGAGCTCGGGTATTTATGATCTTCATACGGTTCGACCAAACATAATTGATTTCCATATTCTAAGCGTGAGTGATACTTTAGTCGACTGGAGTATTTCTTTTTTGGAGAATTCTGACAGGATTATTACGCCTGACCAAAAAAAATGAGTGATCAAATACACCTGTTTCAAAGCTATCCCAATCCTTGCTTTTTTTTATGACTTTCCAGCAGCCTGCTGGCAAATTCATGTGGGAAGAATATCAAAATTCCTGGTATTTGATCGAAGATGATATTCGGATAGGTAAACTGGTTCCATATAAAAGCACAACCATCCAAACGAAGGATAAGATCGAGAGGATAAAAGATGGTGTTTTCAGGATCATACGGACATGCCGGAACCCGGGAACAACATCTGGCGGGAAAAGGCCCATGCTGTCTGGTTTAATAGTAACCAGCTAATTTCCGATTTCCTGCAGGACCCGGGGATTCTGTCCATCTTGTCATGCCAAGAGACGTGATGAATGGGGTGAATGGATGATTCTCTATTTCCTGCAGACTTCTTGTTGACAGTTTATGTTTGCTCTATGTATTATTTTTAATATAGCAGCTCAGAAGGTGAAAATTTGTATTGTTAGAATTTATCAGCTACAATTTTACTAAACAAAAGAGAGGTTGAAATGAAGAGAAAAAGTCTGTTAGTCTTAATGACCTTTATTTGTGCTTCTATCTTATCAAATGGATTCAGTCAGAATCGTTCGATCATAACAACTGGATCTCTATTTGAAGAGATGATTGATATGACCGCATTAGCAAAATTTCCTAATCCCGAATTTCGCATGGTTCAATTCTCATCATTTGACCATCGAAGCACACTTCCCGGTGGTCCAGATTGGTTTGCCAATTCTGATGGTTTCGGTGGCGAACCAATTCCAAATTTCGAAGAAGTTCTAAAAGAACCTGATGAATCTGGTATTGGAGAATATCTTATGGCAGATGTTAAAGGATCAGGTGCAATTGTTCGACTTTGGACAGCTTCTATTTCTGGAAAACTTCGAGTTTATATTGATGATATGAATAATCCTTTATATGAAGGCGAAGCCGATTCTTTTTTCAGACGACCTTATAGTAATTTCCCGGAAATAAAAGAAATCAACAGCGAGCGATTTGGTAAAACAATTTATCAACGGGATGCCTCTTATGCACCGATTCCATTTGCAAAGCGAATCCGTATAGAATGGATAGGTAATGTAAAAGAAATTCACTTTTACCAAATTCAGTTTCGACTGTATCCAGCAAATATTTCAATTACTTCATTCCAACCAAATGATATTTTAACTTATAAAGATGTAATTGATAGAATAACTCTGGCACTCTCTGATCCGGATATGAATTTCACAACTAAATCAAAAAAACAATCCCAAAATTTCGATGTAACTGTTCCGGCTGGAGAAAAACTACAAGCTTTCTTGATGGAAGGTCCCGCAGCCATTGAGCGATTTTCCTTGCGCCTTACGGGAGATAATTTGGATAAAGCATTAAGACAAACGGTTCTCCATATTAAATGTGATGGCTATTCTTGGGGACAAGTTCAATCGCCTGTAGGTGATTTTTTCGGTGCTGCGCCGGGTGTTAATCCCTACAAATCGTTGCCATTTAGCGTAACATCCAACGGAAAAATGACCTGTCGTTATGTGATGCCTTTTCAAGATTCTATCCAAATTATGTTCGAAAACCAGGGTGAGGAAACAGTAAATATTAAAGGAGAGGTTTTACCGATGGACTTCACCTGGGATAATAACAGTATGCACTTTAGAGCTAGGTGGCGAGTGAATCATAATATTGTTGCTTCCAACCAGGATGTTCAAGATTTGCCATTCCTTTTGGCCAACGGAGAAGGTGTATATGTTGGCACAACATCATATTTATTGAACCCATCTCCAATCCCGACACCGTGGGGTAACTGGTGGGGAGAAGGTGATGAAAAAGTATTCGTTGATGACGATTTTGTTCCTTCCATTTTTGGCACTGGTTCAGAAGATTATTATAACTATTCATGGTCATCTCCAGATATTTTCTGCTTTCCCTATTGTGGTCAACCACGAAATGACGGACCGGGTAACCGAGGTTTTGTCACCAATTATCGCTGGCACATTCTTGATCCAATCCCATTTCATGAAAATATGAGATTTTTTATGGAGCTATTTAGCCACGAGCGAACACACGGAGTCTCGTATGCTCGTATTGCTTATCATTATGCCAAACCAGGTCTTACTGACGATCATCAAGCGATTATGGAAGAAGATTTAAGACATTTAAGCCTTCCCGACGAATGGCACCCGGCTTCAAGGTTCGGTGCGCGGAATTCCGTTTTTTATTCGGCAGAAGAAATCATCCTTAATAAGGAATCGACTATTATAAGAAAAGGTCGTCTCTGGGCCGATAGTCAGCTGCTTGTTTGGAATCCTCAAAAAGAAGGAGAAAGTAAAAATTTTACAATCCCTATTGCGCAAAAAGGAAAAAAACGGATTTATTTAACAGCAGCCTTAACACCCAAATCGGGAAAAATCCGGGTAATTTTGGATGGCAAACCCATAGCGAAAGACGATCGAATCATCAATCTTCATAGATCATACCGGACACTCCTCCGCAATTTTTCTTTTGGACCGGTTGAATTGGAAACTGGTAAACACAACCTAACTCTTGAATATTTAGGCGCCTCACACGAAATAAAAGCTCCAGAAATTTGTATTGATTTTTTTTGGATTCAGACTCTTGACGATTGATTCTCTGCAAGTAAACATCAGTTTGCAACTTATTACTTTAGCCTAAAATTGGGCTTAGCAGCTTACAGGGGAATACAAGGCAGCTAACCCTTTTGGCGTGTTTCTTGAATCACAATCTCTGCCATGGGTAGGGGATATCTTCAGCGTCATCCGGAGAGGACGGTATTGAAATTCTCTATTTCTTACGGACTTCTTATTGACAGTATATATTTTTTCTATGTATCATTGTTAATGAAGCATCTCAGAGGGTGGAAATTTGATGAAATTTAGAGAAAATCATCATGAATAAAAAAAGAAATTCCTATCGTGAGTAGAAATCTCAGCAGACCAAAAAAGGAAATTCCTATGGTCTTTCATTGGAGGAAATAATTATGAAAATGTTAAGAATAATATTTTATATAACCACCATATTTATAACCACCATATTCTCTCAAAATTATGATAAGAATCTATTTTCTAAATATTTCATAAAAGAAAAAGAGGTTTCACTTCAAACGGAAAATCTAAATATTGGTACATTTTGGGGCATTGTTACTGATTCAAATGAGAATATCATTTTACTCGATGCTAAGGGGCGTCAGGTTTTAGTTTTTAATCAGGATGGGAGATTTATAAGAAGAATTGGGAAACAGGGCCAAGGCCCTGGAGAGCATCAAAATCCTTCAACAATATGGTCAGATAAGAAGGGAAATGTATTTATCGGTGATCATAGCACTAGAAGAATTAATAAATATGATAAAAATGGTGACTACATTTCTTCCTTTATAACAACTTCAGGACACTGGCAAGCCATATCAATTAGAGCAGATTTAAATGGAGATTTATATTTAGGAGGATTAAAACCGGACCAATTTAATAACAGTCCCGGCACATGGATTAATAAATACACTAGAGAAGGTAAATATATAAAATCCTTTTATAATGATAACTTAAAGCAAGCTTGGGTAAGAATGATATCCCGTTTTGACTTTGATATATACAATGATCAAATTTATGCGATTATGCCAAACAAATATGAAATTTCTATCTTTAAAATAACCGGTAAATTAATCAAGACAGTTAAAAAAAAGCCATCGTATATTAAAGAATTAGACTCTAAAATAAAATTTAGCCGCAGTAAGTATCAAAACCCAAACGAAATGATAAAAAAACTTAAGGAGATATCGAAATCATGGAATAAGATACTGCGGATAAAATGTTTCAATGAGAAATATCTTTTATTGTTTATTGAAACAAATGATTTGATTAAGGATGTTTCCACTAAATACATTATTGATGTTTTAGATTTGGATGGAAATCTTCTTATTGGGAAAATCCCAACAGATTATCAATTCTTATATGCTGACTATGATAATAAGTTATATTTTTTAACATTCACTGATGAAGACGACGTTTTAACTGAAGATCCGGAATATAAAATCGGAATTTTCTGTTTTCGTGATTTAAAATGAAAAGAGAATATTTATTAGCCATAATAATCCTCTTGGCTCAGAGGGTGGAAATTTGATGAAATTTAGAGAAAATCGTCATGAACAAAAAAAGAAATTTCTATCGTGAAAAATTCTTTTATGCTATGGGTTAAATCATGAAGGAGAAGCGTAATCTAATAATCCTGTCAATTATTATTCTCTTATGGTTCTGTATATTAGTCCTGCCTGATAAATACAGAGAGCAAAAACTGGAGTGCCGTCGGGATATGGTCATTAATGATAAATCTTTGCAGGAGGGTGTTTTTCTCGAATATCCTGTCGATGTCACAGAAGACCCGAATGGAAATATTTATGTTTCCGACTTTAAGGGAAGATATGTATTAAAATATGGCTTTCAGGGAAAATTATCAAAAATAATCGGGAGAGAAGGACAGGGTCCCGGAGAATTTGGGGCACCATCTTTTCTTGCTGTAAGCGACAAGAGGCTTTTTGTCTGGGATCACCCCCAAAGTCGCTTGAATATCTTTAACCTGGAGGGGGAATTCATAAAAGCGAAAGGAATCTATTTCGTAGAAGGCTCTCCACGGAAGATGAAAGTTTTACCAGATGGTTGTCTTGTGATTGAAACCGAAAAATCTCACTTTTTTGAAGATAAGTTACAAGAATGCAGGATTGAAATATATTCTCCTGAACTGGAAAAAGAGAAAACGCTTTATACGAAGGATGTTCTACGGAATAAGTACATCACGGAGCCGCTACGGACAAATATTCCAATGCCTTTCCAGCCGGACGTTCATTGGGATATAACCCCTGAGGGAGAGATTGTTGTGGGATATTCGGGGAAGGATGAAATTGAGATATATGATGTGGAGAAAGGGAGGATTTTGACATTTTCTCATTCTTTCCCACTAGAAAAAGTGACAGCCGAGGATAAAGAGGTCTTTTTCCAACATCTAGGCTTCGGATCTTTCGGAACAAAATCCAGAAAAGGAGCTCCGGATTTTACTAAAAAGCATGTTTACTTCCCGAAATTAAAACCATATTTTAATCACATTCTTGTGGATAAGGACGGACGTATATTCGTGGGGCTGTACAAGAGAGGGAAAGAAGGGATGCAGAGTTACTGCGATGTCTTCAGTCCAGAAGGGATCTTTCTTTATGAACTTGACTTATGTCCTGAGATAAATTTTTCTCAGATAAAGTTCATAAGTCGACTGGATCAGTCTTTCTGGATGATAAAAGAAAGTCTTAGCAGTATGATTGAAGTAGTCAAATATATAATAACCTCTGAATAACAAACCATCGGGGGTGAAGAGAATGGGAAGAAAAGTTTTCTTTCTTATTTTGACATTATGGGTGGGGCTTTTCTGTTGTAAAAGTTATTATGAGAAGAATCTTATTCCTGCCGAGAAATTTTCTGAAATCAGATTGAATAGCTCTTTACTTAAACCGGCCTTTATTCTAGGAAAGAAAATAAACCAAGGCAATGAATTCAACTCACCGACAGCATTAGCCGTAGATAAAAATGGGAGAATCTATGTCTCTGAAAGAGAAAATCATAAAGTTCATGTGTTTTCAAGAGAAGGAGAATATCTTCATTATGTGGAATGTTTCTATCCTGAGGATATCGTTGTAGACGGGAGTGGCAATCTCTATGTGTTGGAAATTATCCCTGAAAAAAAGTCGGGGTATGTGAAAAAGTGGTCCAATGATGGGACCTTCCTCAATATGGAAGTCCAGGTGCCTTTTGACTCCAAACAGATAGTATGCTGGGAAGGATGTATTTTTGTATCCAGTTGTGTCGTGCTCCCAGGAAGGATTTGGGAATATAATATTTATAAAATTTCTCAGGATGGTACTAATCTGACTAACGTAAGAAAGGTGGTGGGAGAAGAACCGAATCGTCTCCGTCGAACTGCACAAAATGAAACTCTCTTTTGTCTTGATCGGAATGGTAATCTAATCGTGGCTTACCGGTTTTTACCAAAAGTCGAAATTTTTAATCTCCAGGGAGAATGTATATCTTATTTTGAATATCGCCCCGAAATAAAAAACAAAAAGAAACCTATTGTTCTAGTGCTTTTAGAAAAAAAGATTACTTATGTAGAAAAAACAGAAGAAGGAGAAAAAGGATTTGGAGAGTTTGTATATGGTGATAAGGAATACCCTGTTTGTCTTGATGTCATCTGTGATGGTGAGGGGAATATCCTTCTTCTAGTAGCAAGGAACCATAACAAGGAAGAGGCATGTGATTTATACACGTTCGATATTTCAGGGAAATTGTTGGCAAAGGTGGAACTACCGATTCCCTGTAAAAAGATTTATAAAGACTTTTACCAAAGATTTTATTTCTTGAGTCCGTCCGTGGCAAAGGCAGTCTTTGTTTACGAACGTGTGAAAAAGGGAATGGATGTTGCTCCAGAAAAATCCAAAGAGCAAAAAGAATCCCTCAAATTATCACACATTTTGAGAGAATTAGCTGATTATTGTGAAAGATTAGAAAACACATCCTTGGATTTTGTTTGTTTGGAAAGCATTGAAGAAAAGATTTATTATCCCTCAAGAGATGGGACGTATCGTTTTTTTCATAAGAATACCTATCTTTATGATTATCAATTGGTGAGGAAGAATAACACTGTCCAAGAAAAGAGGATTCTTCTGGAAGAGAATGGTGAAAAAAAACATGTGGAGGGAGCCTTGCTGAAAACAAAGATTATTGATTATAGATACGTGCTTTTCGGCCCCATAGGTCTTCTCAGCCGAGGTTGGCAGTCGTTTCATGATTATCGCCTAATTGGGAAAACAATTCATAACGGGAAAAAGGCTTATATTTTGGAAGTCATTCCAAAACCCACTCAAAAGTTTGACCATCTTTATGGAAAGGTATGGATGGGCGTGGAGAAATTCAACATTCTGAATATCGAATGGGTCCAGGAGTCCTTAGGGAATTACAAATTAATCAAACAGAAAGCAGAAGACCTCCGTGCTCGGCCCAATATTATTTGTAATTCCGAGTATGAGTACGAGAAGAATGGGATCATGTTTCCCAGCAGATATTCTGTCAAAGAAATATATTTGGGAAGGAGGGGGGAAAGGTATATTCTATCAGAAATGCAGGTTCGTTATAGAGATTACAAGTTTTTTACTGTGGAGACTCAGGTGATTTATAAATAATCCGGAAAGACTCTTAATGGAACTTTTCAGAATGATATGGAGTTAGATTGAAGATCACAAAAAAAATGAAGAATGATTGATTTTTCTAGGAGAATTTGAGCAGTTGATCTGATCAATAAAACAGTGATTCTCCCATGACTAAACGTTTCTACAAAAAACTTCGTCTAACAAAATGATGAACATGATTGTAAAATGAGAGGAGCAGATTTGTGCCGGAGAAAGGTGAAAAATCTAGATGGATGAAGAGAAGATAAAGGGAGAAGTCTTCTTTAAACATACGATTTATGAGGAAAAAGTTATATATGAGGCAAAATTCCACTACAATGAGTTAGATAACTAAAAAAGATTAGAAATCTTTCATTCGAAACACTAAATTTGAGGTGAAAAAAAATTAGGCAGTGGATCTTGGTTAAAGAATCCTGTCGACAACAAAAATAATTTTCTATATATTATTTAATAGCAATAAAGGAGGTAAGATCATAAAAACAAAATTTCTCATTATCATGCTTTTCGGTTTCAAAGAAACTAATCCTGAGAAAGGAGACCGATGATGAAAAGACTATTTATATTTTTTATCCTACTGAGCCTTTACTGTTTTCTTCAGCCTAATTTGATCGATATATATAAAAAGGGAGAAGTGACAATTGTCCTTGATCCAGCATTTGGGAAAGCCACAGATTGGGAATCACTAAATTTTTCTACGAGAAAATACTTTGCCTTTGCACCGGATGGAAGAATTTTTGCATCTGATTCATACGAGCATAAAATCTATGTACTAGATAAAAAAGGAAATTTGATTAAATCTTTCGGCCGAAGTGGTCAAGGTCCAGGAGATTTCACTCGTCCTCAAGATTTATCAATATTGGATGGCAAATACCTTGTTGTTGGAGAATATGCTCTTAATAGAAGAATCAGCATATTAGATTTGAACGGGAACTTTTTGAAACTGTTTGTAACAAAATATTCTGTTTTTGATTTGAAAGCTTTAAAAAACAATAAGATTGCTATTTTGACACAGAAATCCGTACCTTCCGGGAAAGGAACTTATATCACTAATTATCGTGTAATTATAAAAGATATTATGGCTGAAAAGGATATTAATGTTGTCCCTTTTGTACAAGAGGTAAAAAAGACAAATATTACACTCGGTCCCTTTCGCGGCAAGGTTTTCATCTCAAAAATTAATGATGATAAATTGCTTGTGGGATTTTCAGATATTCCTGAAATCTCTATTTATTCTCTGGATGGACAGAAATTGAATTCCTTTGAAGTGAATTTAAAACGAAAGAGAGTTACTGGCGATATGAAAGAAGCATATTTTAGAATGCTTGAAGGAATGGCAGAAAAAAGAACTCAATTAAAACAATGGATACAAAAAATGCGAAAAGAAGATGTGTTCCCGGATCATATCCCTTATTACAATCGAATCGTTGTTGATTCGGAAGATAACATATTTGTTTATAAGAATATATGGGCTGAAAAAGTAAAGATTAGAAAAGATCCATTTGAGCTTGATGAAGTTAAGTTTCAGATATATTCAAAAGAAGGACAGCATATATGTGATGCAAGAATAAATTTTGGCAATTTGAAGCCTTTTTATCCCACATATTTTTTTGAGAATTATGTATACGCACAGCTAAAAAAGAAAGGTGATAAAAATTATAACTTTATGAAATTAAAGTTAAGATGAAAAAACGTAAACTATCTGTAAAACAAAATTGGCGTCTCATCCTTGATCGTAAGAAGAAACTATTTGTTTCATATAAGTTAAAATCCACATAAAAGGAGGGTGAAGCAATTCTTATGGCGTTGGCTGGACAACGAAAAGAGCCCAGGATTTACTCGAGTGGTTTGGAGATATCCTCATTCTCTATTCTAAGGAAATAAAAAAATGAATTTATCTTCTGTCTTACGATTCTTTTTTACCTTAACTGAAAATTGACCTTAATTTCTCTTTTAATTCTTCCTTTATTTTTTTTTGCCACTCATAAAGTAAACAGCAGTTTACATCTTCTAACTTCTGCCTAAAGCCTAGCTTAGCTGCTTACAGGGGAATACAGGGCAGCTAACCCTTTTGGCGTGTTTCTTGAATCACAATCCCTGTCATGGGCAGGGTATATCTTCAGTGTCATCCGAAGAGGGACCTGGAGAGTTTGTGCCTCCTCTATCATTACATTTGGATTCAAAGGATCTAATTTAAGCTCCGATTAAGGTTTGTGAGTGCTTGTGAAAAAAGTAACTTTACTGATATCAACTATATGCCAACGCAAATGCAAGTAATCCGCAAATGCAATCCGTAAATGCTCCGGCCTCGGAATGACCTTGTATATTAGTCTCTGTATATGTTTTTTCTATGATTTACTGCGAGAATCATAAGTTCTTTACTTTCATAATCCAGCACGAAAATGACACGGTAATCCCCAACTCTATACCTGAGAAGGCCCCGAAATTGTCCTTTGAGTGGTTTTCCCATTTTTTTAGGGCTGCTCTTGAGATGACTTTTTACTTTATTTATTATTCTTCTGGCTGCTGGTTTATCCAGTTTTTTTAAATCTTCTATTGCATCTTCATGCCATATGACTTTAAAGTCCAAGTTCATCCTCTGCTTCCTTTGTGCTCAGATATCTGGCGTTTTTTTTATTCAACCGCTCCAGAGCAATATAGCCATCATCAAAATCCTCAAGATACAATTCGATCATTTCCCTTATATACGAGCTTTTTGTTCGTTTTGTTTTTTTAGCGAGATTGTTAAGTTGATCATAAGTCTTTCCATCCAGCCTAACGGTAATTATAGACATAAAAATCTCCTTGTATTAATTATATTCTATATATTACTTGTACTACATTTATTCCATTTGTTCAATAAAAAAATGAATTTATCTGATAGGAGATGTTCCGAGTCTTTTTAAATGGAGCTTTTTACCCTTAAAATCAATGCACCATTTCTTTATTTGATTCGTTTGGCTTCGAATATACCGTCGGGCTGATTGAACTCGGCGGCTGTGACATGACCATTTTCGTCCATCTTGAACTTGACGCTGATTATTTTGACCTGTTTGAGGATGAATTCATCTCCCAGCGCTGGAACTAGTTCGTATTCCGGCTGTCCTGGTACCATCATGGTAAGAATGTTTCCCTTGAGGCTCACCGTGACTGTCTGATCCATCAAAGCGTATTTCCCGACAAACTTTTGAAGATAGGAGGGGTCAGAAAGCTGTGCATTGGGTTTCTTTTTGAATACTATGGCTTCCAGTGTTGGCTCGAAAGGAGCCTCCAAAGCCGCCACAAATCCGTTGAAATCGGTGCGGAATGTCAGCTTCATGTCTTCGAATGTGGGATCCTCAACTTTTTTCCCATTAAAAGTTTCATAGTGCCAGTGATCGAGAGGCGTGGTGATGCCGTTGTAAGTAAAAACCAGCTGCCCTTTCTGGAGAAAGACTTTCAAATCTCCGTAACCCGGATGATTGTATTCGCCAGCATATTCCTCCAGTTTGTGCGCCGGCTGAGTGCCGGGCCTGCGCCTGGTCTGTTTTTTCTTCTCGGCCTCCTTTTGCGCTTCCTCACCTTTGGCTTTTCTCTCGGCTGCCTCTCCAATCCAGTCCTTGGGCTCGAGACCCAGAATGCGGTCTGCCGCATGCCGGATGAGAAGCTCAGACAGGCCAGTCCCGTTTTTGTTGGCTAGTACCACGAATCCTATCCCGTCTTGAGGCATGAGGCAAACCATTGCAGAGAATCCATCGATGTTGCCGCCGTGATGGACGCGCTGGTGGCCTCGGTAGGAGTCGACAAACCACGCCATTCCATAATCAGCCGGAGTGATTTCCGGGATGGCAGGCGTATTTCCTGTGGGCATGTGAGCCAGATGCATGTCCTCAATCGTTTGGGCATTGATGATCGACTTGCCATTATACTTCCCTTGATTGAGATGCACTATGAGCCAGTGGCTCATCTCATTCACGCTGGAATTGATGGCCCCTGCTGGGCCGATATTGCTGATATTGCGGAAGGGAATTTTCTCGATTTTGCCCTTCTCTTCGCGGTAGGGGAAGGCGAAATCCGTGTCTTTTTGGGAATCAAGCACAGAAAAATTTGTCCGCTTCATTTCCAGGGGATCGAGAACACAGGTACGAACCGCCTCTTCCCACTTCTGTCCTGTGATGACTTCTATGAGGTAGCCGGCCGTCAGAAACATCAGGTTATTGTACTGAAATTTTTCCCTCAGGTCTGCCGTGGGTTTGAGATACGCCAGCCGCTTCACAAATTCTTGCCGGCTGGCCGTATAATTGTTGTACCACACCAGGTCATGACGTGGTAGGCCGGCGCGGTGAGTTACCAGGTCTCGGGGCGTCAGGTGTTCGCTGGCGAAAAGGTCGTAGAGGTTGAACCAGTGGATATACTCATGCACAGGGGTTGTCCAATTCAGTTTGCCTTCGTCTACAAGGGTGCCCATGGTGAAGGTGGTGAAGGCCTTGGTGGCTGAGCCAATGGCCAGGAGAGTGTCTTTAGTCATAGGAATTTTCTTTTCCACATCGCGGTAACCGAAGCCCTTGGAAAAGATGACTTCATTATCTGCCACGATGGCTATGGCCACTCCGGGTACATTAAGGCTTTTCAATCCCTTTTCGACTGTCGCATCAAAACCGGCGAGAGATTTCTTGGCTTTTGCCGCGGGACCGGCTTCGCGGTTCAGAGTGAACGGAATCGTTTTGCCGCTCTGTATAAAATTCCCGGTTATCTTCATCTTGTCATCGCTGAAAGTCCCTTTGAATGTCGGGCTGCCCGGCACGCCGGATATCTCAAAGCTTACTTCCATTCCGTCAATGCTGATACTGGCAAGCGGAAGATCCTTGGCCTTTTGGGCGGGAATGGAAATATCCCCGGCCCAGGATCCGTCAGGCTTATGGCTGAAGTCTATGTTGATAGCGAGAGTCATCTCTGGAATGTCGATAGACCCTTCCCAATGGCCTTCCAGCGATGGAGACTTAGCAGAAAGAAAGGCGGATGGATAGAACAGCAGTGCTGTACATAAGACAATGAGAAAAATGTAAGATCTCTTCATGGTTTTTTTCTCCCTTAATCAATATTTTAATATTTTTCTTATTTTTTAATACCATAAATCTAGGGACACAATCAATAGTGTCCCAACGTTTATAAAATTCATATGGGAAATATTTATTTAATCCGATATTCTGATATCGTATTAAGTTTCTCAATTAGATTTAAACTCTAATAAGGGGAGATAATAAAATTAGCCATATTAACGTTTTTTATCTGATTATTTGGGTTCTCATTTTATTACCAAACCGGGGCCACGGCTTTGGCAGTGAGCCGTACATGATTCAGCGCCGGTGGGACTATTTCGTCAAATACCTGATGGGAGCGGAGCCGCCGCGGGAATACAAATTCAAGAGGGAGACAGCACAAAGAAGGTAACCGATGTAGGAGGACCCGATTCTCTTCCAATACTACGATGTTCTTTTTATGAATTTATCTTTGATATCCTAGTGTGATTTTACTATAATAATATATAGGTAATATTGAAAGCAACAGGGGTATAAGAGCAAAGAAGTCAAACTAATATGATCAGGAACCCGGAAAAGCTTGCCCGATTCGATAGAGAATACCAGAGAAAACAACGGGTTGATATAGCTCACAATTTTCTTATTGTGGAATCCTTATATGCCGAGGCGGTTTACCTTGGCACTTTCTCACGCCTAGACCCGCTGGATGGATTAGAGGTCGATATAAAAATAGCAAAGGTTATTAATAATCTTTCAAAGACTCCTTAAACATCTCTCCCGCGAATTAGATTCTGCTAAGATTCCTTACATGGTCATTGGAGGACAGGCTGTGATGGTCTATGGTGAGCCTAGGTTGACTAAGGATATTGATATAACTTTGGGCATCAATGTTGATGAGCTGAACAGGATTATAGGTGTAGTAGATGCGATTAAATTAAAAATTATCGGTGATGACTTTAAAAATTTTGTAAAAGAGACCTTGGTCAAGCTTGTCTTGTTTATTGTCAGCCTTAGCAAGACGTTAAAGAAAATAAAGCGTTCAGATACGGATTAGTCGAACAAGACCCCAATGATGAGCCGGCCGACAAACTTCTTGCAAAAATTGCCAAAAAGAAGAGATGTAAGATTTTAAAACAATAATTTGACAGATTTTATTACATGTGCTATATTTATATTGACCTTGAAAGTGGAGGTGCAAAATGGCGGATACCTTCTATAAAAAATTAGGTACACGGATTAAAGCCTTAAGAGAGCAAGCTGGATATTCACAGGAGAAGTTAGCTGATTTACTTAAGATAAGCAGAGTTTCACTATCTCAAATTGAAACTGGAGGTAGAAAAATAAGTGCCGGGGAAATAGCGGAGCTCTCAAAGATATTTAACATTGCTTCAGATATTTTACTTGATTTAAAAAAGGATATAAAAGTTGTCTTAGAAAAAAAGACTAAACCTACAAAAACAAAGCCAGAAATTCGTATTAACGTACCGCAAAAGAACTTAGAAAAATTTAAGGAGGTTTTGCTCTATATCCTTAATAAAGTGGGTTCAAAGCCGAATATAGGGGAGTCTGTGTTATACAAAATCCTTTATTTTATTGATTTTAATTATTACGAAAAGTATGAAGAACAGCTTATAGGCGCCACTTATATAAAGAATAATTATGGCCCCACCCCTAAAGAATTTTTAAAGGTAATTGAGGAGATGGAGGCCAAAAAGGAGATAGTTAAAGTTAAAGGCAAATATTTTCAGTACCCACAAAGAAAATACCTTCCTTTAAGGGTACCAGATTTATCTAAGCTAAATGAAGACGAAAGAAATATGATAGATTTTATTTTATGGAAACTTTCCGATATGAATGCGATACAGATAAGCGAATATTCCCACAATGATGTTCCCTGGCTTACTACAGATGACGGTGAAATAATAGATTACGAATCTGTTTTTTACCGCACCCCGGAATACTCCATGAGGTCTTACAGTGAAGAAGATATTCAATGAAGTAAGGTCCCTCAGAGAATTTGAAAAGGATTTAAAGAAACTCATCAAAAGATTTAGAACGCTGAAAGACGATTTAGATATATTTACAGAAAAACAACTTCGGCTTTTTCATAAATTAGGCGTAGATAATAAGGGAATAGTCCAAATATCAGATCTTGGCATCGCATACCCGAAAGTATATAAAGCAAGAAAATTTGCATGTAGATCCTTAAAAGGAAGAGGTTATGCAAGTGGCATTAGGGTAATTTACGCCTATTTTGAAGATGAGGATTGTGTGGAATTTATTGAGATTTACTATAAGGGCGACAAGAAGAATGAAGATAGTGAAAGAATATTAAGATATTACAGCAATGGAGGGTGAAAATCAGTTTATCTTGTTTATTGTCATGGAAAGAAAATAGCTGGCAGCCAAAAAGGAAATTCTTATAGTTTATTAATATGCGTAACACTAGCAAGAAAGCTGTTATTGCTGCACTGTTTGGGAACCTTAGTATTGCAGCATTCAAGCTTGTAGCAGCTTTGTTAAGCGGTTCTTCTTCGATGCTTGCGGAGAGTTACCATTCTATCTCAGACACCTTTAACCAAGTTCTCCTTCTTTACGGTTTGCGTCGCAGTAAGAAAGCCCCAGATAAGAGCCATCCATTTGGACATGGAAAAGAGCAGTTCTTCTGGTCATTCATGGTTGCAATTCTCTTGTTTGGAATTGCTGGGACTCTGTCTATAAGAGAGGGCTATCATAAATTACTGAGCCATGAACCGATCAGCCGTATTGGACTTGCATATCTTGCAATTGCCGTAGGGATAATATTTGAAAGCTATTCGTTAAGCATTGCGGTCAGGAGCTTAAAAAGAGAAATGGGGATTGAAAAGCACAAGAACCTCATTGAAGGGATAAAACGCAGTAAGGATCCAACGACTCTAACAGTTCTCTTTGAAGATTCGCTTGCATTAGCCGGACTTTTGATTGCAGCAGTGGCAATTGCCCTTGTTCGAGTTACAGGAGTTTTGATTATAGATGCTATTGCTTCGATTGTAATCGGGGTGTTGCTCATGATCTTTGCACTTTTTCTTGCATATGAGACAAAGAATCTCTTGGTGGGGGAATCGGTAACGCCGCTCAAAAGGAAAAAAATTTTAAAGGCTGTCAATTCCTTTGATGAAGTGAATAAAGTTATAAGCCTTAAAACAATGCATTTCAGCTCGGATGATGTGCTGGTTACAGTCGAAATTAATTACAGAGATGACATAATTGTTGATGAGCTTGAGAAGGTGAATGACAGAATTGAAAGAAAGATAAAGAAGATTATCCCTAATGCTAAGATATACTTAGAGGCAGAAGATCAATAAAATTTTGGGGATGCGACGTGCTAATTCCAATTTAATCAACAAGATAAACCTTTTTTTGGGGAAAATAGACAAAATTTCAAGGGAAAAGGGTCTTTATTATTATAGTAATGAACCTGGAAGAACTTTATGATCGATTTGGGGACAGACTCTACCGCTATCTCTTTGTTAAATTGGGCTCAGCAGAGGATGCTGAAGATGTATTGCAGGAAGTCTTCTATCGTTTAGCGCGATATTCCATCCGCTTAAAGTTTGTCCGCGGGCATGCAGCTTTTATATTTCAGATCGCCCGTAATGAGGCCAACCGTTTTCTTGGTAAAAAGATGCGGGAACGGTCTGATTGCCGGAATAATCCTGAACTACATGAGATTATACGGGCTTCGATATCAGGCCCTGATAAAGAATCTGAAAACCTTTTATCTACGACTCTCGTGCAGCTGCCAGAAGAGCAGCGCGAGGTCATTGTTTTAAAATATTTTGTAGAATTGACCTTTAGGGAGATTGCCTCTGTCTGTGGCATTTCGATCAATACTGCTGCCAGCCGGTACAGCTATGGCATAGTAAAACTCCGCTCTCTGTTGGAGGGAAAATTATGAAAAACCAAAACGACCAAAAGATAGAAGATTTTCTAAGTAGTTTTTCCCGCAAACCGGCTCCACCTGCGCTAAAGGGAAAGATATTACATACAGCCCAGCGGGAAAGAGCAGAAACCAGGATAATGACCTCTGGGTTGTGGAAGGTTGTTTTATGCTGTACCACCTGTATTTTATTGTTTCTATTGCTAGATACTATTATCTCCTACCACCAGAAAAAGATCATCGCTTCTCTGGTTGGTATACAACCTATTACCCAAGTTCAAAAACAGGATGACTCTGTTTTACGCCTGGTCCGGCTTTTATACGTGTCACCGGAGACTGAAAATATGGCCTGGCTGAAAGGTAGATTATTAAGAAAGCATAAATCGGATAGAAATAGCCGTGTTGATGAATTTCTGCGGTTAAAGGAGGAATTAAATGGGAACAAAATTTAAAAGGATTCTGGTTAAAATTGGTATCGTACTCATGATAATTGTTACTATATGTCTTGTGACTCGTACGATCTTTAATTACATGACTGGAAAAAAACTGGAAAAAACTATAGAAAAAATGAAAGCTGCGGACAAGATAATGAAGTTTGCGGAATTTGAACCGGACTGCAGGGATGATGACAATGCTGCACTGCCCTGGAAAGGCGTAGAAGCAATTCTGCAAATAAAGCCTGGACAAAGAGCTATCCTGAGCAAAGCCCTGAAAGATATTTTTTACAATGAGCTAATGAGTGAGGATACACGGAAGAAAATAGAAATAATGGTAGAAAAAAACCAGAGGGCCATGTTGCTGATTCAGGATACAGGGCAAAAACCTTGTTTTAAATATAATGAGGATTGGAATAAATATGGTTTAGAAATGTTGGGTCCAAGAGCAATAAAGGCCATTCAAGCATTCCGCCTGTATGGTTTAGATGCCGTAATCAAAGCGGGAAAAGGCAGACTGACGGAGGCTCTGGAACAAAGCCGCATCGGGATGCAGTTTTCTCGTAAATATTTGGACGAGCCTTTGCTGATAAACACTTTAGTTGCTTTTGCACAAATGAGGGCCCAGATCCTTTTTCTTAATAAAATAGCTGACGGAAAAGAGATAGCCACAGAAACCTTACTAGATATTTTGATAGAACTGAATACAGAATTCTGGCGCAAAGGCTTGGTAAGAAGTTTTGAAGTGGAAAAAATCTTAAGCTTAGAAACACGGACAAGATGGTTAAGGGGAGAATACAATATAACAGGTGTAGATGTGAGTTTTTGGGATAAAATATATTATTGGATATTCAGACCGGTCTTAAAATCCGACATAGTCTGGTCGCTTGACCAATTTTCAGAAATGGAAAAAGTGGCTGAATTGCCCTATAACCAAACCTATGAGACCAGGGAAAGATTAATTAAAAAACAAGAGGACATCCCTTGGTTATATAAATGGAGTGATTTCCTGGTCCCATACCTTGAGACCGTCATGTTTAAAGAAGCCAGGCTGGAAGCCGATCTTAATGCTGCCCGTATTGGTATAGGCTGCAAGATCTATCAGAACCGTGAAGGCCGCTTCCCGGAAAAAATCTCAGATCTGGTACCGGATATACTGCCGGAGGAACCGCTGGACCCGTTTACCGGAAAGCCGTATATCTACCGCTTACAGGACGACGGCTTTATCGTTTACAGCCTCGGCTCCAATCAGAAAGATGACAACGGAAGAGGCACCTTGGAAATAACGTCAATAGTAATGGAAAAAGACGATGATATTGCCTGGAGGGAGACAAGGCAAAAGTAGATGCAGTAATTTTTTCCACTGCTATTGGAGAGACTGGTTTTGGTGCAGCAGGATTAACTGAGACCCAAGAAGTAAAGGAAGGATTTAGTGTTGTCACGGGTACTTTTAAAGGTGTTGATAAGCATCCTGGAACACTGCTTGGAACGCATAAACAGATAGTAAAACTAATCGTTGCGCGGGAATCAGGTGTAATGCTTGGGGGAGAAGTAATAGGTGGAGCGAGTACTGGAGAATTGATAAATATTATTGGGCTTGCTATTCAAAACAAAATGGCTGTAAATTCCATTTTGACTGCCCAGATTGGAACTCATCCACTACTTTCTGCACCGCCAACTGCATATCCTATTATCAAAGCTGCTGAAGTTATTGAAAAAAAGATTAAATCAGTGTAGTAAATTCAATCAGTGTCTGCCTAGTTAATATTTCGGGCAGCCCTAATGGTATTGTTCCTATCCCTTTATCAGATGTTCTCAGAATTCGTTATGGGAAAGATAAATTTGTGACGGATAGAGTAAGTATTGTAATATATCGGGCGATTTTGCTTATTTTATCTGGAATCTTTTCTCACAATCCAGGCAGATGAACTCGTTTTTCTTGGTTCTTTTTTTTCTGTGAGATTTGGTGTTAAGAAGTGCGGTGGCTATGGCGATGAGGACGAGGATGAGGATGACGGGATGAAGCTGGAGCAGTATGAATACAGTTCCTGCCACGCCGAGGAGTAAAAACGCCGCAACAAGGACGATCCAGAACGGATAATCGGTTTTGAACTCCTGTTCCGCCGATGCGATGTTGTCCGAACCACAATAGGGGCAGTGACGATACCCCTTCGGATATGGATCCTGTTCCATAGTAAATCATTATAAACCAGGACTTTCCTTAAATACAGAACTACTTTCAGGCGCTCACCTTACCGTTTGTTCAGCATATCCCTGAGATTTAAGATTCTGCCTCCGAAAATCGCGCCTGAATAGAACCGTCCCAAAACACTTTTTCAGATCCGTTGAGAGGATTTACTGTTTGGATTTTTCAAATGATTTCGTTTTAGAGGACTGCTCCTGGACTTCTTAGTTTTTTTTCTTCTTGACATTGAAGTTAAACAAAGATAAATTTCAATCCACATGAAAAGAAACACAATTGCACGTAGAAACAGAAAAAAGCTATTCAATCTGGCTTTCCTTTTCTTTTTTCTGACAATTACACTATTTATCAACTTTTTTCACACAGAAACAACTCTTACGGAAAGAGATGACTGTCCTGCTTGTCAGTTCCTGAATTCCACACTTGCCACCAGCCAGATTCACTTCTTCCATCTGCGGTCTCCTTTGATAACAGGAATTCTGAAAACATCATATTCTTTTCATTATATTTACATCTCAATTATTGAATCCTCCTCTCGTTCCCCTCCCGAGATTTAATTTCATTGATAAACTGATCTACTCTAATTTATCTGAACAGGAGTGGTCAGTACTCTGAAGTTAATTTTTAAGTACAACACATTAATTTTTGGAGGGAACAATGATAAAAAAATTAATGATCTTATTAATAATTTTCACAAGTTTAATCTCTTCTCTGCTTCTCCAAGCCCAGCAAGCAACAATATCTAGCTCTGGAAAGCAGCATATTGGAGAAGCTAAATTCTTAAAGCTTTCCGGCGTTGTTAAGGCCTATGAAGGCGATCCCATTAAAAAAGCGGTTGTTTTAATTCCGGAAATCGCTAAATCCACAGAAACCGATGAAAGTGGAACATTCGAAATTCGAGCTGTCCCTCCCGGAAAATATCATATTGAGGTCTATGCAGACGGTTATATGGATTTCCGTTCTGAGCAATTTGACCTAATAAAAAGCAACATGATATTCAATGTTAAATTGCTGAAAAAACTCTCAGAGGAAATTGTCGTAACAGCTACAAGGACTCCAAAGCTCTATGTTGAGGTTCCAGTAAAAACCGAAATCATTACTGCAAGAGAAATCGAACAAAAACAGGCATCTCAATTGGCTGAATCCCTTTGCCTTTTAACAGGTATCAGGGTTGAAAACAATTGTCAGAATTGTAATTTTACACAGGTTCGTATTAACGGAATGGAGGGGAAATACTCACAAATCCTCATTAACAATTCCCCAATTTTCAGCTCAATGATCGGAGTCTATGGACTAGAACAAATTCCGGCAGAAATGCTCAACAGGATCGAAGTAGTAAAAGGCGGTGGCTCGGCTCTCTATGGAGGAAATGCTGTGGCTGGAGTGATAAACGTTTTGACTAAAGAGCCGATGGGAAATAAAACAAAGATAAAATTGCATCAGGAATCAAATAATGGAGAGCCTTATACAAATCTGGGCTTTCAAAATAGTCTAGTCACCAAGGATGGAAATACAAAGGGTATCCTTTTTGCCAACTACAAAAGAAGAGATCCGGTCGACTTAAACGACGATGGCTTTTCTGAAATTGGCCGTTTAAGAAGTACGAACTTTGGATTAAACTTTTATAATTATTTTCCTGACATTAAAGGTAAACTCAAGCTAGGCTTGATCAGAATCACTGAAGACAGACGAGGAGGAGACCTGTTTGATAGACCTCCTCATGAAGCCAATATCGCTGAGTGGATAAACTCAGATCTTTTAGATTTTTCTTTGGATTGGAATCAATATCTGACCAAAAAGATGTATTGCAATATTTCCTTTTCCCATATGTATGCAGAAAGAGATACGTATTACGGAGCCGGAAAGAATCTTAATGCCTACGGATCAACAAAAAATCCTGTAACCTTTCTAAACACGCAGATAAATTATCAAGGGGGTTCACACCTTATTTCTGCTGGAGTTCAATTTAAAGTAGAAAAAATCAAAGATAGAGCCCTGGGATATGGGAGAGAAATCGACGACGATTATAATGAGTTTGGATTTTTCGCCCAGGATGATATCAAATTCAACAAAACCGTTTTTCTTCTCGCAGGCATAAGATTAAGCAAGCATTCATTGATCGATGATCTAATCTTTAACCCAAGGATGAGCCTTCTTTTAAACCTTACAAAGGATCTAAGCTGGAGAACAACATTCTCAACCGGTTACAGGGCACCTCAGGTTTTTGATGAGGATCTTCACATTACCCAAGTTGGAGGTGAAGGAATGATCATTGAAAATTCCTCGGATCTAAAGAAAGAAGGGTCTTACGGTGTGAGCACTGGTTTTGATTTTGGTAGAGAGATCGAAAGAAATGTGTTTCAATTCAGTGTAGAAAGTTTCTACACGTTGCTAAAAGATGCCTTTGTTCTTCATGAACAGGAATTCGACCCGAGAGAAAACGCAATGGTTTTTGAAAGAATAAATGGGTCGAATGCAAAAGTGTTTGGACTTTCTACTGATCTCGGCTACGGATTTGGGACATATTTATCTTTTGGTGCTGGATTAACAGTCCAGCGAAGCAGATTCGATGAGCCCGAACCAGATTTCAGATCTAGAGATTTTTTCAGGAGTCCTAATTCTTATGGTTATGCCCGCTTGAATTATGAAAACTCAAGAATTGCCTGTATAAATATATCCCTGGAATACACGGGAAAAATGAAGATCCCCCATTTCGCTGGGTATATCGATAAAGATAGGTTGGAAACGGGCCAAACTTTTTGGGTCGTGAATACTACTCTTAAAAAGACCTTCAATTTGGGTCAAAGCAACCAAGCCAGCGTTTTCGTTGGAGCCTATAATCTATTTGATTCTTATCAGAGCGATCTGGACAAAGGAATTGAGAGAGATGCAGGCTATGTCTACGGGCCAGCTCGACCTAGATCTTTCTACACAGGATTCGAATTTTCATTCTAAAAATAAGTTATGAATAATTATATAGCCCGTTCGCTGAAGGGGCCATTTTTTATTTGATAAAGATTAGAAAGAAATTTCTTATCCTTCAAATTATTATAAGGTCAGAACTCATGAATACTGAAACAAGTCTTAAGACTTCAGATTTAGGGGATTTAAGTAAAGAAACTTATCTAACATCACAACAGAAAGAAGATATGAAGAAAATGGCTGAAGTTGCGAAACAAGCTGCAAAGGAAAGTATTGAAGCACTTAGAAAGGAACTCAAAGACAAACCATATTACACCAGAAAAGATATAGAAATCTTCTTAAAATATAAGGAGCGCTACGATGATGCCCTTCAAGGAATAATGCTACTTCAAGAACAACTGGACTAAAATATCGCCCCCTTTTTTCAATATAAAAGTTCCTTTTAATTCTATGATTTTTCTATTATTTACTTTGACACCCAACTCGGCCTTCATCTTTTCCTCAAAATCTTTAGTGCCTACAAAAGTATAACTTTTTGATTATTTTATGGATGTCATAAACAGAAGAAGGGAGATTATTACTCCGACAAGGATCCAGCTTCCTCCAAAACCAATGTAATCCATTTTAGATGGCTTGAGCACTTCCCAGTTAGATCCTGGAAATAGTTTATCCTTCTCGAATCTTTGAGGATAATTGTAGGATTCTTCAAGAGCTTTTTGTTCTTCTTCTTCTGTTTTTTGGATTGGGGTGTGCAGTTTGGCAAAGAATCTGTCGAGGTGCTTTTTATCAACCGGCTTAGTTATAAATGAGATTAGAAAAAGCAGCAAGAATGGGAAAAGGGCATCAAACAGAAAACGGACTGCGACAAGTTGAGCCTTTTTGAGATGTGAAAAATCAATACCCATCCAGCTCAAAACCCAGATTTCTGCGTGAAACCTGCCTATTCCTACCTTGGGCGATTTGGGATCAGAAGGATCGATGCGGGCAACTTTTTCAAAAAACACTCCTGCAGGCTCTATTATATGCTGTTTTTGAATCGATTGACCGATATAGTCGGCTTTTCCGGCATCCACATCGTCTGCGAGTGCGCTTTCGGTTACCATGACAGTTTTTAGTTTTGTTTCCAGCAGGAAGGCCTCGTTGTGCCTTGACCACTCGAGTGTCTGGAACAGATTAGGGATGACTGCATAGATAAGCAGGCATATTGAGACCTGGATAATGACGGCTGATTTTGACAGCTTTCTCCAGATGAATCCAAGCCACAGAGATGCACCGAATATTGCGGGAATTGAGATCATATATTTGAATAATACGAGCAGATTATTAATGAAAAGGGCGACAAAGATGCCCCCCAGTAATAATCCTGCTATTGCGATTCGGCTTATAATTAAATAGTGCTTTTCAGAGCGGTCGGGGACAAATGGCTGATAGAGATTCTTGATGAAAAGAGCGGCATATGAGACAGAACCTGCGTCTAGAGTTGACATGTTTGCTGCTAATATGCCCACAAGCATCAGTCCGATCGCCCCCGGAAAAAGCAGATCTTTTGTCATAAAACCCCAGATCAGGTCAGGGTCATGGAGTCTGCCTGTATAGAGGCCTATTGCCAGAAGCCCCGCAAGAGCCCAGAAGATCATTATGAATCTCTTGAAGAACATGCCTCCGATCATGCCGAATCGGGCAGTCATTTCATCTTTTGCGGAGCCTGCTGTGGCCATTCCGGGAGCAACAGCGATTATTGAAACGAGGTTTGCAAGCACCATAGCGAATATCGTATACCAGGCATATTCGCTCAATGTGACTGATCCGAATAGTTCAAACATATAGTCAGGTACAGAAGCATGGAGTCCGGCGAAGCCGCCGATTTTATGCAGACCGATTGGAATGAGAATAATAGAAAAAATTATTATGAGAATCCCCTGTATTGTATCAGTAATAGCCGCAGCCCTGAAGCCTCCAAGCATCGTGTAGATTCCAACGATAACAGCATAGATAAAATAGAACATGAGTGGATTTGTGTAAGAGACAAAAGAGCGAAGTTCGCCATGTTTATTTTTTTCATTTAGCATTTCATAGCGTGCTTTTTCCTCAGGATTCAACCCTTCGTCAAATCGTGATTTCAACACCTGGTACTCCCTGAATTGCTCTATGCTTAATCGCTGCTCATATGTACATTTTTCTAATGGTTTAGGAGTCATTGCCATCATTGTCTTGGCAGCAACCATATAGCCGACTCCTCCACCTAAAAATCCCAATAAAAGGATGAAAACCGCATAGCCCCCTCCAAGGAATTTGCTTTTGAATCGTTCTGTGAAGTAATCACCGATAGTCGTTAGACGCACACGGCGGAATAAGGATGTTGTAAACCAGTAAAATGGAGTGAGGAATAACACAAGGTATTGTATCCACATACCTCCTATTCCCTGGCGGTAGATTTCACGTGAGACGGCAACAGCCTGATCTGCATTTGTCGAGCAGCCGAAGTTCAGAAAGAACTGGTAAAATTTGCCCAGTTTGCGTCCAGCAAGATAAAAATCATCTGTATTTTTTGTTTTCCGGCTGGCTCTTTTTCCAATCCAGAGGATAATAACTGTATAAAGAAATATTATGGCAATATCTAAAATATGAAGGCCCCAAATATGCATCACATCCAATCTCTAGTCCCTTGTTTTTTACAGTGTATCAAAGACAAAGTCAATAATTCCGGACTAATTCCAAAGAGAAAACCAGGTCCAAAAATCAGAATTAAGTAAAGTGTCCCCGGAAGAATAGAATACAGAATATCAGGTGGGGTATCAGCTATATCTTTTTAAAAATATAGAATGTAGTATAATGATTGTCAGAGGTATAAGAATGATAATCATCGTGACAGGATGGGCCGTGATACCTTTGGAAAATGGCCAACATGAAGGATCTGGTGTCCGGGAGACAGTTATGCTCTGCACAGGCAACTTATGGAGGAAATCCTCGACAGCATGGTGATTAAGAAGAATGATTGAAGAAACATTCATAAAGACAGGCCAGACTCAATTTGACGATTTTATCCCGAAGGTCCATTCCTTTCTTAATAAGGATTCTCTGGATGTTGTTATTGACGGAAAAAAGATTAGAGGATACCGTACTCCTGATGCAAAATCTATCTGGATCAGGGATTACAGCGACATGTTGAGGGTGGTTAAATATATCGATGATGACATCAAAAGCACTGTTGATCACTTTGCAGAGACACAGGCCGCAAATGGAAGAATATTTGATTATTTTACAACCTTTCCTGAAAAGCTTCCTTGTGAGCGGGAGAACTGGACAAAGTATGTGCGTGTGCCTGTAGAAGCGGATGTTGAATACAGATTTATCAAGGCTGCTTTCCTTGCGTGGCAGGCCTCTGGGGATGACCAATGGATAAAAAGCCTTCTGCCTAAAATGGAAAAAGCTCTTCATTATGTTTTATCTCATTCCTGGCGCTGGGACAATGACTTCAGGCTTATAAAAAGGGCATATACGATTGACACATGGGACTTTGCATACACCGCCGGAGCACATGATTGGCTTCAGTTCCAAATAACAGATGACACTTTTTGGGGAATCATGCATGGTGATAACAGCGGCTATTATGAAGTATTTCGGATTATGGCTCTTTTGTACGAGTATTTTGGAGATCCTGTTCAGGCACAGCAGTGGCGGAAACGTGCAAATAGTCTGAGAGAAAACATAAACAAAACCTGTTGGAACGGGAAGTTTTATACTCATTTTGTTAAACTCACTCCAGTTGAGATTTCTGGAGTTGATGAATCGGCCCAATTGAGTCTAAGCAATCCTATGGATATCAACCGCGGGGTTACTTCCCATGGGATGGCTTGCTCGATTATTAGAGAGTATATAAAGCGCAGGAAAGAAACAGGGGCATTTGCTGAGTGGTTTTCAATAGACCCCCCTTTTCCTGATGGTGTTTTTGGGGACCGCAGGTTAAAAAGAGGTGCATATGTGAACGGAGGCATTATGCCCCTTGTTGGTGGTGAATTGGCCAAGGCGGCTTTTGACCATGGTTTCGAAGAATATGGTGTGGATATTTTGAAACGCTACATGAGTTTGATATCCGAGAGCAATGAAACCTATTTATGGTATTTTCCTGATGGAACACCGCCAAGCAAAGAGACCAGCACAAGCCCTGAAGCTACCCCAACAGATGGTTGGGGATCAAGCGCAATGCTGTATGCTTTTATAGAAGGGATGGCAGGGGTGGAAGATAGGCTGAAACTCTTCCGTACTGCACAAATTTCTCCACGCTGGCTTGCAACAGGTATTAATGAAGCCGAGGTCCAGGCATGTTATAAAAGTTCTGGAGCATCCATCGGCTATAATTTTAGATACAATGGGAATTGTATTTTACTAGAGGTTCATTTGCTAGAATCGGACATTTTTTTCCATGTTTTACTTCCTCCAAATTCAGAAGCACAGGCTGTAAAGCTAGATGGATCAAACATAGATTTTAAAAATTTGCAAATCCAAAGAAGCTCTTATGTGGATTTTGGGGCAAAAATAGAGAATACGTGTCTGATAGAAATTCAGATTGGGAGTCAAACTTGCTGATTTTAAGAAATTTCTTGACTGGTGTGGAAATACGAAATGAGAACATTACGAATCGGAATTGATAATTACGGCTTGAGTCCTCTGGGGTTAAGCGCTTTAGAGACTATGCAGTGGGCTAAGGAAAATGGGGGGGAAGGTGTCCATTTCTCAGGGCTTGGCTTTGAGGAGAGCAGGAGAATAGATGGTGCTTACTTGAAGGACCTTGCTCAATTTGCTTCCTCCAATAATATGTATATTGAATGGGGTGGGGGACAGCACATCCCGTTTGATATGCGAAGCTGGGAGAAAAAAGATGTTTTTTCAATTAACCAGAAAGCCGCCAGAGAGGCAGCCTCCATTGGCACACGTATTATGAGGTCCTGCTCTGGGGGTTTGATGCGCTGGGATCCAGAGAGTCCTATGACGGAGACGCTCCTCCAGGAAACGGCAAATGCTTTGTGTTCGCAGCGGCAGATGCTTAGAGATTACAATGTAATTCTGGCTATTGAAACACATTTTGAGTTTACGACCTATGAATTGCTCAGACTTTTTGAACTCTGTGATACCGAACCCGGTGATTATCTCGGTATTTGTCTGGACACGATGAATCTTTTAATAATGCTAGAAGATCCGATGTTGGCAACAGAAAGGATCTTACCTTGGGTAGTGAGTTCCCATGTTAAAGATGGTGCCGTTCTTCTGGCCCCGGAGGGATTTACTTCATTCCCTACAGAAATTGGCAGAGGGGTGATAGATATTCGAAAAATTGCTGAACAAATAGCATCTGTTCCTATGAAGATAAATCTTTCTGTTGAAGACCACGGTGGAAGTTTTTCGATTCCAATTTTTGATCCCCAATTTCTATCGAAATTTCCGGATTTGGAAGTTAAAGAATTTGCATATCTTATCGAGATGTGTCATCAGTCCTATGATGCCTTAAAAGCTGGACGGTTATCTGTTGTTGACCGGGAAGAATGGCCACGAATCTGTGAGAGTAGGATTAAGTATGATATCCGGGCATTAAAACAGATGCTGCGCCAGTAGTTGAATTCTGGGGACATCATCAATAGTGTCCCCGGAATACTGGAATGTTATTCGTCCTGTTTTATGAATTTTACTGTATTCAGTTAAGTATTGGGTCCTGGACAACTTTAAGCTTCTTTGTCATTACTTCCTTTCCATCGACAACGAGTGAGACTTTATATACGCCCGCATCGATCATTGGTGCAGATCTCCTGTAACGTCTTTCCTGACTTGGAGCTTCTGCCTTTTTCCTTAAATTCCAGGAAGCTTTATGAATGCCTTTTCCAATGTCGCCTATAATTTCCTGAATTTGATTTCCTTCTAGGTCTTTGACAAGTATACTAACCGATTTAGCCGCTTCTTTAAGATAGAAATAGATCAAAGACTCGATGGGAGGATTTTGAACCCTTGCAAATTCGCCGTATGACTGGCCTCTTCTTTCTAACATGTTCCATTTGATCGTTCTCTTTAGATCAAAAAGATATGCATCTTTCGCAAAGATTTCTTCCTTGAATTCTTTGAATGGATAGATGTCAGCAATGTATATTCCTCTTCCATATGTGCCTATGGCGAGGTCTCGTTCTCTCTTCTGGATATCAAGGTCCATGATCAAGACGTCAGGAGCAGATGAGGACATTTCGATCCAATTTTTACCTTTATCAATCGTAACGAACAGGCCGTAGTCTGTAGCCAGGTATAGAATATCGGGGTTGTCAGGATCTTCTTCTATGTCTCTGACTGGATTCATCATCCCGCAGCTTAGATCTTCCCAAGTTTTGCCCATATCGTGTGTTACGTAAATATAGGAGTTGTCTTCATTATGTGTTCTGTAGCCAGAATAAGTGACATAGCATGTATTCAAGTCGTGCGAGGAGGGTTCTACTTTTGTGACCCAGCGGTCATAAGGAATTATCGTGCCTTTAATATTTTTCTTTAACTTTCCATTTTTGTCATAAAAGTTTGCAGTGATATTCTTCCAACTGTTTCCGCCGTCAGTGCTTAGCTGCAAGTTGCCATCATCTGTACCTGCCCAGTATACTCCAGGTTTAATAGAGGATTCTGCAAATGTATAAATGGTGGCATACTGGAGATTTGTCTCTTTAGAAAACTTTATCCTCTCTTTATTATTCTTGCTTAAGTCAGGACTTATTGTAATAAAAGTATCTTTATCCCCTCTGCTTCTTGACATATGCACATGCTGGGAACACACGTAGACAATACCCGGATTATGCGGAGAGAGAAAGATAGGGGAATCCCATTGATACCTTTGTGGTGTTTTGCCGGCAGCCCTCTCTTCAGCACTATTCCTTTTTGAAAGGCTGATTATTTCACCGGTTTTAAGATTCATTCGGCTTGACCGGCCGAACTGGCTCTCATAATAGATATATTCCGGATTCCACCAGTCCCTCAGGGCGTAATAGCCATCTCCGGTTGGAAGATATGTCCAATCTGCAGGATAGACACCATAGCTGTTCCTGTTTCTTGACGGACCAATCCAGCATCCGTTGTCCTGTGTTCCACCCATGACATTGTATGGCATTTCATTATCTACGGATATATCATAAAACTGCTGGGCACTGATTGTCTCTTTCTTGGACCAGTGTTTTCCCCCGTCCCAGGTTTCACTGGCTCCTCCGTCGTTGCCGTTGAGAATATGATTGGAGTTTAAAGGGTCTACCCATAGACCTCGTGTATCAACATGGCACTTGTTGCGTCCTGTCCATGTGGCATTTTTAAATGTTTTCCCACCATCCTTAGAAATTTTGACAATGGTTTCAACACAATATAGGGTTTTATCATTATTAGGATCTACAACGATTCTTCCTGCATAGCCTGCCTCTATGTCATTCACATTAGCGCTTCCCCCAACAAGCTTGTATTCTGTCATTCTTTTCCAGGTTTCGCCCTGGTCTTCAGAGCGGTATATGACTCCTGATTTTTTCACTGGCTCCATTATTGCTAGAGCATCGGCATATATTACCTGGAGGATGTACCTGTTTATTGTCTGGTACCTTGCTTTAGTTGCATCGAATTCCTCGATTTTATCCTTGGCATCTTTAAGCTCGGCCGTTATGTCTTTTTTATCTTTGTAAGTCTTTTTTGCCGCTGTGGTGAATTGCTTGAGATTAATGCCGAGTTTTATGACGAGCGCTTTATCATTGACAAATTCATTCGCTTTTTCAGCAAGTTCTTTTTCATCTTTGATTTTTTTAGAATCAAATTTTACGAGAGATTTGAATGCAGGATTAATGTGGACTTTATCAATATCTTTTACTGTGAAAACATTGTCTGCAATCTCTATTCCTTCAGAATCTGTAAACAGCAGGATAAGAACTAGGTTGTTAATATCTTTGTAAAGGTCTGGCTTTTCTTCTTCTCTTTTTAATGTTTTTTCGATCTCATCGATGCTCTGGATAATATCTTTATTTTTCTTATAGATTTTTCTTGCTGCAGTGTTGAATGCCTTCAGGTCAATTCCCAATTCTTCTTGAAATTCACTGTCCGCTATAAGCTTATTTAAATTCTCGACAAGTTCTTTTTCGTCTTTTGCTTTGATTTCTTCGAACTTCACTAGCTTTTTTATTTCAGTATGAATTTTAAATGGTTTTAATTTGTTGAAATAATATCCATCTTTAAAAACCCTGCCTTCTCTGAATATTGCAGCGCCTTCTCTTTCGCTTAAGCCAAGGTTGACTTCTTCATCTATGCGGGTATAAACGATATTCGGATTTTTCTCATAGATTGTTAGCCCGTTCCATCCACTTTTGATATTCATTGGAAGCCCATCTGTCAATTTCTTCCATGTCTTTCCGCCGTCAGTGGATTTGTAAAGGTGATTATTTTCCTGGCGATCGATATACGTCCATGTTCTTCTGTATGTTTTGTAAGCTGCTGCAATGATGATGTCTGAATTGTTTGGGTCGAAAATAAAATCTCCCACACCTCTGTCTTTCAAATCGAGTACTTTCTCCCAGGTCTTTCCTCCATCTACGGTCTTGTAAAGCCCGCGCTGGCAGTCCATTTTGTTGTCATAGAGTTTTCCCTCTGCAGCTACGTAAACTTTGTCCGGATTTTTATGGTCGATAGCGATCTTAGGGATAAAATAGCTCTCTTCCAGGCCGATATGGGTCCAGGTTTTTCCTCCATTTGTTGATTTCCACATTCCATTCCCATGGGCACTCGAACGTGCATGCATTGCTTCCCCTGTACCAACGTAGATTATATCAGGATTTGATAGAGCCACATCGATATACCCAATGCTCATATTTCCATATTTGTCAAAGATGGGTTCAAAATGGATGCCTCCGTCTTCTGTCTTCCAGATTCCTCCACTTGCAGTAGCGACATAATAGATCTGGCTCTGTCCGCGGGGTACTGCAAAATCCGTGATTCTTCCTGAAAATGTAAATGGCCCTATATTGCGCCATGTGAAGATGTTGAGGTCTTTCGTAGAAACAGCATTTTCCGCCGAGATTGTAAGATTGCAGAAAAGTAGCATTGTGAAAACAAGCACTACCAATGAAATACCATGAATATTAATTTTCTTCATAATTACTCCTTTTTAGTTTAAATATATTTCCCATTTGATCGGGTAAAGTATAATATAACGGAATAAAAAAAAGTTCAAATAGTAATTCAATGATTCATATTCAGAATTTACATTATTCGATTGGAGGGCTTAAATTGTTCTCCGGAATCAACTGGGTTATTCATCCTGGCAAACGTGCTGCACTTATCGGCCCTAATGGAGCCGGTAAAACTACTTTGTTCAGAATATTAAATAGTGAGATAACTTCTTATAAAGGAAGAATTATTAAGTCAAAGGGCTTTCGAATTGGATATCTTCCACAGGAACAAATAGCTGTAAGCGGGAGCACAGTACTACAAACAGCATTGGAAGGGCAGCCTGATGTAATCGCACTGGAAAAAAAGATTGCAGAATTACATAATACTCTGGATTCTTCGGGTGTGGACCAGGCCAATCTACTGAAAGAACTTGGTGCTTTGGAGCATAGATATGAAGCGCTTGGGGGATATAAATTAGAAGCATTGACAAAAGGCATACTTTCAGGGTTGGGCTTTGCAGGGACAGACTTTTCCCGTCCATTATCCGAACTGAGCGGAGGATGGCGCATGAGAGTATACCTGGCCCGTCTCCTGGTTCAAAAACCAGACCTTCTTCTCCTGGATGAGCCCACAAACCATCTCGATTTACAGGCCTTGGAGTGGTTGGAGCAATATCTCCTGCATTTTTCCGGAAGTATTGTTGTTGTCTCTCATGATAGGTTTTTTATTGATCGGCTTGCTCACGAAATCTTTGAACTAGAGTATGGAAAACTCAACCGTTACAAAGGAAACTATCATTTTTATGAACAAATAAAACAGCAAAGATTAATTCTACTGCAGAAGAAATGGGAGGAACAAAAAAAGGAGCGGGAAAGGCTGGAAAGGTTTATCAAGCGATTCCAGTATAAGGCTACCAAGGCGGCTCAAGTTCAGAGCCGGATAAAGCAGCTTGAAAAGATTGACGAAGTTGAATTGCCTGCTGCTGCGAAGCGGCTTCGATTTGAGCTTACTGTGGATGTCCCTAGCTATAAAGATGTCTTGGGGATAGAAAATATGTCATTTCGATATGATGAGAGATGGATTCTGAGAGATGTTAATTTAAACATTTCGCGAGGCGAAAAGATTTCTCTGGTAGGAGTTAATGGTTCAGGCAAGACAACATTAGCAAGACTTATCGCAGGAGACCTATCCCCTCAGGTTGGCTCTATTAAAATCGGCAAGAAGACTTCTATTGGATACTATGCCCAGCACCAGGTAACTTCACTCGATTTGGAAGCAACGGTTTATGAAGAAGTTTCTTCGAGTGTTTCAAATGCCAATATCCCCAGAGTCAGAGATGTTCTAGGTATTTTCCATTTTAGTGATGATGACGTTTTAAAAAGAATAAAGGTTTTATCTGGAGGAGAGAAGGCAAGGATCTCTCTTGCAAAAATTTTGCTTTCACCTGTTAATTTTCTTATCATGGATGAGCCCACAAACCATCTGGACATGGCTTCTCTTGAAGCATTGGAAGAAGCACTTACACAATACGATGGAACGCTGCTGGTTATCTCGCACGACCGGTATTTTTTAGATAAACTGGTAGGCCGAGTTGTAGAAATAGATAATGCGCAGATCGAAGATTACCTTGGGAATTATTCGGATTATCTGGAAAAACGGGAGAAGAAACAAGCATTGACGTACAGAAAAGAAAAGAAATCCCTCTCAGATTTAGATAGCAGAAAGACAAAAGAGCAGAAGCGCCTGGAGGCTGAGGCAAGGCAGGAAATCAGTAAGGAGCGCAGCCGCTTGAATAATGAAATTGAACGTCTGGAAGGAAGAATTGAGGAATTAGAGGCTGGAAAAAGGGAGATTGAAAATGAGATGGAAAGACCTGAAACATATCAGAACGCAGGTTATATTGTTTCTCTTCAAAAAAAGTATGCAGATATAAGAAAGAATTTACAGAGTTCCTATGAAAGGTGGGAAAAAGCGAAACTGGAACTTGAAGAAATAATGAGACGGATTACTTAACATGGATAATTAAGTTTAAGTAGAAGTTCTATTTTATCTCTGCGTTTCCACAATATTTTCCTTCCATGACCTAAAATTGTAAATCTGTCTTTCTTGACTTCAGGTTATAAAAATAATTAAATTATTGTGTTTTTATGACTTATAGTCATAAGAAATATTTTACCTGGATTGTTCAATAGTCGAGGTTGCAGCTTCCATGGATAATCCAGGTCATTTGATTTTGGGCTTTAAGTGTTCAATGAAATATTCGATCCGTGCCTCACCGTAACGTTTGAATCTAATACCGTGTCTTTGTTCTGGGTAGAGCATGAAGTCAAACTTCTTATCGAGTTTTAATAGTGCTTGTAAGAGCTGAATGCTGTTTCCAGGATGCACATTATTGTCAACAGAGCCGTGGTGGATGAATAAATGGCCTTTTAGGTTTTCGGCATATGTCATGCATGATCCTTTTTTATAGCCTTCCGGGTTATCCTGAGGTCTGCGCATATATCTTTCAGTATATATCGTGTCATAATTTCTCCAGTCCGTTACAGGTGCTCCTGCCACTCCTACATGAAAAGTATCCGGCGCCTTAAGCATGGCGATGCAGGTCATATAACCGCCGTAGGAATGTCCGTAAATACCTACCCGGTTTTCGTCAACATACGGCCTTGCGCTTATAAATTTTGCGCCGGCAACGTGATCTTCAAGTTCGATCTCTCCCAGATTCATATACATCAGGTTTTGAAATGCCTTTCCTCTTCCTGAAACGCCTCTATGGTCAATCGAGATGACAATGAAACCCAGTTGTGCGAGAGCCTGGTTTCCATCGTTTAGATTAAAGCGGTTATATATCCTTTTGGCTCCAGGCCCGCCGTATACGGACATTATCAGGGGATATTTTTTAGTTTTGTCAAAATGGGCTGGCTTGTAAAGGATGCCATCCATGTCATATTTTTTGTCCGCTGACTTGAATATAAAATGTTCTGGTTTAATAAGCTTAAAATCCTTGAATTCCTTGCTCATTATAGATTTTCCCAGTTCTCTTATCTTTTTGCCGTCTGCATGATAGAGTATAAGTCTTCGTGGGGTGTCAAAAGAACTGAATGAATCTGTGAAGAATTTACAACCGGGAGACATGCTTACAGAATGAAAGCCAGGTTCTTTTGTTAATTTAGTGAATCCGGTGCCGTCTAGTTTTATCCTATAAGCATGGGATTCAAGCCCCCTGTTTTCAGAGCCTGAAAAATAGATCCAGCCGCCTTCTTCATCGATCCCGAGAATACTCCTTACAGGTAGTTGGGATTTGGTAATCTGCCTGACCAGGTTTCCCTTGAGATCATAAAGATATATTTCTTTCCAACCGCTTCTTTCAGAAGTCCAGAGAAGATGAATATTATCGCTTAAAAAAATGGCATCGTCAGGTTCAAGGTAACGGTCGTCTTTGTCTTTCAGTAACACTCTGGTTTTTCCTGTTTCAGGATCTGCTGCAAAAAGTTCTACTCTATTCTGCCACCTGTTCAGGCGTTGATATGTAAATTCTTTTCCGTCATGTGTCCACTGGCCTTTGAATAGATAGATGTTTGTCTCTATCCCGGTCTCCAGCCGTGTAATTTTACGAGTCTTGATATCCACAATAAACAGATTGATTATAGGATTATTAGCTCCGGCTTTGGGATAGCTCTGCATTTCAATCTCCGGCTTTGGATTGACATCATGAACAATGGGATATTTTGTTACCGGGCTCTCATCGAACTGCATGAATGCGATTTTTCTGGAGTCCGGTGACCACCAAAAAGCAGTGTACTGGCTAAGTTCTTCAGGATACACCCAGTCTGGAAAACCATTTCTAAGGTCTTTATGGCCGTCTTTAGTCAGGGCTGTCTCATTTCCCTCCAGATCCTGTATATAAATATTATAATTGCGGATAAATGCCCTGTATTTAAAGTCAGGAGAGAAGACCTCAGAATAGACTCTGCCCCTGACACCGGCAAACTCTTTTTCTGGAACATAGGATATTATATTGCCCGAAGACAGGTCATAGATAAATGCTTTATTGACTGCTTTAAACCTGATTTTTTCCCCTTTATCTATGAAAGTAAACTGCTTAAAGGGAAGTTTTTCTGTGTTTTTACTAGTTATTTTGTTATAGGATGCAATGATTTCCGCATCGTCAAACAGGCTGCTTTTTTCGCCGGTTACAGGATCGACCTTTTTAAATGTATTATCCTCGTATAGATAATAAGCCTTTCCATCAGGAATCCACCTGACCTTGGATAAGCCTTCGAATTTAACCAGATTTTTATCGGTCCTCAGCTTTTCATAAAGGGCTTTGCCTCGGATTTGTGCCTGTGCTGTTAGACACAGAGAAAATAGTAAAATGAAACATAAAAAAGCGACTGAGAGTGTTCTTAAATGTCTTTTCATGTGGTCCTCCTTTATGCGAATGAATGTTGGATTTCGTCTGGGGTCATACATTATTGCTTATATCACAGAGAAAATATATGGTCAATAAAATACAGAACCTGATTGTGCGAACATATTGATATTTAAACCGATATACTCAGTTTGGCTGAGCCGTAATAAATTATTCAGGCACTAATTTCTGGTCTCTTTTCAGTAGAATAATAAGGAGGTTTATTATACCAATCAAAAAGACAATATATATTATTGGGATCAGTATCGAGGGCGGTTTTTTAAAAAAATACGCCAGGATAGGGGATAATACAATAAAAAATACAGGTGTAAGTCCCATATCTCGGCATTTTTTTGCAATTAGAGCTGATGGTATTAAACTTATAAGGAATTCAAAAGGAATGAAATAAATAAATATCCCTGTTACAGAGGCGGCGCCTTTCCCACCGTAAAAATGATAATAAACAGGAAAACAGTGACCAATGATTGCAAAAGAAGCTGCAATGATGATCTGGCTGGGATCCAGTCCAAATGCTTTCCCTGCTAGAACTATTATTAATGTTTTCATGCTGTCCATCAAGCCGACAATGATTCCCGTAATTGGATTTAAGCTGATGGCAACATTAAAAGCACCGGCATTTTTTAAATGCATGTTCCTGATGTCTTTGCCTGTCAGTTTCTTTGTAATAATGTAACTAAATGAGATAGACCCGATAAAATAAGCCGCAATTGCTAAAATTATGGTTTTATAGATTTCCATGTGGATCTTCCATTAATTTAATGCAAAAGATGCTACCCATGCACCTGGGCCTGTATGAATAGCTTCGACCAATCTTGGGTATCCGTGTATTAATTTTTCGTATCTGAGTTCGGCCTTTATCTGATTTTCAAGGTCTTGTAATGCAGGGGATTTATTATCTTCATAATCAAGTATTGTGATTAGTTTAATAGTTTCAACTTTATTCTTCACCATCTTTTGTTTAATTTTTTCAATGATAATTTTATTGGCTGTCCTGGGTGTTCTACCTTTTCCAATGGGGACTATTCCTGAGGCCCAATCATCGCCGAAAAGGCCAACCACAGGTATTATTTTTAGTACCGATCCAAGAAGAGATTTTGCCCTGCCGATTCTCCCCCCCCTGTAAAGATAATTCAGGTCTGGAAGGCAAAGAAGAGAAAAAGTGTTTTTAACAATAACATCCATAGTTTTGCACAGCTCATTTGGGTCCTGCGTATCCTTCAGTATCTCTATCAGTCTAAGAAGTATCGTTCCAACCCCCGCAATTACCTGTTTAGTATCAATATTGATGATAGGCACAATATTTTCATATTCTTTTTTAACAGATTCAGCCGTTTGGAAAGTTGCAGCAGAAATGTTACTTCCCATAATTACATGAATAATAGCATCATACTTGTCTTTGTTAGCTTCGATGACCTCTATCATGTCTCCTTTGACAAGTGCTTGTGAATGAGCAGATACATTTTCTTTTTTGAAGCGGTCTATCAAATATTGAGCAGTATATTCATCACTTTCTCGGAATTCTCTGTCATTGATTATTACGGGATATTTTAATATTTCTATATTTTTCCACTCAATCTGGTTATTCGAAATCCCAAGATTATCGCCTGTTAGGATTAAAATATTTTTTTTCATTGGATATTCTTTATATCTTTACCATAAAACAGTCTGGGGCACAAAGAATATCAACCTTTTCTGAAATTTTGTGCTGAGATCATCGCTGTCCATATAGTCTGGTTTGGGTTATTCAAATGTAATATAAAAATTAAATTTGTTTTGCCCTCCATAATATTTTTCAAAATCAATGTCCTTAAATTCGGATTGCAGTTGTGAAAGAATTTTTTCCCCTCTTTTTTCCATTCTGCCGCTGTAAAGTGTAATAAGTGATTCGCTTCCCAGGATTTTAGAGATGGATTCTATTATAACTTTATCAATTTGTGCGGCACAGAGGAGTATTTTATTTTTGTAAATAGTAAAAAAATCTCCCTTTTTTACTGTTAAATTGTCTCCATAGTATTCTCGTTTCGCCTGAGCGATTTTACAAAACTTTATGCTTTCTAAGTTTTCTCTTATTTTCATTGAATTTTGTATTATGTCAGCATTGTTTGAATAATTGTACATCATGTTTATGATTGACATGATATCCTGGGTTTCAGTTAATTCAATGTTGCTTTTGCAGAAAGTAATTGCTGATTTGAGACTTGTTAAAATATCGCTGTCGTCGGCTGCAGTAATGATATTTTTTGCTCTGGTTTTAATTATAGCATTTTTGATATGATTTACTGAGGGTTTAATCCTTTTATAGACGAGTATGTCTGTAGCTCCAAGTCCTTTTAGAATTTTGGCAAAACCCTCGCCGTTAACAATGAGCAGTACAGCATTATCCTTGTTGTAATATGCCTTATCTTCAGAGATGAGATTGCGGTGCTGTTTTTTCATGTCATCGACTTTGGTTGAAGAGATTTGTCCGAATTCTGCACACAGTTTTAGAAGTGGCTTCGGTCTGTTTGTATGGATATGGATTTTGAAGCTATTATTGGATCTGATGATTAGGAGATTGTCTCCCCATGGTTCCAGTTGGAAATGTAATTCCTCACTGGTGATTTTATTTCCTTCTAAAATAAATTCAGTGCAGTATTTGTACTGGATATCGGGATTCCAAGAGTTATGGAGGTCTTCGCTTTCCTGGATTATCATATTAGCTAAACTATGGCTCCCTTTCTTTTGCATAAAATTATTAAACAGCCCGATTATATTTGCGAGAGAGAGATTATTGATGTTTTTTGGGGGGAAATTTGCAATAATGGTTTTAATCAACCTGTTTTGTTTACCATATTTTTTCTTGGTAACGAATGAGTGCACATATTTACTGATTGCCAGAGTGTGAGCCGTGGTCATCAGATGTTTAAGGAAGCTGCCGTTATATTCTAATTCTGTCGCTAATCCTTTTATAAGCACAAGGAATCCCAGTGCTCCAGAGTCAACAACACCTGCTTTTTTCAAAACTGGCAGCATCTCCGGAGTTTTTTCTAAAGTCTCTTCTAAAGCTGGAATTGTCTTTTTTATGATGTTTATTGCCTCGGAATTATTGGTTGCATACTTAGCATAATATTCTGAGAGCACTTTCATCATGGTCAAGATTGTCCCTTCAGCAGGATTTGCAGTTTCTTGGAATGCTGATTCGTAGCCATTCCAGAAGGCATTGGCCAGCTCGTTGTTTGATATTTTATCAAGATTTTCAGGCAATTGGAGAGAGTCTGAAACTCCTTTACAGAAAAGAGCAAGAATAACACCTGAGCAGCCTCTGCTGTTATGTATCATTCCGTGGGCAAAATATTTAAGATATTTCTGGATGTTCAGGGTGTTAAGATTATAGGTTTTTAAATTGTTTAATGCTCCTTGAAGAGTAAGAGTCATGTTGAGCCCTGTATCGCCATCTGGAACAGGAAAGACATTGAGATTGTTAATGACGTTTTTTTCTCTGGATAGAAGACTCAGAGCATTATTTAGAATCGTGTTTATTTGAAGTGTGCTTAGAGCCATGCTTATTTATTCCCCATTTCATTCAATTTCCATTCAATAATATTTAATATTGCTTATATCACACGAAATAATAAGCCGTCAATTAAACTGGATTGATTTATAAGCTCCAAAAGAAATATAATACCTAATAAGAAGTTTAGTCTGTGAATAGTCTTGCTAAGGTGAGGAATGAGAGGAGAAAAATTGGAAAAGAATATTAACCTGATTGCTATTCTGTGGATAGCTTTAGGTGCCATGAGTTTTATGGCTGGATTTATGGTTTTTGTCATTCTATTTGGGGTGTCTTTTATCCCTCATATGGGATATGAAGCACCTGTTATTCTAAGAAGTGTAGGATTAGGTATTGGTCTGTTTTTGGTGATTCTTTCTATTCCCAACATCATCTGCGGTATTGGACTGACCAAAAAAAAGGAATGGGCAAGAATCCTTACCCTGATTTTGGCATTTATATCCCTGCTGAATTTCCCGTTAGGGACAGCCCTGGGGATATATTCTTTTGTGATTCTGCTGAAGGATGAGACCATCCAGCTTTTTAAAGTTTAACTGACAAAAAAAGTCCCAGGTACATTTATTCTATTTCACAATCCGGGGAATAAGAGGGTTTATTCGTGTAACAATCTCATAGTTAATGGTGCCGCATAGAGAAGCCAGGTAATCAGCTGTAATTTTTTCCCTGCCATACCGACCAAGTAGGACCACTTCATCTTCGACTCTTACGTCTGGAATGTCTGTAATATCAGCGGTGATGAAGTTCATTGCTACTCTGCCGCGAAGAGGAGCTCTTTTCCCGATAACTAGAACATAGGAAGAGTTTGAAAGACCCCGGTCATAACCGTCATTATATCCAACAGGAATTACAGCTAATTTTGTCGGACGTGTCGTCTTGAATGTACAGCCGTATCCTATGAAAGCATCCTCCGGGATTTCTTTTATTTGGACGATTCTGGCTTTCCATGAAAGGACAGGTTTCAACTCAATAGGCTTCCTCCGGGCCTGAATGCAGGAGAGGTAGGTTTCCCTGGAAGGCCACAGGCCATATATTCCGATTCCAACCCGGACCATATCAAAATATGTCTCAGGAAAAAGAATGGCTGCTGCTGAACAAGCTATATGTTTTATTGGGATCTCAATATTATTTTTTTTCAAAATATCGATGTATTGATTGTATTTTTCGAGTTGACTCTGAGCATAGCTGTGATCGATAGTGTCCTCAATATTGGCAAAATGGGTGGATAATCCCTCGATCTTGAGATAAGGATATTCCTGTATTTTTATAATGAGGGATAACAATTTATCCCTATCTATTCCCTGACGATAGACACCGGTCTCGGTTTTTATATGGAGATAAACATTTTTCTTGATTGCTGAAGTGATTTCCCCAAGTTTTTTTATTGTTTCCTCATTGTATATAGTCAGGCGGAAATTATTTTCCACTGCCATCCTGAGTTCTGAGAGAGGGACATAACCGAGCAGGATGATTGTCAAACTAATTCCATTTTTTTTAAGAATCAAAGCCTCATCGAGAGAATTTACTCCCAGCCAGTCAGCACCATATCTGGCGGCCAACTCTGAAATCTCTATGAGACCGTGTCCGTAACTGTTAGATTTTACAATGACAGCCATCTTTCTTTCCGGGCCTATAAGGTTTCTGAATTGCTGGATGTTATGCTTTAAAGCAAACGAATCAATTTCAACCCACTGAAGTAAGTCTTTTTTCATTGTAATTTCTCTTTTTACATGAATAACAGTTTAGTTAGATTTGTACTACTGCTTGATTACAACATTTACTTTGTCTTTCAACAGTTCTTTGAATTTTTCAGCATCTGCTGGAGTTCCTTCATACAGGCCGTAATGAATTGGAATCGCGATTTTAGCCTTAACATCACATGCTGCATCGGCAGCCTCTCTGACACTGTTCATTGTGTAAGTCTGGCCGAGCGGCAGCATGGCAATATCGCATTCAAATGTTTTCATTTCCGGGATGCGCTCTGTATCTCCTGCATGATAGATTCTCACACCCTCGACTGTGATAATGTAACCTACCCATTTATTTGCTTTCGGGTGAAAATTAGTTTTTACTACATTATAAGCAGGTACTGCTTCAATTTTTATATCATTGACAGAGGTTTTAAAACCTGGCTCAGATTCCAATATCCTGGCATTCTCGATCCCTGCAAGTTTGGAAGAACAGTCTTTTGTGGCAACAATCACACTATCTTTAGTTGCTATTTTTTTGATGTCTGAAGGAGAAAAATGGTCACTGTGGCTGTGCGTGATGAGAATAATATCAGCCCTGTCTGCTTTTTTAATGTGAAAAGGGTCAATATAGATGATTTTCCCTCCAGCAGTAATTTTTACGGCGGACTGGCCAAACCATTGGATATTTTTTACCATTTCCATAGGATTATCTCCTTTTATTATTGTAGCATTTGCTGATTGAATATTAAAACCCACCAAAAAAATCAATGCTGGCAGGATACATAATATTTTCATTATTTGCCTCCTTTTCGTGTGTATATAATACCATTTTTGGAAGTAAGCTTAAATCATTAATTTAGACTATTTTTTTGCGGCTTGCTTCTTTTAAAAGGAATAGATAAACTTGAGCACTATGCCTGAGGAAACGCTGACTTTAAAAAGAATATTCCACTTTTGGATACCCCTTGCAGCTACATGGTTTATGATGGCTGTAGAGGGGCCGTTTTTAGCAGCGGTCATTGCCCGTCTGACAGATCCAAAATTCAACCTGGCTGCTTATGGAGTCGCTTTCTCTTTTGCCATATTAATGGAGTCACCGATTATTATGATCATGAGTGCATCAAATGCACTTGTCAAAGACAGGGATTCTTTTCTCAAATTAAGAAATTTTACTTATATATTGAATGGAGTCATAACTGTTGTTATGATTATCTTTTTGCTGCCTTTAGTGTTCAACTTCATTACAATCCAGCTGATCGGATTGCCTGAAAATGTATCTCGGCTAACACATTATGCATGCATTATTTTACTCCCCTGGCCAGCTGCTATTGGCTATAGGAGATTTTATCAGGGCATTCTAGTCAGCAGCCATCTTCCAAAGAGGGTTGCTTACGGGACAGTGGTTCGTTTGTCCTCAATGGCAATAACAGCTTTAATTTGTTACTGGTTTTTTAACCTGACTGGTGCTTTGGTGGGTGCGCTGGCGCTTTCGTTAGGAGTTATGGCGGAAGCAGCAGCGAGCAAGTTTATGGCCAAAAAATCGGTTAATCGTCTTTTGTTAAAAAAATCGAAGGAAAAATCATTAAGCTACAGATTTATTTCGACCTTTTATTTTCCTCTGGCACTGACTTCTATTCTGAGTTTGTCTGTTCAGCCAATGGTGACTTTTTTTATAGGGCACAGCCGGATGGCACTAGAATCTTTAGCAGTACTACCTGTTATAAATTCCCTTGTTTTTATTTTTAGATGCACTGGATTTTCCTTTCAAGAAGTTGCCATAGCTTTATTTGGTGAGAATAATGAATTTTATAAACCACTAAGAAATTTCGCAGTTCTTCTCGGGCTCATTGTAACAGCAGGACTTTCTTTCGTAGCTTTTACGCCGCTGTCTTTTCTTTGGTTCCATAAAGTCAGCGGCCTTTCTTTGGAATTGACACGGTTTGCCAATCTTCCAACTAAAATAGTGTCAATAATGCCCGGCCTGGTGGTTTTGCTCTCTTTTCAGAGGGCATTGCTTGTGAATAATAGAAAAACAAAGCCGATAACTGTTGCCACTGTCATTGAAGTAGTTGCTATCATAACAATTCTTCCGTTCACGATTGATTTTTTTGGAATTGTAGGTGCTGTTGCAGCAGCTATGGCTCTTATTATTGGCCGTTTTTTGGCAAACAGTTATTTGGTTATTCCTGTTCTTCAGGTGTTGAAAAAGGGAAGACAGGGATGATATAAAGTATGTTTAAATTTTTTATATTGAATTCGGTTTTTTTACTTACATAATTTTTGTATTATGGAAGATAATCATCTGAAAAATCAGAAGGAGGATTAAATATGATTTATTTTCGGTTTATTACAAAATATAGGGCGTTTTTGATTTTGTGTATGATGTTATTTGTGTTTTTATCCTGTGTCCAGATGCAGGCAAGACCTCAGAAAAAAATAGAGTCGACAGATCCTGCGCTGCGTTTAAAGTGGTTTGAGCAGCATACGGCCATGAAGGAAAGTTCGATTTTTAAAGGCTTAAAATGGCGTTTTATCGGACCCGATGTTATCAGTGGAAGATGCACAGACATCGCTGTTCCCAAGGGCAGCAGACAAACGATTTATGTTGGCGCAGCTACAGGGGGAGTATGGAAGACCGTAAATTCAGGAATAACATGGGAACCCATCATGGATGATGTTCCTTCCATATCCATTGGGGATATTGCAATCGCGCCGTCCAATGCTGACATTGTATGGGTTGGAACAGGTGAGGCTAATATTTTTCGTGCATCTGTTGCAGGAACAGGTGTTTACAAATCTATAGATGCAGGCAAAACATGGCAGCATATGGGCTTGGCCGGCACTCATACTGTCAGCCGGATTGTGATCCATCCGAAGAAATCGGATATTGTTTATGTTGCATCGACCGGGCATGAATGGACTGACAATGAAGATCGTGGAGTGTTTAAAACTACTGATGGAGGAAAGACTTGGCAGAAGGTATTCTATATCAGTGAAAGAATCGGTGCATGTGATCTTGTGATGGATCCTAAAAAGCACAATACACTTTACGCTTCTATGTGGAATAGAATCCGCAGGCGCTGGAGTGACCCTCAACCCGGTCCTGGAGACGGGATTTTTAAGACGAGTGATGGAGGAAAGACCTGGAAGCAGAAAACAAACGGACTACCTGATCTGGCACACACAGGTAGAATCGGTATTGATATCGCCAGAAGCAATCCAAAAGTACTCTATGCCTTTGTCGACAATCATAATCCAGGCGAAATGCCTAAAGAGGGTGAGAGGGATGCCTACGGAAGGTTGAAAAAAGGAAGAAAAATCGTTGGCGCAGAAGTTTACCGTTCCGATGATAGGGGAGAAAACTGGACAAAGGTGAGTCCCTCTAACGAGATGATGGAGGGATTTGGAGGTACCTACGGCTGGGTTTTTGGACAGATACGGGTTGACCCTAATGATGAAAATACGATTTATATAATGGGTCTTGCGCTGGCGAAATCCACGGATGGAGGCAAGTCGTTCAAGAGGCTGTACTTTACCGGGCTGCACGGTGACCACCACGGCCTTTGGATAGACCCTGAGGATTCAAATTATCTTATCAATGTCAATGATGGAGGAGTTAATGTCTCCTATGATGGTGGCGAGAAATGGAGGGATTTTCATACTATCCATCCGGTTGTCCAGTTCTACAATGTTGCTTATGACATGGAAAAACCGTTTAATGTTTACGGTTCGGTGCAGGACCATGGTACTTACAGGGGTAATGTGGCTCATAATCTTCCCTGGAGGCAAAGACCGCGTGGCCTTATGACACGGTGGGAAAGTGCGCCGGGTGGGGAAGGAACCACAATTGCAGTTGACACAACAAATCCAAATATTATGTATTCATCGTCTTTTTACGGAAGGCTGCAGAGGTCTGAATATAAGCCAGGGTTGACTGGAAAATGGATAACCAGGAGTATTGTTCCCAAGGCTGGCCAAGATGAACCTCCTCTTCGCGGCCAATGGCTCGCCCCGACAATAATTTCTCCTCACAATCATAAGGTCATCTACCACGGTATGCAGTATCTATTCCGTTCGAAAGATATGGGAGAGACATGGGAAAGAATCAGTCCTGACCTGTCCTATAATGATCCCGATCGAATTGGAAAACTTCCGTTTGCCATTCCTCATCAATGTTTGACAGATATTTCTGAATCGCCTTTTCAATTCGGCCTTATTTATGTTGGAACGGACGACGGTAGAGTCCATATAACAAAAAATAGTGGCAAGACCTGGACAGAAATAGTCAAAGGACTTCCATATAATAAACATGTTTCAAGGGTTGTCGCTTCAAAATATGAAAAAGGCACGGTTTATCTGACACTTAATGGTCGAAGAGATGATGATTTCACAGATTATATCTATAAGTCTACAGATTATGGCCAGACCTGGATCGATATTTCCGGGAATATTCCGGGTGGACCTGTTAATGTCATTAGAGAAGATCCAAAAAACAAAGATGTGCTCTATGTTGGCACAGATTTAGGTGTATATGTAACGGTTAATAGTGGGAAAGAATGGCAGGTGCTGGCAAACGGCCTTCCGAATTGTTTTGTTTGGGACATTATCATTCACCCCCGTGATAACACTCTGGTAATCGCTACAAACGGACGGGGAATGTATGTAATTGATGATGTGTCTCCGATTCAAAAATATACGCAGTAGCGCAGTAGAGTCAGGATAAAATAAAATCTGTAATGGAATATTTTTTTACAAAGTTTTACTAAGTGAGAAAAGAGATGTCTGTAAAAAGGAGTAAGAAATGAACGTTTATATAATTATTATTTTACTTTATCTTGCAGCATTAACAATCATGAATTTCTGGAAGTCGAGGAAGGTAAAGACTCAGGACGACATGATGCTTGCAGGGAGGTCAATACCTGTATACAAGATGGTCTTCACTCTTATTTGTACATGGATCGGATCAGGAACCTTTATAGCGGGTGCAGAGTTTGCGGCAAAAGCAGGATGGAGTGCCATGTGGCAGCCTGCAGGAGCGTGGGTTGGCATCATAATTATTTATTTTCTGGCGGCGAAAATAAGGACATTCGGTCAATATACGGTTGGAGATATTTTAGAAGAAAGATTCGGCCCTGTGGCGAGAATTTTTGGTGCAATTGCTATCTTCATTAGTTTTACTGTAATCGTAAGTTACCAGTTCAAGGCTGGAGGTTATGTTTTAAATGCCATCTCAGACGGTGCAATTTCTACAGACCAGGGGATGTTTATGGCAGCGGCTTTTGTAATTATGTTCACATTTATTGGCGGGATGATCGCTATTGCTAACACCGACCTTCCCAATGGTATTATTATTTTGAGCGCAACAATTCTTTCTACACCGTTTGTTATGTTTGCAGCTGGAGGGTGGGATAAAATAAAGGCAGTTTTACCCCAATCTCATTTTCAGGTATTCAGTTCCCAATTTGGGGGAAACCCTTATTTAAAGATTCCTGCAATTGGGATTTCTGGAATGCTGCTGTTGTTAGGTGTACAGAGTATGTATCAAAAATTTTACAGTGCAAGAAATCCGAGTGAAGCTAGGAAGGCTGCAGGAATCTGGGTAGTCGGTACTATTATTATTGAAGGTGTTGCTGTTGTGATGGCGGTCTTCGCTGCCTCTTATTTCTGGCCTGAATTGCAGTCCGGAGCAATGGATCATGCTGAAGTTATTGTCCAGGCTGCAAAAAGAATGATACCTCTGCCGGTTGGAGTTATGTTGTTAGGTGCGGCAACCGCAGTGGTCATTTCAACAGGGATGAATTATCTGTTATCTCCGACAACAACTTTAATTCATGATATATACCAGAGGTTTTTAACAAAAAAGTCTGCGCAAAAAGAGGAATCAGAGAAAATGCTAATATGGCTGCAGAAAGGCTTAATCATTATTGTTGGATTAATTGCCTTTTTCATGGCATGGAAAATGGTATCAGTACTTGAGAGCGCTTATTTTGCATATACATTATATGGTGTTGTCGTCACCCCTCCTCTATTAGCTGCTCTGGTCTCGAAGAGAGTCACCAAAATTGCAGGGCTTGTTTCCATCATATCAGGCACTATTATTATTTTATTCTTGAAAGTGTCAGGTTACATCTGGCCGTCGATTATGGTTCCTGTCGGTGATCCTAATGGCGATCCTTTTGGGATTCCGATTCTTTACCCAGCGTTGGTTGTTGTCCTGCTCAGCTTGATTGTTGTTTCATATTTTACAAAGCCTCCTTCAAAGGAAGTGCTCAAAAAATTCTTTCCTGAAAAGACTTAAAGCGATAGGCCTTAGAGCTTGAAGATAAGGAATAAAGACTGGCAGTTAATGTAATAAAATACATTGATATAATAAGATTTATTAACGGGGAGAGAAAGACAATATCGGGAGGTGTAAAAACATGATAGTACATGGTAAGGATTACAAATCTTTTGTTTCGGCATTTAATGACGAAACCTATTCAAGTACCATAGTTGCAAGGCGAGGGGCTTCACCCATCCCTTGCGGGAAAAGTAAAGTTGTAACGCTTGAGAGTGTTATCGAAATAATCCAGGATGGGGATACTATTTCCTACCCTCATTATTACCGGATGGGGGATAAAGGCCTTAAAATTATAGTTGATAAATTGAAGGAGCAGGGCAAGAAAGGGATAATACTCTATGCCAATGCGATTTTTGACCATACAGACCCATGGCTTTACGAGGCCTTCCAGGATGGGACACTCGGGGGGCTGTACGGGAATGTCTACAGGAAATTTGGCACTCATGTGATGGCTGGAGATCTGTTTCCATGGATTTCTGTTGGATTTTCGCATGGGAACAGGGTCAGGAAGCTGCAGACAGGCGAAGTTAAGGTCAAAGTGGGTTTTGGCCCAGTGCCGATCGCTGATGTCTATGGAAATGCCAATGGCTTAATGGGAAAGGAAAGTCAACTTTGCGGTCCTTTAGGCTTATTCGCTGCTGATTGTGAATTTGCCGACTATATCTGTTTACTGGCAGGTACCGTGAGTAGTGACTTTATCGTCCCCGCCTCGATTTCAATGGAAAATGTAGATTTTGTTGTTCCGGTTGAAACACCCGGACTGGCTGCTGGGATAGGAGGAGGGACACTCGACATTGGGAAGGCCAGGAGCCATCCCTTCAATGCAAGAATAGCTGAGAACGTAACAAGAGTAATGGAAGCGTCTGGCGTTGTGAAAGATAATTTCAATTTCCAGGTCGGCGCAGGTGCAGGTCTCATTGTACTTGATAATATAAGAAATATTCTCAAGAAAGCAGGGATCAGGGCTAACTTTTCCATAGGGGGTATTACTTCCATGCATGTTGAAATGCTTGAAGAGGGAACGGTCAGATACTTACTGCACGGCCAGCTTTTTGAGCCAAGTACAAAGGTTGTTCATTCTCTACTTTACCATCCCGGACACGTGGAAATGACTGCAGGATGTTACGCATCGGTGGCCAACAAGGAAAGTGCTGTTAACATGCTTGATTTTGCCGTACTGTCAGCTCTTGAAGTAGATTTGGGTTTCAATGTGAATACTGTTTGTGCCAACGGCCGGATTATTGGGGGAATCGGTGGAGGGCAGGATGTGGCTGCGGGTGCGGAGCTTACAGTAATTTTCCTGCCTATTGCAACAGGGAAAAATGGAATAGGATTTCCAAAGGTTGTTGAAAAAGTCTATACACGTTCAACTCCCGGAGAAGTTGTGGATATTGTAGTGACAGAAGAATATGCATCCGTAAATCCAAAAAGTAAAAGCTGTTACCGGGATGCGCTTATAGAAAATGCAGGGGAATTCGGACTGAAAATTGTTCCTATTGAAGAACTTCATGAGTTATCAGTAAAGAAGGCAAAAGAGATAGGGGAAATTCCTCCTAGAAGAGAGACGACGGATGAAATAGTCCATATCATTGAATGGAGGGATGGAACCCTGCTTGATGTATTAAAGAAACCTGTAGAATTTAATTGAGGAGGGAAATAATGAGAAGGAAAAAAATTATCGTTTTTTTAACAATGTTATTTGTGTTTGGAGTATTTATGATGTCTCAAGAACTCGTTAACCCAATTAAATTTACAATTTTATATGACAACTATGTGTTTAATGAAGATACAAAAGCAGATTGGGGGTTTTCTTGTTTGATAGAAGGGACCGAAAAGACTATCTTGTTTGATACTGGAACCCATGGTGAGATTCTCCTGTATAATGTTGCCCAGCTCGGTGTTGACTTGAAAAAAGTGGATCAGATTGTTATCAGCCACAATCATGGTGACCATACAGGAGGACTTTTTTCATTCCTGGATATTAAACATGATATTCCAGTTTATCTGCCGGTCTCATTCCCTTCTGAGTTTGTCAGTAGGGTTGAGAATAAAAAAGCTAAAGTCATAAGTGTTGATGAGCCTTTAGAAATATGCAGGGATGTTTATCTCACAGGCGAGATGGGAGATCGAATAAAAGAACAATCGTTAATCATAAATACCAGTAAGGGATTGGTGATTGTTACCGGATGTTCGCATCAGGGAATTGTAAATATTCTAAAGAAAGCTCAGGAGATGTTTGATAAGCAGATTTACCTGGTTTTTGGCGGGTTTCACCTAATGGCAAAATCAGATGCCGAATTGAAAGAGATTATCCACAGTTTTAAGGAGATTGGAGTCATGAAATGCGGTGCGACTCACTGTACTGGAGACAAAGCCATCGCAATGTTCAAAGAAGCTTACGGCAGGGATTATATCCCAATGGGAACCGGAAAAGTCCTGGAAGTTACTAGATAAAACTAAAAACTTTGCCTGTATTATTCACTAGACAAATCAATTTCACCGCGAGCATAGGCTTGGTGCCAGCCTTCTGGAACTGGCAGTTTCTTGTACCAGAAAACCCTCTCAGCCTCGAGCAGATTGCGGGGAATTCCCATGAAGTCAGCAGCACAGATTACTTTATGCTCGGGAGAAACCATGGCTGACACATGATCGAGCCACTGTTCTCCTTCCTTGGAACGCATAAGGTGATGGTCAAGAATCAATGTGTCAACTCTTTTAGCCAGGCGTAAGATTCTTTGCATGGCATATTCTTGCTTTTCCAGGCTAAGATTCTGTAAATAAACAGGCGGACCAGAGGCTATTATTATATTGGGTTTCCAGGCAATAATCTGATCGATTGAGTTTTTAGTTGTGTTCCATCCAAATCAGAAGTATAATTTTGGACTTCCAAATGATGATTGCTGTTTCTTATCCAACATTATTATCTGACTCGCATCCATTTATTATCTCGCATTCATTCATTATTTTCGTGACATAAATTTAATAAGGAGAAATATTCAATGAAAAAAAGCCGCATTTTAATCGTAATTGTATTAGCAATATTTCTATACGCTGGCAGCCTGCTGGCTGAAAACACACCAATTAAGAAGGCAAACTATAAGCTTGCAGCCAGATTTTCCCCGGCTAAGATGAAAAAAATGGTATTCAGTACATCAGTTAGTCCTCACTGGCTTAAACACAGCGACCGCTTCTGGTATACCTTTGAAACCCCTAAGGGAAAGTCATATTACATTGTTGATCCTGTAAAAAAGTCAAAGAGTCCTCTCTTTGATAATGTCAAGATGGCAGCATTGCTCACTATGATGACAAAGGACCCATATGATGCCGAACATCTCCCGATAAAGAAAATAAAATTTGTAAAGAAAGACACCGCGATACAATTTGAAGTTGAAAGCTCCCAGTATGAAGAAAAAATCAAAAAAGAAGACAAAGTAGTAGAGGAAGAAGAGAAAAAAGAAGAAGAAGAAGAGAAGGCTGAAAAAGAAAAACCAAAGAAAAAAATATTTGGTTTTGAGTACAATATTGCTACCGGAAAACTCACTATGCTGAAAGATTATAAGAAACCTGAGGAAAAACCAAAATGGGCATCTATCTCTCCTGATGGAGAAACAATTTTGTTTGCACGTCATCATAACCTCTACTGGATGGACAAAGCAAATTATGAAAAATACCTGAAAAATAAGAAAGACCCTGATATTGTAGAGCACCAGTTGACAGAGGACGGTGAAGAGTATTACAGCTATGGATCAGGGGAAAGAGGTGAAACCAACGTAGATAAAGAAAAGAATAAAGATAAGCGTAAATCAGTAAGAGTCGTATGGTCAAGAGATTCAAAGAAAATCGCCATGATCAGGTCGGATTCACGAAAAGTCAAGGACCTCTGGGTTATCAATTCTATAGCTGATCCCAGGCCTACGCTTGAGACATATAAATATACTATGCCTGGTGAGGCAGAGTCCCCCCAAGAAGAAATCCTGGTTTTTGACTTAAAAAAGGAAGAAAAGGTCAAGGTTAAGGCCGAATGTTTTAAAGACCAGTCTCTTTCCATACTTAGAGCACCTGCCCTGGCAAAGAACCGTGATGATGATAACCATCCCAGCCTGTGGCTTGCAGAGACACCAGACAAGCTCTATTTTTCCCGTACAAGCCGTGACCTTCACCGTATCGATATCTGTGTAGCCGATGCTGTGACAGGTGATGGGAAAGTGCTGATTGAAGAACGGCTTAACACTTATGTTGAAACCCGGCGTCCTGGGCTAGTTAATAATGGAAAGGAACTTATCCACTGGTCGGAAAGAGACGGATGGGCTCATTTCTATCTCTATGACGGAGAAGGAAATCTGAAAAAACAGCTCACGTCAGGCCCTTTTCACTGCGATAATATCGTTGGTATCGATGAGGAAAATAGGGTTCTGTATTTTACGGCTAACGGCCGCGAAAAGGATGAAGATCCTTACTATCTGCATCTTTACCGCATAAATTTGGATGGAACTGGCTTTAAGATCCTCAATAAAGATAACTTCAACCATTATATTAGCATGTGCGATTCAAACAGATTTTTTATCGATAATTATTCCAGGGTCAATACAGTTCCGAAATCAAAATTGTGTAATAATCTGGGAAACAAAATTTTTGATTTAGAGACCGCTGACCTTTCGACTTTTATGGCGGCGGGTTTTAAATTCCCCGAGCCGTTCAAAGTAAAAGCAAATGACGGCATTACTGACCTGTACGGAGTCATGTATAAACCATTTGATTTCGATAAAGACAAAAAATATCCGATTATCGCTTATGTGTATCCCGGGCCTCAGACTGAATCAGTGTCTAAATCCTTTTCCACGAGTGGAGACCGAAATTTCAGGCTGGCTCAGTTTGGATTTGTTGTTATCACTGTGGGGAATCGCGGAGGGCATCCCAGCCGTTCCAAATGGTATCATAATTACGGATACGGCAATCTTCGTGATTATGGGTTAGCTGATAAAAAGGCTGCAATCGAGAAGCTGGCTGAGAGATGTCCTTTCATCGATATCGACAAAGTCGGTATATTCGGACATTCCGGAGGAGGCTTCATGTCAACGGCTGCCATGCTGGTCTATCCCGATTTTTTCAAGGTTGCGGTATCCTCTTCAGGAAACCATGAAAATAATATCTATAATAGATGGTGGAGTGAAAAACATCATGGAGTAAAAGAAGTCAAAGACGATGAAGGAAATATCAAATTCGAATATGATATTGAGAAAAATTCTGAACTTGCAAAGAATCTTAAGGGACACTTGCTGCTTACTACAGGCGATATTGATAATAATGTCCACCCGGGATGTACAATAAGTATGGCAAATGCACTGATCCGTGCAAACAAGAGATTCGATTTCTTTGTCTTCCCTGGTCAGCGACATGGTTATGGAAACATGAATGACTATTTCTTCTGGTTAAGATCGGATTATTTCTGCAGGTACTTGATCGGAGATTATTCTCAAAGTGTTGATGTAGTAGAACTCAACCGGGAAAAAGAGATGAGCGGAAGTAAAAAGAAGAAATAGATTGATATCATTTTAAATGAAAGGAGGTAAAGCAATGTTTTTTAATCGCAAGTTTTATTGGCATCAAATACTAATTTTATGCATTTGTGTACTATCGATAGCGATGATTGTTTCGCCGCTTCAGGCAAAAACGGTCAAACCTCAAAAAAGGATCCAATCGACTGACCCGGCTCTGAGGATGGAATGGTTTGACCAGCATGTGGAAATGAAAAAAAGCTCTAAGTTCAAAGACTTAAAGTGGCAGTTTATTGGCCCTACTAATGTAAGCGGCAGATGTACTGATATCGCTGTTATTACTCCTAAAGGGGAGAATTATACGATATATGTTGGAGCTGCCTCAGGAGGTGTTTGGAAAACAGAAAATGAGGGCACAACGTGGGAGCCTATTTTTGATCAAGGGCCTTCAACATCTATAGGCGATTTGGCTGTTGCCCCTTCCAATCCTGAAATTATATGGGTAGGAACAGGTGAGGCGAATATATTCAGAAGCTCTCAGGTCGGAAGCGGCATCTACAAGTCAATAGATGGAGGTAAGACTTGGAAGCATATGGGCCTTGCTGATACACTTACAATTGCAAGGATTGTCATCCATCCTGAAAATCCGGATGTTGTATATATTGCTGCTTCAGGCCATGAGTGGACAGACAATGAGGAGCGTGGAGTCTTCAAAACTACAGATGGAGGAAAAACTTGGGGGAAAGTTCTTTATATCGATATGAAGACAGGAGCCATTGATCTTGTAATGGATTCGAAAGATTGTAATACTCTCTATGCGGAGACATGGGAAAGGGTCCGTAATAAGTGGAATGACCCAAGGACTGAGCCGAGTTACAGCGGATCCGGGATATATAAGACCACAGATGGTGGAAATACCTGGAAACCTATTAATAATGGGCTTCCCGATGCAAACCATAGAGGCAGAATCGGTATTGACGTCTGCCGCTCTAATCCAAGCGTTCTTTATGCTTTTGTCGATAATTACGAGATAGCCCGTGAACCAACCGAAGAGGAAAGGAATGATCCGTATGGTATTCCTTCTTGCGGGTTTATTAAAGGTGCAACTGTGTACCGTTCTGATGATAAGGGAGAATCTTGGACTCAAGTAAGCGGATTGACAGAGGAGATGAAAAGCTACATGGAATACCATTCCGGCACTTTCGGCTGGGTTTTTGGGCAGATTCGTGTTGATCCTAACGACGAAAACACTGTCTACACCATGGGAATAGCTCTTAATGTTTCGAATGATGGCGGAAAGACATTCCGCAGGTTAAGGGGAATGCACGTGGATCATCACGGGCTCTGGATTGATCCGGATAATTCCAATTATCTTGTAAACGTCAATGATGGCGGGATAGTGATATCCTATGATAAGGGAAAGACATGGAAGACGTTTACGCATAATCTTCCTTTGTGCCAATTTTTCAATATAAGCTGCGATATGGATACTCCGTTTCGTGTTTATGGGTCCATGCAGGATCACGGCAGCTTCAAGGGAACTGTTGATTTGAGTAGAGGGCGTGACAGTATACAAGCAGTGAATTTCGAAAGAGCTCCTGGCGGCGAAGGTACGAGCCATGCAATTGATCCTGCTAATTCAGATATCATATATTCATCAGGTTTTTACGGCACACTTTCCAGGACAGATCTCAGCATTCCGGGAAAGGAAGGGAGGAAAAGCATCCTTCCGAGACAGTATGAAAACGAACCACGATTGAGAGGACAGTGGGTAGCGCCCACCATCATCTCTCCTCACAATAATAAAATAATATATCATGGGATGCAGTATCTTTTCCGTTCCAGAGACAGGGGAGATACATGGGAAAAGATCAGTCCGGATCTGACTTATAACAACAAGGATGAACTTGGTGATATTCCTTTTCAGACGATTTTTTCAATCTCCGAGTCTCCTTTGAAGTTCGGTCTGATATATGTAGGAACAGACGACGGTAAAGTTCATGTAACCAAAGACGGAGGAAAAAACTGGAAAGAAATAATGACAGGACTGCCATATAAGAAGTGGGTATCGAGAATTGTCGCTTCTGCTTTTGACCTTGGAACAGTGTATATGACTCAAAATGGGAAACGGGATGACGATTTTGCTGCCTATGTATGGAAATCGACAGATTATGGCAAAACGTGGGTGGATATTTCCGGCAATATTCCACTTGGCCCGGTTAATGTGATAAGAGAAGATCCGGTTGACAGAAATATTTTGTATGTTGGAACAGACCTTTCGGTGTATGTGTCTAAAAACGGAGGCAAGGATTGGGATGTGCTTGGGGGCAATCTTCCATCAACATATGTGCACGACCTGATCATTCACCCCCGCGATAATATCATAGTCATTGCAACACACGGTTGCGGTATGTGGGCAATGGATGCGAATCCCATAAACGAGAAGGATAAAAGAAGACAGCGCAGATATTTTTAAAAGCGGATACCATTTGTTCCATTAAAATAGAGCAGATTAAAGTTTAATACGCATTAGGGCAAACTTTTTTAACGCTATTTCGTTATAATTAATAGATGGATTCTGCTTGTTCTGGAAATGTTTCTGATATTAAGTGGAGGTCTGCATGTTTAAAAACTATCTAAAGATCACATTACGCAATATCCTCAGACATAAAGGATATTCCTTTATTAACATCGCAGGTCTGGCAATTGGAATGGCCTGCTGCCTTTTAATAATGATATGGGTTCTGGATGAATTGAGTTATGAAAAGTTCCATGAAAATGCTTCCTGTCTATACAGAGTTGAAGAAAACCAACATTATTCCGGGAGGATATTTCATGTAAATGTGACTCCATATCCACTGGCCCCTGCGCTTAAAGGTGAAATCCCGGAAATTATTGATGCGGCAAGATATGTTTATCCGGGGGGCATGCTGCTGCGTTATGGCGACAAGGTATTTTTCGAGAGTAATATAAGAGCGGTTGACCCTTCCTTTTTCCACATGTTTACATTTCTTTTTATGTCGGGAGATAAGGATAAAGCCTTAGACTCTCCTTATTCATTGGTGATTTCAGAAAAAATTGCAGAGAAGTATTTCGGCAATGAAGATCCCGTGGGTAAGGTAATCTCTGTTAATAACCAACATGATTTTACAGTGACCGGTGTAATGCAAAATGTTCCTCATAACTCTTATCTACAGTTTGATATGGTTATCCCTTATGAATTTTTAAAAAAGACAGGGAAAACCAATGAACATTTTGGGAGTAATTCTATTCGTACATTTGTACAGCTCCAGAAGGGCATTCCGGTAGAGCAGGCCAATGAAAAGATTTTCGGTTTTATCAAAACCCGTATTCCTGAAAGCGCAACCGATCTGGAACTGATGCCTTATAGACGTATTCATCTTCACAGCTACTTTGGCTATGAAAAAACCATGGGTGCCGTTCAATATGTATATATTTTTTCCATAATTGCCGTGTTTGTGCTTCTTATAGCTTGTATCAATTTTATGAATCTTTCTACGGCAAGGTCAGCCAATCGTGCCAGGGAGGTGGGATTAAGAAAAGTTGTCGGAGCATTGAAAGGCCACCTAGTCCGCCAATTTTATGGGGAATCTGTTATATTCGCATTCATAGCACTAATTTTTGCGGTTATTATTGTTTCTCTTTTACTTCCTGTTTTCGGCACACTGGCCGGAAAGCAATTATCCTGGAGTATATCAGGAATATTACCAGTTTTTCTCGGCCTTACAGGAATCACATTATTTACAGGCATTCTTGCAGGGACCTATCCCGCACTATTTTTGTCTGCCTTTCAACCCGTAAGAGTCCTCAAAGGCAGCCTGAAATCCGGCGTGGCAAATTCAAGGTTCAGAAAGGTCCTGGTTGTTGTTCAGTTTTCTCTTTCGATTCTTTTAATCATTGGAACAACTGTTGTTTACAAGCAGCTAAATTATATGAAGAATGAAAAATTGGGATGGGATAAGGAGCATCTGGTTTATATTCCTTTAAGGGCTGATATTAAAAAATCGTATAAAGTCCTCAAGAATGAGCTTATCAAAGACTCCAGGATCCTAGGTGTTTCCGGCACCTCCCAACTGCCATCTTATATATCAAGCAATTCCAGTGGGGCGGATTGGGATGGAAAAGACCCGGAGCAGCTAACATTAATCGGCTTTAATTCGGTTGATTATGATTTTATTGAGACACTGAAAATTGAGATGCTTGAAGGGCGGAGCTTTTCCCCAGAATTTCCTTCTGACCTCTCTCATACATTTATTGTCAATGAAGAGGTAGTTAAGATCATGGAAAAAAAATCTGTAGTAGGAGAGCGTTTTTCTTTTGTTGGGGTCAAAGGATCGATAGTCGGAGTCATGAAAAATTTCCATTATCAACCTCTGCGGAACAATATAGAACCTCTTGCCATTATTGTGGCTCCTGATTATCTACAGTATATGTTTATACGGATTCCGCCTGGCAGTATTTCTGCTTCACTCAAGTTTATTGAAGAGACATGGAAACGGGTTGTTCCTGATTACCCTTTTGATTACAGATTTATGGATGAAGATTTCAATATTATGTATAGGGAAGAAGAAAGAGTGGGAACCCTCCTAAAGTATTTTGCGGCTCTTGCAGTATTTATTGCCTGCCTCGGTCTGTTCGGGCTTGCTTCATATACAGCAGAACAGCGGACCAAGGAGATTGGTATCCGCAAAGTTCTCGGTGCATCTGTTTCTAAAATCATTATTCTCCTCTGCCGTGAATTTTTTCTTCTTGTACTGCTGGCAAACGTAATAGCCTGGCCCACAGCTTATTTTATCATGAAGAACTGGCTTCAAGGTTATGCTTACAGGACAAGCCTGGGAGCGATGATATTCGTAGCAACAATGGCAGTAGCGTTGGTGGTTGCTATTATCTCTGTGGGCTTCCAGGCGCTTAGAGCGGCGACTGCCAATCCGACTGAAGCATTGAAATATGAGTAGGGGAGAAGTAAGAATAATGGGCATTGGCTGTTTGAGGTTTTGAATCGGATAACCGTCTTTGCCGATAGGCCCGTAACAGGCCATATAGATTTCCCATTGTCCTCCTGAACTGCACCCTGAGAGAAAACTGGAATAGGCAGTCTCTTTTGTATAAAATGGAATCAATTAGAAATAATGAACAATACAAACTGTATAAGGATATGCCGCAGCGATGAAAGCTTCTGAGGGAAAAGGAATACTTTATGCAGTATGCTGTTATACTCTCTGGGGTCTGCTCCCTGTCTATTGGAAAGCCCTCCGTAGTATCCCGGCTTATGAAATTTTATGTCACAGAATCACCTGGTCATTTCTGCTTCTGATTCTGATATTGTTCTCGAAAAATCACTGGAAGTGGATAAGAACAAAATTAAAAAATCGCAGAACAATTGTCACATTTCTTGGAACTTCCTGCCTGATCGGGTTCAACTGGATGACATATATATGGGCAGTTAATTCTGGGTATCTTGTTGAAGCCAGCCTGGGATATTTTATCAATCCGCTAATCAGTGTTCTTCTAGGAGTCGTCATTCTTCGCGAAAAGATCCGAATATGGCAGGGAGTGGCGGTCGTTGTTGCGGTTGTTGGCGTCCTCCATATGACGATAAGCTACGGGTCATTTCCCTGGATTGCACTAGCGTTAGCCGGTTCCTTCGGTTTTTACGGTCTTTTGCGCAAGATAGGTTCATTGAACTCCATCGAAGGCCTTGCATTTGAAACGGGGATGCTTTTTCTTCCAGCATTTTTTTTGCTGCTGTCCATGGAATTTAAGGGGAGTGCAGCTTTTGGGCATTCCACACTTCCGGAAAATTTGCTGTTGGCATTCAGCGGAGTAGTTACAGCATTCCCTCTGCTGCTGTTTACTGCTGCAGCAAGGAGAATACCTCTTTCAACTATCGGAATCCTGCAGTACATCTCTCCAACGTTTCAGTTTATTCTAGGCGTATTCGTCTACGGGGAAGATTTCTCAACGGAGCGTCTTATCGGGTTTATCATTATCTGGATTGCACTTTTGATTTATACATTGGATGGGATTTTCCGGAAAAATAAAAATTTATAAATAACCTTTTTCTTTAAGGTTTCTTTCAATCCTGCAAGAAACATCTCCTGTTTCGGTTTCAAACCTCTTTCCTGTTATCATCTCAAAAAGCTTGATATATCGCCTGCTTAATTCTATTACTAAATCCTGCGGGGCTTCAGGCAGGACCTCGTCCTTATAAGGGTCGCAGTTTTCTATAAACCAGAGCCTTAAGAATTCCTTGTCAATATTGTCTGGCTCTTCGCCCTTGGCAAATCTCTCGTTATATGTCTCTTTTATCCAAAACCTGGAAGAGTCGGGAGTATGTATTTCATCTACCAAAAAGATATTTCCTCTATTGTCGTATCCGAATTCGTATTTTGTATCTACTAAAATTAGGCCGTTTTTTAACGCTGTTTCCTGTCCCCGTTGAAATAGCATAATTGTTTTTTCAGAAACAAAGTCCCATTGTTCCTGAGTCATCAATTTCTGTCTGATAATTTCTTCCGCTGTTATTTGCTCATCGTGTATATCTGATTTAGTAGTTGGAGTGATTATAGGCTCTTCGAATTTCTGATTCTTTTCGAGCCCTTCTGGAAGGACATTGCTGCAGAAGATACGCTTGCCATTTTCATAAGCTTTCCATGCTGAGGTATTGGTTACGCCAGTTATATAACCTCTTATAACAAATTCAACAGGAAACACTTTCAGCTTTTTGCATACAATAACATTTGGGTCAGGGACATCGATAACGTGATTCTGTATTATGTGCTTTGTTTCTTCAAACCAGAATGCCGATGTCTGCGTCAGAACCTGGCCTTTAAAAGGAATATTTGTGAGATGTCTGTCAAATGCAGACTGTCTGTCAGTAGTGATTAGAAAAACCTTATCACCGGATACATATACGTCTCTGACCTTGCCTTTGTATTTTTTGCCCAGATTAAAATTAGTTTCTTTCAGTGTGTTTTTTATCTGCCGCTTGATTTGTTCTTCTGAAATCACTTTACATTCCATGGAAAGGATTGAAACATCCTGGATTTCCTGCCGTTTCCTTTGTTTTTCAATATTTAAATATTATCAGATTGTTCCTGTGTCTACAAACCTCTCACGATAATTATTCGGGATTTAATGGAAATTTTTGAGCTGCCGCCTCATCTTGAGCCAGAACTCAAAACTTGGGAATTTAATTTTTATCGATAACTCTTGCATTTAATGAAAGGAATTGATATATAAATTATCAGCTTAAAGGAGAATCAAATGTTAAAAAAAGTCTTTTCTTGTGTGGTAGTATTGATTTTTGTTTCCGGCTGTCTTTTTGCAGGGGGATGGAACAATACTCTAATGGGCTGCCGGGCAGTGGCTCTCGGAGCGGCATTTGCAGCTATTGCCGATGACCCGAGTGCCATTTATTATAACCCTGCAGGCATGGTATTCCAGGAAAAACGAATGAATGTTTCTTTTGATGGATTCTACATCAGCCCTACTCATGAATATATGATGCCGACAGGTATGGTTGCTCATAGCAAATACAATGTTTCGTTTCCTCAGGTCTTTTTAACATATAAGAGCAGTGAAAAATTGACTGTTGGGTTTGGAGCTTATATTCCTTATGCAGGAGGGGGTATGGATTGGAAGAAAGAAGAGCTCGGCTTTCCCTTTAAGTCCAGTTTAGGGATTATTTCTCTGACTCCTTCTCTGGCATATAAGGTTAACGAAAAACTTTCTCTTGGATTTAACCTCAATTTTTACCATGGAGTACTGGAAGTAAACACAGATAGCGGGCCTTACGGAAATATGCAGTCAGAAGAGAAGGGCTCGGCTATTACTGCTGGTTTCGGATTGATGTTTAAGCCGAATCCTAGGATAAGCTTTGGTTTAAATATCAGGTGTCCGGCTAAGATGAAGTTGTCAGGAAAAACTGCAATTCCTGTAACAGTTCCCGGTTTTGGTACAATGGACTTAAAACTTGAATCAGAAACGAATTTCAATTTACCCTGGGATCTGGAGCTTGGCGTGGCATTTAGAATTGCTGATAATTTACTTATATCTACTAGTGCCCAGTATACTTTGTGGTCTGTGCTGGAAAATGTTGAAAAGAGGATTAAGGGCCTGCCCGGTGTCGGCGATTTACAAACAGAGGAACCGCTTGATTTTAAGAATATCTTTACCCTGAGAGTAGGAACTGAATACATTATCCCAGGTGGAATATTCTTGCGGGCTGGGGTTGGAGTAGACCGTTCGGCTTCGCCTGCTGAGACTTTAAGCATATCAAACATTGATGTTGACAAGTTTACAATTCTGGGCGGTATTGGGTATAGAACAGGAAACGTTCAGCTTGATTTTGTTTATGTACATGCTCAGGGAAAAGAACGGGAAAGGAAGATGACCAGTTTTGGGATTCCGCTCACTGAAAGATTTAATCTGAATGCTTCAATCCTGGGCATGGGATTTACTTTCTCGTTTTAACCCCATATTGAATTATTCATATAAAACAGCAGCTTGTTTATTGACAGGAGAATCAATGAAGAGAACTTTCCTGATTATAAGCTTAATTGTTTCTTTTTTTATATCAAGCTGTGCAAAAAAATCAGGCAATGTGGAATCGCCGCCAACAAACACAAAGGTTTCTGCAGCGGATGAAAACGGAAGGGTTCCATACGATTATGTCAATCCCTTTATTGGAACAGGTGGAGATGGCCATACCTACCCGGGTGCGACGCTTCCTTTCGGTATGGTGCAGGTAAGCCCTGATACTGATATAAAGAATTACCGTGAAAGTTATCCCTGGTGTTCAGGATACCAGTATGGGGATAGTTCCATCATAGGCTTTAGCCATACTCATTTCAGCGGAACAGGACATTCAGACATGGGAGATATCCTTGTTATGCCAACAGTAGGGGATCTGAAGTTAGAAAGTGGGCCAAAAGAAGATCCTGATAGAGGATATCGTTCGCGCTTCATGCATGCAGATGAAAAAGCATCCCCAGGATATTATTCAGTTGTACTGAAAGATTATGATATTAAAGTAGAATTGACAGCTGCAGATAGAGTTGGTTTTCATAAATACAATTTTCCCAAGAGCCGGAATGCACATATTATTCTAGACCTTGTAAAAAGTATTTATAACTATGAGGGGAAAGTTTTGTGGTCCCAGATTCGCGTTGAAAACAACTCTTTGGTTACCGGATTTCGCCAAACAAGAGGATGGGCACTAACACGATATGTCTATTTTGCTGTACAGTTTTCAAAGCCATTTGACTCATATGGTATTACAAATGATGAAGCAATCGAATACCGCGGGTTTGGTGTGAAAGGGCATCATTTGAAAGACTATCCTGAAGTATCAGGCAAGAAGCTCAAAGCATACTTTAATTTCAAAACAGAAGAAAATGAAATAATTTACTTAAAGGTCGGGCTGTCGGCAGTAGGAATCGATGGAGCATTGAAAAACCTGGAGGCTGAAATTCCCCATTGGGATTTTAATAAAATAAAAGACAGAGCAAAACAAATATGGAAAAATGAATTAAACAAGATTGTAATTGAAGGGACAAAGAGACAAAAAGAGATATTCTACACATCGCTGTATCATACTATGCTTGCACCTGTAATTTATATGAATGTTAACGGAAGATACAGGGGATTGGATCAAAATATTCATGTGGCACAAGATTTTACCAATTACACAATCTATTCCCTTTGGGATACGTTTCGTGCTGCCCATCCTTTGTTTACAATTATTCAAGAAAACCGGGTTCCCGACATGATCAAATCGATGCTGGCACACCGCGAACAGAGTGTACATAAAATTTTGCCAGTATGGTCGTTTCATGCGAATGAAACGTGGTGTATGATTGGATATCATGCAGTATCTGTAATAGCAGATGCGTACCTTAAGGGGATAAGGAATTTTGACGCCATCAAAGCGTTTGCAGCCATGAAGGCGAGCGCTGCATATGAAAAATACGGTGGGCTGAAATATTATATGGAAAATGGATATGTGCCTGTTGATAAAGAGCCTGAAGGTGCCTCCAAGACATTGGAATATGCTTATGATGATTGGACGATTGCCAGGATGGCAGAGGCAATGAATAAGCAGGATGATTTCAAAAATTTCTACAAACGGGCAGGGTTTTATAAAAATGTTTTTGATCCTGTTACAAAATTTATGAGAGCTAAATTATCGGATGGTTCGTGGAGGCAGCCTTTTGACCCTTTGTATTCCAGTTATGGAGGAGATTATACAGAAGGGAATGCATGGCAGTACAGCTGGTATGTTCCACATGATATATCTGGCTTGATAGAATTGATGGGAGGCAGGGAAAAATTTGTGAAAAAGCTTGATTCATTATTTATCACAAGGGCACAGGACGAAAAGTATTTTCAGGTGGAAGATATTTCAGGTTTGATAGGGCAGTATGCACATGGAAATGAACCTAGTCAGCACATTGCTTATCTGTACAACTATGCCTGTATGCCATGGAAAACCCAGGCTCGTATTCATCAGATTATGAATAATTTATTTGACAATACTCCTTATGGAATTTGTGGGAATGAAGATTGCGGACAGATGTCATCCTGGTATATATTTAGTTCGATGGGATTTTATCCGGTTTGTCCTGGAAGCAATGAATATGTTATCGGAAGCCCCTGCATAAAAAAAGCTGTCATAAGCGTGGGAAAAAATAAGAAATTTGTTGTTGTAGCAAATAATCTTTCAAAACATAATATTTACATTCAGTCGGTTGTTTTGAATGGAAAACAGCATGAGAACAGCTATATCACTCATAATGATATTATAAATGGCGGAGAGCTGATATTTGAGATGGGGCCAGAACCCAATAAGAATTGGGCTAATAAAGTATCCAATACACCGTATTCAATGAGTAAGAGGGAGATCAGATAATTAAATAGATGAAAGCCATATTCCAAAATATTGAAAAAAAGCTTACGGGTCTAAAGCCCGGTTTGAAGGCCCAGTTGACAATGGTGACTGACCCAAGGCCTGGTCATAAAACATTCGATGAGGTCAAAGGTTCCAGCCTGAAAGCAGCGGTGCTTGTTCTCCTTTATCACTGGAAGGGCAGACAGTATCTGGTGCTGACACGCAGAAGCGATCATATGGTTCACCACCAGGCGCAGATTTCATTTCCTGGAGGTTGCCAGGAACATGGAGAAACTGTCCAGCAGACAGCATTAAGAGAAACCCATGAAGAGTTAGGTATTCCTCCTGAGTCAATCCGGATACTGGGAGAGCTTACCCCGCTTTTTGTTCCTCCCAGTAATTACTGCATTTTTCCGGTGGTAGCAGGCATGGATGAGCGTCCTGCCTTTTGCCCTTCGTGTAAAGAAGTGGCTGAGGTCATCGAAGTTCCTTTGGATCATTTGCTGGATTCCAAGAATGTTCGCAGGGAGGCCTGGATCATAAATGGTATCGAAGTGATGGTTCCATTTTATTTATTCAAGGATTACAAAATCTGGGGTGCAACAGCGATGATTCTGGCGGAGTTTATGGAATTGATTGGAAATATACATTAGCATACTCTTATTGCTGCCAACTGAAGATAGAAGAACGGTTCAATCCTTCCAAAACACAGCGATGTCTAAACAGCAACAGGAGTCATAGTATAGATACGTGCGGATTGAGATGCGGCTTTAAGGTCTCCTCTACTTAACGCCTCTCTGACATCATCGAGTTTCAGGGCTTCATCCAGTGTCAGATAGGGAGACCAACCATCCTCTGCATCGATTAGTTCAACATCAACTTCGGCAACGTAATGCCCTTCATGAATATATTTAATCTGTTTTCTTTTATTCATTTCTTACGCCTCCTAAAATCAGCCGACCACTTTCGAAGGTCGGGTCTATAAGCAGTCACGATTACGGCGGGTGATGACCTTCCTTTTGGGATACCCCACACCACATGAATAGGCTTCCCGTCTGTTGTCCATGCGCTTGTTATGCCTTAATTTCATTTATTGGCAATATTTGTCTGCTATGTCGAATTGTGAGAATGGATATTTGTTTGGTTTCGATACGATAAATGATGCGGTAATTGCCGTAAAATAGTTCTCTAAATTGGCTACCATTAATTTCGGGTACAATACGGCCGATTTCAGGAGACGATTTTAGCTTCTCAACTTTAGAAAATATTGTATCGATCCATTTTTTTGCCGCTGATGGTTTGTCTTGGGCAATATAATCGGCTATTTCCGATGCTCTATCGACAGCAAGAAGAGACCAGATTATTCTCATTTTGGGACTCGCTTTAATAGTTTCTCTTTTGCATCTTTATGGCTGATTCCTGCTCCTTTTTCCAGTTGATTGAGAGAGGTTTGAATATCTGACAGAAGCTCGATTTTCTCTTGCATGGCTTCAAATTCATTTGCACCTAAAAGGACCGCAACGCCTTTCCCGTGCTGTGTAATTATAACCGGTCTTTTAGTATCGTGAACTTGCTTTATGAAGTTTGCCATGCCATTCCTGACTTCTGACAGGGACCTGATATCTTGATCAATTTTTAGTTTTTGCATATTGCACCTCATTAAGTATGTATTTTGTACATTATATCGCACATATTATGGTGCGTGCAAGTGCTATTTTTGGGCGGGCATAACTATTAATATGCAGCGTGCTATATTTGTGGGATCACTTAATATACGAAGTTCTTAGGGATGTTTTTGTATCAACTAAAGCATATTGTATATTAATAGTTCGGCGAGACTTAGAAGGGCAAATTTACATATGGACAAAAAGGCATAGGTTCTGAATAGGCAAGATAATAGAAAGAAGCAAAGGAAAATTGCAGGCTGGTGAAGCGATTGTTATCCATCTTTATGATTACTTGAAGGCATCTTTTCGATCGTCGATGGTAAGGATGTAGACTACTTGTTCTTCTTGATCGAAGATATAGAAAAGCCTGAACTTGCCGATTCGGTATCGCCAGGTATCAGGGGTGTACCCATGAAGCTTTTTGATATTGTTTCCCCAAAAAGGTTCTGTTTTGATCTGAGGATAGACAAAGGAATCGAGTTTTTTTCTCAAGAAAGATGCGTCGTGAGACGATAGCTTCTTGAGTCTTTTTAAAAACTCGTCAGTTTCAAATATACGGAAATCAGACAAAGCGACCTCGCTTGGCTTTCGCATCGTGAAGACCGCTCTTGATGCTGCGATTCAGACTTTCATTGTTTCTGATTTCCACCATCTCGAATTCATCAACGTATTCGTGTTCTTCCACAAAACGAAGAGCAGCGGTCTCGATAAAATTCGACAGCGGACGATTGTCATGCTCCGCAAGACTTCTAAATTTATTGTATACCTTGCTATCTAGTCTCAATGTTACTGTTTTGGACATTCTTCTCCTCCTGAATACATCTATCGATTGTCTACAAATAGAATACAATAGAATACATGCGAATGCAAATAAATTATAGGTTATTTCTCTAGCTCTTTTGGGTGAATCAGCGTCATAAAAATTACTTCATCTTTTTTACATTTTAAGGTTGATATCCACTGATTTATCAGCTCAAATTTGGTCTTGACAACCGGACCACTTCAGTGTAAGAACAATGAACATATACGAACGCTAGCGTTAATTTAAATAGGAATTAATATGAAAAAGAAAATTATCTATACCAGTATATTTATCATCCTACTTTTTAGCCTTTCAGGGCAAGCACAGGAAAAAACGACAGTCCTTACAAAAGTAGAAAAAGAACAAGCTATTGAAAAAATATGTCAACTACTCAACAGGTTTTATGTCTTTCCGGAAGTTGCAACTCAAATGGAAGAGCATATTAAAACAAAACTTACGAAAGGTGCATTTGAAAAAGTCACTGATCCGGATGAATTTGTGAATTATATGACTAAGGAATTACGATCCATATGTCATGATAAACACTTAGGGATGTATATTGGATCCAATCCTGAAGAACAGACTAAAGAAGACCAAAAGCTAGAAAGAGTTATTAATAGACTTAACAATGAAAAGTTTAATTACGGTTTGAATAAAGTTGAAATTCTTGAAGGAAATGTTGGTTATATGAATATTCAATCAGTAATGTATTCTGAGGAAGCTATGGAAGTTGTATCATCTGCATTGAAATTCTTATCAAATACAGATGCAATTATCTTTGATTTGAGAATAAACAACGGAGGCGACCCTAGCTATATGGCCTATATATTTAGTTATTTTTTTGATGAGCCAACACATATCAATAGTATTTATTGGAGGGATAGGGATCGCACGGATGAGTTTTGGACGCATGAAATTATCCCAGGAAAGAAAATGGTTGATATTCCCTTATATGTATTGATTAGTAATAAAACATTTTCTGGAGCAGAAGAATTTGCATATGATTTACAAGTTCTGAAGCGGGCAACTATAATTGGCGAAGTATCTGCCGGTGGAGCAAATCCTGCTGCAACCTGGGTTGTATACAAAGATTTAAGAATATCTATTCCCTTTGGACGAGCTATTAATCCGATAACTGGTACAAATTGGGAAGGGATTGGAGTAAAACCGGATATTGAAGTTTCGGCAGATAAAGCGCTTGAAGTCGCAATAGAAAATGCAAAAGACGCTGCGGAGAAATATTATGCAATAAAGAAGAATAGGCTAATTGCAAATTATAACGAATGTAACAGTAATTTGGAAAGAGCAGGAAAGCTCTTTGAAGAAAATAATACCAAAGAGGCAGAAGCTTTAGTTATCTCAGGTTTAAAAAAGGCGATTAAAAATAACCTAATGAATCAGTCCACTATAAACCAAATGGGTTATGATTTTCTTAACCAAGATAATAAGCTGATGGCAATAGCAATTTTTAAATGTAATGTATTAGCATATCCAAAATCTGCAGACGTTTATGATAGTCTTGGTGAAGTGTATCTGGAAAATGGAAACAAGCAATTAGCAATTTACAATTATAAGAAAGCTCTAGAAATAGATCCAAATTATGCATCGGCAATACAAGCCTTGAAAGATATCAAGAAATAGTAAGTGAAAAATTGAATAAAGCTTTAGAAAAGTAAAAAAGACAATTGAGCAATTGAAATGAAATAACAGTGTAAACGCTCGCTAACATTGTGTATATTGCATTAAAACGCGCCATACGTAAATTTGAAGCTTGGCCGCACTAACTTTTTTAAATACACAAAAGATGATCTCAAAATTCCCCTCATTCTTGGCCTCAGATCAGCAGTTTTACAGCCAAAACCGCCGCACTCTAAGAATAAGAATTCCGATGTTAACTATAAATTCATACGATCAGTATACATCTAAAATCCGAGGAACTAGATAGAAAGGAACAGAGGTTAACTCATATATTTTCCCCCATATTTTGACTTTCTCTGTTTTCAAAGGACCGCTGTATATCCGTACAAGCCGGTGATTTTTTACTCTGTCTGCAAAACTATAAAGAGATCTTAATCTTCCTGCTCTGCCAGATTTTACTTCTATCCCTAAAATTGTTCCACTTAATTGAAAACAGAAATCAACTTCTGCAGTGCCTTCTTGCTTTCCCTTTGCCCAATACAAAAGGACAGGAATATGATTTGTAAACTGCGCAAGAATATTTTGTCCTACAACCTGTTCTGCGATTCTTCCCCGGTAAAAATCATCCAGATCTTTAAGATTGATAAATTCCTCTTGGACACCCATTCGATGATTCACAAGTCCAACATCAAGGAAGAGAAGTTTCTTCGGTCTTTTTCTCTGCCCAATTAAAGGGATTTCTTCCGATTTCGTTGCTTGAACCTGATAAACCAACATGACTTTCTCCAGAATATCAAATGCCGCGCTCATTTCTCTGCTTCTGAAATTCGATCCGCCAAATTTCTCATAGGTAACAGTCATTCCTGCAAACAAAGGAGCATGCTCAATCACATAGCTCAGATACTTCGCGTTGGCCAGGGATGAGTATTTATAAACGTCTTCCGAATAACTTGTGAAAAGCGAAGAATAAACGGATTTAAGGCTGTCTATACTCTGATTTTCAATATATACTTTTATAACCTCTGGCATCCCCCCAATCATTGTGTATTCATAAAAATGCCTCAAACATTCATGATGAATGGCTTCAGGGATTTTTTCATCTAAAGAAATGGAATTTAAAAAATTTAAAAGCTCTGTCTCTTTTTGCGCTTCTAAATACTCAAAAAAATCAAGAGGATAAACATAGGCATATTCTATTCTCCCAACGGGAAGCGCAAATCCTTCTCTTTCGATCTTTGCCTGGAATAATGAGCCGGCAGCGATGACGTGAAGATTTGGTTTCTCCTCATAAAAAAATCTTAAAAGCTTCATTAAAGATGGAGAGTTCTGAATTTCATCGATAAAAACTAAAGTTTCACCGGGTACAATCTTCTTGTGAAATTTAATTTGGATAATCTTTTCAAAGTCATCGAGGGAGATTTCCTCTCTGAATAATCGTAAGTGGTCGATATTCTCCAGATTCAAATGTATTAAATTTTTAAAATATTTCTTCCCGAACATTAAAACTGCTGAAGTTTTTCCTACTTGACGTGCTCCTCTTAATACTAAAGGTTTTCTTCCTTTTTTATCTTTCCATTCGATCAGATAATTAATAATTTTTCTCGGAAACATCACGGCTCCTTTAAATATATCTACAAAATTATGTGCTATTTTATTTCAAATAATGTCTAAAGTTAGTACTAATTTAATGCATTTACTGTATAATGTCAATATATATTTAAAAATTTTCTTTTTTAGAAGTTATCTATTTACTCTTCCAATAGGCCATGAGCTTATCCCGGGGATTGCAGTTTTTATCAAACACGTTAAAATAGTCATGGATTTTTTTACTCTATAGATAAAAAAGTCATAATATCAGATATATAAAACAAGACAAATCCAAAATTTTAAATTTTATTTATATAATAAAATAGTATATATTATAATTATTTTCTTGATAAATATAATATATTATTATATTATTTTGAAAGAGGAGAAAAGATGGAGGAAAAATATAAAATTGCTTCACTTTTAAAGAGTGAAAGAGAATTGCTTGGTTTAACTCTAAAGGAAGTTTCTGAAAAAATCGGATTCGCCAATTATCAAACATTAAGCAGTATCGAATCAGGGGAAAGAGGTATTAAAGCTTGGGAACTAGCTAAATTAGCAGATATTTATGGACGCGATATTGATTTCTTTTTACGGCCTGAGGAAGGGAAAAACGAAGTTAAAATACTATGGAGAAATCCAGAAGAAAGTTTAAAGAAAGAAGAGATAAAGAGAAAATTTTTATTATTTTGTGAAAAATATAAAAATCTTCTTAAACTTTTGGGAGAAAAGGAACAAGAAAATAAAGAATTATTATTGTATCTTCCAAAGAATGATTTATTAAATCAGAAATCTTTTGAATATGTAGAAAATATTGCTAAAGGTTATTTGAGGTTACTTCAAGTAGGAAACCGACCAGCGTGTTCTTTAGCAAAAATATTAGAAGAAAAAGTTGGAATAAAAATAATCTATCTTGAACTTGAGCCAGAAATCTCAGGAGGATCCGCAGTTGGAGATTTTGGGATGGCCATATTGATAAATGCAAATGATGCGCCCTGGCGCCGTAATTATGATATAGCCCATGAGTTCTTTCATTTAATAACGTGGGATTATTTCTCTCCTGAAGAAATTTATGAAAGAGATAAATATGGGAAAAATAGGATCGAACAATTAGCAGATGTTTTTGCTTCTGCTTTCTTACTGCCAGAAGAAGAATTGAGAAATGAATTTAAAAAAAGAGTAGAAGAAAAGCATATTTCTTACTTAGACTTAAATGAGATTGCCAGACAATTTAATGTGTCTATTGAAGCCCTGATGTGGAGGCTCGTAAATCTCAATCTGATAGAAAAAGATACGGTTAAAAGAGAAATTGAAGGAGGGAATATTAAAGATTTTGATAAAAAATTCAGAAGTACTGATTTGAGAGGAGAAAAGCCTTATCTCTCATTAAGATACATTTATCTGGCAATTAAAGCTTTTCAATTGGGGAAAATTTCCAAGGCGAAATTTGCAGAATATGTTGATAAAAAATTCAGCGAGGTTTCATCATTTTTAAAGAAGTACGGCTACGACGAAAACGAGGATTATTCTGTTGCATATGATATTACTTAATGCCGATGTAATTATAGACCTACATCGATTAAATGTTTGGAACCAGGTAGTTAAAAAAAATATAATTTATATTTCATCAATTATCCTTCGACAAGAGGTGCATTTCTTTGAAGATTATAACGGAGTACGCTATTCTATTGATTTATTAAAAGATGTGGGGTCTTTATTCTCTGAAATATCTATCTCTGCGGAGGATTTGAAAATATTTTCTCAACAATTTGATCGAGTTTTTGAAGCGGAACTCCATTCAGGTGAAAAAGAAGCTCTGAAGATTCTTCAAGATAACAACGAATTTCTTTTTTGTACATGTGATAAGGTAGCGATTAAAGCTATTGCTTTATTAGGGAAAAGGGAACAAGGGAAATCTTTTGAGAAATTACTAAAATCAAGCGGACTTACAAAAAAGTTGGAATTCAAACATACTGAAAAATATTTTAGAAAATATTTAGATGAAGGCAGTATAATGAGGATTCAAAGTTATGGAATCAAAAAATAGAAGCAGCATATGTCATCATAGGAGTATCAGGCCTTAGGCGCTTTTACATATATCCTAATAAAAAAGATTGTTCCAGCAGGCGCACATAAGATTCGGCCTTATATTTAGTGATTCCAATGTTTCTTGATAATGTAGAGTAATTAACTCCTGCGACACTTGCTTTTCCTATAAATTCTAGGGTTTTCTCAATTTTTAAAAGCTCATCGGTTTTCAGTGAAGAAACATAGGGTATATCCCTTTGGATAATTTTTATGCATTTTGTAAAATGATTGAACGAAATGATATGCATTTTGTAAAACAATTAATCAAATTGCTTTAAATAGAAACATAATTGATGAGATGCTAAAAAATCGAGGATTAGCCCAGAGTGAATTGCATTTTAACAATAGCATTTGGCATTTGACCATTTTTGTATAAAAAAATGACTCAGGTGAGGCAATTATTGTAGCGATAGCTAGTCCAGGCCTGAAATCTTTAGTTACTACCTAAGTCCATTTATTGTTACCGGCCTGATTGATGTAAGAGAAATTCCTCTTTCCAGAAAAAGCGGCTCGCTGCAAGCCCGGCACGAACTTTTAATAGCTGCCGAAATAAGAGAGAAGCCTTTCTAAGCGACAGCAAAAATTTCGGCATGATTTAAGTGCAAAGTCCCTATTTTTGACACCTTCCTGTGATCTAACTATAATATTTGTATTCGAGCAGCTTAGCGGGCGGAAATTGAACAAAAAGGAAATGGCAATACTTAACTCAGCCATTAATGCATTAAAATTCTGCATGGCAACAAAAAGACAAAATAGGAGGTAAAAATGGCAGGAAGAATCAACAAAAAAAGAAGCAAGGTGTGGATTAACTGCCTTGCAATGGTGACTTTCGCAGCTTTAGTAAGTTTGATAGGCATAGTAAACACAGTTTCAGCTCAGCAAGAAGAAAAGCCCAAGGCTGGTAAGCTGACCGATGAGATCTGGGTGGAGGTAAAGGCACAACTGTTGTATGAAGTGGGGATAGTGACAGACAAATATGGCATTATGCCTGAAACTCCTGAAGCAGCACGTAAATCACTGCAAGAGATGGAGGCAGCCCAAAAAAAGGTATATGAAGGATTTGGGGTTACAAAGCAAGAGGTGGATGCATACTACGAAAAATTAGCCAAGGAAGACATACAACGAGTTATGAAGTTGTCGCAACGAGTAGCAAAGCGAGCACAGGAACTTGCTGAAAAAAACCGCAAACCAGAGCCTGAGTCCAAGCACGTCAAATACTTACCGGATATTCCGGTCTTCCCCGGTGCCAAACTGAATTCAGAATCCACCGAGGAAGCCATCTGGTATGAGGCAGACGCATCTGAAAAGGAAGTTTTCTCTTTTTACAAAGACAAGCTGTCCAAAGCCGGATGGAAGTGCTGCCCTACCAAATTCTCGATGTATTTTATTAAGGGAGATAAGGCTTTCGAGCTCTCTATGCCTAGTGGGGAGGGAGACCTCCAGTATAGTCCCTTGCCTCCCAAGAGAGCCATAGCCGAGGGTGTTATGCTCAAAAAAGACGACTATATTGCGAAAGTTTTGACCTTTGCCGAGAAACTGCTTCCTTACAGTCAGAAAGTGATCAAGTTATCCAAGGAGCTTGAGTCCCAACCCAGCCAAGAAAACCTTGAGAAGATGGATGAAGCGCGAGAGGAGTTGGATAAAGTGACGGAGGAAATCGGGCCTGAAGTAGGGGCTACTCTTAGCAGACTCAAAGAGTTCAACAAGGATTATTCCCTTGATCTGATGGACTATCTACTAAAGCACCCAGGACTGAAGGAGAAAGGCATTCCGGCATTTCTGGGTAAGCTGGAATATTGGGATGCCTTAGGGTCTGCCGTAGAGGATTATGCCAGCAAGAATGCCAAAGAGGCGGATACGCTTATAAAACGTTATCAGAAATTTGCTGAGGAATGGATTACACCTCTGTTCTAAAGAGGAGTAAAAACATGAACCAAAAATTAAGAACGCTTTTTATTATTTTTATTACAGTGATCGTTCTGACAGCTCCGGTCTCCGCTCAATCTTTGAAAGACATCTATGCTACCGGTAGCGCTCTGTTTGTTGAGGAGATGACCATCGACGAATCCAGCCTTCCTAAGGGTGAATTATTCGAAAGTATCGTTGACATCGCCATCGATGGGGATGGAAACATTTATCTGTGCGATATTAGAGCCTGCAACATCAAGAAATTTTCCGAGGAAGGAAAATTTCTAAAAGTCATCGGGAGAAAAGGCCAGGGGCCGGGCGAATTTAGCTTGCCTTCAGGAATAGTCATTACCAGAAAATGCCTCATTATTTACGATATAGGAAACCGGCGTCTGTGTTCTCTGACGACTGACGGGGAATATGTTAAAAGTATCGGGATTCGATCAAGCGAGGGCGTGCCAAGGAATATGTGGGCTCATCCCATGGGTGATGTATTCATAGAGGGGGAGATCAATCATTACCGTGAACCGGACAAACCTCAAGACTGCGTCATACAGATCTTTTCCCAGGAACTTGAGCTAAAAAAAACGCTCTTCACGCATAAGGTACTAAGAAACAAGTTCCGGACGATCAAAGGAATCTTTTCCAACATCATTCAGCCTTTCTCGCCTGATGTATATTGGTCTGTGGCTCCGGATGGAAAGATCATCATCGGCATTGCTGAAGATTATACGATTGCGGTTCATGATGCTGGAAAAGGGCTTCTTTCTTCGTTCAAGCATTCTTACAAGCCTGTTAAAGTAACGGATCAGGACAAGGAAAAATTTTTCTCCGGCCTTACCTATTCCACTTCCGGAGGAGGGACAACCGGAGTTCCGGAAGAGATCAAAAAGATGACGGGATTTCCCAGAAGTAAGCCTGCATTTGATGGGTTGTTTGTGGATTACGAGAGCAACATCCTGGTACACACAGTCAGAAAAGATACGCCGGGCTCAACTCCTGAGTGTGATGCCTTTGACCCGGAAGGTACATTCATTGGAACTGTAAAGATGGAAGGTATAAAATCTTTTCCTAATAGAGTTATTATAGGCAAAAGATGTCTCTGGATTCTTGTATGGGATGAAGATGGCCGTGCTCGGGCCGTAAAATATAACATCGCCCCAGGGAAATAGCCGGTGAAAAACTTATTTTCATAAAGTGGAAAATGTAAATTTGAAGCTTGGCTGCACTAACTTTTTGAATACACAAAAGATGATCTCAAAATTCCCCTCATTCTTGGCCTTAGATCAACAATTTTACAGCCAAAAAAGGCCGCTCTAAGAATAAGAATTCCGATGTTAACTATAAATTCATGCGATCAGCATATGTCAAGAGGCGTGATAATTTACGAGATTGTGTCGCAAGGTATGCATCATTAGTAATAGAAAGATTTTTCATTTAGCGTCAACAGACGTTAAGGAAGCCGTGATTAAAAAAGAAAATCAAATTTGTAGAAAGATCATAAAAACGATTTTTTTCAAGATCAACCGTAAGCATGAATAATTTCAAATATCAAGGTTAATAGGATATATTCTCATTTTTGACCAAGTTCCATCAGCTGCCATTCGCAATCACATGTACTATTGCAAAAAATTGTGGGCAATCAAAGAAAGATTGCTCAAAAAAGTGGAATCACGAAAAAAGTTATCTGGGAGAAGAAGGAAGAAATAAAATGAAGTGGTCTAAATGTTAAGAGAAAAAGCGGCTTGCTGCAAGCCCAGCACGAACTTTTAATAGCTGCCGAAATAAGAGAGAAGTATTTATAAGCGACAGCAAAAATTTTGGCATGATTTAAGTGCAAAGTCCCTATTTTTGACACCTTCCTGTGATCTAACTATAGTATTTGTATTCGAGCAGCTTAGCTGGCGGAAATTAAACAAAAACGAAAAGAAAATGGCTGGCCCAAAAATAATTTAAACATAAAGGGAAAACTTATATAGTAATTACAACTTTTAATATAGAAATGAGGAATACTATGAAAAAATTACTCTTTAGGCTATTAAAAATATGTGGGATTGTACTACTCATTTTATTGATTGGGTTAATTGTGGGCATATTTTTTACCGGACCAAAATTACCCGCTAATACTGATACGATTATTGAAAATGTCATAAACACAGAGCTTCCTGAATTTGTAAAAGGAAAATCAGGATATGTAATCTCGGATGATCATAAGATTTGGTATGAGTCAATTACACCAAAAGATTCTAGTAAAGGGGGAATTTTATTATTCATGGGGATGGCAACTGATGCATTAGGGTGGCCACAAACATTTATTGATAAATTAGTAGATTCTGGTTATCAAGTAATACGGTATGACTATAGAGGGACAGGACAGTCTGATTGGGTTGAAGACTGGCAACAGAAACCGTATTCAATAGCAGATCTATCAAAAGATGCAGAGACAATTCTTGATACACTGAACGTTAGTAAAGTACATCTGGTTGGACTATCGTTAGGTGGTATGGTTGCTCAAGAATTTGCAATTGAGAATCCGGACAAAACGTTAACCTTAACATCAATAATGTCTTCCGGGGATATTTTTGACGAAGAATTACCAGAAGCATCTAAAAGTATTGTATTTGATTTTACAAAAATTGGAATTAAATATGGAATATTTCAGAGTGAAAAGAACACAATAAAATTAATGTTATCGGCAAAAATGATTCTTCGCGGAGATGCACAATATGACATTGATGTAAAAGGAACGGCTGAACAAGTCCTTTATAATTTAAGGAAACGAAAAGGCTATAACCCAGATGTATCAAGACAACATGATCAAGCTGCTAATCTATGGGGTTCTCGTTATGACGAATTGAAAGATTTAAAAATTCCGGTATTGATTATTCATGGATTAAATGACCCATTCGTATCGATTGAACACAGTAAAAAATTAGCATCTGTAATCCCAAATTCAAAGACAAAATGGTTTAATAATATGGGGCATGATTTACCTCCAAACCTCATTGATTCAATAACTAGGAAGATTATTTTAAACATAAAATGAAGACTGACAAATAGATACAGTACACAACAACAGCTATACGATAATGCTGAAAATTTAATCTTTGATTGTAGAAGTTGCAATAGTTCCGGGGGGAAAAATATTTTTTGAACTCACTCCGCTACGCTTCGTGCCACGCTACGCTCTCCTCCTTTCAGTCGTCGGGGTGTATAACAGCAGATATGAGGTTCGCCCCTCGGCTCGGGGCTCACCCAAATTGCTTCCCTTGGTCGCAACTTCTTTTATCTGCGATACGTTAAACGAAGAATTTACGAATCTAATATTGAAACAAAAAGGAAATTTCTATCACCTAAAGCTAAGAGAAAAAACGGCTTGCTGAAACACGATAAAATAGTCATAAAATATGGAAATATAAAGCGATAAAAGTGTCGTCAATTGGAACAAAGTGAAACTGATAAATTTATGATTTATCCTCTTGTAAAACAATTAATCAAATTGCTTTAAATAGAAATATAATTGATGAGAAGCTAAAAAATCCCTGTCTGCGTGTCGCCCAGGCAGGAAGGATTAGTCCAGATTGAATTGCATTTAAACAATAGCATTTGGCATTTGACCATTTTTGCATAAAAAAAATGACTCAGGTGCGGCAATTATTGTAGCGATAGCTAGTCCAGGCCTGAGATCTTTAATTACTACCTAAGTCCATTTAAAAGTGTATTTGTGTATATAATTCTGATACAATACTCGAGAAGTTTGACTATAAGCTTTTAAATTAACAGTGAGGTGAGATATGAAAGGCAGAGGTTATCTACGTAAGGGATTAGTAACCGTAGTTGGTTTGTTTGTTCTTAACCTGTGTGTTGGAGTTTTTCCTTCCTTGGCAGATGAAGGTATGTGGACATTTGATAATCCACCCATCAAACAGCTTCAAGAGCGCTACGGCTTCACGCCTACAAAGGAATGGCTGGATCACGTACGTCTGTCCAGTGTCCGTTTCATGGATGGGGGTTCTGGTTCTTTTGTCAGTCCCAATGGGCTGGTGATGACCAATCATCATGTTGGGGTTGGGCAATTGCAGAAGATTTCCACTTCTGAGAAAGACTATGTTACGACAGGGTTTTACGCAAAAACTCAAAAAGAAGAACTAAAATGCCCGGATCTTGAAGTGAACGTTCTCGTTTCTGTAGAAGATGTAACAGAGCAGGTGAAAGCAGCAGTCAAAAAGGGCATGAATGAAGAAGATGCTCTAAAAGCACAGAAAGCCGCTATGGCAAAGATCGAGAAAGAAAGTTTAGAAAAAACCGGACTCCGATCTAATGTTATTAATCTATACCATGGCGGTGAATACTGGCTGTATTGTTACAAGAAATACACCGATTTGCGTATGGTTTTTGCTCCTGAACGGCAGGCAGCTTATTTTGGCGGTGACTTTGACAATTTTACTTACCCACGCTACGACCTTGATGTAACTTTCTTCAGGGTCTATGAGAATGACAAGCCCGTTAATTCAAATCATTATCTCAAGTGGAATGCAGAAGGAGCAATAAAAGATGAACTTGTGTTTGTTTCTGGGAATCCCGGTTCATCTGATCGTCTTTTCCCTTACTCTCAATTGGAATATCTGCGTGATTTTCAGTATCCACTCATATTGAAATACATCAAAAAACGAATTGAAATTCTACACGAGTATGAAAAAAAAGGGCCGGAACAGCAGAGAAGAGCTTTGATATCCATATTCGGCTTAGAGAATGCCAAGAAAGCGATGTCCGGGGAATACCAGGGGCTGCTTGATAAGAAATTGATGGAAAAACAGAAGAAAGATGAAGAAGCCTTCCGCAAACTTGTGGCTAGCAATCCAGACTTAGAAAAGGAGTATGGAGATGGATGGGACACAATTGCTAAGGTAATTCAGAAACAGGAACAAGTGGCTGAAGAACGTTTTTACGGTCGTATCAGCGGTTCACGTCTGGCAGGGATTGCTTCGACAATCGTCTTTTACGTTATAGAGATCGAAAAACCGGATTCAGAGCGGCTTGACGGGTATCACGACTCTGGCCTTGATGGTTTGAGATTTCGTCTGTTTTCTCCAGCGCCCATTTATCTTGATATGGAGGAGGCTAACCTGGCAGGTGGGTTACAGCTGTCGCTGGAAGAATTGGGCCCGGATAATCCTTTCATTAAATTGGTGTTGAATGGGCGTTCTCCAGAAGATGTGGCCAAGGAATTAATTCAGGGGACTAAACTCACAGATGTAAGTTTTCGTAAATCTTTGGTAAAGGGCGGCGAAAAAGCAGTGAAAGAATGCAGTGATCCTCTTATTGTTTTGGCTAAAAAACTCGAACCCATGATAAGAAAAGATATAGAATGGAGTAAGAAGAACATTGAAAGCGTTCTTATGCCTGCTGCCGAGAAGATTGCCAAGGCACGCTTTGCTGTTTACGGAAAAGATGTTTACCCTGACGCAACTTTTACCTTGCGGTTATCTTATGGAACTGTCAAAGAATACTCGATGAACGGGACAAAAGCTCCCTGTAAAACGACATTGTACGGTTTGTTTGACCGTGCCTTGAGTTTTAACAGGGAAAGGGACTACGATTTACCCGACCGTTTCTGGGAACGAAAAGACAAATTGGATCTCTCAACTCCTGTAAATTTTGTTTCTACCTGCGATATTATAGGTGGAAACTCAGGGTCACCGGTCATCAATAAAAAAGGTGAAGTGGTAGGCTTGATTTTTGACGGCAATATAGAAAGCCTTCCGGGACGGTTCGTGTATGATGAGACAAAAAATCGTGCGGTTGCCGTTCATACTGGTTATATCACAGAGGCATTACGCAAACTCTACGATGCAGACACTATAGTTAATGAGCTTGAAGGAAGATAATCTCTTGCTCCCAACATTATTTATCTTCTTTCCACCGAGTTTATGAAGTGGGTGCTGGTAGCTAACGTCATCGCTTGGCCTGTTGCTTTTTACGCAATGAACAAGTGGCTATAAAGCTTTGCATATCGTATTAGTGTTGGTCTCTGGCCTTTCGTATTTGCCGCTTTTCTGGCTTTCGCAATCGCACTGCTCACAGTCAGTTATCAGGCAGTCAGAGTCGCCCTGGCCAATCCGGTGAAGGCGCTGAGGTATGAATAATCCAGGTGGACGTGGGTTATTCACGAGCCAAGCTTGCCGCAGATGCAAGGCACAGCGCATGAAGTAGTTTTTATGAATAATCCAGGTGGATTAGTGTTTCTTTAATATTGAAATTACAGAATAAACGATGACTAAAATTGCAGCCAGTTGAATGAAATGTATCCGGTTGCTGAATATGAGATAAGAGCACAGAACAGGATAAATGATTGCAGCAGAATATTGAACAGGCCCCACCAGCATCATCACTCCTTTTTTGTAGGCCACTTGAAGGCTTATGAAGGCAGTGAGTGAAAAAAGCAAATATAAATACAGATACGGTGACGAAAAGTAAGATGCAACATGAAACCCTCTTAAGGAAACAAGAACTTTCATTGTCACGATTATCATGCCTGTGGAAATCCCTGAAACAGCGGCATAAATAATAGTTTTTATTCTTTTTGAGATTGAATTTATAAAAACGGGGACAAAAAGAAAAAACGGGAGTAACGCCATAATTGTTAATAATGGTATATTGACAGTCATTCCACCTTCTTGATTTTCATAAAGGTTTAGGAAAATTATGGAGATGAAAATCAAAGCCGAATAGATGAAATCCGAACTGTAGAGTTTTTCTTTCAGTAATGTATGAGAAAGAAATACCATGAAGACAACTCCCCATCCGGCAATGGATGAGACAATATGAGGGTCCAGGTACCTGAGCGCAACTGTGTTTGGCACGATGTAAATATTTATAAGTAAAAATCCCGAGATCCACGTAAAAAGATTCCTATAATATGTTTTGTCTTTTTCCCCTTTATATCCGATCCAGACAATCCCTTTTTTCATAAGGACAAAACCGGTGGAAAGCAGTGTATAAGCCAAAATTGTCAGGAGTATACTAAAGCATCTTGTCATGGGTCTATTATTTCCTATTTAGCTTGATTACAATCCTTATCTCTTAAATTTTTAATATTCAGATGCAAATATAGGTTTTTCTTTTATCATAGTAAAAACATATGGTCAATTTTCAAAAAATAGAATTCTTCTAAAGCACAGAGATTTATTTTTTTGAGATTTAGGGAATATTTCCATTTCTAGGTTGTCTTTAATAAATGAAAGTAGAAAAATATTAGAACATGGAAAAATGGAATTCTAGGAATGGTTCCAGTGTTTTGGATGAGTTAATGAACTATTCAGATGTTATTTTTCGGATTTGCCTTGGGTTTTCTCGTAATCCATGGGATGCCGAAGAGTTGATGCAGGATGTGTATCTTAAGGCATTGAAAAATATTGGCTCTCTTAAAAATTCATGCCATTTGAGAGGTTGGCTCTTAAAAATTGCAAAGAACACCTGTCTGAATCATGTGAAAAAACAGCGTTTGCAACGCTTTCTTTTTCCAAGAATTAGTGATGATTCGATTGATCGCAGCACTCCTGAATGGCGGTTCATGCGTAAAGAGCAGCATAATATTTTTAAAAATGCCGTCCGATGTTTACCGCAAAAACTGAGAGCAGTCTTTATTTTAAAGGAGTATGGTCGTCTCTCCTGCCAGGAAATCGCCCAAACTCTTGGGATAAAGGAGGGAACTGTCATGTCGAGGGCGAGCAGAGCACGGCTTTCGATTTTGGCTAATTTAAAAGAGGTTAATCATGGCAAAAAATAAAAAAGCAGAGGATGAAACCATCGAAAGAATTATTCATGAGGAGGGAAATGAGGCCTTTTACATTTTTTCTATGAATATTCTGAATTCTCGTCTTAAAGCATGTCTTAAGAATGAGAGTGAAAGGAAGAAGCGTTCTGGCTTGAGGTTTAGCAGAACAGTGCTGGTAGTGGCAGTATCTCTACTGGCCGTGTGTGTAGGTGTATTTATCCTGATAAATGTTTTTTCGACTTCTCATCAGAGAATTACAATAAGTGCAATCGAACAATTTTTAAAAGAATCGCCTGTAATGTATATAATGATGGAGAATCAGGCCGGCAGCAACTTAAAATCAACTGCCGAAAATACTGAAGAATATATATTGAGAAGTAATTTTAAAGAGGCCTTTTCATCAATGCTCGGGAGAGGTTCTTTGCGTCAAAAACAAATCCCACTTCAATGGGATGAAAACCTGCCTGAGGATATGGATTTGGAAAAAAAGATGAAAATACTTATAAAGGATAAAACTCTTATAAGATTTTTATCGAAATATTTTAAAAATGTAGAGGAGATAAAAAATGGCCAAAAAGATCTGTCTTTTCATCATTGTTATTTTATTTTCTGTGAGTCTCATTTCTGCTGAAATAAGCAGAGTGCCTTCAACTAAGGAAGGTAAAGCCGGTCATGCATTGCTTGATAAATTGGTTATGTCATTTAAGGGCATGACGGAAAAAGGAACCGGGGGGAGAGAAGTTGTCGATGACTCTCTTAAAGCAATGATGGCAGAGGCAAAAAAGGCGAAAAAAGAAGATCAGATTGATCAAGTATTTTTTAGGCATTATAACCGGCTCCTCATAGTGATCAAGCTTGTCATTGTGGAAGACACAGAAGGGATTTTAAGCCCGTTGATTGAGCGAGAAGTCGGTGGATTTGTAGAGGATGTAAAAGGTGCTAAGGCTGATATAATGGGGGAGGGAGCTGTTGGTGTTGTAGCTGAGGCCATAGCCGAAGAAATTATCAATCTTAGTTTGTATCTGGATAACTTGAAAAGGAAACAAGAGCTTAAGAAAAAATTCATGGAATTTGGGAAAAAACCACTGTAAGTCATAAATATCAAGCAATTTCCACTTTTTTATAACCTGGAGTCAAATTTGTTCTGGTTTTCCAGCTTTGCTCTCCTTTGTCTTTTTTATTTATTTCCTTTTAGAATTAGATCCTCGTAATCTTTTTTATCCATAATTGAAAGCATCTCTCCAAGTAATTATCCCTCTATAAAGAAAAAGAGTAAATCTTCCTCTCAACCTTCTGATGTCGGAGAAATAGCAACCGCTATATTCAGGTCGAAAAATCAAAACAAAATGCTTGTGTATGAGTTTGCTATTCCTTTAAAGAGGTTGACAGAAAATGCTCCCGGAATTGGAACTGAACCAGGAAAAATTATAAACGTATGTTTCGAATGGGGAGGAATGACAGATAAGATGAGAAAGAGAATGCTTCAAAGGCAAGTTGCCTCTGGAAGAAGATCTGCAGGGGCTGCTGACTCATGGCATGAAAACAGCACGCGTGGTTCAGTCCCGAAATCAAGTCGAGTATCTAAAAAATATTCTTTCTAGGTGGATATTCAATTAGCTCAAACTACTTGAGTTCTGCCAGAGCTTTTGCAGCATCCGGATAATCAGGTTTCAGTTCCAGGGCTTTCTTGAAAGCTTCCTTTGCTTTGTTGTTTAACCCTTTTTTCTGGTAAGCTACTCCAAGCTGATAATAAGACTCAGGAAAAGGCTCCTTCTTACAAGCAAATTCAAAGTCTTCAATGGCACCATCAAGGTCTCCTCCAAATCCCGGAGGAGCCATTAAACGTCCCATACCGCGGCCGAAATGAGCCATAGCATTATCAGGGTCAAGTTTTAAGGCTTTCTCGTAAGCCTGCATGGCGCCCATCCCGTACTTCATCATGTTCATCGGGTTTCCTTGAGCCATGCTGCCCATGATGTTGCCCTTCCAAGCATAAAGGTCGGCATTATTGGGATTTTTGGCAAGCACAGAGTCCGCTATTTCCAGGGCCTCTGAATATTTCTCTTCATCAAACAACTTTTTAATTTGTTCTAATGAACCTTCTTCGGCAAGATTATTAGACTTTTCCGCTGGTTTTACTGGAGGCGATGGCATGTTGGTGAAGGAGGGAAACTTATCTCCCATTATCTGGGGGAGCATCTTAAAGAGAACTGGAAGCATATCCTGGAAGAAAGAAGGTTTCTTCTCTTCTACAGGGAAAAGTTCAACTCTTACATTTTCTCCCTCGATAATCAAAATACCTAAAGGAATAGTCTTGGCTCCCATGCCTCCGCCGTATCCCATCATCATTCCTCCGGCTCCAAATCCGAAAGAAATTTTGGCAAAAGGGACAACGTAAGTATCTCCTGAGCGAATAGGTTTGCCGATTATTGAGCTTACTTTCAGGGTCGAGAGCATCTTATCAAGATGGGAAAAGGATTCTTCAAGCGGGGATTTGGCTTGAGACCAGACAAAACTTGATGATAGAAAAAGCACTACCAATGAAATTGTAAAAAAGTATTTTGTCTTCATGGCATCCTCCTTATTTCCTCGGGACCTTTCCCACAGGTATGAATTTTGTCCCTGCCTTGCTGATGACGACAAATCCCAGGGGTTTGGCTTCTCCACCCATACCGAATCCATAGCCTCCCATCTGCTGACCTTTACCTTGACTTGGGCCTCCGCCGCCTCCTCCATAGCAAACATCGATCATCATGATGGGGATGATTGTCACTTTGCCTACTTTTATAGGATCACCGACAACATGTTTCACATGAAGGTTATTGGGTAGGCGAGAAGTCATAGCCTTGAGAAGCATGGATACAGGAGATACTGTCACAGCCTGAACTTTTGGTTTCTCTTTAGTGGGAGCTTGGCTGAAAGCCAGCGAAACGACCATTAAACCCATCGCTAAAAATACAAGCAATCTTCCTCTCAATTTAACACCTCCTTCTTAAATTTATAAATAAATTACACCTTTAATGTTTATTACGAAAAGACTCATAAAAAGGTTTTTGGCATCATAATAATGATAAAAATGAATTTAAGTATTTACAGCCAATAAAAGGAATTTGACCCTTTTTATCTAAAATCAATCCCCGTTCCAAGCTCTAACATTCACAATCACTGATATTATATCAATATTATAGCGAAGATTTGCAACTAATTAAACAATAAATGAGAATTCATCTTCACAGGTGCGTGCTCTGTGCCTCGCCACCATATTAATGTTAGGGTGGGGTTGGTAGGCTCGAATCGTGAATAATCCAGGATAATAGAAGAGTACAATGAAAAATAAGATTATGGAATTTATCATAGCATGTGCTGTCACTCTGCGGGAATCCTCGCTGCGGGTTTGGCCACGGCTCTGGATCACAACCACCGTTCCTGGCAAATAATACTGAACTGGGAAAGTGCGAAGTGAGGGAGGTTACTTCAGCCAGTGAGGTTTTTTGATCCCTAATCTCTCGAGATGGGTTAAAAGCGATCTTCCAATATTCGAGATGTTGGGAGGCCCCCAACCCGGGAGTGAAACCAGGTCCGGGAAATCAGGTAAGCTGACTAAATCCTCTAAGGCCGGAATATCAGGGATATGGACAAAATCCATCAGCTCGGGGGCATAGAAAAGATTGGGGATGTCAGTTCCCAGAAGCGGCGTGAGCGTTCCCCCGTCTCCCTCGGTAAAGCTCAGTCTGAATACATTATTGTCATAGTAAAAATCCTTTTCTTGGCATTGAACCGCAACATAGATGCGTGGCGAAACTTTCAAGCCGGATCTGAAAGACAGATTTATGTCATGATACGCACCCGGAGCAATGTCTGCCACATTTTGTTCAGCCAGTTTCATTTCCTCCCTTTTGAGGGTCGGATCCATGGGGTCGGCCTTATAAGCAATAACCTTAACCTTTGTGGCCGAGACCTCGCCCAAGTTGTATACCTGTAAATTCAAGTTTACTTTCTGTCCTGATACGAGTCTGTCAGGTAAGTGTTGAATGCGATTGGCAGCCAGAACAATATCGGGTTTCGAATGATTCAGATCCGTCCCCGAAATTTCGGCCAACCTGTCAGCTTCGGCCTGGCTGGCTGCCACAATCGGCACTTGAGAAAAGTTCTGCTCGACCACCAGGCGGATATCCGTCATCATGATGTAATCCGCATGGTTCAACCCTTCAACTGCAACCTTGACTTGGTTGAATCCGATTTCAGTCGGGCTGCAGACCACCAGTTCCGCTGGAACTTTAAACACAAAGGTCCCTTCGGGGATATTATTCTCGATCGCTCCCACCCTGACGCCGTTAAAGGATATATAGGTATTGTGAGGGAGGTAATTGCTCCGCGGCCACTTTAGAGAGAAATTGACCTCCAGCCAGGCGTTCAACACCTTACCTCCTATTGAGGGCATGGTCACGTACTCTCCCCAGGTTTCGCCTTCATCTTGGCTGACCATCACATACTTCAGGTCAGCCGCGCCCGATATGTTACTATGATAACTTACCCAGAGAGTTGACTCATCGCCTCCAACCAATGGGTATTCGGAATACGCCTCATCATTGGTCAGTTGTTTTGGAGGAGTCCAGGTCATCCCTTTATCCATGCTTTTGACGAACCAGACTTCGCTCTGCTGTCCTTCTCCTTCGCGCCAGACGGCATAGAGACGGTTTTTTGGACTGAAAGTGATTTGCGGTTCCCCGCATGATGAATGGCTTTGGGAAAGAACCCGGGGGGTTCCCTGTGGGGCGCCGGACCCATCCAGCATGCGCATCACAATATTTGTATTTTCGCCCTTCCGTGAAGCATAGATCAGCGCATATTCTCCATCCGCGGTGGGTGCGACCTGGGGCCAGGATTGAATTTCGCCTTCGGCCTCAGGGATTTTGATCTCCGGTGCAAAACTCCTTCCCCCGTTACGGCTCAGCCTTAAGCATATTAGCCCTCCGCCTGAACGCAAATCCTGCCAGGCTGTAACAAGGGTGCCATCCCCGGCAATCTTGACAACAGGGTCGCTCACACCTTCTCCATGCCTCGTTAAATAGAACATCGGACCCCAGTTGGTCATCCCCTCTCTACTGGCTCTGAAGGCCACATCGGTCCTTCCCCTGACGGAATCCTCCCAGACCACGAATGCCCGGGACCCGTTGTATCGGGCTCTCAAGTAAGGCCATCTGGCCACATGCCCTTTTTCATTCAATCGCAAAGGTGAACGATATCCTTTCCCGTCTCGCCCAAAAGCCACAAAATGTACTGAGATACCATCTTTACCCGGGGCATAATTTACAAAGCCGATCCATCTGTCTCCTGCAGATACCATCGGATGGGTCCGGCTGTCCTTGTCTAAATCAGGTAGCCAGGCCCCCAAATTTTCTCTTATGGTTGCGCCTCTTACATCTGCACCATTGCCCGCCTTGTTGTTAAATTCACTAGAGCCTCCCACCATCCTGGAAATCCAAGAATAAATGTAGCCCCTAAATCTTTTAAGGGGAGGGATATCCGGTTCCAGTGGGTCATCATCGCCTTCGCAAGTGTAATATTTTTTGTTATGATAGCTCCTTATTCCTGTTATGATGGCACCCCTGTTTGTACAATCCGACTTATTTGAAGAAGTAATTTTGTATGAATGTCCAAGGCCGTAATAGATTCGTTTGCCCTCCGGCACTACGAAATGAAATTTCCATGAATGCTGGGAAGCCCCTATATTGCCTTCAAGGGTCACTTCCATGGATTTGATGCCTGGAATCATATTTGGGATCACCTTAAAACTCAGAGACCCTCCGGCTGGAATGCGAGCATCTTTCAGGTCAGGAACCAAGCGTACAAACTCCTCCTGGCTTGCAGGTGGTTCAAGCCTCAAATTGTCAATCGTTTCTCCCTGATTTATTAGAGAACAGGAGTAGGCAAGAGTAACAGGGTCTTGGGAAAGGATGGAAAGTTTAACCTGTGCCGGCCTGCGCTGAAACTTCAGATGTACGGAGGCCGTATCCCGTGGTTCTCCATTTAGGTCAGGTTCATTTTCCCCGGCTGCAGTAAACAGTCCCAGCCTCAGTGCCTGTGGGGGATAATGTCTATCGGAATTGACGATCAAGCGCACATATTTCCATTCCCCAGGACCAAGCAGGCAGGAGGAATCTATAGAACCCTGTCCTTTCAAACCGATTATGACATCTCTCGGGGATTCCAGCGGTTTTATTATGAAATTCTCGGGACTCTGCCCGCGATTCACAACTGATATTATGCCGCGTCTGTCAAAACCTGTCGGTACCTCCAGTGTGTAACTATCCCGGGCAAAACCAACTCCCTCGGGGGTACTCTCCCGGACCGGCATCTTGACCTGGCCCGGGGTCAGCCGTCCAAGTCCGTTCTTGACCGATTTCATAAGATTCTGCCTCAACTGACTGACAGCTTTTCCGAGCAGGGATTTTTCAACATATTGAGAATTTATCGGTTCATCCTGCACATCATTAGGGCTTGGGCCTTTATAATACTTGCTGTCGCCTTTGCCCCTCGCGTCTACGGGAGATACTGCAGACCCTGTCTGCACATCCAGCAAACCGCCTTTCAGCCAGACATCTGCATTCGCCAGTTTTATCCATCCTACTGCTGGCAGCTTTTTCTCTGTCACCGAAAATTTTAATGCCTCCAGTTTCATAACCAGAATCCCGTTACAACCGGCTTCAATCCCCTTGGCAATCAGTGTTTCGAAGTTGGGCCTGTTTTCGTCTGACGTCGCTTTCGGCCAGGGCAGAAGGATTATTTGACCGACATTTGCTTCTTCCAAATCCTGCACGATTGTTTCTGTCAAGCTGTTCATAAATGTATAGGTGGCCAATTTGCTTTCCATACTGTAAGACGGTTGAACCGGAAATAAGCCCAATCTGACGGCACCCTGTCCAAACGAAGAAAATAAAACAAGGAGCAATGTTAGGAAGAAAAATATGGAAATCGTATGCCTTTTATGATTGATCATCCCTTTCCTCCTCCAGGTGCTGTAAGCTTCCACCGGGATATTTGGCTGTAACTCCTGCTGGGACTTCGAATACTTTGTCCTATCCCCCGTAATGTTGAAGCAAATTTTCACCTGGTGATATTCACAATGTCCACATTATAGCGAAGATTTGTAGCTAATTAAAGAATAATTGTTGGAAGGAGAAAAATCACAGACTAAGTTCTGAAAAAAGCTAAAAAGGATATAAATTTCCCAATTAATTATCGCTTCTTGTTAATCAAGTCTTTCAAAGTAGTTTCGGGTTCGTGATAACGTAGGACTTCGCACAGAGTCCACATCCGACACAGTTATTATTGGCAAACATCATTTGGCCCATGAAAAGGCGGCCTATTAAGAGATAAGCAATCGGAAAAAAGGGGAAAAATACGAGCAGAAGTATACCCCAGAAATATTAAACATATCATCCTTCCCTTGGCAAAAAAGACTTTTAACTTTCTTTGGATATGCAGCATGATGATGTGATGTACTTACTGCAGGAATCTTGTTTTTGATAGGCTGCCTGCGAGATCAATAAAATCAAACTTAGGTGGTGCACAAATGAATTATATGGGTATTAACCATCATAAGCAATATCATACATATTTTACACTCAAAAATAGGTGAATGGGTATTGTCCGGTTTTTATCTGGGTTTTCTTTTATTTGCTTTTTACTGGCATTACTTTCCAGCTCCAATCGTCATCCTTCTCCATAACAAGTGAGGTAATCTCCCAAGTTCCTCTTCCTTTGTCGTCTTTCAAGTTTGAACCTATACTGTAGACAATGAAACCAGAGTTTTGTTTCTTGTAAACAAAAGATTGCCCGGTGAAAGGATCAACCGGTATTTTCTCTAGTATTCCAGGAGACAATTCAGCCAATTCCTCAGGGAAATCTCCATTAAGGTTCTTGAATAACTTGCAGGCCATTCCGATCTGTGCTGTTTCAAACATAGCATCGAGTGTAGCCCTTTTAAACAGCACAGTTGCAACATAGGGGACTAATGCCCCAACCATCTTGTAGTACCATGGTATTGAATTTATTATTCGTTCGTTTTTTTGGAAATCTCTTGAGGCATAATACGGCATTTTCGCAGCTTCAATCAGGCGATCATAAGCCCGCGTCATCCAGATAATTTCACTTTTATAAACAGGCCGAAACAACCAATAGTAAATTTCTCCTCCCATAACTAGATTCAAATCATATTCTCCTCTTAAATATAGGAGAGCAGATTCTAATCCCGCTGCTCTTTCTGACTTTAGAGCCCAAACCAGTCCTTCTCTCCACGGAGAAGAATCCCATTCTTTAAGGATTTTTTTTAGGGTTTCTGTCTCAATTTCTCTGTTAGAGACGATGTAGTTCAAACAAACAGCGACCTGCTTCATGCATGCCATCACAACCAGATAATTAATCAAAAATGGTTCCTGAAGATACAACTTTAGAAACCTTCCTGTAGCCAGGCATTGATATATGGCTTCTTCAACATTTCCATCCTCAGCTTTGATCACTGCATCAATGCCTAAAAGCCGAGTACCTTGTATCAATTGAATAAGCTTTGGAATCCTACGATCATATCCGATAACATCCCATTGTTCTTCATACTTAAAGCAGGTTTTGGTGGAAGCTTCCAACATTAAATTTAAGGCCTCTTGATTTTTGATTATCAGATCTTTTATCTGATTTTTTATTTCTTTTTCCAAAGGCTTTCCATAAAAAAGATCTTCAATAACTTGGCCTAAAAGTGCTCTTTGTTCCCCCACGACAGAAATAATAGCCTCTGCTGTCTTCCAATTCAAGGCAGCATTGTTCCGGGGATTACATTCCGGCTCGATATCTCTTATGGCTAAAGGAATTTCCTCAGCCTTCATATGGTCCAGAAAATCCTCCAATTTTTTCCCAGTTGAATAATTAAATACAGCCCGTGTTATCAGTCCTATGGCTATTAAAGCCACCAAGAAAATCCCAATTCTTGCAAATGCTTTTTTTAGCCTATATCCCATTGATTCACTCCTTCTCCTATACAATTATTCTAACACTTCACTATTAAAGATTCTAATTCTCAGTAAATTTATTTAATTAGTCGAAAACTTTTTTTAAAAGGTAATAACTCATGTTGCTGACAACAGCCATAATATTACCTCACCTTATCATCTTGCTAAGGCTGATGGATAGTATTGGCGGATTTTTACCCTTTAAGGTTCATCACGGTAATCCATACTTTGTGTTGACGAGAGAGGGGACATCGTTTAAATTCCTCAATAAGATTTTATTTAAAAAAAGGAGGAAAAACCGATATCCTAATTATTATTTTATCATGCCTTAGGTCTTTATGGCTATCATCATTTACGGATGCGAATTAAAAGAGGAGCCATATACCTGTATATGGTTCGGGCCAAGAATCGCTGTTTTTATTGTAAGTCCTATATAAGGTAATCCAAAGAGGTTATTGCTGGAGGAGGATCTGCGTAGACTCTGGAAACTACCTACCAGAAGCCAGGCTGAGAGGTTCCTCAATGACTGGATCCATAAAGCTCTCAGCTCCGGGGTAATACAGATGGCCCGTTTCGCCAGAAAGATGCGCAGGCATATAGCCGGTATACTTAACTACTTCTACTTCCCCATCTCCACTGCCAAGGTAGAGGGAATTAATAACCACATCAAGGTTATCAAACGCATGGCCTATGGATACCGTGACCTGAATTACTTTATGCTAAAAATATACAACCTGCATACTAAAAAGTACGGATTATCGTGATGAACCTCTTAATTAGACGTTTTGGCAGCCCAAAATTCTCAATTAGGACCATATTTCCGGGAAAACAAGGAGTGATCTCATTTGTTTAAAGTCAGTTGCACAGGTCTGACCCTATTTAGTTGGCTGACCCTATTTAGCCTTCATTGGTTTTGAGACATCATATTTAACTTTTCCGACGATTTCTGCAGGCCCCCTGTCAGCATCATATTCTCACCTTCCTTGTCTGCAATTAGAATTCCGCCAGGATTAATTATTTTTAATGGAAAATCACATTCATCCAGTTTAGCAACAACAAAAGCTGATGCAACAGCTCCTGTTCCGCAAGACTGGGTGATTCTTTCAACACACGCTTCATAGGTTTTTATTTTGATAGTGTGCCTGTCTATTATCTCAATAAGATTAACATGCATGTTGTTTGGGTAACCCAGCTTTGAAGTCAGTCCCTTATTGTATCTATAACTTTTTGCAACTTTTTCTGCATCAATTTCTTCCAGATTCTCTGTGAAGAGTACCAAATGAGGCAGACCGCTATAGGCAAAGTGTAGTTCCGGGTTAATACTACAAAACTGGTTTATAATGCCCAAGTTAGTCCAAATATTTCCATTTAAAAGTTGAACTGTTTTTATACCATCAAGTGTTCTTATACATGCTTTTTTGCCAATGTAATTATTCAGAAATGCGTATCTTGCAATACATCTTAAACCATTGCCGCACATGGTTTCTTCTGTTCCGTCCCTATCAAATATCCTCATCATAATATCTCCTTTACCTGTACCTGGTCTAGACAAGAATAATATGCTGTCTGGGTCAAAACCGCAGGACTTAGAAACTTCTCTCACAAAATCATTTTTGGCTTTTTCTTCTATAAGCGTTTGAAAATATTCATCAACTATAACCAATCTGTTTCCAACAGCATTCATGAATGTTAATTTTATTTTTTTAGTATCCTTCTTTGCAGCCATTTTACCATAATCAGTTATATTTAAGTTCATACTCCCTTGTTTAGGGGCGGGTTTATGTCAACATTTATCCCCTGCTATTATTTTCCCTCGCTCTATCCAAGATTTCAATGTAGCTAGGGGTTTATATTTCTGGTTTGCGCATCACTTAATGTTCATATCTCGTTACAGCTGTTTCTACTATCTCATCAAGCAGTTCTTTTTCTCCTTTGCCTTCTGCCACTGCCATAAATCCAATATAGCTATGGGGTTTTTCTTTAGGTGTGCATAATAATCCGGCAAAAGTGTTTCCTTCAAGAAGAAAAGGCCCTTCCTTAGTTAGGATTGTATCTATTCTACCATAATCTTTAAAGCCAAGTTGTTTGTAAGCTTTGATTGCTAAGGACTGCATTCTTGCTGTTTCTGCTTTAGTTAATTCTGCAGGGCAGATGAATTCATCATCGTCTAGTTGCTTTTTTTCATAAGTTAGTATCTGACCGTTTTTTCTGATTTCTAATGGAGAAAGTACTCTTGCATCACCATCATTCCCTATTATTCCAACGATTATCTCCCTGCCGTCTAGAAATCTTTCAATTAGAGCAGGTTGTTTCATTGTAGTATATATTCTTTCAACAGTACGTACCAGTTGATTGTAGTTTTTAACAACAGATTCAGGAGTTATCCCGCAACTTCCTCTGCCGGATAGAGGCTTGATAAAAAGAGGATAGTCAAAGGGAGGGTTCTTTTTAAAGGGCTTACAGTTTTCCTCATTTCTTGCTATATGATAGGGTGACGTTGGTAAACCATTTATCTGCCATATCCTTTTTGCAAGTGATTTATCAGTTGCAAGAGCAATTGTAGAGCTATCAGAACCTACATAAGGAATCCTTTCTTTTTCTAGTACCTCAGCTTCAATAAGGCTTGAAACATTGAATACAAGGTCAACCTTTGCTTTTTTTAAAGAATTAATAAAATTAGGGCCCCAATTTATTGTAACAACATCATACCCTGCTACGGTCAAAGCTTTTCTGTACTGTACAACTTCTTTGGATGTTTCATCCACAACATTTTCTTTTCCTGCAAACTTTTCCTGTAATGTAAAATTACCCCTTTTTTTATTTAATAGGCCGATTCTTAAACTTCTCATTTTTACTGCTCATACATAACTAAAAAGAATTTATTTAGTTGCTTTCAGGCTTCTCTCTCATAAAATAGCAAAACGTATATTAAACTAATATTCCTTATATCAACTTTACAAAGACGATGGAGAAGGAGTCTTCTATGGACCTAAGAGAGAATATTGGGTATCATTTTGATTTAAAATCCTTCTTAATCACGATTTTTATATAATACAACATTTTTCAGTATATTGAAATTAAAATATTACTATTTTCTTAAATCTTTGCAATTTTCTTTTTTGAATAGGGTGTTTGAATAGGGTCAGACCTATGCAAATCACTGATATATTTTAAATTAATTCTTATTTCCCTCCTTTTTTATGCCTTAATCGGCTAATTTTAGGGTCGAAATCGTCCCAGTTAGTATATATTTCTTCCTTTTTCTTTCCGGAATATTCTGGAGTTCATGGTAACCACTGCATTCCCATTCTGATGTATGCTTGACACTATCGGTCCGGACCATATTCTCTCTTAATTGGATGTATTGGCAGTCCAAAATTATCAATTAAGGCAATATTTCTGGGAAAATAAGGATTTATCTCATTTTAAAATAAATTGTCAGGCCCTTTAGAAAATATGGCCAGTAATAAGTTCCGATCCCTGGATGTCATCGAAAGCCGTCCAAACAAATCATAAACTGTTTGTGTCATATGCTTTTTGTTTTTTGTATGAATGAATTTTTTATCTTCCAGTTTTTCCAAGATCAATCGAATACATTTATCCTGTTCTTCCCATGACAAAGGTTCTTCCCTTTTTTCTCTGGATTCAGGGTGTATGCTACAGGAATATATCTGAAAAAGAGTCAGAAGAACTGCTGAAGCAAGGTTATATGAGGGTTGTTTTAAAGCTTGAGGAATCGTAAACCTGAAATTTGAATAACGCATCTCTTCAGATGTCAAACCTGTTCTTTCTGTTCCAAAAAGAAGTCCAATTTTTGTCGATGGAGGGTAGTCAAACATGATGTCTACTGCTTGCTTTAAAGAAACTGATGAAAAATTTTTCCTTGGTTTAGCAGTTGCCCCAAAAATAAGGTTAAAATCAGCACAGGCTTTACTTACATCCGGATAGAAACGTGCATTATCTAAAATGTTTATGGCATGCACAGCCGTTGCCATGGTTTTTTCTCTAAAGGCCTTGAGTCCTACAATGCCCAAGTGTTCAAATCCTGTGTTTTTCATGCTGCGTGCTACAAGGCCAATGTTTTCTGGATGTTTTGGATTCACAAGGATGACAGTAAATCTTTTTTTCATATCGTTTCCCTTTATTTCCCTGGAATTCTAACCTGTCATTAAAACCATCCTATTTACCCAAAATGAATTTTAATCGCTTAGCTTGATATTTACTCTTTTCTTGTCTTTGCCTCCGTGCTGGGACTTTACATTAAATTCTACCCAGCCTTGAGGGCCATCCATTTGTACAAGAACGCAGAAATGCAGTTTTTGCTTTCCTTTCAGTCTGAATTCATATGTATTACGTGTACATGGCTCTGACATTGGATATGGATTTCCTGCCCGAAGATTCCAACCTGAAGGATAGTTCCTGTTAGGGTCAGGGCCTCCACGCCTTCTCCAAGTTCAGGATGCTTAAATTTTTTCCAAGGTATGAACAACTTGCCGGCGAATTTTTCATCCTGATATTTCAGCAGTGCGCGAGCCAGTTCTAATCTGGTATTTTTTCCGGTGAATTCAGAGATACCTTTTATGTCTTTTCTGGGGTTCCAGAGTTCGGTTGTTTTTGTCATCTATAAGCTTTTTGATCCATGTGTCCGAAGTATAGCCTGAAACCAGTTTGTCGATGATGTATAAAGCAGACTTCGGTTCCTGTATGCTCATTCCCTTTGAGATTATGAAATTGAGACTTCATAACACACTCCCTCCTTTTATACTTTGTCTAGTTTTTTGGCCTGGTATAAGGGCGCAAACTGAAGCTGAAGTCAAATGATTTGGGATAAAGTGAGTATTTTTTTATCACTCCAGGGCCGCAGCTTCCATTACCCAGGCCGTACTGCCATGTATCCAGGCTCAGAATGATGTCTTTCCTTGGGGTAAGTTCATTAATGTGGTCAGCCTTGTCAAGGTCGGATGCCGTGTAGTAAAGGGCTGTTACTGATAGAACATCATCAGCAACTATAAGAAGGCCTTCACCTGAACTGTCTGTAAAGACTGCCCAGCGGACATCTTCCTTATTCCCTGTTTCCTGCGGTCTTACGTACGGCACATATTGCTCTGAAACCGTGCTGTGGTATAAGTTGACAGCAGCCCCTGTCTTGCGATCAGGATAATTTTCATGCGGACCGCGGCCGTACCAGTGGAAATTTTTGAAATCTCCCATAACTGTGAGTTGAATCCCGAGCTTTGGCAGAATCGGCAGTTCTCCAAACGGTTTTATATCATTGTCCACCTGAATCCAACCGTTGCCTTGAACCTTGTATGTGCAATTATGTTCAAACCCGCTTTCTTCAGTGCCACAACATGTAATATGTGCAGATACTTGAATATCTCCATTTCCTAATTCTTTAATATGAAAGTCTTTAAGCTGGTGTTGAAGTTTGTCCAGTCCTGCCCGATACCAGCTTTTTGCAAGATGCCGGTTGTTATCAGTGGGTGCCCTGAAAGCATTCAAGACCGGGCCTCTGATATTGTCTTGGGCGTTCTTGATTACTGCCTTGTCTTTATAAACGAGAGAGGTTATTGTCCCGCTCTCACGGCTGAAAATAACATTAAAATCCTTTCCGCTGATTTTAACAAGTCCATTAGATTCAGTTAGTTTTAATTTGACCGCACCCCTTTTATATACCGCTTTTTTTGGAGGCACATTAAAAGGTATTTTGAACTGCTCCCATGCAATTTCATGGCCTTTATCTGCCCAGATTGTGTCTTTATTCAATGTGAATGTCACTTTTAACCAGTATTCAGCACCTGGTGCGAGTGCCGGTTTTTTTACAGGCAGAATAATAGATTTTTTGTCCCCTGGAGCAATATCCAGCGGCCCTAATGTGCTTTTTTGAATAACTTTCCCATCTTTAGATATGCTCCATTTGATGTCATCTTCGTTGAGATTCGTGAAAAAATATTTATTATGGATTGTTATCTTCCCCTGGATTATGTCATCAGCCTTGATTCCGACATTCTGGTATACTTTTTTAACCTCCCACATCTTGGGGGGAATCTTGCGGTCTGGAAATACAAGCCCGTTGATGCAGAAGTTCCCATCGTTTGGCTCATCGCCGTAATCGCCGCCGTATGCCCAGAATTCTCTGCCGTCCGGCGATTTTCTGCGGAAGCCCTGATCGACCCAATCCCAGATGCATCCGCCCTGCAGGTGTTTGTATTTTTCTATAGCATCCCAGTATTCCTGCAGATTGCCGACTGCATTCCCCATGGCATGGGAATATTCGCAGAGAATTAAAGGCCTATCTTGTTTTTTTTCGGCATATTTTATGATGCTTTCAATTCTGGAGTACATCGGGCAGACTATATCTGTATGAGGTCTTCTGCCCGCACGTTCATAATGAACGAGCCTCGATGGATCCCGGCGGTGAATCCATTCACTCGCAAACTCAAATGTTGTCCCGTCTCCGGCTTCGTTTCCCATGGACCAGAAAATTACAGAAGGATGATTTTTATCGCGCTCAACAACACTGATAATTCGATCCATGTGTGCCTTTTTCCATTCAGGTTTGTTCGCAAGAGTTTTTTCTGGGGAGTAGCCTATACCATGCGATTCGATATTTGCTTCATTTATAAGATAGATTCCATATTTGTCGCAGAGGTCATACCATTTTGGGTCGTTTGGGTAATGGCTTGTCCGTACCGTATTGATGTTAAACTGTTTCATGATCTTAATATCTCTGACCATGGATTCGAGGCTGACATAATGCCCTGTATCAGGGTCATGTTCGTGCCGATTCACGCCTTTGATAAGGATAGGAGATCCATTTAGCAGTAACTGGCCGTCTTTTATTTCTACTTTGCGAAATCCAAAATTAGTGCGTTCGACTTCTAGAACTATACCTTCCGAATCCTTAAGCGCTATAAGCAAAGTGTAAAGATTAGGCTTTTCTGCTGACCACTTGAGCGGATTAGCAACATGAGCTTTCATCTTGATCGTGCTCTCCGCACCTGGTGCTATATATTTAGTGGAACCTTCCATTAGCACATCAGGGCCAACATGTTTTCCTGCCGCATCCAGCATGGAAACCTCAACTTTAGGGCCTTCGAATCCATTGTTAGAGTAATTTCTTACTCTGGCCGTGATTTTTAATACTGCATCATGATACTCATCATCCAGGCTGCATACGGCTTCAAAATCTCTAATATGAACAGGAGGAGTAGAAAACAAATAAACGTCACGGAAAATCCCACTGAGCCGCCAGAAGTCCTGGTCTTCCAGGTAAGACCCGTCAGACCAGCGGTAGACCTCTACTGCTAAAATATTGCGGCCGCTGCATATATATTCCGTGATATTGAATTCTGCAGGTGTCCTGCTTCCCTGGCTGTAGCCAACCTTTTTTCCATTGACCCAGAGGTAAAATGCAGATTCGACACCGTCAAAATGAATAAAGACCTCACGGTCTTTCCATTCTTCGGGAATCTCGAATTCTCTCCGGTATGACCCGACAGGATTATAGTCATGCTGGATGTATGGAGGATTTTTCTTGAATGGATAGAGTACATTTGTGTAAATTGGCCTTCCGTAACCCTGCATTTGCCAGTTGCCAGGGACTGAAATATCCTTCCACTTGCTGACATTGTAGGAGAGCTTGTAAAAATCAAGCGGGCGGTCAGCAGGTTTTGAAACCCAGTTAAACTTCCACTTGCCGTTGAGTGACTTGAAGAAACTTGAAGCTTTCTTCATCCCTTCTAAAGCTGTCTTGAAAACTTCATAAGGCATCAGTGTGCAGTGTGCAGGCTCTTTGTTGTGCCCTATAATTTCAGGATTTTCCCAGTCATTGTTTTCCTGGGTGTATATTTGACTGTGAAGAAAACCCAACATGAAAATGCACAATAAAACAGCTGTGAACGAAATATTCTTTGATTGTCTAATAGTCATATTGCTGTTTGGTGAAGCATAAGAATTTGCTTTTTGGGATTGCTTTGATTTCTACTAATTATTACTCAATTTCAACCCTATGACCTGCTACATTAGCAATATTACAGTAAAGAAACATATCCAGTCAATAAAAGGTTCGCATGATCGAGCATATCCTATTAACTGCCCAGTGTTGGTATCGCATCATCTATTTCTTCGATGCTTCTTCCACGGGACAGGCAGACCAGTCTGATGCCGATAATAGTGTAGAGAGCCACTTTCCTCTTGGTTATCATGTCTGTGCTCACTTTGCTCTGAGGGCTTCGATAGGCTCTAGTGACGAGGCCTTAGAAGCAGGATAGATCCCAAAAAGCAACCCAATCACCACTGACAAAGCCAATCCAACAGCAGTTGCATCCCAGGATACGATTGTATTCCAACCTCCAAGTTTAGAAGCCAAAAAAGTAAAAAGCAGTCCGATGGAAGCACCAGAAAATCCGCCTGTACCAGCGATAATCAGGGATTCCAGCAGGAACTGGGTCCGAATGTCACGACGCCGCGCGCCAATTGCTCGACGTAATCCAATTTCCTTTTTTCTCTCCCGACTGGCCGTAAGCATGACTGCGAGAATTCCGATACCCCCAACGAGAAGCGATATTGCAGCAGCACTTCCCATAAGAAGAGTTAATGTCCGGGTGGACTGTCTCTCCGTCTGGACCAGAGTGGCTTGATTCTGGATGGTAAAGTCGTCAGGTTTATCCCGCAATCTGTGTCTCTCCCGCAACAACTCTCTGATTTCTGTTTCCGCACGCTGCAACTTCTTGGAATTGGCAACCTGAATGTGGATTTTCTGGATATAGGTAATCCGTATCAACCGACGCATCGCGGTATTTATCGGGATGAGTACTCTGTCGTCTCGATCCACTCCGTTCGCATCCACCCCTTTTGCTTTCATGACGCCAACTACTTCAAAGGGTGCACGACCGATTCTGATCTGATGACCGATAGGATCTTCCCCACTAAAAAAAAGTTTCTCAACGATCACCGTGCCCACGAGTGCAACTCTCCTGGCTGTATCGTTTTCGATTGAATCGAAGCTTCGGCCAGTTTCAATTTCAATATTGCGGATCTGAAGAGCGGCAGCCGTGACTCCGACAACATTCGTCATCAAGTTTTCCGATTCCCACTGAACATTCATCTTGCGACTGGTTTCGGGAGCTACATCTGCGACAGAAGCACAGTGGTCTTGTATGGCATCTGCGTCTGCAGGCTTCAGAGTCGTAACGATTGCTGATTGTCTCTCTCGACCTCCAACGAGGGTAACATGGCCCGCGTTGACAACGATCAAGTTGGTTCCCATATCACGAATCATGTCCAGTATACGCTTTTGGGCTCCCCGTCCCATTGACACCATTACAACTACGGCCATGACTCCGATGGCTACGCTGGATATGCACAGGAAAGTACGCAATCTGTGAGAGGCGAGAATTTTATATGATGAGGCGATGATTTTTGTAACTTTCAACCTTTTTCTTACGTTTGAAGATTTGCCAATTCGCTTATTCTATAAATTATAAAAGGAGCTCGGTGGATAATGTGCATTAATTTTCCAGCTTTGCTCTGGCGTCATTTTCAAATAACTTGCCATCTCGAAGCTCCAGGATTCGGTGGGCTTGCACAGCAACTTCACGATCGTGTGTAACGACGACAATTGTCCTCCCCTCTTTATGGAGGCGATTGAAGATTTCAAGAACTTCACTAGTACTGTCGGAATCTAAATTGCCTGTCGGTTCGTCTGCCAGGATGACATCAGGATCATTAATCAAGGCTCGAGCAATAGCCACCCTCTGTTGCTGTCCCCCCGATAACTCGTTGGCAAGATATTTTGTCCGATCTTCGAGTCCCACACGAGCGAGAGCTTTTTTGGCACGTTGTATCGCATCTGTCGGATATTTGTCAGCGTAGATTAGAGGCAAGAGGACATTGTCAAGCGCTGTTGTCCGCTCCAAAAGGAAAAACACCTGGAAAACGAAACCGAATTTCTTGTTCCTCAGCGTAGAAAGAGTATCATCGTCTAATTTTGAGACATCAACTCCATCAAATTCAAACATTCCACTCGTCGGCTTGTCTAGGCAACCGAGAATGTTCATCAGCGTGGACTTACCAGTTCCTGATGTCCCCATGATTGCCACATATTCCCCACGATTAATTGCGAGGTTTACACAGCGCAGCACGGGAGTTGACACGGAACCTTTTCTATATGTTTTTTCTATGTTCTTGACTTTTATCATGCCAAGCTTCTCTCTCTAAGCTCTCAAGGCATCCACAGGACTCTGGTTTGATGCCTTTCTGGCAGGATACAAACCGAAGACAAGGGATATGATACTACAGGACACGATGGAAGCGGCAACGGCCAGGGGTGTGACTTTACTAGCAGCTACTTTTAAGCTCGAAAGGGCAATAGACCCACCGTATCCTAGGATTGTACCGAACATGCCTCCCATTATTGAGATGAGAAAACATTCCATCATGACTTGGATGAGAATATCACTTCTCTTTGCACCAACTGCCCTCCGGATTCCTATTTCATTCCTCCTTGCCGAAATGGAAGCGAGCATTATGTTCATAATCACGATGCCTGCAACCAGCAGAGAAAATCCCGCGATGCCGGTGAGCAAGTTTACCAAAGATATTGAGGCTTCAGAAGCTAAGTCTATCAAATCCTGAGGAGTCCTCATGGCAAAATCGTCCGGTTCTTCAGGTGCAATCGTGTGGCGTTCTCGGAGCAACGCACGCACGTCCTCCACGGTCTCATCCATCTTGCTTATATCCGCGATGGTAATCACTATTTGAGTCAAATAGACATCTCTGAAGAGCCTCCTGAAATACGTGGTGATGGGAATAACGATCCGGTCATCTCGATCTCGACCCGCAGAAGATATTCCCTTCCCCTGAAGTTCACCCTTGACCGTGAATGGAACATTCTTGATTTGAATGGTTTGACCGATTGGATCAGTGTCTCCGAACAGGTTCTTCTTAACAGTCTGCCCAACGAGGCATACTCTGGTGGCAAAAGACACATCCTCATCGGAAATGAATTCTCCTTTACTTGGGCCAAAATCACGGATCTGGGCCCATACTGGTTTGACTCCGAATATTCTGGATAGAGTGAACTTAGCTCCATATTTCACTTCGATTTCCTTGCGGTCTTTGACAGGAGAAACAGCACGAATATTTCCAATGTGTTGAAGAATAGCATCAACGTCTTCCTCGACTAGCGACACAACCTCGCGACTGCCGGAAGAAAGTCCGGTTTGTTTGTCTGTCCCTGGCCGGACCTGCAACAGATTCGGACCCTGCTTGTTGACAGTATCCATTACTTGCTCGTATGCCCCCTTACTCACACAGATCATCATCGTGAGAGAAGTAACTCCGACTGCTACTCCAAGCATCATAATGAATACCTGGAGCCTGTTGCCTCCCATCACCCGGCAGGATTCTTTAAAGATCCTTACTATTCTGTTCATGGTTCATCTCTCATCCCAGTCACCGTGATATTCAAGAACCTCATCACCTTCTTTGAGTCCTTCTATAATTTCGATAAACTGTCCCTGTTTCCAGCCAACTCGAACCTCACGCCTCACCGGCTTTCCTTTCTCTAGCACATAAACAAAGTTCGCACCTCCGGATTTCTTCACAGATTTCGCCGGCACTAAAAGGACATCCTCACGGGATTCAAGGATTATTGAGATGTTGGCCGTCATTTCCGGTCGAAGAGCGGCTGAAGAGGGTTTCGTACTCTTGATCACAACAATATAGAAAACAACATTTTCTTTGAGTAGTGCTTTAGGATAGATCCCCACAACCTCTCCTTCTATGTCAATTGAAGGAAAAGCCTCAACCGTAAAAGTGGCTTTTTGGCCAACTTTGATCTTACCGATGTCGACTTCATCAACATAAGTTTCGACTTGAAGTCGATCAAGATCAATAATCGTCACAAATGTGGGTGCACTCAAACCCACAGCAACGGTTTCACCTTCTTGCGTCGAGACAGAGGCGATGATTCCAGAAATCGGAGCACGCAAGGTTGCATATGACAATTCCACCTCAGCAATTTTTAGTGCGGCCCTCGCACTTTCAACTTCCGCTTTGAGTCGTTCCAAATCTTTATTGAACCTGTTCTTGGTCAGTTCCAGTGTCTTCAAACTTGCTTCTAATTCCTTCTTCGCCACTAAGAGCTCTTCTCTTGCCTGCTCAAGAATCTGCTTGGAGTTGATGTCTTCTTTGAAGAGAGTTGCATGTCTCTCATACTTTGCCGCTTCCAAGTCATGGATAGACTTTAAACGTCTCCACTCGGCTTCAGCTTTCTCCAGCTCGATAGGACCGAGAGTCTCTTCCGCAGCAAGATTAACTAAGGCCCTGTTTAGCTCGGCTTTCTGCTTTTCAATGGCCGCCTTTAATTCATCTTTTTCCAGCTCTGCAATGATTTGTCCCTTCTTCACAAAGTCACCAATATTCGCGCGAAGACGCTCTACCTTACCAGGTATACGAGCTCCCAAACGCACCTCAGCACCCACTTGAGGTTTGACTGTGCCAAGGGCGGTAACAGAAGGAGAGACCGTTCGCCTTGTGACTCGAATCGTCCGGAATTCAACCTTTTTTCCTCCTGAGGAGCAGCAGTGAAACGACCATATTCCAAGAGTACAGAAGAAGATAATAAGATAGGTAACATAAGAATTTGCTTTTTGGATTTGCTTTGATTTCTGCTCATTTTCGTTCAATTTCAATCCTCTGAGTTGCTGCATTACCGATAATACATAGAAGAAACATCTAAAGTCAATAAAAGGTTGGCATGAAAGAGGCAATATCAGTGAGAATCCAGGAATATTGCGGAAGAGGAATAGACTTTGTCCTTAATTACTGATCAAGAAATCCCGATTTTCATATATATTCCACTCTATCCTCTTTGTTCTGAATCAATTATTTTTTCCGGGTCCGTAGAGAACCATTCCCGGGCGCGCTCCCATATATTTGTCATTTTCTATAACAATTTTTCCATTGACGATGACATAAGAAAATCCCTCGCCATACTGATGAGGATTGGAAAATGTGGCCTTGTCTTTTATATTTTCATAATCAAAAATTGTAATATCTGCAAACATTCCTTCTTTTATCAAGCCTCTATCTTTCAAACTAAAAACCTGTGCAGGAAGAGAAGTCATTTTTCGGATTGCTTCTTCAAGTTTCAACACTCCTTTTTCCCTCACATAATGAGAAATAACTCTGGGAAAAGTACCATAATTTCTCGGGTGTGGAACTCCTTCTCCAAAGACTCGGACAGCTCCATCGGAAGCGTGCATGGTGTAGGATAATTTCATCAAATATTGGACATCTTTTTCATCCATCTGAAAGAAAACGCCTGAAGCTCCTCCATTTTTTTCAATCTCAATGATTAAATTCACACCGTTCTGGATGGTAGGCTTCTGTCCACGAGAAATAAGAATTTCCTTTAGATTTTTCCCCTGATAATCGGGATTCTTTTTGTAACTTGCGATATATATTGACTCGAGCCTATCGATTCCTTTTGTTGAGGTTAATCTCCTTTCGATAATGTAATTTTTTATTCTATTGTAAGTCTTCTTATCTTTCAATCTCTTTAAAAACTCTTCCTTTCCTCCTTCGAATGCCCAGGAAGGAAAACTGCTGGTAAAGCCAGAACTGGTTGCTGTATAGGGATACTGGTCAAGATGAACATTCACTCCTCTTTTCTGAGCCTTTTCGACAGGTCCTGTAATCATCTCATGCTCTCCCCAGACACTATCTTTAGCTAATTTTATATGAGATATCTCTACAGGAATTCCATTTCTTTCTCCTACTTCAATAGCTTCTTTGATGGCTTCAGTAATATGATCCCCCTGGTCCCGGATGTGAGATGCGTAAATTCCCTTATATGGAGTAATAGCTGAAGCTAAATTTACAAGCTCTTCAGTAGTGGAATAGATTCCAGGTAGATAAGACAGTCCTGTGGAAAACCCAAGAGCCCCTTCCCTCATTTCTCCATCTATTAGCGTTTTCATGTCTTCAAGCTCCTCTGGAGTAGGGTCCTCCATTTTATATTCCATGACTTTTCTTCTTATTGTATTATGACCTATAAGGCAGCCAAAATTGAGAGCAATTTCCTCTTTTTCAAGCTTTGAAAATAGCTCTTTCAAAGGGAAAGGATGGCCTCCACAGTTTCCTCCAATTACAGTTGTGACCCCTTGATGAATATAATTATCAACAGTTGGTATTTTTGCAATCTCCCTGTCACAATGAGTGTGAACATCGATAAAACCCGGAGTCAATATTAGACCTTTTGCGTCGATTATTTTCTCCGCATTATTTGTAGCGACATCCCCTAATTTTATTATTCTACTGTCTTTTATTCCCACATCACCTGTGAATCCAGCTTTTCCAGAACCATCAATGATTTGAGCATTCTTTATTACAAGATCATATGATTGCTGAGGAGAAAAACAGTTTGAAAGGAATAGAGATAAAAAGAATCCTGCAGCTAATAAAAAGATTAAGACGGACTTTTTCATTATTTCCTCCTTAATTTTAATAATTTTATTCCCAATTCACTGCTAGTAAAATAAATATTCCCTTCTGAATCTAAATCATTTTTCACAATAGGAAACCAGGGTTTTATTGTCTCTGGCTTCCATTCATTTAATTACTCTAACCTGTCCAACCATGCTCATTCATAGCGTAACGCATCTACTGGATTGGCAGTTGCTGCTTTGATCGAATGATAACTAACAGTAAGAACGGCAATAACAACTGCAAGGCCAGCTGACAAGAGAAAGTATTCCAAACTTATGCTTGTTCGATATGAAAAATTTTGAAGCCAGCGCCTCATAAAATAATAGGCCAGAGGGAAAGCAAAGACATTTGCTATGAGTACAAGTTTCAGAAAATCACTCGAAAGTAGAAAAACAATTCCTGTGGTAGAAGAACCAAGAACTTTACGAATCCCTATTTCCTTTGTTCTGGCTTCAGCCGCAAAAGAAACAAGGCCGAAAAGTCCTAGACAAGCTATTATAACCGCCAGAAATGATGCAATACTCAGAATTTTTCTTATTATCTGCTCCTCACTGTATGCGTGATTAATTCGCTCGTCAACGAACTGATACCAGAAAATATCTTCAGGAGCAAATTGGAGCCACTTTTTTTCAATGAGAGCAAGGGTATGAGATATATCATCCGGACTTATTCTTACTGCCATTCGGGAAAACTCATCTGAACCATAATGAAATATATAAGGTCCTATCTCTTTATGCAAGGATTCCAGATGAAAATCCTTGACAATGCCTACTACAGTCACATATCTATCAGTCCTTTCCAGATAAATACGTTTACCCAATACGGAATCTTTCCCGATTTCTTTTACAGCAGATTGATTAAGGACGACAGTGTTATATTTATCAGTTGAAATTTCTTTAGTAAAGGATCGGCCTTCAACGATTTCAATTCCGAATGTTTCAAAGAAATTATCATCGACAGAAAATACAGGCATCTTTAGAGATTCATCTTCGGAAAAACCTTCTGGGCGTACCACGGATGTCCAGCTATAATCTTCTCCTGGCAAAAAATCACATAACGTCACATTCTTTATTGATGGAAACTGAAGGAGCACGTTCTTTAAAACCTCAGATTGACCTTTGATTTGATATACCGAAGTAAATATAATATTATTCTTTTCAAAACCGAGATTTCTATCCCGCATATAATCCAATTGTTTTACCACAATCGTTGTTGCAAAGATAAAAATTATTGAAATAGCAAACTGAAAAACGACTAAAACTTTTCTCAAACTTACACTTCTTAAATTAACTCCGATTTTCCCTCTAAGTACACTCACCGGCGAAAAAGCAGATAAAAAGAGGGCGGGATAGCTCCCGGCAATCAGTCCTACAAAGAGAGAAATCCCCAATAAGAATAGGTAAAACGGCAAATTACCCGAATAATCTATAGTCAAATCCTTATTAACAATATTATTAAATAAAGGAAGTAAAAGTTCGGACAGACCAATAGCCAGAACTACAGACATAAAAGAGAGAAGGATTGATTCGACAAGAAATTGTTTAATTATATGTAAGCGTTGTGCACCGACAACTTTTCGGACTCCAACTTCTTTAGCTCGTCTTAAAGAGCGTGCACTGGATAGATTCATGTAATTAATAACGGCAAGAGTTATAATAAACACAGCTAAAATCGCCAGGTAATATGAGTATTTTATATTGCTGTTTTCTTCCAATTCGGAAAAAGAATGTGAAGCTAGATGAATTGAGGTTAATGGCCGGAGGAAATATTTATCTTTCTTAGCTGATCTTTCGCTAATATATCTTTTAATAAATGCAGGTAACTTGGCCTCTAGTGTCAATGGGGAAGACTCTTTGTTTAAGAGTAAATATGTCGATGCCAGAGTAAAATCATCACCGTAAATCCCTTTGACACTTTTATAAGAAGCTATAAAATCTGATTTGAAATGCGAGTTATCGGGCATCTTCTCAATTACACCTGTGATTTTAAAGTCAAATTTTTTATTATATCTGATGACTTTGCCTAAAGGATCATCATCACCAAAATACTTTTTTGACAATTCTTGGTTAATCACAACTGTATAGGGTTCATCCAGTGCTTTTTTCGGATTCCCTCTAATCAGTGGAAATGTAAAGATATCGAAAAAACCAGGATCAACAAAAATGTCATTTACTTCAAATCTTTTATTCCCATATCTTGTGATGGTTTTCCATCCACTAAATACCCTGACTGCATTCCGCACCTCATGCAATTTATCTACTATTACAGGAACAATATCGGAGCGTATTATCGAATAGTGTTTTTCTCCAATCGGTAATTTCATAATTAATTCTAATCTATAAATCTGATCAGCATTTTCATGAAATCTGTCATAGCTTAACTCATGTTGAATAAATAAGAATATTACAATACAACATGCTATACCTACGGAAAGACCGATGATGTTAATTGTGGAATATGTTTTATTTCTGATTATGTTCCTTAAAGCGATTTTTAAGTAATTTTTAAACATTGCTCCACCCTCTATTCCTATTTATCTGCAAAGAATGTACCAACTGGAGCATTTAGAGTACGACTCGTGAGTTCTTAGGAAGTAAATATAATAAAGTGTCCGCTGGCATAACACATGGTGTACGATAGTGAACAGTTGAGCTGACTTTTGTTGTAACGATCCCTCTATTATCTCCCTATTCTCTTAAAGAAAATCTATTAATGTTAACTGTCTTTCCCATTGATGCGCTATAATCTCCCAGCTGTCTTTTCCCACAACGGGAAGCCAGGGCTTTTATGGGCTTTGGCTTCCACTCGCCTCACGGCTCTTTGGCTTCTGGGAGTAGGTTGTAACATAAGAATTTGTTTTTTGGACTTGCTCTGATTTCTAATCATTTTTGTTAAATTTTAGCCCTTTTCCCTCCTCTATTGCCAATACTATAGTGAACAAACATATCAAGTCAATCATAAATCCATCCAAAAGAATGAATATCAGGGAAGGTCCCGGAATAGTGAAACAATCTAATCCTTTTTTGCTTTTGCTGATGAAGGGCCAGTGCTTATATAGGCTTTTGTAAATAAAGCAGATTACGAAAATTCATTCTAAGATGAAGCAAGGACGTACATTTTTCGTCATCTACCGAGAGTTAAAGGTCATTCGTCGAATAATACTAACAATATTCTTTTGAACTGCTTATATTGAGGTAGAAATTTAACCTGTGGAGGAAAAAATGGAAAAAAAAGCAAGCATTAATCTTGATTTAAAGGTGATCATAGGGTTGGTTGTCATTTGTGCGGGTATTCTTTTTCTGCTTGAAAATTTGGGCGTTGTTATCGGAATAAACATGTGGGATTTCTGGCCTGTCGCGCTCATTTTGATCGGTCTGAGCCATATCTCCAAGCCCAGTGAAACACGGCAGGGTTTCAGCGGAGCGATCTTTATTCTTGTCGGAGTATTGTTCCTTTTGAACAATTTAGATATTATAGTATTTGATATAGGAACATTCTGGCCGATCATCGTAATTTTAATCGGAATAGCGATCATTAAAGATGCAGTTTTGGGAGGTCGTAAAGCCCCATCCTCTAGTGATAACTTTAATCTTTCATTTATCCTGGGAGGAGGAGAGAACAGATTTACTTCAGACCAATTTAAAGGCGGAAAATTGGCTGCATTCATGGGTGGTGGAACAATTGACCTTAGAGATGCTGACATCCAGATCGATTATGCAGTGATCGATGTATTTGCTTTTATGGGAGGAATTGAAATAAGAATACCCCGGCACTGGTATGTTAATATGCAGGGAACACCTATTCTTGGCGGGATAGACAATAAAACAGTTGTAATGTCACAGGAAGAAAGAGCAGCACATCCGGAAAAAGCGATTAAAAAACTTACTATAAGAGGAATGGTTATAATGGGAAGTATCGAGGTAAAAAACTGACATGTTTCCTTATCTTCGCTCACCTAAGAATTTTCTTTTAATCACGGTCATATGGAGCCCGGTAGTCATCTGTATGACCGTTCTGGTGAGCAGTCTTACAGGCTTATCTTTTTCAGCAGCTGTCATACTCACAGTTCCACCTATAATGGTGGAACTTTTTTTCTGCCTTTCTTCCTGGTACCTGTGTAAAACTATTCTCCCGGAGCGAAAAAATCTGGTCAGTATTATTCTAAGACAGGGTGTGGCCGCCTTAACGATGACAGGAATATGGCTGCTGCTTACAATGTCTTACAGCGAGGTCCTGGATTTTTTCCTTAACACCAGGATATGGAGGGTACGGTTCGATCAGGTCTTTCTTCTCTTTGCGGCTGCAGGGATTTTCCTGTATTTTCTGGCTGCCTTGATCCACTATCTGATTCTCTCCCTGGAAAAAAGCAGAGAGGTAGAACAGCAGGCACTAAAAAACCGTTTACTTTCCAGCCGCATCGAGTTAAACTCGCTTAAAGCAACCATTCACCCACACTTCTTATTTAACAGTCTAACTGCCCTGAGTACTTTGACTAAAACATCACCTGAGCTGGCATATAGGGTTTGTATACAGCTTTCCGATTTTTTACGCTACAGTCTGGTTTATGCCAGGAAGGAATGGGTGAGTGTGAAAGATGAACTCGAGCACATAAAAAACTACCTGGGAATTGAAAAAATCCGGCTGGGTAAACGACTGACACTCGATTTTAATATAAACGAGCAAGCTATGGCAGAGCAGCTTCCTCCTTTTTCACTTTTACCTCTTGTAGAAAATGCCATTAAACACGGCTTTCAGCAGACTACCGAATCCGGCACACTTACTCTGCAAATAGAAAAATATCCGAATTCCCTGCTGATTTTGGTTAAAAATCCCCTGGATAAATCTGCCCGGGCCCAAACAAGTCCGGGATACGGACTAAAAGCACTGAAACAACGCCTTGCCAATGCCTATGGGGACAACACAAAGCTGATCATCAGCCAAAAAGAAGATGATTTTATCGTCAAACTGCAGATTCCATTAGAGGGAAAAAATGAATAGAAAACGAGCCATTATCGTCGATGATGAAGCTCTGGCCAGAAAAGCCCTCAGAATGGTTATCGATAGGTTCGAAGAGATCGAGATCATTGGGGAATGTTCAGACGGATTTGAAGCAGTAAAAGCAATATATGAAAAAATACCAGACCTAGTATTCCTGGATATCCAGATGCCGAAACTGGATGGCTTTGACGTACTGGAGCTTCTAGGAAAGGATGCTCCTTTTATAGTCTTTGTAACAGCATATGATGAATACGCTCTGCAGGCATTCGAGGCCCATGCCCTGGATTACCTTTTGAAGCCGGTTAAACCCGAACGTTTGGCAAAAACACTAGACCGGATCAAAGAACGTTTCCCGGGAAAAAGCAGACAGCCTGTTGATAAATTACTGCACCAGCACCGTCTGAAAGATGTTCCACATAAAAGAATCCTTGTAAGGGACCGGGGGAACATCTACATAATACAGGCAGAGGATATCACCTATATCGAGGCTCAGGGTGATTATGTTTGCATAAATACACTAAAAAAATCTTCCCTAAAGAATGACACCTTAGCTAATATGGAAAAGATGCTCGATCCCCGAAAGTTTTACAGAATACATCGCTCCTATATCCTAAATATCGATTATCTGAGCAAGATCGAGCCCTATACAAAAGATAGCCGAGTCGCGATTTTAAAGAATGGCAAAACCCTGCTGGTAAGCCGCTCCGGATACAGCCGGATCATGAAGCTATTATGATAAAAAACTCAACTAAACCGGAATAACGTCGAATTAAACATTTGCTTTTTGGACTTGTTCTGATTTCTACTCATTTTTGTAAAATTTTGGCACTTTTGAGCTGAAATATTAACAATAATACATAGAAGATACCTAAAGTTTATCCATGAATAGAATGAAAATTTTTCTTTGGATTTTTGCATTATCATTGATTATGGTTTTCTTGATTCCTTCTCAAGAAGCTCTCTCACAAGAAACTGCCGAGGAACTCTACGAAGCCGCATTATTTAAAAAAGGAAGCAGAAGGAAATTTAGAAGGAGCTGTTCAACTCTTTCTCAAGATTATAACAGACTTTCCTGAGAACAGAAGAATAGCTGCAAAAGCTCAGCTTCAAATAGGAATTTGTTATGAAAAATTAGGATTAAAACAAGCACAAAGGGCTTTTCAAGAGGTTATTGACAAATATCCTGAACAAACCGAAGCAGTCAAGGCGGCTAAAGGAAAACTCGCCGTTCTCCTCAGAGCCCAAACTGTTGTTGAAAAAGGGGATAAGGAATTCAGAATCAAAAAAATATGGACAGGTGGTAGAAATGACGATTTTGGCACTCCTTCTTTGGATGGAAGTTACTCATCGTTCGTTGATTGGGCGACGGGTAACCTGGCCCTTCGCAGTTTAAAAACAGGAGAGACCAGGCGACTTACTAAAGATGGGACATGGAAAAAGCCGATGGAATTTGTCTTAAACTCCGTTATTTCTCCGGACAATAAATTGGTCGCTTATTCTTGGTATAATCCACAAGAAATGGAACTTTCTACTGCAGCATCTTTACCCGGTGGTTTGCAATCTCTATCGCTCCATTGGATTTAGCTACATTCAAAATCCAGGAAGATCTTAGCAAACCCATCCTGGGCTCCAACTACAATCCAGTATGGTCTCCTGATGGTGAAAAATTAGCGTTTGCCATTGACGATAGAAACAAAGAAAAAGGGACTCTTCTCATTATACCTGCTTCAGGCGGTGAAGCGAAGGAACTGTGCCGTTTTCAGGGACTTCAGAAAATTGGAAACGTCAGGTGGACAACCGATGGGAAATACTTACTCTTCATTGAGAGAAAGGATAAAAGCGATGTCTTACGACGAATCTCTCCTGAAAGGGAAGAATCACAGACCGTTTGGGATCCAAATAAGAATCTTAACTCCTTTAGCATCCATCCAAGCGGCAAGCAGATAGCTTTCTCCACATCCTTATTGGAATCTGAAGGCTATGTGATGGAAAATTTCCTTCCGGATGAGAAAACCAAGAAAAAAAATAAGTCGCGATAATATTCGACAGATGAATAATTCATAAAAATTGGCGTAAGATTAAGCTAAGGTTGGCCAACTCAGAAATCGAGCGAGCTGGTCAAGAAGCGTTTTAAAATCTCCTAAGCGAGTTAGCAAAATATCATAGATTTGATTTTCATCAATTTCCCAATAGATATGGACCAATCTATTTCTAAACTTTGCCATTTCCTTTAAGTCATCGACAAAAGATTTTTCAAAAGCTCCTTTTTCTCCAAGTACCACAAAAGCATCGGCATAATCTTCGGGAGCCCTGTAACCATTACGAGAGATGATGTGATTGCACATATCAATTGCGGCTTCAATAGCAATTATAAAATTGTACTTTGCGCTCCCAATTTTATCGGGATCGCTTGTGAAAACCGCTTTTTTACATTCTTTAAGTCTTTTAAGATGTCCCAGGGCTTCCCGCATCTGGGAAATGAGCTTCAGCATTCTATCTGAATCATATTGGGGCATTTATGACCTCTTTCAAATATTGCCTTCGAAAAAAGGCAAAATCCAAATATTTCTTAAAGATCATTCCCTCAAAATCGGTCCTTTTCCCAGTGTCTTTATCTGCTGTCAGAATGCCTTCTTTTATCACATGGTAAACAAATGATAGAGGAGCGTGGTTTATTATTCTGACATCCACAGGGAATTTAGTGAATGATTTGATTTCCTTTTCCAGGTCAAATTCAAAAGTCAAGGGTTCTTTACTTATTTTTTCGTTACAAAATATTCCGATATCGATATCGGAGAATTTTTCATCTCGAACAAATGAGCCAAAAATATAGGCAAAAATGATATTTTTCTGTTTTTTAAGTCGAGAAGTAATTCCTTTTATGATTAATTTTTTTTCTTGCTTGGAAATCTGATTTTTTGTCATCCTGAAGCCAAATTAACACATTATCAATTGATTTTCAATTTTTCAAAAAAAAGGGATGGTAACATTTTACAATATAATTTTACATATTTTTACAATTTCTTTATTGTTTTTTACTCTTCGATTATATTATATTAGTATATTATTGAATCTCTTAAACATATCAGTCCTAAGAAGAAAATTCTCTTTTTTGCTTTTATTTTGATTATGGTTCCAAGTGCTATCCTCAGCTATCTGGGTTTAAAATCAATCGATCAAAATGCAGAAAACCTCAGAACAAAGTACGGCGGTACTATTAATTTAGTGCGTGACAAGTTGGAGAGCGAAGTTATTCAACTTGAAGAGAATCTCCGAAACAGTCTCATCGAACTATTCCCCAAACTTGACAGAAATGTTGAACTGAAAGAGTGGATCCGTAATATAGAATCAGAAAATCCCGCCTTCAAACATCTATTCCTGGTCAATACAGATGGAAAGCATGTGCTCTTTGCCAGCAACCGCACAGGAACCATAGGAGTATGGGCCATCCGAGTCTCAGAACAAGGAATCCATAAAGATCCAGTGTTGATCAGGGATAATATGGGGCCTATCATACCTCTCGGTGTGACCGACGATGGGGCTCTTTACTATGGCCTCAGGAATGATCTGTTCTTTATTTACCTTACTGGACTCGATCCTGAATCGGGAAGGATCATTGATGGTCCAAAGAAGCTGTCTCTGCCTTTTGAAGGACATAACAGCGATCCTTGCTTTTCTCCGGATGGTGATCGCCTAGCGTATATTTCGGATCGTGGTGTTTTTCGAAAATTTACTGACCCGGTTCTCTGCATTCACAATCTTAAAAGCGGAGAGAATACAGAAGTCAGCCCGAATTTGAAAGTTTTTCAACAACCGCGATGGGCTCCGGACGGCAACAAAATTCATGTCATGGGATGCGTCAAGGAATGGGATTGGGCTATTTACAGCATCGATTCTCAAACAAAAAAGGTTGAACCTATTATCCCGCCAGAAAAGACAGCGATGTTTGCGGTCACTGCTGGGCTGAAAGTGGAAATTCCATCTATTATTTAAGCGTAAAAGCGATTGCCGAAGGATCGACCATACTCAATAATCGGATTATTCACCACAATCTAGAGACAGGTCGAGAAAAAGAAATAGGTGCATTTCAATCCGTCAATTCAACTCATGAGCTTTTTGGCATTTCTCCTGATGGTAAAAAATTGTTTTTTGTCCAAAGAGATACTAATCAAAACAAAGATATAATCAATGTTATTCCTGTATCAGGTGGGAATTCCCAAAAAATTTGTATATTAGATCTTAATAAATACATGATCATGGACCTGACGTGGACTTCAGATGGACGTTTTATCATCTTTTCTTCTTTAAGTCGGTCAGAGGAGTCCGAGGGTCAATGTGAATTGATGAGAGTCTCCGCAGAAGGTGGAAATCCCGAGAAGTTAGGAATCTCAATGCATGTAATTTCTTACTTGAGTATTCACCCCGAGGGATGGAAAATTGCCTTTTCTGCCAAGGGCCAAACCCGGAAACCCACTGAAATCTGGGTGATGGAGAATTTCCTGCCGAAAGGGAACACCAAGAAATAATCGAACTCTAGATCTCACAATTTTAGAGAAAACAGTCCTGCTAGAGCCTTTGATACTACTAGTAATCCTTGATATTCTTCTCCCAGCAAGACAATGGAAATCAAAGCAAGTATTTATTAATAACATCTTTATAATTCCGGCAGATGGCGGAGAATCCAGACAGCTTACATCTGAATCAGATAAGGTTGCAGGGTCAACAATTGATTGGTCACCTGATGGAAAATCAATAGCTTATTTTTCCAAGGATAAAACTATTAAAGTTATCCCTGTAGAAAGGGGAGAATCTAGGGAAGTCGTAAAAGTAGAAAGCATAAGCAGGCATAATGAGTTATCCTGGTCGCCCGATGGGTAGAAGATTGCCTATGCATCAAAGGGAAATAGATATCGTTTCTCTATGCTGATCAAATTATCCTTTTTCTATTATCTCGAGAATAAATCTCTTTTTCAGCTTCATTCCAGCAGCACCGAGAATAACTCTGATAGCCTGAACGTTTCTTCCCTGTTTTCCAATAACCTTGCCTATATCTTCAGGAGCAACCTTTAATTCTAGGATCGAGGCCTGTTCCCCGTCTAATTGGGAAACCTGCACCTTGTCCGGATTGTCTACTAATGACTTGGCAATCAATTTAACGAGTTCTTTCACTGTAACCTCCTCTAAACCTTAAATTGCTTTTTTCAATCAAGCTCATGGACTGTAATCATTTTTTTCTTCTTCTCCGACGGGAAGGGATCGTTAGTTGCAATAAAAGCTTATTTTTCTCGCTCTTTCTTGGTGGTCTCTTTTTCTGTTCACTCCTTTTCATTCTGGTTCTTCTTATAATATTTTCAAACTTTTCTTTCCCATTGTGAAGAATGCCCATTATAAGCTCCCTTTGCTGAATTAATCCCTAAACAGGCAGCATTTTTCTCTCTCTCTGATAATATCCTTTTCCTTCCCACTCACTCGTCTTCCCTTATGAGGCAATTATCAGCATTAGCGTCCTTTTGATCCCTTAAGCTTCCTATTCTATGTAAAATGAGCTAATAAAGCAATTTAGAAAATTACTTGCTCTTCAGCCCAGCCAATCTCTTCCTGGCATCCTCAACCTCAGCAATACCAGGGTCAGCAAGAGGCTGACAGCGCTTCAATCTTAAATTTCTTTCAGAGAACTCACAGATGAATAAAATCCTTTTGCTATCATCTCGGCCAGAATGAGGTTTCCGTCTTTTAGTCTGATAATTCTATTCCGTACGGCTTTTTTGAGGATACCGAGCGTACCGGTGAGTTTTATGTCCAAAAATCCGGCCTCTCTCCTTGCAGTTCTATCATCACATGCAAAGAAAAATCCTCTGGATTTTGCGACAGCAATGCTGGAAGCCTCGCTAAGACCGAGAGAGACGGAAATCGTTTCATAAAGGGATTTCTCCTCTTTAGTGCTCAAGACAACCTCCTTGAGCCATCCTTCCCTCAGAGAATCCTGGATTTTCGCCAAATCTTTGTGTCCTCTTTGAATCCCTCTCAAGATTTCTGCAGAAACAAACTCTATAACGAAAGCAGAGTTACTGTAAAGGTTTTTAAGGATGAACAGGGACTTGGAGAGGGCAAAATTGGAAAGGCAGCAGCAGTCTAATATGATCTCATGCATTTTCTGTGTCTTGTTTCAAGTCCTTCAGATCCTGGGAATAGATTGGTTTACCATGCTCCTTTAAGTAATTTCTCGCGCTGACCGGGTCTTGACTAGGATTGATTAGAATGCCTAGTGGGGTCGTTGGTGATTTCTCTGTTGGCGATTATGGGAGCAAACCCAGCAGTTTAAGAATGTTAATTAAATATAAAAAATAGGTGAATGGGTATTGTGTCAAGGATTTTCGACAGTTTTTTGTCAGAGGTTTTTTTATTTAACAAAATACATCTTAGAATAGCCATTATAATTCTTTAAATAGCCCTTTTAATGAATTTTCTAAATTCATCCTTGTTTCCTTTTATATAGAGCGGTGGACTTCGAATCCAAAGGTCAGGGGTTCAAATCCTTTCGATGCTAATAATGCCGTTGGGTAATTGATAAAAGTAAAAACAATAACAACTTGATACAGCTCGAAGATTACCATCCTGTTCCAAATGTTGAGAATATATTGTTTATGTCAGGGGAGTCTTTACCTCTTATTAAAAAGCACTGGTGGCAATAATAAAAGCAACTCTAGTGTTGGGTACATCAAATAATCCGTCACATTTTAAATTAATACTTAACTTTGGTTTCAACAGTGAAAAATTTGTATTCTTCATACTTTATGGTAGTTTCCGATTTGATGTACTTCCCCTTTTTGCTGAAATAAGCTTCCTCAATAAAAACTTTACTGGGAAACCGAATTCCTTTTTTATCGATGTTGTATTCTGTGATGAAGGTTATCTGCGGTCTTGCTTTATATCTCTTTGCTGTTTTTTCGATCTCCACATAATCCCTCATGGATTCTGGAATCCATTCTATCTTCAGAATGCTAAAATCGCTCTCTCTTATCCAGATTTTTCCATAAAGGTGTTTTTGGCTCAATGATGGCTTAGGTACGGCTTCTATTAAAAGTGTCTTTTCTCCCTTTAGAGTCTTTTTTTTGAGTATTTTGTAATCGAGATAATCCTGCCAGTATGTGCTCAGAAGACCAATGGGGCCGAATAATGGTTTTTCAAAATAAAACATCTGTGTTTTCAACTTGGCATTTTTTTCATGTCTTTCTTTTCCGTTTTCCTCTAATAATATTCTCGTCTCCACAACATCCTTGCCTTTTTTAATCAACTGGTAATCATACACAAATGTGTTCTTTCTTATTTTTTTGCTTGGCCCCCAGGCTCCGGGCAAATTCTTGACGATTTTCAGTACCCGGTTCCCGGAAGCCCACTCCGGGCTCACATCAATTTTTTCTGTTATGTTTTCCTTACATACAAAGTCAAACGCTGCGTTTTCCAATTTTTTACAGTATTTTCCGGCTTTTGCCAGAATATCGGCTAATTTTGTCTGGCTTTTGAGATCTTGAGGTGAAGCTTGCAAAGAAAGGATTAAAATTAACCACGCCAAAAAAATGGGAAACAATCTGTTTTGATGCTTCATCTCTTATTCCTTATTTTTTCCTTCAGAATCTTTATGACCCCTTTAAGCTCTTCTTGTTTAGGGTTCATTTCCAAAGATTTCTCCCAAGCCCTTAAAGCCTCCTTGTCATTGCCCGATTGATAATTGCAGAGGGCTATTGAATTCAAAATATCGAAGCTTGATCCTTCGTGAGAAATGTATTGTTTATAAAAGTCAATTGCTTTCTCATATTCTTCAAGTCCTTGATGAGCAATGCCCAAAAATTTATAGAGGATATATTTTTCAACGGGCCTATTCAGGAAAGGAATCAAAATTTCCTGAATTTTCTTGTATTCCTTCAAAGATAAGAGCGCTCGGGTATAGTTCAAAGCATACTGAAGGGAATCCGTATCTCCATTATATGCTTTTTCTAACACATCACGACCGCTTGTCATTTCCCCCTTATTGAGGTACTGACTGCCCAATAGAAATAAGTATGAGGGATCATCTAAAGGGGGATAGGTTTGATTCAGTATCCAGGATTCAGGTAATGGTCTTGCATGAACAGAAAATTCTTCTTTATTGGAAAGAATGCCTCTTCCTTCCTCTTCCAAAAGGGACACTGTTAATGTGTAGTCACCAACAGGAAATTGCTCTAAGGAGATTTCTTCAAAGATGTATCGCTTATCTTCATACTCAGCGAGCTTTTTTCTACTCGTCTGAAATGGCTCCCCTTCTCTATAGAATGCAAATTCCATAATTCCGTTTTCCTGCAAAACCGGGCTTAATCCATAAACCTGAAAAAATATGTACAGTTTATCCGTTTGAGAAAATCTTTTTCTCAGCGAAGGGTAGACTTGAAGATTCCCTATCTTAAAGGCCTTGTTAAATTGGCCGTATGGCGAGTCTTGATTCACTCTGTCCGCCAAGATCAGAGAGCCCATCAGAGAGGATCCTGGCTCTGGTACCAGGACATCCTTTTCGAAAGAGGTGAATTCCTTGGAGACAGTGTTCTCCAGCAGGAGGTTGAATCTGTAATTCCCGGGAATTAACGGAAAAGAATCGTAAAGATGAAAGGGCCTTTCTCTTATTTTCTTTAGCTGTTCCCTTCTCATCTCAATCGGAAAATTCCTTTCCTGCTGAAAAATGGTTCTTTCTTCAATGTCCGTCACCCTGATGGTAGCCTTAATGTTGGCAAGATACTTGTTTTCAAAAAGATCAACAGAAAGAGTCTCAGGTTCTATAGCATAATTGATAAAGTATATCCCTGAGGATGCCTGGACGACATCAACTCTTGATCGATTCCTGATATAATAGACCGAGTAGCTAACCTCTACGGAAGCCTTTCGTTCCAGAAACTCGTAGGCATAGTCATCCTCGACTTTTCTGTGGGGATAGGTATGGACCTCACTCACCAAAATGGTAGAAGGCATCCGCAGCGTCCAGCCGCTGGCCAGCGTCATGCCTTGACCGGGAAAAGACGATAGAGAAGCCGCGGCCAACTCGACAGACACGCTCTCTGCTATTAAACCATAAGCATACGTATCATATTCATCGTCTGTGGAACATTTGCCGCACTTCCACGAAAGCGGTGATAGATTTCTCGGGCCATCAGCAATCGGATTATACAGTACAAATTCTCCTCCCCCGTATCTCTTAAAAAACAAGAGACGGAAATGAGCTGGCTGTCCGTATCTAGGATTCCCCTTATAATACCAAATTTCCGCAGGATAGATTTCTGCTGTACTGAAATGTTCGATCTGCTGAGGCGCTCCTAACGTAATGTAGATCCTTCCCCTATCTGTTCTCCAACTATTTTTCAGCCTGGTCTGTCCCCACATTCTGGTGGTATTGACATACTCTATTCTTCTGTAGTGTTCTTCTTTGAACTCATTTTTAGGAGTTCCGGGCGTGGGATCTCTCTGCTGCCAAAATTCTTCTATGAAAAGATCCCTTTCTTTATCTGTTTCCAGCTTATAAAAAACTTCTTTCTCTGCAGGTGTAATGATATAGACGACCTCCTTCTCAATCCATTTTTTGTATTGAGGGGGAAGCTTGGATTTATCTTTTGCAGACGCGAAAGTGAAAAATAAGCACAAAAGAAAGAAAATATGGACAAATAGAGGAAAGCTCTTTGATTTCATGTTCCCATCTTTAAATAATTATATCACATCCAAATCGACAAGTTCAACGGCTAGAAAAGAGAAATAAATCAACCGAAACCTCCAAATCATCAAGTTTAAGGTAGATTCAGCTACTATCAGAAGTTCCTGCTGGACAATATGAGGGGGAGGTGGCCGGTCAGCTTCAAAGGTCAGATCGAGATGGGCGATGATCTTATCGATTTCCAATTCAATCCGATTCAACAGGTGAGACATGCCATTTTCTCCTTAAAAAGATTACGACACGGCTCACCAGCCGCATTCTGAGGAATTACATATTATCATCAGCATGAAAGATTTTCCAAATCCCTTTCAATGATGTTCATGATCTATCATCATTAGATCAATCAATTCTTCTTTACAGAGAGCCAAACATGTAATCTGAAATTGAAAAAATGAAAATTCAGGGGAAATCCTCCCTGTTGATTTTTCAATCCGTGTCAAAATTTTTCTTTTATTTTGATCAGTTCCTTTTCCGCTTCGTCCAGTAAATCGTGAAGCGCTTTTCTCAGAGGCCGGATCTCGTTGACGAGGCCGACGCTTTGCCCCGCCATGACCGAGCCCTCGACGATATCTCCTTCTTTAACCGCTCGTCGAAGCGCCCCTGTCCAGAACTTCTCGATCCTGAACTGGGCATCTTCATGGGAAATCTCTTTGAGCTTTCTTCTTTTGATGAGCTCGATCTGCAGTTCGGAAAATTGATCGAGTGCCTTGTTTCTCAAGGCGCGGACAGCCACTACCTTGAGTTCTGATCCTATCTGGGGAGTCGCTACGGCGTCCCTTGCTTTGGCTTTGGCGAAAGCGTCCTTGAATCGAGGGTGTGTTCGGCATTCGTCTGTCATGACAAAAAATGTCCCCATTTGAACGCCCGATGCTCCCATAAGAAGGAGATGAGCGATGTACTTGCCTGTGGCAATGCCTCCTGCCACGAACACGGGGACTTCATTGATTTTGAACAGAACCTGTTGGAGGAGAATGCCAAGGGATACGTGTCCGACATGTCCACCGGCTTCATTGCCCTCCAGGATCAAAGCATCCACGCCCCTGTCGATGAGCCGGCGGGCGACGGATTCCGATGACGCGAAGCTCAGAACCTTGGCCCCTCCTTCTTTGGCGAAACGAATTTCCGGTTCTCGCGGGAAGCTTCCCGCGAAAACGATAAATGGAATCCCGTTTCGTGCAGCAATTTTCAAGTGGTCCTTGTAATTAGGAGCGATGGTGATCAGGTTCACGGCAAAGGGATGGGAAGTTGATGCTTTTGTTTTTTTTATTTCCGAATCCAGTAGTGCCGGCTCCATATTTCCCGCAGCCAGACATCCGAAGGCATGAGCATTGGAGACAGAAGAAACAAAAGAGCTGTTCGAGATCCATGTCATGGCTCCGGCAATGATGGGATAGCGAACTCCCAGAAATTGCTTTCCTCTCTTCCAGAGTTTTTCAAGATTTTTCATTTTGTCTTCCTACAATGCATAGTGGATTTGTTTTCCAATAAAAACCAATTATATAGAATTTCTCCTCTGAAATTAAACCAATGGTTAAAAATATTGAATTCATCCGCATGCAGGTTGAAGTCCTGGATTTTCAATATTCACCGAATACATCGTGCGGCATAGTCCGAACTTAAAAAAATTGTCGCTCATCACAATAGTGTCCTCCTTATTATATTGTAAGGAGATACACCTAAAATTGCGACCCATTCTGGTCTGACTCGACAAAACCATTATACTGACGGAGTTGAAACATGTGCAGACCATATAAGGCCTAAAGATAAGGGTGGGACAAATAATATTGATAATGGCAAGACTCTATGTGCACAGCATAATCTAATCAATAAAAACTATTCACAAATTGAGGCAGGTCAGCCTGCATTTTCGAGTCATTGTGATTTTTTCTAAACAGAAAGTTTTCCCGGATTACCAGACTAAAAGCCAGCTTATTTTCAGAAGGATTGGGCTTGATTCTTTCTGGGTTTACTCTATAATAAGCATGATAGTCTGGACTATCTAAGGAATATGGAAAGGGCCTGGACTGTTAGGAGAATTATTATGGAATTACCTAAACTGGGTTCGATCAAGCTGCCTAAAGTTGAATTGCCGAAATGGAAATTGCCTGAACTGAAGTTTCCCTACTTTGAAATTCCAAAATTAAAAATAGGTGATAGCACGGCTGACATCCCCATTATTCAAGGTGGAATGGGAGTCGGTATCTCCCTCTCCGGGTTGGCATCAGCAGTTGCTAACCAAGGCGGGATCGGTGTCATCGCCGCCAATGCCATCGGTATGGTGGAGCGGGATTATTTTAAAAACGGCAAAAAAGCCAACATCCGGGTGCTGAGAAAGGAAATCCGAAAGGCAAAGAAAAAAACAGATGGGATTATCGGCGTCAATATCATGGTGGCCGTAAATGACTATCCTGATCTCTTGCAGGTGTGCATCGAAGAGAGAGTGGATGTTGTATTTATCGGAGCCGGCCTTCCTGTAAGAGGGATTCCGATCGATGCACTGAGGAAAGCCAACGTGAAGCTCGTACCCATTGTCAGTTCCGGCAGAGCCGTTAGACTCATATTTTCCGTCTGGCAAAAAAAGTATCATGATATTCCGGATGGGGTTGTTGTAGAAGGCCCAAAGGCTGGAGGGCATCTTGGGTTTAAGCAAGAACAGATAAGCGATCCGGCTTACAGGCTCGAAAACCTTGTTCCGGATGTTATCAAAGCACTCAAGGATTTTGAAAAATCATTCAGCCGCAAGATCCCGGTCATTGCCGCGGGGGGCATATTCACCGGCAAGGACATCCACAAGTTTCTCAAAATGGGAGCTGCGGGTGTTCAGATGGCATCCCGCTTTGTGGCGACCAAAGAGTGCGATGCGGATATCCGATTTAAAGAAGCCTACCTGAAAAGCAAAAAGGAAGACATCATCATCATAAAAAGCCCTGTCGGGCTTCCTGGGAGAGCCATCACCAGCCCCTTTCTTGAAAGAGTACAAAATGGAAAGCGGGAGACATTCCGCTGCCCCTGGCAATGTCTTTCTAGCTGCGGTGCCGACAAGGCAAATTACTGCATTTCCATTGCCCTAAATAATGCCCGCCTGGGGAACCTGAAAAAGGGTTTCGCCTTTGCCGGAGAGAATGCTTATCGCATAAAAGAGATCGTCTCTGTGAAAGACCTCATGCTCTCACTGACAGGGGAATTACAGTCTGCGGCTGACAAGTGGATTGTGAATTTAAAAAATGAATATGAAAAGACGTCGAAAAAACTGCATGAATTGAAAGAAGCTTTTCAGAAGCTGAAAAAAGATTACGCATCTGTTGTTGAGAAAGGCAGTAAAACATTTAATTTGGACCTGAAAAATCTTTCGAACAAAAAATTCAAACTGATAGAAGAATACATGGAATACTCAAAGAAACTTAAAAAAGATTTAAATCTAATTCCTTCCGTCTGTAGAACTCGGGATGGGGGAGAGGGCGTTCGGCATGAAAAAGGAGCTTGAGAAGGGTGATGATCCTGTCCAATGAGGAATAATCGGTTACGAAAGCGATCACTCTCATCCGGCCACCGCATGTAGGACAGATGAGAGGATCAATCTCAAGACTTTCCTGATCAACTCTGCCCAGTCTTTGGAGTGCAGGTGTTGTTCCTCCTGAATGATCGGAAGCTGGTAGGTTTCGACTCTAAGGGAAGCCAGGGCTTTAAGGTCTCTGGTTTCCAGGCATATCCCCACTATAAGATGTAATATTAACTATTTTTTCCTTACCCATTTATTATCTTTGTATTCTTGAATTTCAAAATTGTATCTTTTCACAAATCTATACCCACTTTCGGTAGCGACAGCATAGGCTTTGCCGTTCTTAAAGAACAAAAATGCAGAGAAGGCTCCCTCAACCGGCATCGGCGTTTTGAAATGCGCAATGTATCTTCCTTCTTGATCAAAAATGTCGAAAAGTGTGTATTCATCTTCAACGGAATCAACTGTCACGGCCAGCCATCCATTCTCCATCAAAGTGAAATTTTGATAGGCAGGTTTGTATTTTGGGAATTTTATCTTCTGAAAAGCTTTTTTCTTCAGGTTCTCAGTAAACAACGGGATGGAGGAAAGACTTTCACTTATCCTTTCAAAAAAATCGTCTTTGTCTTTATCACTTACAGGTATAGAAACATAATCTCTGGTGATTTGTTTCACAAGCTTTCCTTCAGGGGAATAAACGTTTATTTCATATTTATCTGGCCAACCCAGATATATAAAATCATTATCTGCCAGAATATATCTGACCGCAGGTCTAAATGCCGTTCTACTCCATGTCTTTGCAAGATATTCAGCTATTGCAGATTCGTCTCTACCTGTGGGCATGGGCATTTCGAATTCGTCTTTATACAGTTCTACGAGTAAATTGAATTTGTTGTTAAAAAGGCCATAAGTACTTGTTTGCCTCTGGACATTGCCTTCTTGATTCAACTCCCACTTATTGGTAATGAAATAACCCTGTGAATTGATGAAAGGATTGAAATATCTTTCCTGCATGCGTATTTGCCTGAGATAATTACCATCCTTGTTAAAGAATGAAATTCTTCGGTTTAATGAGTCAGCGATGTACAGATTGTTGTCTTTGTCGAATCGAGGTACAGATAAACTTTGGAACTCTCCCGGTCCCTGGCCTTCTCTGCCGATAGTGAGGAGATATTTGCCTTCAGGATCGTATTTGAAGATTCTATGATTATCAAAATCGGCCACATAGAAATTTCCCTCATTATCTGTGTTAAAACCAATGCTTCTGCCAAACATATAATTTTCATCTCCCTCAACTTCACCTATAGAAAGTTCCTCTTTAAAAACAATTCGCATCTTCAATTCTGGGGTCTTTGGATTGGAAACAACAACGACGTTGTCAGATTTTTGAATTCTATTCATATCTTCAGCAAGCGCCTCTTTTGGGAAATAATTTAGTGTGAAGAAAACCACGATGAAAAGGACTAAAAAAGAATAGATTTTATTTTTCATTTTCTCCTCCTCAACTGTCTGATTTATTGAAATGCTAATTTGCTCAGCGTATTTTCTCAACCCTCGGGGAGCCAAGGCGTTAGGGGTCTCTGGCTTCCAGTCGGCTTAAATTCGTTAATATTTCCAGGTAACTTTGTATCTTTTAACATACTGATAGCCATCTTCATCTTCAGATGTAATATAAATCCCTCTTGGTCTGAAAAACTCCCCTGGCCCCTGCCCTCTTTGTCCAAAGGTACTCAAATATTTTCCATCCCTGTCAAAAACTTTGACCTGAACATTTTTATAGTCAAGAACATAAATCCTTTCATCATCATCCACTGTTAGATGATTAACTGCAGAAAACATATTATCTTCATTCCCTTGCTTCTCTCCGATAGTTAACTCCTCTTCCAAGCTAAAGATGTCCTCATTATATATCGGCTCTTCTGGATTCTTGACAACCGTTACTCCATCAATTTCCTCAATTGTTCCTTGCCATTTATTTGAGTGTGTTTTTTTGGTACAATTTTGAAATAAAAAGAATAAAATACACAAGAAACCAATAAGCACAAATTTAGATTTCATAGCTCCTCCTTAAATTTTATTTCATTCTATCGTAAATTGTAACTTGGCTCTAAATATATCCAATATTCTCTTTACAAATGTGACGTATCAGCAATATTTGGACAAAAGATATTGTGCTATTTGTCAACTATGCAATTATCTAAAAAAAATTTAGAGTTGATTCATGCAACTCTGGGAAGAGAATTCTGAGTATGCAAAAATAATATGATATCTCTATTAAATATGTTACACTTGTAACAGAAATGTTACAAAGGAGAATGATATGAAATTTCGCATCTCGCTATTGGATGTACTAAACTCAAAAACGAAGATAAAGATAATAAAATTCTTGCTAACACATGAAGCTTCTATGAGTGAAAGGGAAATCGCTTCCATTTTGAAAGTCTCTCATATGAGTGTTAATAGGACAATGCGAGAGCTTGCTGAGTTGAATTTCGTAAATTTTGTTACTATTGGAAAAGCTCATTTATGGAGAGTAAATCATAAAAGTTATGCTTTTAGAGCTTTATCTGAATTGATTAAAGGCGTTTCAGGAATCCAAGAGCCTATTGAGGAACTAAAAAAGATATTATTAAAAAATCTACCCAAGACCTTGATTAAAAGAATAGTTCTTTTTGGCTCCGTAGCTAAAGGCTCGGAAAGGACAAATAGTGATATAGATATTTTTGTTTTGGCTAGAGACAAACAGAGCAAAGAGAAACTTGAGTCCTCAATAGAGAAATTATCAAATATATGTTTTGAAATGTATGGAAATAGACTAGCTCCTTATATCTTAACGGAACAAGAATTGAAACAGAAAAAAAGATTGAAGGTTATTTCTGAAATTAAAAAAGGAATTGAAATCTTTTCGGGAAAGAAAGGATAAATTATGACGCCTAAATTCAGAACGAGAGATGTTGAAAAGTCATTATACATTAACTATTTTAAGCGTGCTGAAGAATGCCTCCATGCGGCAAAAAACTCCTTTGCTGTACAAGAATGGAATGCAGCTACAATTAATGCTATTCATTCTTGTATTTCCGCTTGCGATGCTATCTGTATATATTTTTTAGGCAAGCGCCATGCTGGAGAAAGTCACAACGATGCCGTAACCATTTTTAGGACGATTAAATTCGATGATGAAGAAATAAACACAAATGCAAATAGAGTCTTAAGAATACTTCGCATAAAAAATATGGCCGAATATGAAGAAAGATTAGTCCATAGATATGAAGCCGAAAAGCTCTTAAAAGACTGTAAAAGATTTCTTGAATATGTCAGAAGAAAATTACCACCAAGATAGTTGTCAAATGAAGTGTTCAGTTTATACAAGTATTTAACTTTCTATCTAACTTCCTCTAGATTTAATTCCACCTGAATAATAACCTTCTGTATTCATGTCTATCTTAATATCATACATTATTTTGAACCTTTGTCCTCGATCCTATATTTTTTGAATGAGATTGTCTCATCTTCATTCCGAACTCTCATGTAGAGAAAATTCTCTGAAAGCGCCATCGGACTGTAGCCGATAAGAATCGGATCGAACTTGCCTGGTGTTTTCAGGTAAAAAATATCGATATAGCTGCCTTCAAAGTCAAAGACATCGATCAGGACACCTTTTTTCTCATCTAACTCTCCTTTCTTGATAATTTTTTTATATATGAACCATCTTTTTTACGAGGCTCTAAATTCCTTCTGCCATCTTCTTTCTAGTTTGGAATCGATGGCTTTAAGGCCTCTGGCTTCTAGTCAGCTTAAATTCGCTAATATTTCCAGGTAACTTTGTATCTTTTAACATACTGATATCCATCATCATCTTCTTCGATTGTGTAAATCATATTATTTTTTATTACATGGGGTAATGCCATTAATAAAATATCTACTATGTATTTTCCATCTTTATCAAATATATTGTAATAGTATCCATTCCCGTCTGAAGCCTTCTTATAGGTTCTAACAAATATTCTTCCTTCATCATCTACTGTAAACCAATAAAAAGGACCATGATGTGTTGGGATTTTTAGCTTTCTTCCCGGACGGGCTTCCTTCTTTTTTTCTTCAATTTCTTCTTCCGTAATTTTCACGGGGTCATAATCTTTTAAAATCTTTTTTATAATTTCTCCATTGGGATTATACACCTCAAGCACATACTCCTCAGCGTTCCCACAGATCACAGTATCATCTGACAGCACCGCCCACCGTAACACTGGCTTGAAAGGATTATAGATTTGAGGATTACGTGAAAATGGAGAAGAACCATAGGAACATATAAAATCTATCTCCGGGCTAACTTTTCTTACTTCATAAACTTGTTTTTCAACATCAACTGTCCCACCTATGATGTTACCTTCTTTATCACATTCAATTTGGACTAAGCTCATTTTTGCAAAAGATAGATTCTTTATAAAATCACCATCAAAAGAAAAAAAAGCAAACCTACGGCTCAAGGGGTCCTCAACTACAATTTCATTTTGCTTGGATATTGTTATAAATGCCGGCATTCCAATTTCCCCAGGACCTTGTCCTTTCTTCCCAATGGACTTAATATACTTTCCGTCTTTTGAAAACTTTTTAACATTGGCTTCCTTAATATCCAACACATAAATATTCCCTGCATCATCAACGGCTATATCTCTTACTTGAGAAAACATATATTCTTCTTCGCCTTCTGTTTTTCCAATGGATAGCACTTCTTTTATTCCAACGACATCCTCATCATATAACGGTCTTTTTGGATTTTTGACAACAGTTACGCCGTTTTCATACTTAATGGAACCTTTCCATTCAGACTTTTGTTGTCCACAGGAATTGAAGAGAAATACAAATGATAAGATGCAAATAGAAAGATAAAACAGTCTGTTTTTCATATTTCATCCCCTTTTCATTTGATAGAATCTGACTCCATTTTAAAATGCCAAGGCTCAATTGTCAATTCAAAGGGTTTTGTTTTGGAGTGGGTGTCCGGGAGTCCCTATTCCCAATTCATCTTATTAACTACTAGCTTAACAAATCCGCTATCCTTCCGTTAAGTGCTTTTTTAATTATAGCCTAAATGGCTGATACTTTGAAAATTTCTTTTTCCTGTTTATATTTAGATTTTTCTATGTTCATATTATTACTTATGGATTATTATACATTAGATTTTTTTTATCAGATCAATTTCACCTTTTTTTTATTTCTTCTGAATGCTATAGGACTCAAACACCTTGTACCCATTGTCTTTTTCTCTAACCCAATAAAAATATCTATTATTTACCTTGATTTTCGCACTGTCATTTTGAAGAGATTTGATTGGATCAATATATCCGGCTGCCACAAAGCCAACAAAAACACCTTGAGAGTTAAAAACATCGCAAAGATAAGCCCCAGTTGATTTATCCTTTTCGTATGTCATAGCATAGAGTCTTTCCTGACTGTCGGTCAAGAAGTTTTGGTAAGCAGGAAAATATTCGTGAAACTTTATTTTTTCTCGATCAGGACTTCCTTTAGGAATAAAAGACATGATCTCCTTTTCGTATTCTTTAGAAACAGGGATTTTTTTATGCTCTTTCTTAACCCTGCGAACTGGATTGCCGAATAAGTCATAAACAAAAATATCTTCTCCCATCTTTTTATGGAAAATATAGATAAATCTTGAGGAAGCTCCAATAACAGGAATCTCCTCAAGGATATTAATTTCTTCATTAAAAAGATTATATGTAGTAAGTCTTTTTATTTTTTCAAATTGAGCATCATATATACTGACAACAATATCTCCAATTACTAGGTTTTCATCAACCTCGAGTTTATGTATGATAGAATTTCCATTATCTAGAAAAATGAGCCCACCTGGAGGCATTACTATGTTCAACTTGGTCTACCGAAAAAAAATTCCATTTTTATCAAAATAGAAGAGACTTCTCTGATTGTAATCATAAATGGTTACCATGTTGTCATTTGTCAGACTGGCATTTCTCAGGTTTTGAATTTCCCCTGGCCCCTGCCCAATTTTTCCAAACGATTTAATAAAACGTCCCTGAGCATCGAACTTAAATACAATATCATCTCCTGACTTCGGGAATTGGAAAATATAAATATTCATCTCATCATCCAAATCAAAGCTAAAAATATTTGTCAGGCCGAGCTCTGCTGTGTCTGGATTTTCCAGGTCGATCACAAATCTTTTTTTTTGATGTATAATTGAAATTACTCTCCGACTCATAAGGCTTGAGTTGATTTACTACTACTTCGACACCATCTTCCATGTATCTTTCAACTTTTTCTTGTTTTGGGGCACAGTAGAAAAATATAGACAATATTAAAACAAGATAAATAAATTTTTTCATAATCTCTTACTTTATTAAGAATCTCTATTTCATTCTATCGTATTTTTCAATTAGGCGCTATTCTGCTCATCTGTCTTTTCTCACCTTGGGAAGCGATGGCTTTAAGACCTCTGGCTTCCAGTCGGCTCATCCCTTGAAGACAGAATCCTAAAGATCACATAAGAAATTATTCATCCTCTATTTCCTTCTGAATTCTCGTATCAGCTGCATCAGCAATTTCATTTGGATAACCCACATGACGTAAAAGTTTAATCGCATTACGAGTAGTCGATGGGCCCTTCATTAATTTATAGTTAAATGAAATTCCTTCTTCTGTTATTTTCTCCAGGAAGTGAAAATTGCTGTAGGAACTTTCTACAAGTTCTGTAAGCTCTAGGTCGTGAGTTGTAGCAAATATTAAGCAATAATGTTTCGACAAATAAAGGAGAACTTCTGCTGAAGCTGAAATTCGTTCAAGTGAATTGGTCCCCCGAAAGACTTCATCCAATAAGCAAAGACAAGGAACATCTTTTTCTAGTGCATTAATAATTCTAAGAAGAGCACGAATCTCATCAAGATAATAACTTTTCCCCTCAATGACATTGTCTTTTCTGCCAATCAAAGTCATGATGTGAAAGAAGCTTGCTTGGTATTCTTTTGCTAAACAGGTATATATGGTTTGAGCTAAGACTACATTTACTCCAATAGCTTTCAGAAAAGTAGTCTTCCCTGACATATTCGAGCCTGTTATTAGTACACCGTCTGATTCAATAGAAATGGAATTTGGGATTGGCTTGTTCAGTAATGGATGCACCACTTCTTCAATCTTCAGAAAGGATCCTGAATTTAAAAATTTTGGTTCTACAAAGCTTTCTAATCCAGCTCTATAAGAGGCTACTGCGACCATGGTGTCTAAAAAGCCAGTCGCAGTAAAAATTTGCCTTAATTGCCTCTCATACTTCTCTAAAGCACTTAAAACAGAATAAAAAGCCCGAACTTCGATTAAAAAGATGATATTAAAATATTCAGAGATATAAAAAGAATCTCCTTCCCTTCCCAACAAGCCTGTTTTCTTTGAAATGTAGGATACTTTATTTAGTGACTGTTCAATTTCTTTATGATAGTTCTCCAGTACCGGGTGTTTGATTTCTGTCAGACTTTTTGCACATCTGATTAACTTACCTAAATAACGAATGGAAGAAAGATGTTCGTAAATTTTCTGCTTGGTTCGGTAATGAAGGAACATATTACATAATAAAGTTGCACCAAGTCCAAACCATGCTAAGCTATAATTTAATACGCCAAACAAAATAAAAATGGGAATCAAAAATAATAAGAAGCTATACAGGAAGGCATATTTATTACGAGGAGGTTGGTCCTCCCATAGGATATCTAAATGATAAACATCTCCCTTTTTTCCTAACTTCGAAAAAGCTACTTGATATTTTTCTCTGATTTTTTGTTCCTGAGAAAACAGGTTGATTAAACAATTCCTTTTATCGAGTTCCTCTTTATTAAAAAGAGGACGCCTGAGCAATGAGTAAAGTGCAAGTTCACCTGGAATTGTCATCGTTCTGTCTATTTGGGCGTAAACTAAATCCATATCCAAATCGTTCCATGTTCTATCATCAAGCACATATTTATTATCATCTCCGGTTTGTATTCCTTTGAAATGGGCATGAAGTTCAGAAAAGTTTCGCAATCTTGATTCTGCAACACCCCATTTTTTCCTTAAATTTGCAATTAGCTTTGCCCTGTTAAGTCTTTGATACTGTTTAAATGATAGATAAATGAGAGGTAATGTTACCAACAAAAGCAAATAATATTTTGTATTCAGGTCAGAGGCCATTATTACAGATGTAAATATGATAACTATTGTTAAAGAGATTAGAATAACAAGTTTGATTTTTATACTATTTGTGTTCAATTGTTCCAACTACATTATCATTAAACACAGGTAACTTGTCCTCATTTATTTTACCGTCTGCAAAGTTAAAACTCTAGGTTCTTTATCTTCCAGGTGTGATTACTAAATTCCTCGGCCGTTGTATTTCTCCGGGCCCTTGACCTCTTTTTCCTATAGTTGTCAAATATTTACCATCTTTATTGAATACCTTTATGTGGGCTTCTTTGAAATCAAGGATGTAGATATTTTCCTCATCATCTACCCCTACATCAATTATCTCAGAAAACATATTATCTTCATTCCCTTGCTTCTCTCCGATAGTTAACTCCTCTTCCAAGCTAAAGATGTCCTCACTATATATCGGCTCTTGAGGATTCTTAACGATTGTAACTCCATCAATTTCCTCAATTGTTCCTTTCCATTCAGCCTTTTGTTGACTACAAGAAACAGTCATAATCAAGATTGAAAGAACTAATACAATTGAGACAATCGTAATTTTGGTTTTCATTATTCTCCTCTCTATTGGAAATCTCTATTTCATTCTATCGCATCTTTCCATGTGGTGCTAGCTTGTTCAGCTGTCTCTCTAACAAAGGGAAGCCAGGGCTTTAAGGATCTTTGGCTTCCAGTCGTCTCAATCTCGGCTTTTTAGTTTCCGGGTGTGGATCAAGTCAGATTTTCCAGGTGACTTTTTAGCGTTTGATGTATTGGCAGCCTACTTCCAATCACTGTGCTACCTCCAAAGCTAGAATCCTAGGGCCGGTGGTCTATGTGTGGTGATAATCAACAATTTTATTTATTGACAAATGCAACGCTTTCATACATACGAAGCCAGAAGCGCCGAAGCAATCTCATGAAAATATTATATCATTTTTAACGCAACAGCCCACAAATAAAAGCTTTCAGGCGATATCTTTTTGAGCTTGATTAGAATGCTAAAGGTACTAGTCAGGTTGACATTGGCTATTTTGTCCAAATTTTTTCTATTTCTTCTTATTTCTTCAATATCAACATCTAATCGGCCATCTCTCATCAAGGATGAAAGACAAGCAATTTTTGAAGCATCAACTTTTGCCTGTAATAAAGAATATTTACCACCCAAGATATGACTTTTTATCCTCATTATACCGTTTTTAAGTTCCTTGGTTTCATCGTTTTCGACACATCCTTTAAAACCTGATTGACAGAGAAGAAAAGAAGTCTTTATCGAATCATCAAAGAATGCTTCGATGGGCACATCTAGGTTTCTATATTGAGATTCCAGTTTAGAAATGTTTAAGTATGAATCATAAACCTCTTTTAAGTCCGATATAAATTCAAACAAAATTCCTAGATCAAACAACTGTTTTATTATCTCCATTGATTTTTCCTTGCCAAAAAGGATCCCTATAGTTTTAGGAGCAAAGGCAGTCAATTTATCGCCAGCAATGCAATTTATTGAAGGAACTGATACCTCAATTTCTTCTTCAACTTCAAAGATTGGATGTAAAATTGGCTTTTTAACAATGGAAGGAAAATCGGGCTTGCTCTGTATAATGTCCACAAGAACATAAAGTTCTTTTCCTGTAATCGGGGAGTCATAATAAAATTTGAAATGCCTCTTAGGTACCTCTAAGTCCGAACTTCTTGTATCCGCTTCCCACCTTTTAAACAGTCCTCCTTCTGTTATGCTAGTGAAGGTGTTTTTCAAAGTTCTGTCTTCTGCCTCAGTAACAATATCAAGGTCTATAGAGAGTCTATTGAATTTAGGGATTAATAACATTAAGCTTGTTCCCCCCTTAAAAACCAGGGGAATGTTGCTTTTGACTAAAAGGGCAAGGAGTCCAAACGCATAGATTACGCGTTCTATAAGAATAGGATCTGTCTTTATATCTTGGCTTTTTTCTCTGATGTATTCGATCTCAAAACATTTCTTTTTGATTATTTTTAATTGTATACTAATGCGACATTCTATTAAAATGTCGCATTAGTATACACAAAAATCTCTGTAACGATACTTTCTATTTTATTCCTGATTTTTCTATTGTGAGCATAATCAAGCATTTCTGACAGACTGATGCGGTAATTGCATGTTATATTTTCAACAATTCTCTTGTATTCTTCTTTATCAATAAACCCTAGCTTATTTGATTCGATATACAAATCGACTATTATTTTCTCTATCCTGGCGAAGTGTTTATTTCTCGGTTCTCTATGAGCGATAGAAGGTCGCAATACAGCATTTTGGCCTGAAAATTTTACGAATTTTTCAGCTTCTTTTTTTTGTGGATTGAGAAACGCGTTGTAATCATTACTCTCAAGAAAATCTCTCACGGATTCTAAAAAATCTTTATCTGTATAAATAAATGTAACAAATTGAGTTGGTAAATGGTGGAAAAACGCCTTTAGTTGTTCTGTGCTCCAGCAGGAAAATTCAAGTAGAGGGAAATTGCTATCCATCTGTTTTATAATTTTTTCTACAGGATTTGTGTCTAGAACAAATTCTTTTTCTATAGTCGAATACCATCCCCTCCCTGATTTATAAATGATATTATCTTGCTTTAAGCGGTAAATAGACTGTTTTAGGTTATTATTTGCATATTTAGTATTATTTTGTTCAAGGAATTTTCGCAAATCTTTTATACTAAAATAGTATCTACTTTTTGCATAATCATAGATACGATATTTAATGGAGTTTTTTCTCATTTTTCTCAAGAAGAAATTCTTCTTCTTCAATCAAATATTTAATATTAATTGCATTGTTATCTTACCATCATCATACTTGTATTAATAGCCTCTTGGAAAAAAGATTCTTATTTCAATATTTAATTTCATAAATATTCACACTTATTGAAGTTTCCTCAATCAGGCCCCCATACCTGCTGCTAGCTTTTAGGACATCTGTCGCATCATAACAGCCATTTCGCCTTACCTACCAAGCCATTTGGCTTCTGGGTGTGGGAAAGGTCATAATTTCCAGGTAACTTTGTATCTTTTAACATACTGATAGCCATCTTCATCTTCTTCTATGGTATAAAGCTTCCCCTTTTTAAAAAACAGTGGCGAATTGATATTAAACAAAACTTTGGCAATGTACTTTCCCTCTGGATCAAAAAATATCATAATAATAGCTTTCCTTGTTCTCTGCCTTTTCAGAAGTAAGAACAAACAGCCGACCTTCATCATCTAGAAAAAATCTTAAAAATGGGTTGTGGTATTTGGGGAATTCAATCTTCAGCTTAAGCGGATTATTTTCCAGGTATCCTTTCTTTTCTTTATCTGTAAATTCAACAGGATCATATTCCTTGCTGATTTTTCTTATCACTTCTCCTTCAGGATTCATTATTTGTATCTCATAATTTTTTGTATAACCAAAAACAATATGGCAAGGAAACTTTAAATACTCCAGGAGGAGATAAGGGTGAAGATCCTATGGTAAAAAGTTCATTCAGTTTGGAGTCAAACTTTTTAAGCACAAAGGATCGATCCTCAGGATTAGCTGAAAAAACATCGCCTATAATATTTCCTTTCGAATCAATTCTTGCGCCCATCAAAGATAATTTCGCTGTAGAAAATGAACTTAAAAATTGACCCTCTTTGGAAAAATATATAAAAGAACGATTTCCCATATCATATACCATAACTTCATCTTCAGATGTAATATAAATCCCTCTTGGTCTGAAAAACTCCCCTGGCCCCTGCCCTCTTTGTCCAAAGGTACTCAAATATTTTCCATCCCTGTCAAAAACTTTGACCTGAACATTTTTATAGTCAAGAACATAAATCCTTTCATCATCATCCACTGTTAGATGATTAACTGCAGAAAACATATTATCTTCATTCCCTTGCTTCTCTCCGATAGTTAACTCCTCTTCCAAGCTAAAGATGTCCTCATTATATATCGGCTCTTCTGGATTCTTGACAACCGTTACTCCATCAATTTCCTCAATTGTTCCTTGCCATTTATTTGAGTGTGTTTTTTTGGTACAATTTTGAAATAAAAAGAATAAAACACACAAGAAACCAATAAGCACAAATTTAGATTTCATAGCTCCTCCTTAAATTTTATTCTTTTTATTAATTCTTTAGCTTTTTCTTCAAAGTAGCTATGTGAAGCACTCTTCTGAGCTAAAACTAGTGCCTTTTCTTTCATTCCTGCATTAAAATATCCTGCTGCGGCATTGAAGAAAGCAGTAGCTTTTTTTAGGCTGGTTCTACTTAGGTGTCTCTTTTTTCTCAAAATGAGCTTTCTTTTTCTTTCTTCTAAAATCGAAAGATTTTCAAATTCTTTAATTTTATCACTAATAACTTTCTCAATCCTCTCATAACAGAATCCTGCTCTTTCAAAATAACGGCCTGAATTTTCCTTATTTTGTTTCTTTGCATAAATATTTCCTAAGTAAAAAGAGGCCTCACAGCAAGATGGCTCTAATTTCAATGCTTCTAAAAAATTTCTCTCTGACTCCTCTAAATTCTTTTGATTATAAGTGATAATTCCTGAAAGAGAAAAAACGCTACTGCTGCCATTAAGATAGTTCTCCGCTTTTTCAGCATTTTTATAGGCTTCGTTTAGTTTATCTAGTTGATTCTGATTCCAAGCAAGCCAGTAATGAGTTTCTCCAATAAAGTAATGTCCGAGTTGAAGGAGGTTATTAAGAACTTTTATTGCTTCTTTATTTTTACCAAGATAGCTTAAACAGATGGCCTTACCCAAAAGAGCATCTCTGTATTCAGGGACTAATTTAATGGCTTTTTCATAATATTGAAGAGATTCATCGTACTCTTCGAATGCAAAGTAAACATTTGCTAAAGAAATGATGATAGAGGAAGAATCTGGAATTTGTTCGTAGGCCTTTAAATAGTTCTTTTCTGCTGAAACTATTTGCCCTTCCTTGAGTGCTATTTCTCCTAAAAAATAATAAGCTTCATAAAATCGTGGATTATTTATAATAAGTTCGTTTAAACTCTCCTTATTTTGCTCCGCATAGGTTGCTAATTTAAATTTGATTAATTGGGAGTTTGGAAAAATTTCCATAAATCTTGAAAGATCATCTTTTTCCTTAATAATGTGAGATAAAATAGAATTAACAGAAATATAAAGATAGGCAAAAAATTCATCGCCTTCTGCTTTTATTTTTAGCTTCTCAATCAGAGGTTCATTTTCCTTTATCCAATTCCAGGCTTTTTTTATGCTCGAAAATTCTTTAACTACATCTATAGTTACACCTTTAGTTTTTGTTCTAATAAATTCGATAAGTTTTAAATAATGAGGAAAATCAGATGGATAAGAGTTGTTATTAATTAAATCTGAAGCTTTTTTGAAATACTCCCCCTTAAATATTCCAAGTTCTTTTTCTCGAAGGGCCAAAAGCATGACTGTCTTCAGGATTTTTTCTTTGTATTCTTTCCAAAAGGCAGGTGATAATATTAAATCTTGGTAGATTTGGAAAGCCTCTTTCATAGAGGAATAATTTCCTCTTTTAGTAAGAGAATCTGCTTTTCTGATGAGAAAATCTATTTTATTTGTTTTCTCGCCATATTTTGCTTGTCTTGGCGCTATTATATCTATTTTTTTTCTGGGAGCACAGAAAGAGAGAAAGATTATCCAAAAAATATAAAAGCTTCTAATTATTTTTTTACTCGATTTCAACCTGGTCTCTTTTTGCTCTTAACAAATGTTAACAAACATTAACAATTCATATCAACAATTTTATTATTCTATTTCAATGAAAATATAGGGATTTTCTTTTAGTGCTAACCACAAATCCCTAATAATTTTCCTCAATTTCTACCTGCTGACATCCTAGGATGACAATATCACACGAGAAACTGCAAGGTCAATTGCCAGCAAATAGAACCAAGGCGACATAAACAGTAAAACACTCCTTCATAAGATAGACCTAACCGCTGAAATCGAGAAGAAGTAACCATTGAGGCTCTCAGAAATACTCTCCCTTCTCCTGAGCTGCCATCAGAAGTTCCTGCTGGAGAACTCGGGGTGGGGGAGAGGGCGTTCAGTATGACAGGAGGGGCAGAATCCTCTGCTTTTACATGAAAACATAATTAACCTCTCAGTATCACAATCTCCACACCGGATCAGCGCAAAGCCGCATTTCAGATTGCCTCAGTCAAGATATCTTTCAGCAACTTCGATTTCTTTATTAAAATGAATAATATTATTGAATATTATATTATATGATGTATATATACAACATATGACTTCAATATTAATCAATCCTATTCAGGTAAGCGCGTGCAGAGACGATTAATTCCTTAATATTTTTAATCTATTTGACAGAAATGCTGTAATGTAGTATATATACTACATTACAGCTAACCATTTTAAAATTCTAACAAAATTCTTCTTGACAGTAATAGAATTATGTGCTAATTTGTATATATACAAATTAGCATTTTATTATAATATTTTTTAGTGATTGATTAATAGCTTAAAATTTTTTAACTGATACAAGAAAGAAAATGAGAATATCAAGATTAAAGATAGCAAAACGTGATATAAAAAATCATTTTGAGGGTCTTCCTTATAATGTGCTTACTCGTAAGCAAATTGATAAAGTACTTTCTGAGAATAGGAAATTTTGGAGAGTAAGTGCTTCAACCACGTGTCAATATTTTATCGATTTTTTGATAAAAGAGACAAAGCTAAAAATTATAAAGTTCGAATTTCCAAACCGAAATGTGATTCGATACATCTGGGGTGATGCTTCAATATTTAAGATAATTTCATCTCTTAAACCTGACTCATATTTCACCCACTACACTGCCGTTTATCTACAAGAACTCACTGAGCAAATACCAAAAACCCTTTATGTAAATTTTGAGCAACCTGCGAGATCTAGAATAAATAGAAGCCTTTCTCAACAAAGAATTAAATCAGCTTTTATGCGTCCATGGAGAACAACGCAAAATATATCTACTTATAAGGACTATAAAATTTGCCTCTTGAACGGGATGTTTACAGGAAAACTAGGTGTCATAGAAACAGTCACTTCAAATAGAGAGAAAATTTATGTTACAAACGTTGAAAGGACTCTCATTGATATTGCAATAAGACCTGTCTATTCTGGGGGAGTTTTTGAAGTCATAAAAGCATACAGATTAGCACATGGAAAAGTATCAATAAATAAATTATCAGCTATGTTAGAAAAGTTGAATTACATATATCCTTATCATCAGGCTATCGGTTTTTACTTAGATAAAGCCAAAGTTTACAAAGAGTCTCAGATTAATTTGATGCAAAGATTTGAAATGAAATATGATTTCTACTTAACTCACCAGATGAAAAATATGAGTTATTCAAAGAAATGGCGTCTATTTTTCCCAAAGGGGCTTTAAGGTTGTACAAATTCGAATTGTATAATCAAAGTAAAAATCAAAATCTTTTAATTTTATACCTGCTTTCACTGTATCTTTCACAGCTTCGAAATCCTGGCGGTGAAATTCCTTATAATCATTAATCTTTCCTATTAGTTCAAGCGGAACTCTTTTTGCATTAAATATGCACTTCAATAATTCAATATTCTCCCTTGAATCTATCTTAATTTTGTATTTTTTTAGAACATAATAAATATCCACAAAGTCTCTTGCCCTTGCTGTTTGATGACTGCTCTTTACCAATTTCTTATATTCTGGCATTTGTTGACAGATAGCTCTTATCTTTTCTAATACAATCATTTCAGGTGAATATAAATAAATCCTATAGCCTTCTATATCATACTCTTGTTTTTGCCCGCAAAACTCAAACTTGCTTATTTGAATAGAGAATTTTTTCCTATTTTTGGGTCCAACAACTAATGCATTACGTCTTAAGAAAACTATATCGTTTTTTAAGTCTGGATATTTAGTTTTTTCAATGACTTTAAACTCAATTTCATAACCGCCCCAAAAGTCTTTTAGGTCAGGAGTTACATTTTGAGGCGTCTCACTAAATTTTATATCGAATACAATATATCCAGCTTCTTGAAAGGTATCCGCAAGAACTTTTTTAATTTTCGCTTCAATAACATCAAGATTTTTTTCATCGAATTCGGTTTCCATCGACAAATCTATGTCAATTGAAGAACGCGCGGCAACTCTATAAATCAAATCTAAAACATTCCCCCCTTTCAAAACTAATATATCCATTAAATCATCATCGGAAAACATTGCTATTATTGCATATTTCTTTATATGTTCGAGGTAATCTAAATCCATAATAATCCTTCAACTATAATGGGTATTTATTTAACCAATATTTTCGAATTGTCCTTTTTCTATCTCCTTGGTAAAATATAGGTGCTAAAGAAAATACTTGCATCAAATCATCATAGAAGGAATTTTCTTTTAGTGCTAGCCACAAATCCCTCATAATTGTCCTTAATTTTTACCTGCTGACATCCTAGGATGACAATATCACACGGGAAACTGCAAGGTCAATTCCCAAAAAAAAGACAAAGATGTAGTTTTTGTTTTGCAGTTTTACCTACTTTCTTTGTCAGATGATATTTTCTTCGGCCGAAGTATTACTATCTCGTTTTCTGGGACTATTTTTAATAAATAAAAAAGTTTTTTACCTTCTATTTTCTTTATAAAAAAATCCTCAAAATAGGTATCATGGGCTTCATTCTTGTACTCGTAATAATACTCGTTTTGAAGTCTGCCATCGTTGTCGTATTCCAATATCTCGGTACGAGGATAGTTTCGAAGGATAGAAAATCCATTTGTGCCGGCTCGAATCGAATAGATGACTGTCATCAGTCTGTTTTGATTCTTTTTCAGATGATCTAAATTAATTTTTTCTTTCTCTTTCATTACTTCATGTTCGAGTTTGTATTCTGCTAGTAAATCACCATTCTCGGAATACTTACAAACAAGAGGAAAACTTAGAAATGCAATAAACAACTCATTTTTATCATTTATACTTATTCCTCTTACCATATTTGGTATCTGCCAGTCTGATTTATCACCAAATCTCGCTTCTCCAAAGGAAGTTAATAATTTCCCATCTGTATCCAAAACATCAACAAGTGGAGATTCAGGACGTATTCGTATGGGAGCGGCATAGATCAATCCGTCATGACTTACTGCCATATCCCAAAAAGCCTTAAATATTTTAAACTCCCTGATAAAGTTGCCCTTTAAATCATAGAATTGAATTCTCATATTACTGTTATCGCCAACGATTATTGTTTCTGAAGTCGAAGATAGACAGTAGGGATTTCCAAATTCACCGGGACCTTGCCCTTTTTTCCCAATTTTTTTAATAAAGTTTCCTTGGTCATCAAACATGAGAATCTGACAGGCTTTTTGATCATTGACTACAATATTCCCATTTGATAAGCACTCCATCCCAATAGGTCTCCACAAGTAAATTCCCTTTTCGAAAAGTTCTTCAGATGGAAACGATTGTATAACCTCAAGTTTTACAGCATATTTCGGTAAAGGAAATTTTTTTAACCATTTTTTCCACATTTCTATCAAATCTTTTTCGCTATACCCCATGTACCCCTTGTGTACTTTTTGTTGTGAAGGCAGGTAAGAAGCTAAATGTAATATAACTATTACGACCAATATCAAGCGTAATGTTGATTTGAAATAGCCCATTTTATTTCTCCTCTTCAATTAGAGAAAATACGAAGTCAAAAAAAGAAGGTAAACATTTTTGGATAAGAATTTCGTTCTTTGACATGAAGCATCTCCTTTCATTAAATAACATTTAGATTATTAAAGATCGCTCCATGTGTAAACCATCTCTGTCAGTTTTAGATTTTTCATACCGACCTCGTAAATAAAAATTTAAATGGAATAGAAGAAATTTTTCCATTTTGTGAACTATATGTCAGAAATTTTCTTACCTTTAGTTTACAATATGGTTAATAATAGTCAAATTTTTCTTAATAACATACTCATAAGTATTGTACTTTAGGGTATAAAAAATTAGGAATAATCGATTAGCAATCCCTTTCTAATGGGTGACCATATTTACGTACGGCCAGATTTCCCCAATCTGGGATTTTTTCTGAATCCTGAGAAGTTAACAAATTTTTATCAGAACTACTTGAGGGAGCTATTACAAAACCTAAAACGAAGAGGAAAAAGAAGGTGGTGCAGTCTCTTTTCTGTATTGTTTTTCCTTTTGAAAATCTCATGTTTTTCCCCTCTTATTCAAAATTTCAGATATGATGTATTACAGATTTTGGGAATAGTCCAGGAAAAGCAATCAACCGGACATAATGGAGAGCAATTGACCATTTTTTTAGACAGTAAAACCTGATTACCGGGTCTGTATACCCAAGAAAAAGATTGGCATAAAGCTTGCATTTAATGCTGTGATAACTAAGGAATTAAAAATTCGTATTATACATCATCTAAAAATGGAGACAGGGTAATGAAAAAAATGAGAGAGACTGGAGTCTTAGTCCTACTTGTTATTTTGCTAACCTCGTTTGGATTTTCTCAATATCGATTTCAGGCCGGGGGATATTTTACAATGGGATTTCCCCAGAATGAATTCAAAGAAAATGTAGATAATATAAGCTATGGTGCTTCCGGATATTTCACATACCGGCTGCCCAACTCTCCTTTATCAGTGGGATTGTCCTTCAGTTTTTTAATGTATGGGCACGAGAGCCGGGAGGAGCCCTTCGGCCCCAATGTTCCCGATGTTTGGGTTGATGTCAATACGACCAATGACATGATTATGGGTCACTTTCTTTTGCGTCTGCAGCCTCCGACCGGACGGCTTCGTCCTTATCTTGATGGGCTTTTCGGGTTTAAACTGTTAACTACTGATACCCGGGTGAGGAGCCAGGAATTTCTAGATAATGAAGCCATTGCCTCATCCAATCATATAAAAGATACCGCTTTGAGTTTTGGTGCTGGAGCTGGAGTCATGATTTGCGCTTATGCCGCCCCTCGCCGCCCGAATAGAGGGAGTTCCTTTGCTGTTTACGTGGATTTAGGCGCCCGCTATTTAAAAGGGGGGAATGCGGAATATATGATCGAAGGATCATTGATTAGAGATGGCGACGATATAATATATGAAGTTTATGAATCTACCACTGATATAATCACCATGCATATTGGTGTATCTTTTTCCTTTTGATTATTCATAAAAATTAAAGTTATTGACAAGATAATCAATCATCTCAATTAAATTTTAACTCTTCTTGCTTCGGAGATTTTAGATTAGATTCCCTCTAGTTTTCAATCATCTCCAGCAACTAAGGATTGAAAAGGAGGATGGAATTCAAGGAAATATTCACAAGCTCTCCAATCCTCTGGAAATTGTTTAAATGTCTTCTTTTTTAAGTTTTCAGAAACAGGTATTTTTCTGTAGTCTTTTCGTATTTTACATATCAATTTCCCATTAAAATCATATACCCAAATCTCATATCCTCTGGAAGTCTGAAAGGTACTATAATCTTAACCATGATTAAATATCTCTTTAATAAAATCCCTGAAACTGCTGGAGCAAATCATGAAATTTTGTCACAGCCTGAGTGTTTTCCACTGTATTTTTAACTCTTTTATGAGCATCCTTTGAAATCTCAACAAAGCAAATGTCAATAGTTGTAATATAAGAATTGAGTTCAAGAAGAATCGGTGCGAGCGCAAAAATATGAAGGTTTTCTTTTAGTGCTAGCCACAAATCCCTCATAATTGTCCTTAATTTTTACCTGCTGACATCCTAGGATGAAAATATAACACAAAAAACGGCAGTGTCATTGACAGCAAATAAAGCCAAGGCGACATAAACAGCAAAATGCTCCTTCATAAGATAGACCTAACCACTTAAATCGAGAAGAAGCAACCATGGTGTAAATGGCAAGGACTTTTCCTATAGTTGTGGACAGGACATTTCCCATAGTGAGGGACAGGACTTTTCCTATGGTCTTGGAAGGTAGTTTTCCTATAGCTTCGGAAAACAGAAATACCATTTTT
>Ga0265594_1000018_pt1 | contig 155465 bp, 120 predicted proteins | sample saktaG_11_FD_190147 | JGI IMG/M metagenome (GOLD analysis project Ga0265594, IMG submission 190147) | Saline water microbial communities from Sakinaw Lake, British Columbia, Canada - sak_2011_5_24_80m | ecosystem: Environmental > Aquatic > Non-marine Saline and Alkaline > Saline ...
CCCTTACAAAATCCTTGATAAGAGCTTATTCATGAGACTACCGTATAACCCTCCGCTTATTGATTTGGGACCTGACCAAGTTTGGGTTTCGGGGATAGACTCATCGCAATAATGGATACCTGGTGGCAAAAATGTACGTTTAAGCAGATCAGATGTTATTTTTGAAGTTTTCGTCTTAAAGTGCTTTTTTGGGGCCCAAAAAGGAGCTTTTAAGGCAAAATATCAGCCCTTATTATGGGGTATCTTTCATGATATCTATAAGTTAGCATAGCCCGCCCCCCTTTTCAAGACAGCTGGATGCGGAGAAAAACGAATAGCGCAGCAAAGTGAACCGCAACATCAGCGTCCCCGGTTACAGGGTCAAAATTCTCGTGATTCCGACCAACGAGGAAAAAAGGATTGCGCGGGAAACCAAACGGATCCTGATATCCCGGACCTGACGTGGATTCGACAGGATGGTCGCAGCAAAATGTGAAACCGGCTTAGAGTAATCGGATCGGGATCTTGGTGACCTCACCCCCTACTACAAATTTCAGCGTGAGATCACCCCGGCCATACCGGCTGAAATCCAGGTTCAAAACGGCATTCAAAAGTCCTATCCGCCGGTTCCATAAAGTCTTTTCAATCGTGTATGGAACAGGACTCAATTCTTGTCCGGGCTGCAGGATCTGTAATTCGGGTGAAAAATCAGCCTTCTTATCCGGCCACTTGACCTGAACGAACAGAGAAACCTTTTCCGTACGGCCGAACTGATTGGCCCCCATCGGGTAAAACTTGAACTTCCCGATACCCAGTGTCCCATCTTCTGGAGAGATCTTAAATGACGCCCCCGGATCTTTCACCTCTCTCAACCGGCCAAAAACCGCGTTGGCCAGCATGCCGGACCGTAGAGTCTCAACGGCAGGGGGGCATAGGTTCTGGATGGCCGTTCCAACCCGTCCGCTCTCCTCATCATACAGAGCATAAACAAGTCTATACTCAGGTTTATTCAGCTTAAGCTCCTGGGAGCTGGTGCTGTGCCCGTAAAATCTTGCCCGCTTCAGCCTCTCTCGAAATTGGAGTGTGAGGGCCACGGGGATGTTCATCTGTGCATTAAACGCTCTGGCATCCTCCTGGTCATCCAGCCAGAAATTGACCTTCAACACCTTGAATTTCTTGCTTGGATCCGGACTGAGCACCACATCCCGAACAGGGAGAGCCATAGTGAACCAGAGGATGAATTTGTTCTTGTTAGTGACAAAGGGGACGGCCTTGGCCTGGAAGTTGATCTCCTTGAAGAGATCGGGATTCATGGAAGCCGAAGCGAAGAGAAGGGATTCGGCCTGCTCAGCCTTATAGTCATGATATCCCTTCCGAAACTGAATCTTCACATCCGGATGCTTCACCTTGACTTCGATTTTATGATAGTCTCCATCCGCCTCGTCTCGCTTGGGGTAGTAAGTCAACACATAGTAGGCCTGAAGATCCCTATTCACATACCTGGTAAAGTTGTCGAATTTTTTAGCTCCCTGCAGTGCCTGACCTCCGGTCTTCAAAGCCATGTATTTCAGGTTAAACAGTTCATTCTGTTTAATCTTTGCAAGGTCCGGGATACCGAAGTAATTATCCAGCGATATGTCGGGGAAAACATGTCGCAGATAGCTATCGGGATCTACGGTGTAGAACGTGATGTTATGGCTGTTAGCGAAGTTCAGGAGATCTCTGAATATATCATCTTCGTAGCGGCGCCCGCCCTTCTGCAGGATCTTGAATGGATCCGAGATCTTCCCTGCCATTAGATCCGTATCGGCCAGCTTGGATGTGATTCCCGTTGGTCCATGAAATTTTTCCAGTGTGAGTGTGGGGAAGCCACCTGAGACCAAAAGAACGGATTTTCTTCCCGGATAGTCCTTGATCATGCTCATCACGGAGAGCATACCGGAGAGTGATTTTTCGAAACGAAGGCGAGTCCTATACTGATAAATCTCCATTGAGGAAAGGACAGCACCTGTTCCGGTTTTAGGGGCGACTTGGTCTTTCACTTCCTGCCTTTCGCCTCCCTCTTCCTGTCGTTGGAAGATTTTAGGGGCTCCTAAATGATCGGTCTCGGTCTCAACCCAGATGCTTCCCGAGGCTCTGTCGACCGCTTGGGCAATGAGGTCGTCATCGGAAGTGAAAGGCTGAAGGAGTTTGACCCCACCCTTCTCAGTCAGCTCCAGCACCATGACTTCTCCACCGGAACGGATCAGATTATTCAGTTTATCCAGAATCCTGCCTTTATTCCGGTTGAGCATTCTCCGGACCGTGTTTATGGAATCAAATACGACAATGAATTTGCTCTTCCGTTTGATGTATCCTCGATCGGGAGTGGGCTTTACATCTTCGAGCCGAAAGTTCACCAAATCCAGGGAATTGATGGGGACGGATTTCCCATCCTCATAAATTTCAAAATCCTGTTTAGTGAGGTAGGTGACAATATTTCCGTCTTTGTCGGTTGCGAGAACATCCACGAGAACGAGCCTGACCGTGACCTCATGTTTCTGCTGAGTTGTCTTGAAACCGGTAGTCTTCAAACCAAAAGCATTGATTGAAAGAAATCCACACAGAAGCGTTAAAACCAGCCATGCCCTGAATGAAAAAACATATTCAAGAATTTTCTCTTTTTTCATTGAAATCCCCCTATTTATTCCGAAATTCCTTGACACTTCCATTGATATATTCTTCTCTCCATCATACGAATCGTTTATGGAAATGATCCTATCCTGCTGATTCTCTTTTTTTTAATTATACCTAAAGAGCATATAACATGCCAATACACTACACTTGTTGAAGCCGTTCCAGATGTTCATTTTAGGAGACATATGTCCTGTTTCTTTAATTATTGTATAACTCCAATTCATACGATATAACCTTATGCTAAAAATATACAAGCTGCATACTAAAAAGTTCGGATTATCGTGATGAACCAAACAATGGTTTTGGTGGCAAAAATGTACGTTTAAGCAGATCATCCGATATTATTTTTGGAGCTTTTCTTAAAGTGCTTTTTTGGGGGCCAAAAAGGAGATTTTAAGGCAAAATATCAGCCCTTATTATGGGGTATCTTTCATAATATCTATAAGTTAGCATGGCCCGACCCCCTTTTTTCCTTATGGGGTAGTAGAGGCCTTTATTTAAATAAATTGCCTCATCAGCAAGATTTATCCGATTATTTGGGTATTATGAAGTTGATTTGCCCAAAATTTATTAGTATAGTTATTAACAGAAATTATTTTTAGGATAATAACCTAATTCAGAAATTCATGGCTAAGAAGTGTCGTCACCCCGCCAAAATATTCAGGAGAGAAAAATGGCCAAACAAAACATAATGGAAGCCAGTTTAAAAGAAATCGTTGTTGCTGGAGATGTGTCTATTGATCGGTATGAAGTTTTGACCTGCCATTCTCAATCAAAAAATAACGGATTAAATAACACATACAACTGGCAGAAATATCCTAGAATGTTGAATTTCACTAAACCTGGCAGGGCTCTACTCCTAGCAAATTTCTTGCGCTCTGCTACAGATACAAAGGTATTTTCTCCAGAGCTCAAGAAAATGGAAGCAGCCCCTCCAGAAAAAATTTTATATTCTTTTGTCAGCTTAGATAAATTCCCTTACTCAACTTTGAAAGAAGATAAGAAAAACACTGTTTACCGAGTGAAACAATACAGAGGTTTTGCTGGTCCTGAGAAAGGAAAGCCCTTTTTTTTATCAGTGAAAGATGACAAACCTAAAGCAACTATGGTGGTGCTTGACGATGCTGGTAATGGATTCCGCGAGGCTCCAACCGTTTGGCCCGCTGCCTTAAAAAAAGGAAATCAACCTATTGTTCTAATCAAGATGAGCTCCCCCATTGCCAAAGGACCTCTCTGGGAAAAAGTCCAAAAGAACCACGCCGAGAGAATGATTGTTGTTATTAGCGCTGATGATCTACGACAAGAAGGCGTAAAGATAAGTCGCCGTCTTTCTTGGGAACGCACAGCCAAAGAATTTGTCTGGCAAATGGCCTGCAATCCTGGTCTTCTAGCTTTGAACAATTGCGCTTATTTAATAGTGCGCTTCGGTCTCGAAGGAGCTATTCTTTATACTCGCCGCAGTGGTGTAGTCGAATCTCGCCTGTTCTTCGATCCAAAAATTGGGGAAGATGGTTTTGGCGAGATTTATCCAGGCAACATGATCGGTATTGGTTCTGCTTTTGTCGCCGCTCTCGCCTCACAAATTTCACGTCAAGGTTTTAAAGGTGTAGAAGAGGGAGTTCGTCAGGGCATCATAAGTGCGCGGCGTTTATGGCAGCTTGGTTTCGGCGGAGACCCGGCAAAACTTGACTATCCCGACTCTGATATCTTTAAACTTCGGGAAGGAAGTGAATCCCCTATCGCTGACATCATCGTTCCCAATCCGATAGCTACAGAACCCGCCGACCCTGAATTCTGGTGTATTCTCGACGACTCAACACAGACCGGACTTGAGGATGTAGCCTATGATTATGTCATCTATGGTAGAGATCCTGTATTGGAACGCGTTCCAGTCGGCCAGTTTCACAATCTCAGGACTTTTGACCGTTATGAAATTGAAAGCTTCCGCAGTATAAAAAATCTAATCCGCGAATATTTAGCTGCTCCAAATATCAATCGTCCTCTCTCTATCGCAGTCTTCGGCTCACCAGGCTCGGGCAAGTCTTTCGGTGTCACAGAAGTTGCGGAGGCGGTTGCACCTGGAAAATTGCAAAAACTCGAATTTAACCTCTCCCAGTTTAATTCAACAGAAGAGTTGGTTGCCGCCTTTCATAAGGTGCGCGATGTTGCCCTCAGCGGGAAGATTCCAATCGTTTTCTTTGATGAATTTGATTCTGAATTTCATGGCATCCTTGGATGGCTGAAGTACTTTCTGGCACCTATGCAAGATGGCCAGTTTAGAGATGGCCAAGCTACCCATCCCATTGGAAGAGCAATTTTTGTCTTTGCTGGAGGCACCTGTAGCACTTTTGCTGAGTTTTGCAGGACACGATGGCGTCCCAAGATGAGAAGCAATAACGAAGAAGAAGAAGTCCTAAACCATGAAAATCAAGATATGCCTGCTGATCAGGAATTCAAATTGGCCAAAGGACCTGACTTTGTCAGTCGATTGCGAGGTTATGTGGACATAAAGGGTCCTAATCCGGTAAGTGAAGACGATAGGCTTTATTTAATCCGTCGAGCCTTGTTTCTGCGATTTCTACTGGAAAAAAATGCAAAGCATTTAATCTACAGCAGTAAAAAATGTCAGATCGATTTGGGTGTTTTGAGGGCTATGATCAAAGTTCCGGAATACAAACACGGTGTACGCTCTATGTTGGCCATCATTGAGATGAGTATGCTGGCAGGACGTACGAGTTTTGAGCAGGCTGCCCTTCCTTCACCAGAACAGCTTGAGCTGCATGTCGATACAGATGTGTTCTCTCGATTGGTTGTGCGTGATGTACTTCTTGGAAGTGCTCGAGAAATCCTGGCTAAGATTATTTATGAAAAATACCTCAAAAATCAGAAAGACAAAAAGCCTAAAGATGATCCGGCAATGGCCCCATGGGAAAATCTCTTGGAAGATCTCAAAGAATCGAATCGTCGGCAAGCTGACCATATCCCTGTGAAGCTCAAAGCTATTGGTTGTGATTTTGCGCCGGCGGTAGGAAGAAGACCAAAACTCATAAAATTTAAAGATGAAGAAATTGAAATCATGGCAGAGATGGAGCATGATCGTTTTGTTGCTGAACGATTTCTGCAAGAATGGAGCCTTGGGCCGCGCAATCCTGAAAAGAAGACAAGCCCTTATCTAGTGGATTGGAAAGAATTGTCAGAAGAAATCAAGGAATATGACAGACAAGCCGTGCGGGAGATACCGAGGCTTCTAGCAAAGGCCAAGTTTGAGATTTATCGTCTTATATAAAATTTTAGATTTGCAATACTTGGAGGAGGTAAAGATATGAGCTCCGTAGTATTCATCAGCCATTCAAGCAAAGATAAACCTGTGGCAGAGGCGGTGTTAGAGAAGCTCGAAGCAAACGGAATCAAGTGTTGGATAGCACCGCGGGATATATTACCCGGCAGGGGATACGCTGAGGCAATCATGGGTGCCATTAGGAAATGCCCTCTAATGGTCTTCATATTCTCGGCAATTTCCAATAATTCTCAACATATAATGAGAGAACTGGACAGCGCGCTTGATGAGCAAATAAAGATAATCCCATTCCGGATTGAGGATGTGCAACCTTCGGATTCCATTAAATACTACATTAAAGCAGCCAATTGGTTGGATGCTTTCCCAGAACCCAAAGAGAAACACTTTGAAGAACTTACAAATGCAGTGAAGCAACACCTAATAGAAAAACACGAAGGTGATAAACGAGACATAGCCTCAACGGACATTGAGGAGAGAAAACAGGTCAGGCAGCCCAGTACTGAAACCGCGCAAATCTCTGCAGCTAAAGACTCAGTTGGAGAGCGTGAATTGAATGAATATGAGAAAGGCCTTCAATCTGTTGGAGGTTTGCTTAAAAAGAAGCGGTGGGGGTTGTGCATAAAGGAGTGCGGAGCACTCTTAGAGAGAGCCTTGAGACACCTACTACAGGATCTGCTCGATTCATTGAAGGATAAAAAAGTTCGCGACACAATTCTGGCAGCCCAGAAAAGAATCGGGAAAGACAAATCCTCTATAAAAAGTTTTAGACTACCCCAATTAGTTGATACGTTAAATGAGCCGGAAGTTTTAGGCGAACTCCAGAAGAAGGTGACTTCCAATCTTCATAACACCAAAAAAATAAACTGGGATCAAGTTGTGGAATGGTACAACACATCAACACACTCCCGCGACATGGCTACTCTTGATGAAGGCGATGCCATGCAGATGGCTTATTGGCTAAAGGTTTTCTTGTACGATTGTGAGCTCGCAGGAAGGGCTTCCACTATAGCCCCGATCCCCAAGGAAGCGCGTTCTTTAGAAGAATGCCCTTACTGTAAAGAGCCTATAAAAGGCGATTGGAAATTCTGTCCAGAATGTGGAGTTGCACTGAAAGTGACCTGCGAGGCCTGCTATAGAGTTTTAGCACCAGATTTTCGAATTTGTCCCTATTGTGAGACGCATGTCAGTCGACGCGGAGGTGCTGAAACGGATGAGACCCAGAGGTCTCTAGAGGAGTACAGGATTCTTTGCGTGGGAACCTACTTGGATGGCGTTATAAACATCCGCGAGAGGAAGTTACTGTACAACAAGCGGCTAGAGCTAGGACTGACTGTAGAGCAAGCTGAAAAGGTTGAACGCCAGTGCGCCCCTTTAAATGTTGTGGAGTATACCCGCCTCGTTGAGGGTGTACTTGTCGATGAAGTAATCACCAAAGATGAGCGCGCCTTTCTCCAAAAAAAAGCCAAGGAGTTGAATCTCGATAGCTGGGTCACGAAGCAGATTGAGGAAACAACTATTGAGATACAAAAAGACACATTAGGGCGAATCCAGCAGAAAAAATAATCAACCACCTCACCCTGACCTTTAAGGCAGAAAGACCACCGCCTCCCAAAGTCCAGCTTAACATGGCAGCGGAGAAAAGAACGAAATATCTATAAAAGTGAACTTGCTTAATAAGAAATTAAGAGCAAAGTCTACTCTGTATACGCTTTTTACAGGCCAATTCTATGAAATTCTCTATTTCCGCGGATTTCTTATTGACTTTATATTTTTGTTCTATGTATTATTGTTGATGCAGCAGCTCAGAGGCTGAAAATTTGACAAAATTGAGCGGAGATTGTCATAAACAAAAAAAAATTCCTATCTCTTCAAAAGCTGCAGCTGACGCGAGGGCGCGTTCCTTTTGAACGGCAGTCTCTCGCCCTCTATTCACTATAAAAAAACAGTGGAAATCAGAACCCACTCAAAAAAAACGGGGCGTTACCGAGAAGCCTAATGAAGAAAAATTTAAAAAGGAGAATAATCTTATGAATTGGTATCTAAAAGTTTTAAAAAATTACGCTGTATTTAGCGGTAGAGCAAGAAGAAAAGAGTATTGGATGTATATGTTGTTCACTACAATTTTTCTCATTGTTGCAATAATTCTAGATAATATTATAGGTACAGCTTTCGAAAATGTTGGGTTTGGTTTATTCTATTGCTTATACTATTTGGCTGTTCTTATTCCTGGTTTAGCAGTTTCAGTTAGAAGATTACATGATATTGGGAAAAGTGGTTGGTTCTTATTTATCTCTCTGATTCCTATCATTGGTAGTATATGGTTATTAGTACTTACGTGTACTGATGGCACTGCTGGAGAAAATGAATATGGAGCAAATCCGAAGGAAAATGTTTAACTAACTAATTGAAATAAAACCAGCCAATAACATGCTGTCATAAGCAATTGCGGGTGATAACGTCGGTAAACAGTTACATCAGCACCTACGGAACACTTGTAATAAATTGGAAGAGTCCCACCTGATCAAAGATTAGCCATCAGGTCATAGACAAGATAATCAACCACCTCACCCTGACCTTTAAGGCAGAAAGACCACCGCCTACCAAAGCTCAGCTAAATATGGCAGCTGAGGAAAGATCAGAATATGAATGAAAGTCGGAGTTACTTGATCAGCAATTAAGGTAGAGGTCTATTCAGTATATGCTTTATACAGGCCAATTCTATGAAATTCTCTATTTCCTGCGGATTTCTGATTGACTGGATGTGTATTTTCCCGGTATTATCGTGAATGAAGCAGCTCAGAAGGTGGAAATTTGATGAAATTTAGAGAAAATCGTAAGTTCAAAAAAAGTCAAATCCTATACCTAAAAAGGCAAAGCCCTAAAAAGTAAGATTGAACCGTTATGTGTCAGCAAAAAAAATTACTATCAATCATATTTTTGATTCTATTCCTTCTTATGGCCCGCAAAATCAATGCAAAAACCTGCTGCACACGCCATGTCACGGTTGGTATTTCTGGCTCCGCTTTGGAAGCCAATTTAGCAATGGCAATGTGGGTGAGTTTATTCTCAAGCAAAGGGGAAAGTCCCCTGCATCAGTGTCCCGTTCTTATTGTTGGGCCAGGCGGATGCATTGATTATCAGTTTAAAGGAGTACTTTTCTCATTCCCTGGATTTTCAGGGGCTCAAACACTTTTCTTCCTTTCTGCGGTCTGGACATTATAACCTTGCATTATGAGGATATGTTCATAATGCAAGAGATTTTTAGCTTACCGTTTCTGCTTGACAAAATATTTTTACCGTGGAAAAGTATGTTCGTATTAAATAATCGAGGTCACGACATGCAGCCTGTAAAAAAATATCTCATTTCTGTCCTGGTGATCGCCCTGGCATTCGGTGCCTTTGCCCAGGAAAAGAAAAAAAAGGAAACGAAATATTATCCTTACTACTACCAGAAGAAAACCCTGTTCGAGAAGCTGCCCGATACCAAGGGTGAGATCATATTCCTGGGAGACAGCATCACGGATGGAGGAAGCTGGATCGAACTGTTCCAGGATATCCGGATCAAAAACCGCGGCATAAGCGGTGATGTCACTGACGGCGTCCTTGATCGATTAGATGAAGTGACCAGGTCCCATCCGGCCAAAGTTTTTCTTATGATCGGAATCAATGACCTGGCTGCAGGGAAATCGGCCGACTATGTCGTTTCCAATATCGGAAAGATCGTTAAAAATATTCGGAAAAGTTCCCCTGAGACCGAGATCTATGTCCAGAGCCTCCTTCCTGTTAACAGTGACTTCGGCATGTTTAAAAACCATACCGACATGACTGAAGCCGTCATTTCGATCAATAAAAAACTGAAAAAGCAGGCGGAAATATTCAAAATCACCTATATTGACGTATATTCATCCTTTACCTGTGAAGGAAATAAGCTTAACCCTGATTATTCAAACGACGGACTGCATCTAACCGGGGACGGTTACATCGTATGGAAATCGCTGTTGGAGCCATACGTAAAAAATAAGCACTGAACTCATATTTTGGGAGTGAACTTGCTTAATAAGAAATTAAGAGCAAAGTCCATTCTGTATTAGCTTTATACAGGCCAATTCTATGAAATTCTCTCTTTCCTGAGGATTTCACATTGACTGGATGTGTATTTTCCCGATATTATCGTAAATGAAGCAGCTCAAAGGGTGAAAATTTGATGAAATTTAGAGAAAATCGGTCAATGAAGCAAACCGGAAATTTTCACGTTGCTAAGAACCGGACATTTTCACTTTGCGTTGACATCTATTTTAAGTTAAATTGACACAAATTTTTATCTTATGTTATAAGAAAAGCAGAAAAGGGGTTTCAGTGAAAATCGCATCATCGCCCACCTCAAGCTGACATTTGTCGCGGAGAGACCTCCCCCGCCTCATCTTGCCTATCAGGAATTCTTGATGGACTCCGAGGCTCCAGCTGATCATTTCTTATAATCTTCTCTTGACTGGAAGGAGTCATCTATGCGGTTTTGGGTACTTTTGAGCTTTCCTGCGGCGTTTTGGCCCACCATGAGCGACTTCCGATTGTCCTTGACATCTTTTTTATCGTGATATATATTTCCTCACGATGGTTGAATGGGAAAATGAGGACAAAGATGCTCATCCAGCCGGTCCAGCTGAAAAGGAAATTCTTATCTTTTATGCTTTTATCCTGCTGGTTTTATTTTTCTCCGGGAACGCCTTTTTTTATTTCGCGACAAAATTGGAGAGGATCCCTTTTGTCAATTCCTATCTCGTGATTCTTATTGGGTATGTGGTTGTTGAAACCGTCTTTTTTGCCCTTTCATACAAGTATTTATCCCGGAGAAAGCTGTCCTTCAAGAATGTTCTTACCGGGGGTTTCGTGGCCACGATTTGTTGGGAAATTCTCAAGCATATTTTTGGTGTTTATATAGTACGCATCAATCTCTATTCTGTTATCTATGGATCCATAGGATCGCTGATTCTTTTGATGCTTTGGCTTTATTACACCGTCTTGGTATATCTTATCGGAGCTGAAATTAGTGCTGAAATGGAATAGATCTCTCTGATGAGAAGAAAAATAACAAAAAGATTATTGATCATGGGCGGTGGTTTTATCATTTTGATTGCGCTGGTCCTATCTTTTTTCCATCTGCCATTTGTCAAGTTGAAAATTCTGTCTTCCATCCAGCGAAACCTCGAAAAAAACCAGGGAATTCAGCTCACGGTCGAAACATTCGATTACAACCTGTCGAATCTCACGTTTTTCTTGAAAGGTGTGCGGCTGGGAAAACCGGGGAGTGAGGATTTACCCCCGATTCTGCAAGCGGATTCAGCACGCATAAAAATTCCTTTATCCATTCTCCTCAACCGGAAACTCCGGATACAAGATGTGGATGTTATCAATCCGGAAATCAATATATGCATCGACCGGCACGGGAAAAACAACCTGCCTTTTCAATCTCGTTCGACTGAAGTCCCGCAGGCTCAGGCAAATCTGCCCGAGTTCATCATCCAGCGGACCATGATTGAGAACGGTCGCGTGCACTTTTTCGATGAAAGACAGAACCTAGACATCCGGTTTTCGGGAATTTGGGCGAGGGGTGTTTGGATGGGGGCAGGAAAACACTCTATTCATTTAGAAACTCGTCTCCCGGGTTCGGTAAATCTTGGACATAAATCTTTTCCCCTTGTGAAGTGTGTTTTGCAGGCTGTGATCGATAAGGCGGGAATTGATGTCAAAGAATTCCTTATAAATCTGGCGGGGAGTGATCTTACGCTCTCTGGAAGAGCAAATGATTTATTCTCTCCGGTTTTTGAGGGAACCTGCAAAGGCCGTTTGGACCTGGATGTCATCGGCACTGCCATCGGATCCCTCGAGACCTTTTTTTCAGGCACTCTTGACTTTCAATCTGAGTTGAGCGGTCCTTTGAAGGATTTGTCCGCTCGCATTCAGTTGAAAGGCGAGGACCTGGCGTACGGAAAATGGGCAAATATTCTCCTGAATTCTGAAATCTCTTGGCAGGGTAGGGTGTTGGAGATTCGTTCTTTCGATCTAAGGCATGTAAGAGGACATGTCCATGCGAAAGGCAGCCTGCACCCTCTCGGCTGGGATAGGGGAAATCATCTGAACTTAGAGTGGACGGGTCTCGATGTGGCGCCCTTTAGCGATGCCCTTGACAGTCCGTATCCCCTGTCATCCGTTTCATCGGGAACCTTGAGAGTATCTTGGAACGGCTTCTCCCTGGAAAACATCACCGGGGAATGCGAAATTCATCTCGGCGGAAATGGTGGCAAAAACGATTCCAATGGCAGGGCAGAAATAACAGGAAAAATCCTCGCCCGATCCGATTCGAACGGGTTCCACACCACATTCCAGGATATCACGATTCTCGGAGCCCAGTTGCAAAGTGAGTTTCTGCTGAATTCCGATGAAATGTCGGGAAATTTCAAGTTGGATGCTCGAAGCATTGCAAGGATCATCCCTGTTATCCTGGCCTTTTCCAAAGGACTGGACGAGGGGATTATACAAGGATTAGGTCTTGATGGTCCGATTTTAGTTTCCGGGCTGCTGGGAGGGAATCTCGAGAAACCGGTTGTAACGTTCGATGTGAAGAGCGACAATCTAGAGATCCTCAGAGTAAAAAATATCGGGATAAAAGGGAATATTTTTTATGACAGCCAGTCTATCGGTATCGAATCTTTGAGGGTTCAAGATGGGAAAGGAGAATTTAGAATAACCGGGGCTTATCCGCTAACATCTTCTGGGCGAACTATGCATTTTGAAGCGGAAGGGGAGGATCTCGCTCTCGAGAGGATTTTGAGGATTCTTGACATTCCGATGGTGGCGACAGGGACTGTTGCAGTCAGCGCCACGGTCGAAGGAAAAATGGGATCTCCGGAAATCCGGGTGAAAGGGAGTTTACGTCAGGCCTTCATAGGGACTCGCGATTTGGGTGATTTAGCATTCGAGATCCAAACCGGAAGGGATGAGTTGGCCTTCCATGTTGAGTCCCCTGTATTTTCGAGCTCGGTAGACGGTTCGATTTCTCTGGGCCATCCTCGCCTCCTGAAATTGGAATGGGACACCAACCGGATGCGCCTCGATGTCTTCAAGGAAAGGATTCTTCTCTTGGAAGAACATGATTTTTCCGGCATGTTGACATCCCAGATCAGCATGAAGCTGGATCTCGAGGAACCGGGAAATAAAATAGAAACAAACGCAAAAATCGAGCAAATCCAACTCCGAACGGGACAGCACCTTATCCAAAACAAAGGCCCGATTCTTGTCTCTTACAAAGAGGATGCTTTCCATATCGAAAATCTGGTGCTGGCTGGCACAGGAGCGGAAATCGAGGCCAAAGGAATCCTCACCTCCATGGAATCTTCTGCATCAAGACTATGGGTCAGGGCAGATGTGGATCTATCCCTGTTGAGAGGATTTTTCCCAAACGTGGATAGCACAGGTTTCTTGCGAATCGAATCAGAGCTTCGGGGATCCCTCAAAGATCTCGACATCTCTGCAACATTGGAAATTTCCGGAACTCAATTTCAGTACGCTCCCATCCCGATCGTTTTGGAAGATATCCGATCTCGCATCATGATTAAGGACAATGTTATCCGAATCGACTCCTTTTCTCTGCGTCTTGCCAATAGCCAGGTTTTGATGAAAGGGGATATTCCCTTGGAATCTCTTTCTCTGACGTTGCCCGAATTATTCCGCGTTCGCGGCGACAGAGAAGCAAATGTTATGTTCCACTTTCAGGACTTCGACCCTGCTGTCTTGGAACCGCTGTATTTTCGGGAGATGGCTCAATCGCTCAGCGGGAAGATTAGCGGCGAATTGGAATTAAAAGGGAAACATCTCCAGCCCGACAAAATTTCCGGCAAAGCTCATTTTGAGACCTTCGAATTGAATGTTTTGGGAATCCCGCTAAAACAAAACGATTTGACTGTCGTTCAGCTGGAGAATGGTGTGCTATCGGTTCAGAATCTTGTTCTCAAAGATGGAGAAAATCACCTTGATATGAAAGGGAAGGCCAGCATAACCGGGAGCAGGGAGATCGACATCTTCTTCGGAGGAGAGTTCGATCTCAGCGGGCTAAGCGCGTTTGACAAAGAAGACGTTTTTTCTGGCAAAGCCCGTTTCGAGCTCTACGCCCGAGATAGCTATTCCAATCCATCGATTCAGGGTTTTATGGATGTTCGAGATGGACGAATTCAGAGAATGAGTCCCCGCATTTTTTTAGATCAGCTTAATGGAAAAATAAAATTTGCACAAAATCGGATCGAAATTGAGGGGATACAAGGGGACCTGAATGGAGGAAAAATCTTGCTGACCGGGAAAGCCGGATTTACCGCGATGACTTTCCATGATATCGAACTAAACCTGAAGACGGAAAATTCCGTGTTCGACTTCCCTAAAGGTTTACGATCTCTGGTTTCCAGCGAACTCAAATTGTTTTCCCAAGACAAGGAGTATCTCCTCTCTGGGGATGTAATGGTCATGGATGCAAGGTATACAGATGATTTCAATGTCGGTTCGACTCTCTTCCGGCTTATTAGAAGAGATCCTATAGGGGACGTTTTTCAAGAGCCGAATCCCTATTTGAAAGATTTGAGCTTCAACATAAACATCCTAACAGCGGAGAATCTTGTCATCGACAACAATATTTCGAAATCTCAAATGTCGGCCGATCTTAAATTGACCGGTACGGCATATCATCCAAGTTTGGCTGGTCGGATAGATATTGTCGAGGGGGGAGAAGTCTATTTCAGCCAAAACACATTTGCCATCGAGCAAGGTACGGTCGATTTTATCAATCCCTCCCGCATAGAACCGGATCTGAATCTGAGTGCGTGGACGCAAGTCCAGGAATATGATATCCGGTTGGTCCTCCAGGGCACACCCGAAAAATTATCGGCAAGTCTTGTTTCTGATCCCCTGCTCTCCGAACCGAATATCGTGTCTTTGCTTGTCACAGGAAGGACTTTGGAAAGCGCCTCGGTTTCCATCCTCAACGTGGCCGGTAGTACGGCCCTTTCTTATATCAACAGTGCGCTCACGGGAAAGATCGAGCAGGCCACTGCCAGAGCGCTAGGATTGGAAAGTGTGAGGATCGATGCGGGCCTGGTATCTACCGAAGAAAATCCAGAAGCCCGGATCACTGTCGGACAGCACCTCTCACGCAACTTTGAGCTAGTCTTTTCCCAAGACCTGAAGGATGCCAGGAATCAGATGTGGTTAGCGAACTATAATCCTTTCCAAAGTTTCAACATCCAGGGTATCAAACGCGACAATAATGAATACAACTTGGCCTTTCGTCATGAGATTCTGTTTGGATTGAAAAGTGCCTCCTCCTATTTGCCAAAAGATAAACTTGAGAAAAAAGAACTCTTGATGGGCGATGTGGAATTGGCCGGAGATCTTGGGCTGCCTGCAGGCGAGATTTATCAAAAATTGAAATGGAAAAGTGGAAAGCGGTTCAACTTTACGAGGCTCCAAGAAGCTCTCGAGATAGTCCGTAGGATTTACCGGAAAAACGATTATTTGAGCTTCTCCCTAGCCTCCAGAAAAGAGTCAAGGAATGGCCGACTCGACTTGATCGTTCGTATTGACTCGGGGCCAAAAGTTATCATCGAATACAGGGGAGCTGTTGTCCCGAAAAAATTGAAGAGAGACATCCTGGATTCCTGGATCGGGAGTTCATTCAGACAACTGACCAAGGAAGATATCGCACAGAAAATTCGGATTCATCTATTGGAGAGAAGGTATTATCAAGCGGCTGTCCAGTCCCAAGAAGGGCGAGGGGCGAACGGGGAAAGAATCATCGTGTTCCAGATATCGAAAGGGCTCAGATTCCACAACCCGATTATCCATTACGAAGGGAACAGGCTGATTGCCGCTAAGGATATCTCAGCCTATCTTCGAAAGAACAGATTAGTGAGCATGGCTTTTTACAAACCCATGGATTTCAAGAGACATATCGAGGGACTCTACGGCCGCAGCGGATTTTTGCGCCCGAAAGTGCAGTTGCCAGCTATCCGTTTCGAACCCGATAAAAGAAAAGTTTTTTTGGACTTTTCCATACAGGAAGGAGTGCGGTTTCGAGTGGAAACCATTGACGTTGAAGGGGCTCATTATTTTGAGGAGGAGCGAATTTTCGAAGAAATCGGTATTCATCCCGCAGACGTTATATCCCCGGAGAGATTTAACCAGGTCGAAGCTAAAATTGAAGGAATGTATCAGCAGAAAGGCTTCAATGATGTGCGTGTGAGATCCGATGTCTTGGTCGATTCAGATAAAGGGACCGTTAATTTGATGATCGCAGTCAAGGAGGATCTCGGATGGGTTATCGAGGAAATTCAGGTTTTGGGCAATCTATTGACCAAGGAGCGAGTCATTCGGCGTGAGCTGAAGTTAAAAGAAGGAGATGAGGTCAATTATTGGTCGATCAATGAGAGCCGGAAGCGATTATATGATCTGGGTGTTTTCGAAAGGGTCAATATCGATGTTCTTCCTATGGCTCACGAAGGATCGGTTTCTTTTGATGCCGGAAAGAATCAAACGGACTCTGTGAAACCCTGCCGTGTCCTCATAGACGTGAAGGAGTTCAAGCCCTATCGTTTGAGATATGGTCTGCAATATGACACGGATTCCTCCTTTGGAGTTCTTGCCAATTTGATCGACCGAAATTTCCTCGGAAACGCACTTCTTTTGGGATCGAGTTTTCGCCTGAATCGCGACGGACGGGATGCAAGGGCTTTCTTCCGTAGCCCCTATATTTTCGCTAAAAAGATAAATACAGAATTCTATCTGTTTTTCAACAAAACAATTAAGCCAGCGTTTACCATAGACCGCACAGGCTTTACACTCCAGCAGCAGTTGAAAATTAGCGAATCCAATTTAATTTCTTACAACTATTCCTTCGAGAAAATCGACACGTTCGTTCCCGACCAAACAGAAAAACAAGATTTGGAAAAGACTGATCGTATAGGAACATTCAATTTGGCATTCACCCATGATACCCGTGATGATATCCTGAATGCCTCACGAGGGATATTCTTGTCACAAAGCATCAGATACGCCCCCGGTTTCTTGGGATCGAAGACACGGTTTATCCGCTACTTCGGGCAACTCATTTCCTATGCAAAATTGACGGATTTTCTCACCTATGCCTCTTCCTTCCGAATAGGATTGGGGAAAGGATATGCGAAGGATCTTCCGACCAGTGAAAGATTTTTTGCAGGGGGAGGGACCACAATTCGTGGATTCAAGAAAGATGAACTCGGGCCCAGGGAACCCATAACGGATTTGCCATTCGGCGGAGATGCCGTGTTCATTCTGAACCAAGAGTTGAGATTCCCGATTTTCAAGAAATTCGGTGGCGTTGTCTTTTTGGATTTGGGAAATGTGTATCCGAAAATCACTGATTTTGACTTATCTGACATCAGAAAAACAGCTGGTTTCGGGCTTCGTCTCCAGAGCCCTTTTGTTTTGATCCGGTTGGATTGGGGATTCAAGCTCGATCGTCGTCTTGGGGAAACCCTGTCTCAAATCTTCTTTAGCATTGGTCAAGTCTTCTAGTTTTCGATACAATACATTTTGATAATTCGGTGTCATTGAAGGAACGACATTAAAGGAGGCAAATAAAATGATCGGGATATATTTTCTTCTGCCAACTTTGCTGGCGATCCTGTTTTCTTTTTTGATCGTGAGGGCTGCCTCTGTGGCTCTGATGATGACCGGATTGGAAAAGAATAAGGCAAGATTTCAGGCTTTGTCTGCGTTTTCCGGTACAGGTTTCACCACAAAAGAATCCGAATCGATCGTCAATCACCCCCGTAGGCGTCAGATCATCCGTTGGCTGATGATAACGGGAAATGCAGGAATCGCGACGGTCATCGTCACGGCCACGAGCTCGATGGCCACGAGCAGAGGATATCAACTCCCCGTCAATGTCGTGTTCATCATCGGAGCGATGGTCATCGCCCCGGCATTGGGACCCAACGTGGCTTTATCCCTGGGGACGACTCTCGGCGATGGAGACTTATCCCGAAGAGCTCTCAAAACGATTTTTGTGGGAAGCTTGTGGGCTTTTGTTTTTTCGGCGTTGATCGGTATCTTACTTGAAGTTAATCCCCAGATTCCTGAGATTTTTACCAGAACGGAAGTCAATTTTGGAGATATCGCCCTTGCCTTGTCAGCAGGAAGCGCTGCCGTTTTATCATTGTCCTCGGGATTGGTTTCCGCCTTGATCGGAGTGATGGTGGCGGTCGCTCTTCTTCCCCCTCTTGTCACGATGGGCATGCTCGTAGGCGCCGGCCAGTGGGAACTGGCCATTGGTTCCTTGCAATTATTTCTCGTGAATTTCATCTGTGTGAACCTTGCCGGCGTCATCACATTTCTTTTCCAAGGTGTTCGTCCACTTACCTGGTGGGAGGCCAATCGTGCCTAAAAAGCCACGCGCACTGCCATCATTCTTTGGACCAGCCTCCTGTTTCTGCTCGTTTTGCTTATTTTTTTGTCCCAAAATGACTGAGAGTTATGGCCCTTCTGCGGACAAATATTTTAATTAAACCCAAAATAATATTTGGAATACAATCGTGAGTTCGAAAGGAGGAATGACATGAAAGAGAGATTGATACCTGTCCTCGAGAAATATCTGGAAGACTTTTGGTTTTTTTTGCCGAAGATCGTTTTTGCCATCATCGTTTTGTTGATCGCGATCTACATCGGCAGAAGAGTCAAGAGAATCGCGCAAAAAAGAATGAGCAAAAGGACGGACGATCCTTTATTGGCAAAATTCATTGCAAAGGTTTTTCAATGGGGCATCATTTTGGTCGGCCTTGCCCTCGCTATGCATTTCGTCGGACTGGGTGGCATCGCCCGGGGTTTGCTCACCGGTGCCGGGATAACCGGAGTCGTGCTCGGTTTTGCTTTTCGTGATATCGGAGAGAATTTTCTTGCCGGAGTTCTTTTGGCGTTCAACCGGCCATTCGATGTCGGGGATACGGTTGAATCCGATACCATCAAAGGCGTGGTTAAAACACTGGATTTGCGGAACACGCATATCCGGTCTTTTGACGGGAAAGATATTTACATTCCGAATGCGATGATATTGAAGAATCCGCTTCTCAACTACACAAGGGATGGATTATTGAGATTCGATTTTGTCGTGGGGATTGACCAAGAAGATGATGCGGATAAAGCGAGAACGCTCATTCTCGACAAAATAAACGAGTTGGATGGATTGTTGAAGGATCCTGCTCCTGTTGTCGCGGTTGAAGAACTCGCCAAAAGCACTGTTAACCTGAGAGTCTATTATTGGATGAATCTATTCGAATTCAAAGGATCGGCTTTGGATTTGAAAACGACTGCCATCACTCAAACGAAAGAGATTTTAATAAATGAAGGGTTCACCCTCCCGGCCGATATTCAAGAGCTGAAGATATACAAACAGGAAAATCCGATTCCTTTGACGGTCGAGCATGCATCGCAAGCGCGATAAAATTGAATTTTTTGCTGTGTTATCAAACGTATGCGCGTCCTGAGCCCCTGGTTCTCTGAAGTGAGAGTTCAAAACTTTTCAGCTTCTTGTATAGATGACTGCCTCATTGTAATTGCTGGTACAGCGTCAAATTCCCAGATCATGCACTTACTTTATCATTTAATCTTTCCGCAAAGTGAATGCAGATTAGGAAATGATTCAGTGCAGGATATTAAAGAAGAAGAGAAGAGAATCTTAACACTTGCGAAATCAGACTTTCTGATAGACCAATGAGAACTCGGGCGAATCTTTCCGACATTATTCTGGCCCTTGCCTCTGGCTGTGCAGGGGTGCTCGCATTTACGACTGGAGCATCTTCTGCAATTATCGGTGTCATGGTGGCCGTAGCGCTTTTGCCCCCATTGACCGTTTGTAGTTTGTTGTTGGGTACGGGACAATTTTCCGAAGCCATTGGTGCATTTCTACTCTAAGCAGTAACATAAATAGAGTGCTAACTTTTGGCGCTTTTCTCTATTCTGAGCGTCAACGGAAGTTGACACCTTGGGCTCCTAGTCCGCTGGAACGCTTACGCTAACTTCTGTCATTTCAGCAATTAGCCTTTTTCAGAGGGGATTGGCCCGTTTCTTGATTCATGAGTCCCTGCTGTGGCAGGAGTTTACCGTCCCCGACATCCCGAATGCACCGTGCTCTACCGGGTACTCTTCCATTACTTTGACCAGTTCCTGGCCGAATATGAGTCACGTTTCGAGAAAGAGTGCGGCTTCCTCCGACCCATCATCAAGGATATGGATTATCTGGAGTTTATCGCCCGGGTGACCTCCTATATTCCAGACAAGGGCCAGGTCACCGTCCGTTACTTCGGCCTGTACGCCAATGCTCACCGGGGCAAAGTGCGGAAGGGGCAGCCCGACAAGCATCCATTCATCATCGTTGAGAAGGAGAACCCGAGGATCCCCCGCCGGGGCTGGGCCGAGATGATAAGGAAAGTCTACGAGGTTAATCCCTTGACCTGTCCCAAATGCCAGGGGGAAATGCGCATCATCGCCCACCTCAAGCTGACATTTGTCGCGGAGAGACCTCCCCCCGCCTCATCTTGCCTATCAGAAATTCTTGATGGACTCCGAGGCTCCAGCTGATCATTTCTTATAATCTTCTCTTGACTGGAAGAAGTCATCTATGCGGTTTTGGGTACTTTTGAGCTTTCCTGAGGCGTTTCGGCCCACCATGAGCGACTTCCGATTGTCCTTGACATCTTTTTTATCGTGATTTATATTTCCTCACGATGGCTGAAGGGAAAAATGAGGACAAAGATGCTCATCCAGCCGGCCCAGCTGAAAAGGAAATTCTTATCTTTATTGAACCGGGAAGTCCCTGGGAAAATGGATATGTTGAATCCTTCAACGGTAAGCTCAGAGATTAGTTGCTAAATCGTGAAATCTTTGATACGTTATTGGAGGTTAGGGTTCTCTTGGAGAGTTGGCGATGAGAATATAATTGCTATCGGCCACACAGTTCTCTGGGCTACAGACCACCGGCTCCAGAGGCTTATGAACCTAAAATTCTAACTCTGGGAGTGGCACAATGATTGGGGGCAGGTCAAGGCTGCAATGTCATAAGAAAGGAGGATAAAGATATGAATAAAAAAGTTTGGTGTCCAATCATAATTGCAGGAATGATTTTATCACTTTCAATAACTGCATTCGCACAGGAAGAAAAAGTATGGAATGACGAACGTATTGGAATAAAGATAGATACGCTGGAGAGGACTGATTCTTATCCCAACGAGCTCAGAAGGCCCGGATATCGATATAAATCTCCAGATAATGGGGAAGATTATTTCGTTATCAAAATTACTATAACATATATTAGAAATATTCACTTAGGAATGCCCTCACAAGATGACAAATTATTCTTATTCGATATAAAAGGGAAAGAATATGAGATGCTAAATGTGCAATACAAAGGAGTAGATTTCAAAGCTGGTTTGACAGGCGAGGAATACGAAATTGTTGAGGGCGCGACGGGAATTATGCTTTTTAAAATTCCAGAGAATATAGAGCCAGCAAAACTTATGTTCGCATATCCATACTGGGAGTCCTGGGAGGAAAAGAATATTAAGCATGGGAATATAGAGATAGACCTGCTAAAGCATTATTAAGAACTAAATTGCCTGACATTTCTTAGTAGATTTATTGTGGGCATTAATACATTAGGAATTCAAATCTTAATTTGCATAACTATTTATTCTTCATCTGTCCAAATTTCGCTGAACCGGAACAGTTTCTCGTTCATGGGCAGTCTATCATACAATAGACTCCCATGTGGAGGTGCATCACATCATCATGTTACCTATAGTACCCTTTCCACTCTGGGGGTGGCACAATGATTGGGGGCAGGTCAGGGTAACTGGCTGGTCTATCTTAATGGCTAAGCAAAGAAAGGAGAATTATCATGCGTAAATTAACTTTTATAACATTTTTCGTTGTGGGATTAATGTTCATGATTCACGGGAAAGCACTTTCTGCGGAAGTAGCTGAGTTGCCGCTTCTTATGGATATAGGAACACTTAATTTAAGGGTCATCAATACAGAGGTAGTTGATCTGATATCGGCTCAGAACACTACGTTCTCAACGAAGAAAAAAGGTCACAGGATAGTGGTGGTTACGTTGGAAGGGACTGTATCAAAACCTTGCCGCATTATGTTTAGGACGAGCGAGTTCGCGGCAGTTTATGAAACAGAGACTACAAACGCTAAGGGCGAGAAAAAGCTTAAGGGTTCGGTCGAAACATTATCATCTATTAAAATTTTAAGAAATTACGCAGATTGGCAAATAGTCCCTGAGAGAGCTTCTAGTTTTGTATCCACAAATTATATTTACGACTCTGGTGCTATTACCTTTAAGCTCGCTTTTATTATACCAGAGGAGGTTACCATCTTTTATGTTCGCTATCCTACGACTGCCAAAGGCAAGGCATTGATTCCAAGAAAGCAAGATGACAGCTCTCGAAAATAGAATTTTTTTCTAACCAGTATAAGCATAGAGAAACAGGTGCTTGGCGACTGGACATGGTACATGTAAAATATTTCGAGCCTAATAAGGCAAATGCACTCGGACATCAAAAAGCGCTGCTCGTTCCTCGCTCAGCTTTTTGCTGCCGGTGATTTGCGGCGTTATATGTGGCGTTTCAGCTAAATTCGGACAGATGAGGGCATTTCTTAAGCTATAGATTGAGGGCGACAGGAGACCAATTACTTGGCCCCCTTTGTGTAATTGACGCTAAGCGGAATAACACCTTATTAATATAGACGATTAATAAGAGTATTATTCTCAGTATAAGGAGGAGGAAAATGAAAAAAAATATTTTACTGTTAATTGTAATAGTCTCTTTAATTACCGTACTCCCTTTAAAATCTCTCGCTCTTGAAAATGCTGAGACAGGTATTATTAAAGGAGTGATTAAAGGTTCTGAAAGTGAAAAGGCACTTGCGGGAGCAGCAATCATCCTGTGTAGAATTTCAAGTGATGGAGAGTGCACTGTTCAGACAGAATTAATTACTACTGCGGATAAAAGCGGTGAATTTAGTTTCTCTTCTGTTCCAACTGGAGGATATGTATTGCTTTATGACTCTCTTGGGGAAGCCATTCATACATGGAAAACCATTGATGGATTAAACATAAATTATAGCCTCGGACGTCCAATGAGATTTGATAGTTTAATGACCAGGGAATTTTATGAAACCTTTGGTGGGAGCGGTGATATAGTGGTCAAAAAAGGGACTAAGACAGAAATGCATGATGGTAAGATAACCTCTATAAACGGGTCATTTACCTCGGAAAAATATGGATTTACCATAGATTTCCATGAAGGAAAACCTCTAATAATCGAAGTGATTCCGGGGAAAACTGTAAAAATAGAAATCAACGCATGGGGATTATAAAGGATGTTTAGCAGGGATGAACTCGGTTACTAAGCCTAGGTTGTTTCCTTGAAGCCTAAAAATCCTTTACTGAAAATATCAATGGCTTCGTCATGGATAATGCAGAAGTGAGCGGTTGGTTCTATCGTTTCGGATATTATGGCATGACCGACATTAGAATTGACATAGATTGCTAGGTTTGATTGAATATTTGAATAGAGATTCTTTTTAAATAGGGGGAAGATAAAAAATATTTTTTCTGTCAGTTACATATGTAAGATTTAAATTGTAACAACCTAAAAGAAAACTTCACTAAGCAAAAAGGAGGCAAGAAAATGGGTGAGAAAGAGAAACAATTGATTGAAACAAGCCATGAGGGGAAGTTTGAAGAAGTAAAAAGACTTTTGGACGAAGGAGCCAATGTCAATGCAAAAACCGAATTTGGATTCACTGCTTTAATCTTTGCAGCGGGTGAAGACCATATCAAGATAACACAAATGCTTATCGAGAACGGAGCCGATGTCAATGCAAAGAGTAAAAAAGGTGATACAGCCTTAATGTTAGCGGCAAGCAAAGGTCATAAAAAGATTACAAAGATGCTTATCAAAAAGGGTGCCAAAGTTAATGCAAAGACAAAAGGTGGCTTAACCGCTCTATTTCAGGCAGCAAGTGGAGGTTATACAGAAGTAGCAAAGGAGCTTATCAAAAAGGGTGCCAAAGTTAATGCAAAGACGGAAATCGGTGACACGGTATTAATGGCGGCAGCGAGGAGTTCTGATACAGAGTTAACAGAAATTCTTATAGGGAAAGGAGCCAATGTCAATGCAAAAAACAAGGATGGAACAACAGCTTTAATTTGGGCAGCATGGAAGATTGGATTTAAACCTCGTCACCAAATCAAGATAGCACAAATGCTTATCGAGAACGGAGCCGATGTCAATGCGAAAGACGTTAATGGCAGGACAGCTCTAATGTGGGCAAAAGGTAGACTTAATACTGAGATGGCAGATATGCTTTGGCGAAGAGGTGCTAGGTAATCCAGAGCTGTTGACGGTTGAAGACCACAAACAAGGAAGTCGTGAATTTTACGCAGCATTTCCTGATATGCGTCACACATTTAAAGATATTATTGCGAAAGGCGACAGAGTAATAGTACGTACAACTAATAGAGGAACACATTCAGGAGAGTTTATGGGAATCCAGCTGACAGGAAAAAATTTGAGTATTCAGGGCTTGGAGTATTTCGTATTTCAGAAGGGAAGGGAGTGGAGTGTTTAATGGAAGTTGATATGTTGGGAATTATGCATCAACTCGGCATGGAGTTTAAGCCGAAGGAGGGGGAGAGAAATGAAAAGAACAACAACATTTAAATTCATTATTTCAATAATGATTCTCTTGAATAACGTTAGTTTATTCGGACAATCAATACCTAAAGCTATAAAGTTTTTGAATTTGCAGTGGGAAATTTCATCTGAGGAGGCAATAGCCGCCATAAAGAAGGAATCATCAGATACCAGTTTTAGAAGAATTTGGAATTTACCTTATTTTTATAAGGAGAAGGGGTTTGATGAAGAATGGGTGGCGGATGACTTTCAATTTTTTAGTCATAAATGGCTTCTAACATTACTATTTAGCAAAAATAAACTTATGTTAATTATTTTAAGAAGTAAAAGTGTTAATGAGTCAAAAATAATTGAGGAAATCAAACAAAAATTTGGAGAATATGAAACAATTCCCCCAAAAGATGACAAAAAATGGAAAGCAGAAGATGGAAGTGAACTTAATTTAGTTCATGTTATCAATGAACTGGGATTAATGTATCAAGCCCCGGGATATGAGGCATATATAAAAAAATAAAATGAAATGAATAACAAACCATAAGACATAACAATAAAGTGGATGAGCATCATTTCTATTGTCTTGGTACTGATAAATGCTTTAGGAAATCTGATAAAGATAAGGATTTCCTTTTTGTCTTTGCTCCAAATTCCTCACAAATTTCCTCAATATCCACCCACTGACAACTGATATTAGAATTATCATATCAAAACGGTAAGGTCAATGGCTCAAAAAGCCAATCAACTCCATCGGGATGTTAAAAGTATTAAGTTTAAGATAGACTTTGCCCTCCAATCGGCACGAAAAATCAACAAAGTCTCAGAAATACTCGCCTCTCTCTTCGGCAGCCATTAAGAGTTCCTGCTGGAGAACATGAGGCGGAGGCGGCCTTTCGGCCATAAAGGAAAGTTTGAGGTGATCAATAATTTTGTCGATAACTTTATGATCTTTGATAAATGAGATCACTTTCATCTCTCCGCCGCATTGAGGACACAACAGAGGGTCAACTTCATAGGATTACGTTTCATCCTGCACCTCATACTCTATTTCCGGTATTTCAATCTCATTCAAGCCGCCGGAAGAAAAATCTTTAATTGGTTTCTTCATTATACTCAATTTTTTGTTCGAAGGAGAAGAATAAAGCCAATCTCCCTTATCGTTGCACTTTTTCCCAATTAGAACGCCCTTCTTCCGCCATGATTTTACTGTGTCGTGAGAGATCCCGCAGCATTTTGAGATTTCATCAGGAGTCATCATTCCCTTTTCTCTCAAGCGTTCTTTATAACTATTCAACTCATGAGAATAACGAATCCAGCGGACACTTCCTTTGGAGAACTTCTCCCCGGCGCCCGTTACACAACCTCTCTCATTGAGCAGTTCGGCTACTTCTGCATCAGTGTGATGATCTAAAAGTTCATCGATCAAAGCGACGATATGCTCAGGAGTCTTTCGCCCCTGCCAGGCATTCAGCGGAAGGGGAACTCTAAGCGTGGTGGTTGCTCCTCCTTTGAAACGAACCTGGAGTGTAATCTGTTGTTCCTTGAGCAAGGTGACATCCTCGATCAAAAGTGCCAGCATGCGTTTTCGTTCCCGGTGGGGGGTTTTTATCGCCCGGGTGACCTCCCATATTCCAGACAAGGGCCAGGTCACCGTCCGTTACTTCGGCCTGTATGCCAATGCTCACCGGGGCAAAGTGCGGAAGGGGCAGCCCGACAAGCATCCATTCATCATCGTTGAGAAGGAGAACCCGAGGATCCCCCGCCGGGGCTGGGCCGAGATGATAAGGAAAGTCTACAAGGTTAATCCCTTGACCTGTCCCAAATGCCAGGGGGAAATGCGCATCATCGCCTTCTTCACCGACTATGCGGTGGTCGATCGTATCATCGCCCACCTCAAGCTGACATTTGTCGCGGAGAGACCTCCCCCGCCTCATCTTGCCTATCAGAAATTCTTGATGGACTCCGAGGCTCCAGCTGATCATTTCTTATAATCTTCTCTTGACTGGAAGAAGTCATCTATGCGGTTTTGGGTACTTTTGAGCTTTCCTGAGGCGTTTCGGCCCACCATGAGCGACTTCCGATTGTCCTTGACATCTTTTTTATCGTGATTTATATTTCCTCACGATGGCTGAAGGGAAAAATGAGGACAAAGATGCTCATCCAGCCGGCCCAGCTGAAAAGGAAATTCTTATCTTTTGCAGGACCTGGAAGGCCATCCTAAAATCGGAGCTTCCTGGGATGGCTTCGTCATCAACCAGCTCAAGCGCCGCCTTAAGGCCAGAGACGAGGAATGTTTTTTCTGGGCAACACATGCCGGCGCTGAACTCGACTTACTGGTGGTGAGGGCAAGGACACGCCTGGGATTCGAAATCAAAAGGACCAGCTCTCCCAAGCTGACGAGGTCGATGCGAAGCGCCATCACAGATTTGAAGCTTTCTTCATTGGACGTTATCCACGCTGGTGAGCGGACTTTTGCACTGGCTGAAAATGTCCGGGCCGTTTCAATCAAACAGATGTGGCATGAGATTCAACCTCTGCTTTGACTCCGGACAAGAATGCACAATATTTTTCAGGGAACTAGAATGATAAGGATAAAAAAATCAATAAAAAAGGCCCGAAACCTATTAACGATGCATAATTATCTAAAATATTCAACTATCCTAGATTATTTATAATTGGCAACTAAAAAACTGAAAAAGCAGACGGAAATATTCAAAATCACCTATATTGACGTATATTCATCCTTTACCTGTGAAGGAAATAAGCTTAACCCTGATTATTCCAATGACGGACTGCATCTAACCGGGGACGGTTACATCGTATGGAAATCGCTGTTGGAGCCATACATAAAAAATAAGCACTGAACTCATATTTTAGGAGTGAACTTGCTTAATATCTATAAGTTAGCATGACCCGACCCCCTTTTCCTTTTATCTTTTTGCCCTGAGTTTAATCCTGGCCCCCTTTTTCCGGAATGGCGACTGCATGTAACCGCTGCTGGGTAAATCAATCTGAATATGAAGCATGGATACTTTTCCATCCCGCTCAACAGCATAACCAACCAGTTTATGCTTAATTGATTTGTCATTCACAGTTACATCAGAAATGCTCACTTTTTTGACTGTATCCCAGCCATTTGGTAAACCAAAAAATAGAAGAGCACGGTCATTAAACTGCTGTGTTATTGACATATCAGAATGATATGTATCGGTATATGTAGATTTCAAAACCGGATTTACAAGTGTCGCAACAATCTCCAGTTCCCCATCTTTGATACTAGTTTTTATATCAAATGGTTTGCTGGAAAATGCCTTAATCGGTACATAAGCAGGGTCTCCAAAAAGCACACGAGTCGCTGTTCCATTTAACATAATATCTTTCGGGCTCCAGTTTAATATCATCCCCTCTGTAAGAGTTCCAAAATGAGGCAACTTCCCGCCATTACCAAGCACCACTCCATCATAGGTGTGTTTAATAATCTCACCCAGGGAAGCGCCAGTAGTTGCCATGTACTCCATTTCCTGATAAACAGGGATGCCATGGTCAGCATGTAAGGCAGCAAGATAGGCAATTACATTATTAGTTAAGATCCCCAAGCAAAAAGACTTACTGTCATCCACTTTCTGTTTCTTCAGCTTTCCTTCCATCATACTAAACCAGGTTGAAGTAACTCCAGTATAGCAGGCTCCATTAAAAGCAATGCATGGAGAAAGTTTGAGCTTTTGCACAAATGGACCGTTCAGGCTGTCAACTACGCGGTCAGGATAGCCATGCCCTCCCCAGTGGACAATGCCGGCCCCATACATGGTGGAGAGGCGTTCTTTTGTAAAACCCCGCCTGCCGTGGGAAATAGTCTCAAGGGAGAACCGTTCGGAAAAGACCGGTATCATATAGCTGCCCCGGTTGTGATAAAAAGCACTGGCCTTGGCCTGCATGTTAGAACCAAGGTTGTCAATCATTTTACCGGCAAGTTTGAGTTTTCCTTCGGCTGCATCCTTGATCCTTTCCATGAAAGCGGCTGCAGCTTTTGCATTTCTCCCAGTAATAAACCCGTAACAAAAATCAACAAAAGGGTCGTCATCAATTTCGGAAGCCATTTCCAGCCATTTCCAGACAAAGTTAGCATCAATCTCATCAGGAGTCATAAATAATAAGGCATAGCGGGGCTGCAGCTTCTTAAGTTTTGATTTCACAACCTCCAGGCTGGCTGGAGAAAATACCATCTTATCCGCCTTAGGATGCATCTCTTTTGCAATTGCAATCGCCTGGGTATAATCATTGTCTGCCTTTTCGGTTGCAATGATAACATACCCGCCGGAAGTGCCCATTGTACTACTTGCCGGTTCTGAGGGAGCAGTGGACCTAATCAGTGGAGCTACTCCGAAAATAATCCCAGCAGCAATGCCGACAATACCACAACATATGCCAACAATCATCCCGATTTTAGATCCTCTGGTCATTAGCATTCCTTCTTATTACTGTTCCAGAATATCATATATATATTTATGAACGATAGAAAATAATTTATAATTCCTTTGGTCCTTTGGTTGGCCCTTTGGGGTCGGGCCACACGAACTGATTGAATTTTCAGGAGTTAAACAGAAAAACGGCCTCAAAATCGGCCTTAAAGCAATGGTTTTGGTGGCAAAAATGTACGTTTAAGCAGATCAGATGTTATTTTTGTAGTTTGCGTCTTAAAGTGCTTTTTTTGAAGGCAAAAAGGAGCTTCTAAGGCTAAAAATCAGCCCTTATTATGTGCTATCTTTCCTGATATCTATAAGTTAGCATGGCCCGACCCCTTTTCCCTTCGCCAAAAACTGCTTCCTCTTTTCATCGAGGAAGGTTGAACCTGTGGTTAATTCTTCAAATAAGAAGTGAATTAGAATAACAGAAATTAAATTGACAAATTGTATTTGAAATTAATAATAATAACCAAGAATAAATTTCTAAAAGAAGCAATTTATGAATAAAAATAATAAGAAAAAAATGTATTTTTTAGCAGAACCATGTATCTCATTATATATTGAAGCAGGAATTTGTAATATCGTCGAACAGGCAAAAAAGCTCTGTAAGGAAGAGAGAGTCATTGATATTATAGGCGGTCTTCATTTGCTTGATCCTTCAAAAGAACAATTACAGGGAACATTAGAATATATGAAAAAATTGAATCCAAAGCAGATGCACGCTTGTCATTGTACTGATTTAAATTCAAAGATTGCCTTATCCAAAGTCGTTAATCTCAAAGAAGTAGGTGTAGGGTTAGACCTTGAATATGAATAACCTTCTCAATATCAAGCCTCTGCGATTACTGCTGACATCAAGATTTTTCCCTTTGATTCCCCAGGTATTCATGTTGATTTGCTTTGCAGCAATCATCTACGGTGGGTTAATTGCACCGGATGTGGATGCCAAACTGGCAGGCACATTGAGAAACACAAATCTTGCCGCACTCCTTGTATGGTCGCTGTGGTGGCCGCTTATTATTATCAGTGCTGTACTCTTAGGACGCATATGGTGCCAGGTCTGCCCTATGGAGCTCATCAATTCCCTGGTGAGCAAAATTGGATTGAAACGAAAAGTCCCTTCTTTCTTTAAATCGGGCTGGGTAGTTACATTATTTTATGCCCTTGCTCTTCTGGGATTTATCCGTACATTCTGGGCTCACCGCTATCCCAGGAGAATGGCCTATTTCTTTATTTTCCTCTTTGGCAGCGCTGTATTGTTTGCATTGATTTACGAAAAGAGAGCCTTTTGCAATTATGTCTGCCCGGTTGGCCATTTGCTTGGCCTTTATGCTCTTTGTTCTCCTTTTGAATGGAGGACAAAAGATAAGTACATCTGTGCCAAATGCAAAACTAAGGAATGTATCGATCCAAAAAAATACTATTCCCTGGTCAATAGAAGCTGCACAAGCAATCTTTATCCTGCTTCCATCCGGGACAACAGGCGATGTTTGCTCTGTACACAATGTTTGAAAGTCTGCCCTCATGGAAACCTGCGGTTTTCTTTAAGAAAGCCATTAGCAGACTTTTTTAAGTCAATAGAAATTAGCTCTGCGGAATTCTTCCTTCTCTTTTTTGCAAGCGGCCTGGTAATATGGGAAATGTCGGAAGAATGGGATGCATCAAAAAAAGTACTCTTATTTGTGCCGGACACTATCAGCAGAGTACTGGGAGCTTCTGGAGAGATTGCAAACTTCATTCATGCAGTTATACTATTTGTGCTATTTCCTGCCATAATTTTTCTCATTCCTGCTTTGATGGCCAGGTTAACTGCAGGGTTTTCACTGTTTGAGAGTGCGAAAAAATTCAGTATCATATTTCTTCCGACTATAGCTTGCATGCACTTACTTAAGGCACTGTTTAAGATTTCTTCACGTATCCCCTACTATTCACTGAGCGTAAAAGATCCCATAGGCTATTCAACGGCTAAACTGATTGCATCTGGTGATATTCATCTTAATAAAAGTTTCACAAATTTTGTGTTTCCTTTCTTAAGTTATATGGCTTTGATCGTGTTTGTGGGAGTTTTAATTACTTCATGGCTTATTTTATTTAAAAGCGATGCTTTTAAGAATTTCAGCATCAGACAGAAACTTCCATTCATGCTTATAGTTACGGTTTATTGCGCGGTCTTTATAATCACAACAATCTTTGCCCGCTTTTAGTCAGCCTAACTAGAAAACTTCCTTTCATTTTTACAAGACTAAATTGATGCATCAATATATTTTACTTTTACTATTTTTGGAGCTTTTCTTAAAGTGCTTATTTGTGCGGCAAAAAGGAGCTTATAAGGCCAAATATCAGCCCTTATTATGGGCTATCTTTCCTGATATCTATAAGTTAGCATGGCCCGACCCCTTTATATTTATACCTTAATACTTATTTCCTACCAGGAAATAAAAACTTCTCCTGATTTAAGTCTATATCAATGAAATTGTCCGCTTCTTCAATCAGTTTCTGGGAACCTGATTTCTTGAAAGCAATAACCTCGACATAACAGCCAATAGCACGCCTCAGATGCTGGACAAGTGGTACAAAATCTCCATCTCCGCTAACAAGAACGACCGCATCAAGCTTCGGAGCAAGTTCAATCGCATCCATTGCTATTCCAATGTCCCAATCACCTTTTTTGGCCCCTCCGTAAAAAACTTGAATGTCTTTTGCTTTGACTTCATAGCCTAAACTCTTAAGTGCATCAAAAAAATTTACTTCATCTTTCACATCTGCTTTTATCACGTAGGCAATTGCTCGTATAAGATTCCTATCCCTTACTGCTTCTCTGAGTATCGCTTTAAAATTGACCTTTGTGTTATATAAATATTTTGCAGAATAGTACATATTCTGCACATCGACAAAGACTCCGATTCTCTGTTCTTTATAAATATTGGGAGCTTTCTTTTTAGTCATTTGTAACTCACACTATTCTTAATCATAAATTAACCCTCCTTAATCAGGTTATATTAGATCACAAATACAAATCAGGTGTTTATCAGGCAGAGTTTTCCCTTCTTTTAATTGGAATAATAGTGACATTTACATATTTGAAGACACTAATTGGCACGCCTCAAATATGCTTTAATACTAAACTTGATTAGGATCTTAAATGTCTGAGTGACTCTTATTAGAAGCGTCCCCTCCCACCATATCCACCTCGGTTGAAACCTCCTCCTCCTCCCCGATTGTCATCACGACGAGGGCGGGCTTCATTAACCTTAAGAGCGCGGCCTTTCAAATCCTTGCCGTCAAGTCCGGAAATTGCGGACTGTGCTTCGGGATTTTTGCGCATCTCTACAAATCCAAATCCCCTCGAATCACCAGTGAACTTGTCTGTGATGATTTTGGCAGAGGCGACTTCTCCGAAGGATTCAAACTCCTTTCGCAGATCTTCTTCAGTGACATCCCGTGATAAATTACCTACATAAATTTTCATTCTAACTTCCTTTTAAAAATAAACTTATACTAATGGAGGAAAATAACTTCTTTTTATTGAAATTTTCCCTGATCCTCTGTAGTTTCTGTCTATCTTTCCAAATAAATTTGTCTTTTCAATCTTAAAAAATTTATGTTATCAAAAAATATATTCCGTGTCAATAAAAATTAAGGACGTATGTTGCGTAACATCAAAAGTAGACATTAGGGAACGCGAAAATAGACATAAACGATTAGCAGTCATGTAGTCCATTTTCCGAAAAGGAGGTTTCGATCATGGGGTCTGGCCGCACGAACTTATTGACTTTTCAGAAGTTAAACTGAAAAACGGTCTTAAAATTGGCCTTAAAGCAATGCTTTTAGTGGCAAAAATGTACATTTAAGCAGATCTGACTAGCATTAACTATACTTTCTCTTCTAGTGTTATTATTCACTAATTACAAATCCGAAGTTATCTTTGACGCCTTTCTTAAAGTACTCCCGACCAGATATTAATATTCGCTGTCGATTATCTAGCAATTTGACCCTAGAAAATGATAAAATAATAAAAAAGAAAAATAAACTAAGCTAAGCCCAGCAAAATGAAGAACATTAAACCAATTGTCCATAAAGCAAAAACATTCGAAGACGCAGAGGAGTGGGATATTTTACAGCAAATTCGAATGTCCCCCGAAGAGAGGCAGGCCGTCTCCTTTACATTGCGTAAGCGTATATATGGTTCAAAACCTCCTGATGTGAGAGAGGTATATAAAAGCAAGTGAAATCTTCCTATTTCTCGCCTGATATTAAAGACTTTATTTTTCTTCTTGATAAACATGAGGTAAAATACCTTATTGTTGGCGGGGAAGCAGTAATTTATTATGGACATACAAGATTAACTGGAGATGTTGATTTCTTTTTTGAATCTTTCCCTGAAAATACTAAGAGACTGTATGATACTTTAAAAGAATTTTGGCGGGGAGATATTCCAGGTGTTGATTCCATAGAAGATTTGAAAAAACCTGCTTTAATAATTCAATTTGGCGTGCCTCCTAACCGGATTGATTTGATGAATCTTATTGACAATGTTTCTTTCTCAGAAGCTTGGAAGAACAAAGTTACTGATAAGCTGAGAATATATAAAAAAACCATACCGATTTATTTTATTGGATTAGATGAGTTAATTAAGAATAAAGAGACGATAAATCGGCCTAAAGATATAGAAGATTTAAAGTATTTAAGGAAAATAAAATAGCCTGGGTAAAAGTCAGCCCTTATTATGGGCTATCTTTCCTGATATCTATAAGTTAGCATGGCCCGACCCCTTTATATTTATACCTTAATACTTATTTCCTACCAGGAAATAAAAACTTCTCCTGATTTAAGTCTATATCAATGAAATTGTCCGCTTCTTCAATCAGTTTCTGGGAACCTGATTTCTTGAAAGCAATAACCTCGACATAACAGCCAATAGCACGCCTCAGATGCTGGACAAGTGGTACAAAATCTCCATCTCCGCTAACAAGAACGACCGCATCAAGCTTCGGAGCAAGTTCAATCGCATCCATTGCTATTCCAATGTCCCAATCACCTTTTTTGGCCCCTCCGTAAAAAACTTGAATGTCTTTTGCTTTGACTTCATAGCCTAAACTCTTAAGTGCATCAAAAAAATTTACTTCATCTTTCACATCTGCTTTTATCACGTAGGCAATTGCTCGTATAAGATTCCTATCCCTTACTGCTTCTCTGAGTATCGCTTTAAAATTGACCTTTGTGTTATATAAATATTTTGCAGAATAGTACATATTCTGCACATCGACAAAGACTCCGATTCTCTGTTCTTTATAAATATTGGGAGCTTTCTTTTTAGTCATTTGTAACTCACACTATTCTTAATCATAAATTAACCCTCCTTAATCAGGTTATATTAGATCACAAATACAAATCAGGTGTTTATCAGGCAGAGTTTTCCCTTCTTTTAATTGGAATAATAGTGACATTTACATATTTGAAGACACTAATTGGCACGCCTCAAATATGCTTTAATACTAAACTTGATTAGGATCTTAAATGTCTGAGTGACTCTTATTAGAAGCGTCCCCTCCCACCATATCCACCTCGGTTGAAACCTCCTCCTCCTCCCCGATTGTCATCACGACGAGGGCGGGCTTCATTAACCTTAAGAGCGCGGCCTTTCAAATCCTTGCCGTCAAGTCCGGAAATTGCGGACTGTGCTTCGGGATTTTTGCGCATCTCTACAAATCCAAATCCCCTCGAATCACCAGTGAACTTGTCTGTGATGATTTTGGCAGAGGCGACTTCTCCGAAGGATTCAAACTCCTTTCGCAGATCTTCTTCAGTGACATCCCGTGATAAATTACCTACATAAATTTTCATTCTAACTTCCTTTTAAAAATAAACTTATACTAATGGAGGAAAATAACTTCTTTTTATTGAAATTTTCCCTGATCCTCTGTAGTTTCTGTCTATCTTTCCAAATAAATTTGTCTTTTCAATCTTAATAAAATTTATGTTATCAAAAAATATATTCGGTGTCAATAGAAATTACGGATGTTCCCCAAGGTGAATTCTCCTCTATTTCCTGCTTACTGGTTTCGGGATATTTCAGGTAAACAATATATTAAACAAGTTCAATACTGGATTTTAAATTTTTTCTGTGCTATAAATTTTTCAATGGATAATTTTTAGGGGAAAAAAGAATATTGTAGTAATGGGAAGAAAAAATGAGAATAATTAGCATTCTAGGGATTTTTTTAATTTTAATGCTTGCTTTTTTTAGTTGTACTCCTGGTCCCAATGACCTCGAGAAGACTCCAAACAAATTGGGCAAAATTGCCGGATTTTGGAAGGGCTTGTGGCATGGCCTTATTGCTCCTATAACCTTTATTATCTCCATATTTACAAACAAGGTTCGATTTTACGAAGTTCACAACAGCGGATTATGGTACAACTTTGGGTTTGTGCTTGGAGCCGGACTTTTCTTAAGCGGTGGAATCCTGGGCAAGAAAAAAGTGAAGAGAAGAAAGTAAGAACTTTATGATTCACAAATTTCAAATTGCTGGCTATCTTACTTATTTTATATAAATTAGCACTGCCCCGACACCTTTTAATACCTTTTAATAGTTAATTTTGACTCCTGTATTATAGAACATGAAGGCATATTGATCGGCTGTTGCATCGATTCTCTTGGTTGTGCTGCTGGCTCCGTGTCCGGATCGAGTCTCAATTCTGATGATTACAGGGATTTTGCCGATGTGATCTTCTTGTAAAGTGGCAATGAACTTAAAGGAATGGCCAGGGACAACGCGGTCATCATGGTCGGCAGTGGTTACGAGAGTAGCAGGGTAAGAAACACCTTCTTTGATATTGTGAAGCGGTGAGTAAGAGTAGAGATTTTTGAAATCCTTCTCATTGTCACTCGATCCGTATTCCACAGCCCATCCCCAACCAACGGTAAATTTGTGGTAACGCAGCATGTCCATGACTCCTACTGCCGGAAGAGCCACTTTATATAAATCCGGCCGTTGTGTCATGCAGGCACCTACCAACAGACCTCCATTCGATGCCCCGGCAATAGCCAGTTTATCTTTTGAGGTGTATTTTTCCTGGATCAGATATTCTGCAGCGGCAATAAAATCGTCGAAGACATTCTGTTTGTTAAGCAGCATCCCTGCTTTGTGCCATTCTTCGCCGTACTCTCCCCCACCACGCAGACTGGGTTGAGCATAAATGCATCCGTTTTCCAGAAGGACAATATTGGTAGAGCTGAAAGAAGGAAGCATGCTGATATTGAAACCACCGTATGCATAGAGGTAGGAAGGATTATGACCGTCCAATTTCAATCCTTTCTTATGGACGATAAACATCGGGATTTTTGTTCCATCCTTGCTTGAGTAAAAGACCTGCTTGACTACATAATCTTCTGGGTTGAATTTAACTTCAGCTTTATGAAAAACTTCGGAACTGCCACTAGCAACGTCATATTTGTAGATTGTTGGCGGAAAAGTGAAAGAAGTGAAGGTATAAAATGTGATTTTATCTTCTTTCTTCCCGTAAAATCCTCCGGCAGTTCCAAGGGCCGGAAGTTCAATCTCCCTTACTGGCTTTCCTTCCAAATCATACTGATAGATTCTTGTATAGGCATCTTTCAAATAGCTGCAGAAGAGATAACCGCCTACAATACTGGCACTGCGCAAAACTTCTGGCTTTTCGGGGATAACTGACTTCCAATTTGCTTTGTCCGGGTTTTTGGGGTCCATAAGAATTACTCTGTAGTTAGGCGCATCAATGTTCGTATAAACCAGGAATTTATCTTCAATATCTTCTATGACATAGCTGTCGAATTCGAATCTCTTGATCAGGGTTTGAAATTCCATGTTCTTTACTGAAAGATCCTTATAAAAGAGCTCATTGCCGCTTGTTCCTTCGGACACGGATAGGAACATGTATTTTTTATCTTCTGTCAGACCAACTCCAATATATCGAAGGGGATGTTCTTTGTCTTCGTAGATGAGTGCATCTTTCTCCTGAGGGTCTCCTAGCTTGTGGAAAAATACCTTTTGGAATTTATTTCTGGCTGTTAACTCTTGACCTTCTTCAGGCTTGTCGTAACCGCTGTAATAAAATCCTTTGTCGCGCCAGGATGCACCGGAGAATTTTACCCACTGGATGCAGTCGCTTAATTCCTTTTTCGTTTCGATTTCCATGGTTCTGAGTTCCTGCCAATCCGAGCCTGCTTCGGAACGGGCATAAGTCACATAGCGGTTGTCTTTGGAAAAACCTACTAAATTGATTCTTACCGTACCGTCTGGAGCCAGTTCGTTGGGATCGAGGAATACTTCAGGCTTTCCATCCAGCCCTTTTTGAATATAGATCACGGATTGATTCTGGAGGCCGTCGTTTTTGTAGAAGAAGTAATACTCGCCTGCCCTGAAAGGCGAAGAATAGCGAGGATAGTTGTAGACCTCGGTTATACGCTGTCGAATCTTCTCTCTGAAGGGAATATTTTCAAGATAAGAAAAAGTCACTTTATTCTCTTCTTCTACCCATTGTCCAACTTCTTCGGAATTTTCATCCTCCAGCCATCGGTAAGGGTCAGCGACTTCTGTGCCGAAATAATCATCGACCTGATCGACTTTATTGGTAACAGGATAGGTCAGCTGAGCCTGCTTCTGACAGGCAGGAAGAAAAACAATGGCTAATACGATGATGAGAGCAAAAATTTTGTTATGCATCCTTTCCTCCTTTCTTAAAATGATTTTATTTTTTGCCAGACAGGGATAAATTTATCTCAGTTTCCCTGAATTCTTTCCTCACTCTTATTGTTATTAGCACAAGAGAGAGAAAGGGTCAATAGAATCGGGGGGGACGGTTCCATTTTTAGGCTATAAATAAAATGGTACCAGGTACCTTTTTATATAACAGGTGCTTTTTTCACAAAAGGTACCAGGTACCTTTTCTTATTTCTTTTTCTTTGAAACGCGGTCGATCGGTGCCGGTCTCGGAGCTAACTTCACCGGGTTTTTTTCAAGCATTTTCAGCGCTTCCTTAACTGCATGTTCCAACTGTGGATCTCCGCCTCTAATCACCTTCGCTGGAGTCATCTCCACCTCTATATCAGGAGCAACACCGACGTTTTCGACATCCCATTCTCCATCGACATTGTACATTGCAAGGTTGGGAGAGGAAATATACCCGCCGTCTATAAGATCAACGCCTCCGTGGTGGCCTACAAGCCCGCCCCAGGTTCTCTTACCCACAAGCGGCCCGATTTTTCTGAAGCGGAAAAAATACGGCAGTGCATCTCCGCCCGACCCTGCATATTCATTGATTATCATCACCTTCGGCCCAAAGATCTGAGCTATCGGTGTTGTGACCTCTTTTCCATCTCTAGTTGCGAAATAGGCCATCAATGGACGGGACATCAAATCAACAAAATAGTCTGCAACAGACCCTCCTCCATTGAACCTCTCATCAATTACGGCTCCTTCCTTGTCCTGCTGCGCGAAGTAATAGCGGTTAAAATTGACATAGCCAGCAAATGAAGTATTCGGAAGATATACGTAGGCAAGGCGTCCGTTGGACATCTTGTCGACCTTACGGCGATTTCCCTCTATCCAGTCGCGAGTTCTTAATGCTCTTTCGTTTCCTACTGGAACAACATTAACAAGACTTGAGCCCTCTTTTAAAGGCTTGCTGTTAACCCTCAAAGATATCTGTTTACCTGATGTCCCTTCGAATGCTCTGTAGATATTTACAGGAGGCTTAAGTTCTACACCATTTACTTCAAGTAAATAATCCCCTTCCGAGACTTCTAGACCAGGAGCAGTCAAAGGGGCACGCAGATTCGGATTCCAATTTTCGCCGGTGTATATTTTTGCAATCCTGTAGTATCCATTATCAACCTTATAATCGACACCAAGAAGGCCTACCGGAACAGTCTCTACCTTTGGCAGGACGCCGCCACCTGCCCAAGAATGGCCGATTGTCAACTCCCCTATGAGATTTGCAAGGATGTAACTTAAATCGGAACGATGAGCCACATGAGCAACGAGGGGTTTGTACTTTTTGTACATGGCGTCCCAATCTGCACCGTGCATATTCTCGTCATAAAGGAAATCCCTGTTAATGCGCCAGCCTTCGCGGTAAATCTGTTTCCATTCAACGACTGGATCCACCCTCATCTGAAGTTCTGAAGTCTTAAGCTTTCCGTCTCCTACTTTGGCCTTTTCGCTGGAATCAACGATTCCATATACACTGCGTGCCATATATAACAGTTTTTTACCGTTAGCCGATATTTCATAGGCGCTGATTCCGGACATGAAAGGCTTTGCCTCCCTTTTCTTGAGGTCATAACGATGAAGTGACACTTCCTGCTGATTGGGGATACTCTCGCAGTAAAAGAATATGCCTTCTGCCCCAGCCTTGAGCTGGCTGTAATTACGTAAAGGAATGTCAACAGCCAGTATGCGCTGGTCGATTTCTTTCAAATCGATACGGACCTTAACTTTTTTATCCTTTTCTTTGTCCTTTTTTGCGGCCTCTTCGCTGTCTTTTTCACCGGTTTTCTCCTCTTTCTTTTTCACCTCTTCCTCATCGCTCTCCGGCAGCAAAGGTGATGACTCTTCAGAGCTGAGCACAACCAAATAGACTTCCCGCGTGAACGGCCGGTCATAGGATGTCATGTCGAGCCAGCCTGTGTTGAGAGCAAAATCTGTGCCGGCAAGAAAGTAAAGGTACTTGCCTCCCCTGTCAAAGGCAGGAGAGAGAGCATCCGAGAGACCGTCTGTAAGCTGGTACGATTTAGCCTCTTTGAGAGAATAGACAAATATGGCATGCAAATGATTGTCAAGCCGTTTGGAATAAGCAACCCAGTTCGAATCAGGAGCCCAGACATGGTCAAGCGATCGCTGTGGATGGTCATAAGAATCTTTGTCGATTTTTACTGGATTTCCGTTCTCCAGATCGAGATACCAGAGATTCAGGCGCTTGTCAGAAAAAAGAATTTTCTTCGAATCCGGCGACCATACTGGAGCATAGTAAAACGAAGGCTTCTCAAAAGAGATCCTGCGCACAGGATCTATTCCTTTTTGGTCGATTATCATGAGCTCATACTCACCACTCTGATCAGAGAACCATGCTATTTTATTTCCGTCAGGTGACCAGGTGGGGAAACGGTCATTTACCCCAGGACTCGATGTCAGATTACGGAAATCTCCCTTCTTTGCAGGTACAGTAAAAATATCTCCGCGTGCACTAAACACAGCTCTTGCGCCGGTGGGAGAAATATTTCCGCTTCTTATCAGATCTGATACTTTCGCGAAGTAGGGCCTTGTTCCGGGAAGGTCCCCTCTTATCTCTACATGAAGCTGGACAGACTTTCCGGAATCAGGATCGAAAATATGGAGGTAACCGGTCTGTTCATAGACTATGGATCCAGCGTCTGCTCTTGCATTTTTTATATCGAAATCATCATGAAATGTAAGCTGTTTAACTTCCTTTATGTCTGTATCATATGAGAAGAGATTCATGGTGTGATTTCGGTCTGAAATAAAAAAGACCTTGTTATTGATCCACATGGGATCAGTATCATTGCTGTTCTTGCGCGGCACTTTTTCGACGTCGTAATCAGAAAGATCGATCAACCATACTCCAGTAGTTCTTCCACCCCTGTAATGGCGCCAGGTTGTAAATGCTTCCGAATCCCTGACATATGCCATCCTCTTGGCGTCAGGAGAATATACCCCCTTGAATGCCATAGGCATCGGAAGAGGTTCAGGCATACCGCCTTTAATTGATATTGTCCAGAGCCGGCTGAAAGAAACTGGCACAGTATCACGCCCGGATGCAAAAAGAACATGCTTACCGTCAGGGGCCCATCCTCGAACCACATCAGGCATAGGATGAAATGTTAGACGTTCTGGCTCCCCTCCCTCTGTCGGCACAATGTAAACATCTGTGTTGCCGTCATACTGGCCTGAGAAAGCAATGTATTTTCCATCAGGTGCAAATACAGGATAGGACTCAGAGCCTTTATGCGTGGTTAACCTCCGAGCATTTCCACCATCCCGTGACACGACCCAGACATCATTGGCATAGACGAAAGCAACGCTATTACTGCTTATTGTCGGCTGCCGCATCAGCCGTGCTTCCTTTGCATAAACAGGAAATGCCAGACATGCTATCAAAAACAGATAAAAAATCTTTTTTTTCATAAAAAACCCTCCTTATTTTCTTTTTCAATTTAACAAGCATTTTTTGTCACCAAGAAATATTCTATTTTGCTTATATCATAGTGAAAAATAGCGGTCAAATACAAAGATTATATTGTGTCAATTTTACCTGGATTATTCACGAGTCGAGGTTGCTGTAGATGCGAGGCGTAAAACATGAAGATGTGGTATTTCACCGCAAATCCTTTGCAACAAAGCAGATACAGTAAGATCGGTTTGTCTGGAAGGTAAAAAATGTCGATTATAAAGAGAAGTGACTTCCCGAATGAAAGTATCATCATGATTTTCCTAAAAAGGTACCTAAAAAGGTACCTGGTACCTTTTTTTTATTCTTATTTTTGTTAAACTAAAAAATGCTAATAAATAAGGAGGTATTATGAATAAAAAAGTTCTATCACTGGTTCTTATCACTTTATGTATTTTAATATTTCTCTCTACAGAGTCTTTTCCCCAGACAAAGACAAAAAAAATAATTTACATGACTGAAAAGAAAGCCGACCTCCCATTCAGCCCTGCCATACTGGCTAAAGACACACTCTACATCTCGGGGCAGCTTGCTTCCAACCCACAGACAGGCAAATTCGAAGAAGGGACAATGGAACAGCAGACTGAAAGAATCATCAGGAACATAGAAATTTTATTGAAAAAAGCCGGGATGAATCTTTCGAATGTTGTCCAGACAACGGTTTTTATCACCAATTTCGACGAATTCGGAGAATTCAACAACGTATTCAGGAAATATTTTCCGAAAGACCCTCCGACAAGGGCAACAGTACAGGTTGTCAAGCTCGCAAGAAACGCAAAGATCGAAATGGCTGCCGTAGCCGTGAAATAGTATAGTTAACCTTATAACTTTATATACGGAGAAAAATCATTAAAAGATTCTGCCTATTTCTGTGTACTTGGGTCGGGCCAACCCTCTATCTTATATCTAGATTGGAAAGGATTCCATTACTTGAGAGGCGGGTTTAATCCTCCGGATTCCCGGATTGAGGTTCCCATGGCATCAGCGGCCACAGAACGAGATACACCAGTATCCCCCAGCCCCACATAGCTGCAATAATAAAAGCCAGCCGGATCAACGTTACATCGACATCAAAACGTTTGGCCAATCCTGCACATATCCCGAGAATCATTTTGCCTTCGCGTGAACGCTTCCAGCGTCTCTGTTCTTTTTCCAACCAGGCACCACAGTAACGGCATTTGACAGCCTCTTTTTTAACCAATTCCGCGCAGTACGGACACTGTTTCATATTATTGTCCATTGTAATCACTCCTTAGCCTGAATTATCCAAAAAAACTGCCGATCGGGGATAATCCAGGTCAGACAGATGAGGGCGATTAAACCCCCATAAAATAGGAATTAGCCCGAATGTGAGGGCCGCAATACAGGTCGCAGCCATAAGAAAAGTAATGACAAACACCCTGGCTACATCCGGGGAAATAAATCGCGTCAGAAACGATGATCCCATGGTTAACCACAGCCAATTGATACCCAGAACAATGGGGAGCGCAATGATAACATTGAACATGACCCTGAACCCTGACCGTCGATTACTGCGCCGAATATCGTCTCTAATGGCAGCCGCCGTAAGCTGCTCTAATTTTTTTTCGCTTAATTTAGCAGGAGAAGGCACTTGTAAAAGTGATTTCAGCATGGGTGCAATCCTAGCGTACTTCCGCCTGCAGTCCGGACAAGAGTCCAGATGCTGCTTTAGCTCGTCGGAAAGGCCTTCTTGTGGGAGTATATCCAAATACTCCAGGAATTCGCTGCAGAGCGTGTTTTTCATGTTATCCTCCCCTCGTCAAAAATCTCCCGCATTTTGTTAATGGCGTAATTGAGGCGGCTCTTTATTGTTCCAACCGGAGTTTTTAATACTTCTGCCATTTCTTCGTATGTCAGACCGCTGTAAAACTTTAGGACCACAACCTCGCGGAGCCGCAGCGATAATCTTTCCAGAACCTCTAGTGCGAGGTGCCGGTTCTCAACAGCATAGGACACATCTTGTTCCTTTCCATGTAATAGTCCTTTAGTTCTTTCATAGATATCCACTGGATTAAAGAAACTGCGCAAATGTTCGTGACGCCAGTAAGAACGGCAGGAGTTGACGGCGATCCGGGTCAACCATGGAAAGATCGGCCTCGACGGGTCATAGAGATGGAGCTTACGCATCACAAGTACCCAGGTATCCTGGAGGATATCTTCAGCCGCAGTATGGGAATGAGCCATCCTGGAAATGATCCGGAACAATCGGTCGGAATATGCCCGTACAAGTGAGTCGATGATTTTATGCCGGTCTACATTTACCCGGTCAGTAATTACTTGTTCGCAGCTCTTATTTGTATGCATCAATTTTCCGGTATTTATTTGCTCTGTTTCTAGTTTAGCATGAGTGAGAAAAAGGAACCAAACATCTTTTGCTGTAAACATAATAACATTCATATTCGTTTTTCTCGCATTCTGTAGAATCCCTTTGTATGACTGGGCAAAATCTCCACCATCAGGCTGTTTTGACTCCGCATTTTCCCAGGATTTCCTGGATTTTTTCAACACCTTTTTTCAATAAAGCCTCATCTCCGGTACGAAATGGGATTATCGCCCAGAGTGATAAGTATAAGAGTGCTCCGATTCCATGAATAAGGGTGGTTACCATAAATAGGACTCTCCAGAAATATACGGAAATTTCGGTTTTGGCAGCCACGGCGCTCGCTACCCCCAGAAACCATCGTCCTGGTAAATCACGGGTCCATTCCTCTTGCGTGCGGCCCGGCTTAATGCGGCTGCCACAAAAGCGGCATTTTACCGCATCGGCATTGATTTCTTCACAGCAATACTGACAGGTTTTCATCGTTTGTGTCATTGTTATTCCTTTCAATCATTGGCATTCACTACTTACTATGCATAAGAATACTGAATCGTTCGGTTTAAACTTTCCAAAAACCAGTTCACTGGCAAATTTTACAAGCAAAATTATGATTTTAATGATACTCATTGAGGAATTAAATACGATGTCCCCTTCTACATCAACTTAAGTATGGATTACCGTGATGAACCTTACGATGATCACGGCTATGAAATGAGCGGTTTAAGGGCGAAAAACAAGCAAATATTCAGGTTTATTTCTATATTATCAATAACTTAAGTCGGTCTGACCCCACATTATGATTATGGGGCGATGGGCAAGCCCACATTGGACACATTCACTCGGAAAGCTTGTTTTTGATTTCCCTTCCAAACTCGAGGGCTTTAGCCTTATCTGTATGGTCATAGTTTTCAAAAGGACTGTTTATGCTCTTGTAATAACTCTCCAGTATCTTGAAATCCTCAGAAGACAGAAGTTCCTTCTTGAGCCAGCCACCAAAAGCCTTCATCAAGGAAGGTGTGGTGCCGCTCTCTTCGGCAAACATATCCAGATATCCCTGGGCATAAGAACCAGAGGCGCCACAAACAACAAAGATGGCTGTTATTTTTTGGCTGAGCTCTTCTTTCTTCTCTTCGAGAAAAGCACGCATGTCCTTGTGAAACTGCCCTCCGTAGATTCCAGAGCCTAGAATGACAAAATCATAGGAGCTTAGATCAGCCGCTTCTGAGACAGGCATTACTTCAGCCATTCCCTCCATTCCTTCGGCAATCCATTCGGCAGTTTGAGCTGTGCTTCCGTAGCGTGAGGCATAAATAATCGCCCCTTTTTTCCCTTTGTTCATACAATTAATTCCAGTCACAAATGCTAGGAGAAAGACCGCTGCCGCAATCACACAAAAAACGACTCTAATCTTCATCTTTAACCTCCTTTGAAAATCCTTTCAGTTTAAGATATTACAGTACAAACAATACAACATCAATAATAAGGAGCTCAAAAAGGTACCTGGTACCGTTTGAATAGGGAAATGCAAATCAACAAAATGGTACCTGGTACCATTTTTTTTGGCGATATTACTTCAGTAAAAGGGTACCTGGTACCGATTTTTGGCAACCAAAGTGCTTGTTAAAACGTTTTACTTTCTTAGGTATACTGACAAAAAAGTTTTTTTAAATGTATATTAATGTAAACCAATTCGCTTATTCTTACGTATTATTAATATAAAAAGAAAGACATGCTCGTTAGTCCTAATTATTCACAAGGAGATTTAAGTTGAAAAAAATAGTTCTATTTATTATTTCCTGTCTTATACCCCTATTCCTATTTGCTAAGGCACCCGACCCATCAGCACAAAAAACCGTTCAGGCCGTTCAAACCAATGGCACCATTAACGTTGACGGTGTTCTGGAGGAAAAAGTCTGGAAAACGAAGGGTTACAGCGACTTTGTCCAGTCAGACCCGATTGATGGTGCAACCCCCACAGAGAAAACTGAAGTCTGGGTAGCCTATGACAAAGAAGCCATCTATGTGGCAGCACGACTCTATGATTCGAATCCGGAATCAATCACAAGCCGTTTAGGGCGCCGGGATGACTTTGTTGAATCTGACTGGTTCATATTTGCCGTGGACCCGTATTATGACAGAAGGACAGGTTTCCAGTTTGCCGTGAATCCAGCCGGTTCCATCGTAGATTGGACCTTATATAATGATGAATGGGATGATACGACCTGGGATGGTGTATGGGAGTGGAAAACCCATATCGATGATGGAGGTTGGACAGTCGAAATAAGGATACCATATAATCAACTGCGCTTTCCCAAGAAAGAAGAATACGTATGGGGAGTGAATTTTAAGAGAGTCATTAACCGAAAAAACGAGAAACTCAGCTTTGTCTGGGTACCGAAAGAGGAGAACGGCTATGTCTCCCGCTTTGCCAAACTCACAGGGATCAGAGGAATCAGCCCTAGACGACATATCGAATTCCTCCCCTACTCTGTAGGCGAGGCTCAGTTCAGTCCCGAAGAATCAGGCAATCCTTTCCAGACCGGAAAGGATTTTTTGGGTAATGCCGGATTCGACTTGAAGATAGGGCTAAAGAGCAATCTGACACTGGATGCAACTGTCAATCCTGACTTCGGTCAGGTTGAAGTCGATCCTGCTGTGATTAACCTTTCTGCATACGAGACATATTACCAAGAAAAACGTCCTTTCTTTATCGAAGGAGCCAACATCTTTGATGCTTTTGGACTAGGAGGAGCAAACAACTATGTCAATATAAGCTGGAGTTCTCCCTCTTTGTTTTACAGCCGCAGGATTGGACGTGCTCCTCAGGGATACGTCTCTAGAAATGGATATGTGGATTATCCCGACAGATCCACTATACTAGGAGCATTTAAACTTTCCGGTAAAATAGGAAGCGGCTGGAATTTCGGTTTTATCAATGCCCTTACCGCACGGGAATATGCTGAAATTGATTCTGATAGTCAACGCTTCCAGGAAGAAGTAGAGCCTTTTTCTTACTATGGAGTACTTCGTACCCAGAAAGAGTTCCACGAAGGCGCCCAGGGACTTGGCTTTATGGCGACTTCGGTCGTTAGAGACCTCAATAATGAAAACCTTGAAAGTACTATCAATAAAAATGCTTTCAGTTTCGCAATCGATGGCTGGACATTCCTCGATAAAAACAAAACCTGGGTAATTAACGGCTGGTTTGGCAGCACTCGTGTTGATGGCAGACAGGATAAAATTCTGAGCCTGCAGCAATCTTCCATCCACTATTTTCAGAGGCCGGATGCGACTCACGTTGAGGTAAATGAAGAGGCAACTTCTATGAACGGATGGGGAGGACGATTTGCTATTAACAAACAAAAAGGAAGATTTCTTTTTAATGCGGCATTCGGTCTGCTCTCCCCGGGTTTTGACTCTAATGACGCAGGATTTCAGTTTGGAAGTTCTGATGTAATTAATGCCCATCTTTTATCCGGTTATGATTGGCCTCACCCGGGAAAAGTATTCCGCAGTGTATATATCGCGGGTGGTGTTTTCCGAAATTATGACTTCGGCGGAAATAAAACCTGGGATGGATGTCTGTTTCTTTCCGAAGGTCAGTTCTTGAATTACTGGGGATTTAATACGATGTTCGCTTACAATCCCCAAACAATAAGTAATGATTTAACAAGAGGTGGACCTCTGGCACTCATTCCGGCTGGCTATCAAATCGATCTCGAGATGGATAGCGACAGCCGGAAACCTGTTGTTATATCTGCAGGCACAAGCCTTTATTCAAGGCCAACTGAAGGCCAAAGTTGGAACGGTGAAGTTTCCATTCGCTGGAAGCCAAGGAGCAATATCAGTCTTTCTTTCGGCCCAAGCTATTATAACCGGCAGTCAAAAATCCACTGGGTAACCAGAGTCAATGATTACCTGATGACCGCAACTTTTGGCACGCGTTATGTATTTGGCAGGCTTGATCAAAAAGTCCTCTCTAGCGAGATTCGATTGAACTGGATCTTTACTCCCAAGATGAGCCTTCAACTCTATCTTCAGCCCTTTCTTGCCATAGGAAAATATAACGAATTCAAGGAGCTCTCGAAACCTAAAACCTATGATTACAATATATTTGGGGAAGATGAATCCACGATTTCTTATTTAGATGAAACATATACAGTGGATCCTGACGGTCCAGGACCGGCTGCAGACTTTTCGTTCTCCAATCCCGATTTCAACATGAAATCCCTGCGAGGAACAATAGTTCTGCGCTGGGAATATCATCCGGGATCCCTTCTCTATCTTGTTTGGACTCAAAACCGGGCAGATTATGCCAATCCAGGAGATTTCAATTTTAGCCGCGACTTGGGTGATTTGTTCACCGCCCCAGGAGACAATATATTTCTTATTAAGTTTTCTTACCGCTGGAACATTTGACGTGGGTTATTCATAAAAATTGCTGATAGAATTAATATAATACCAATTAGCATATGAATTTGAGGGGATGGAGGAAGCGACATTAAAAGATTTAGCCTTTCTGAGTCGATCTTCGAGGGAACCCGACGCTAAGTCGGGCCTGATGGATGTGTGAGCACTGTCGAATCAAAGGGGGCGGTGTTAATGGAGGCTCGCGGACATTATGGCGTTGCTTTATATAAACATGCGGAGTTCCAGCAGAGCCGAGAAGATCGGGAGGAAATGGCGTTAAAAATCTTAGTGGAGCGCAAACATGCACTCAAATTCTCCTCATCAAACCTGAATTAATCATAAAAGCTGCCAGGTTAAAATTTTAATGTGATTTTTTTCTCTTCTCCATTCCGCAAAACTCGAAATCTAACAGATTCTCCCCAGCTAAAACGGGCTAAATATGTACGCAGTTCGTTTATATCACTGAAAACTTTTCCGTCCACAGAAAGGATAACATCCCCCTTTAGAAAAGAGACATTTTTAGCCGCACCTCCCATGGGATTTTGAGAGACAACAATGTTTGACAGACCTTTAAAATTCTTCAAACTAAGGCCTACAGATGGAAAGGCAGGCCTTTGTTCTTCAGAAATTCCCCAGACGAAATTGGCCAGGCTTCTAGAGACTAGGACACTCTTTTTCTCCTTTGATACAGTCACACAGATTAGTGTGCTAAAAGGCAGACTGTTTTTTTCAAAGACCCGGCGGTTGATTCCCAGATTATAAAGCAAATGGCCTGAACCAACCAGGACTACAACAGGCTTATTCTCAAGCCGAAAGGCCTTACAAACATAAAAGGCCATGGCTTCATCCCATGCCGATTGCGCCCTATAAAGCCCTTCAAAAGCCATATCCAAAAATCTTCCTTTCATCTGGGGTGGAATATCGGAAGTTTCAAATATCCTGCGAATAAGAGCTCTATGTTCTTTATTTGAAAGATCAGGCTTGGGCAATAATTTCTGTTCCTCTTCAGAAAGAGAATCCCAACCTTTCATCCGGATTTTTTTTATTACACTTCTGGGTATATTTAGAGCATAAATGGGAATTTTCATTTTTTTAGCCAGATTAAATATCTGTTCATAATATCCAAAATTGAAATTCCATGTGATATACCACTGGATTTTCCGGATGAATTCCTCTTCCGTCAGAATACCAAGGCTCCACTTATTCAGCACGTCCTGGAAGTTAATAGGGAACATTTCCATGCCTATACAGGGCAGTTCACCCTCACCAGATAAGGCTTCTATGACTTTAAACTGAATCTCATGAATAGGTAGACTATTATGCGTTTCTCCCACATAAACAAATCGACTGCTTTTCATTTCGGATATCATTTCAGAAAAAGAAATGACTTCCCCGGTGCGGGCCGAATAAATATTCCCTGGAAAAATGATCATCGTCTTGTTCTTTAGTTTAGGATTTCCAATTTTTAGAAGGAGGCTCTCGTCCTCAATCCCGTAGACTCGAATCCCCATAAAAAGGCAAAACAGGATAAAGACAGTAATTTTTTTTCTTATTAGCATTCTTTCCTCTCCAACTTTTTTCAGCAATCTTAGTCCTGAACATTTAATAATGTCAAGAGACAGCAATTTCGGATCGCCATTTCTTGAACATTCCTAATTTAAATGGTAAAATTTTCCATTAAAATGAAAACAGAGCGTTTTTTTAAAACGGTTACTACATTTCTTTGCTTTTTGGTATTGTCTGCAGCCTTCATCTCCCCGGCCAGGGCAGACAGTAAGACTTTTTACTTTCCCGAAGTCCAAATCGAGATCGATGTCCATAAAGACGGTTCGTTTACAGTGGATGAATACCGGACATATGACTTCCAGGGCAGTTTTTCCTGGGCATCTCTCTGGATACCATTACAATTAAACCGGCAGGGGTATCATTATAATGCTTCGCTTGAGGATTTCCGTATCTTGGATGAAGAGGGAAATGAATTACGGATCGAGACTTCCTCTAACCGCTCGAAGTTCGAAGCCAAATGGTTTTTCCATGCCCGTAATGAGAAGCGCACTTTTCATATCCATTACATCATCCGAGGCGGGATCATAAGCTATCCCTCGGTCTCAGAGCTTTACTGGCAGATCATAGGTTCAGGGTGGGACAGACCTACATCCACTGTAAAGATACAAGTACATCTTCCGGAAGAAGTTCAGTCGCGGGATGACCTTCTGGTTTACGGGCACGGGCCGCTTTCCGGATATGTGACAATCGTTGACCTCAAGACAGTCCGTTTTACTGCCAGAAACCTGCATTCCGGCCAGCACGTAGAGATCCGAGTGGTGTGGCCCTCCGGAATGGTCAGCGGGATTCCCTCTGACCGGCATACACGAGAATCCATCAAGAAGGAGGAAGCCCGATTCGTACAGCAGACCATTGAACGGGCAGAACAAGCTCAAAAAGCCAGGGAAAAGCATAAGAAAAGAATGATGATGATGCTTACGGTCTGGCTGGCATGGCTTGTTGTCGGGTCACTGCTCTGGCTGTTTTTCTACAACTGGTCCTGGAAAAGAGTGGGAAAAGATTATCGGTTTACGGATATTCCGGAATATTACCGTGAACTGCCTTCGACATTAGTACCGGCACTCGTCGAAGTGCTGCTGCGTGAAGGCCGTGATATCACGCCCAGCTCGTTTACGGCGACTCTTTTCGACCTGGCTCGCCGCGGCTATCTAGAGCTTGAAGACCATTTAGAAGAGAAATGTTCCCTGTTCGGACACAAGCAGGAATATGAAACGACCATAATCTGCCGCAAGGAATTTCAGACCGACTCTGGGTTGCTGTCGTATGAAACGATGTTTCTCAGGCAGATTTTTATAGATATCGCGGACCAGTCGGGTCAAACTGGCGACCGACTTGAAGTCGAAGACTTGAAAAAATATTTCCATAAGAAACCACAGGAATTCCAGAAATGGTACAGAAAATGGCAGAAAGCCGTGAAGGAAGAGGCAGAAAAACACGAATTCATTGAACCAGCCAGCAACCGGATGAGAAAGATCTTCATGTCTGTGTCCTTTCCCCTGGCAATCCTGACTGTAAATCCGGTGCTTATGGTACTGGCGATAATCTTGATTCCTAAGATCAAACGCCGGGATAAACACTGGGCGCAGGAAAACGAGTTATGGAAGGCACTCGAACATTTTCTGGATGATTTTTCCCGTTTCAAGGATACTCCACCAGAAGCATATAAATTATGGGAACATTATCTAGTGTTTGCTATTATTTTCGGAAATGCGAAAAAGATTCTGAAAATGCTGCCGAAAATAATCCAGGATAAGAGAGCTGTTTCTCCGGTGTGGTATGTCGGATACAACCGGGCACTTTTCGTCAATACGGGCCGGATTCAGAGCATGATCAACAGTATTGAATCCATGTCCACTTCCATACATCAGGCCAGCACTTCAGCCGCCCACTATTCCTCCGGAAGCGGTGGAGGATTTTCCGGCGGCGGTGGAGGCGGCGGCGGTGGCGGTTCCGCCGGCTGATACTTCCCTGCCCTTCTCCTTATTCAATTTCTCTATGACCGCCTTCAAATTTTCGCTATAATACACATGATTGATAATCTCAGCAGACTGAAATCGGAAAAAATGAGGGTAAACCCTTAGGAGATGGATATCCCTTAAGAAAGATAAGTGGTTATACTCAAAATCCCCATCTTAAAGGAAAAAATCATATCTGGTTCTACTTTTTTTTATTTACGCCTGACCAACGGCTTCATTTTTCAAATAAAAGCGAATACATAAAATTCATTGTAGCCAAGGAAAATTGATTACCGCAGCTTACTCGATTCTTTTGATAATGTGCCAGCCGTATTTTAATCCTTAGTAATCTTTTCTGGAATGTGCTATATTCCAATTTTTAAGAAATGGAATTCTATATCAACAATCATTAATTTTTTATATTCATATATTTAGGAGGTCATCTATGAAAAAAACACTTGTTTCCCTGCTCGTTTTGAGTCTTTTTACGTTTTCCTTACTGGCTGTGCAGCAAAAAAGCGAGGAGAAAAAGCCAGACCCGATGGAAAATTTCTCTATAGTTGAAAAAACTCAGCCTGTCCCGGAGAAAATTAAGTGCGGGTTTGATTCCATAACAGGAAAAGACGCGGTTACCTATTTAAAATTTTTATCCTCAGATTATCTCCATGGAAGAGACACTGCTTCTCTCGGACATGACATTGCAGCAGAATACGTTGCAGCGATGTTTTCTATTTGGGATATCAAACCTGTTGGTGACTTAAGCAGACCTGTAATGCGCCGCTCATTTGGACAGCAACAAACTCCCAAAAAACCCGAACGGAGCTATTTCCAGGAGATTGCATTCAAGGAAATTCTCAGAAATGAGGGGGTTGCACACGTTGACTGGCAGAAGGGCACACAAAAAAAGAGTAAGACTTTTTATCCCAACATGGACTACTCTTATAATGCAAGTGAAACGCATTCTTTTACTGCACCGGTTGTATTTGTCGGATACGGAATCTGTGAAAAATCATTGAAGTTTGACGAATACAAAGACATAGATGTTAATGGGAAAATAGTCATGATACTGTCAGAAACTCCAGGCAAAGATGACCCGGAGTCTCCTTTTAATAAGGGGGAATTAAAGAAAAAATATAATCCTCCCAGGCAGATGCGGCGAAGGACATCTCCAAAAACAGAGCTTGCCAAGAAGAAGGGAGCAGTAGCTATCATGCTTGTCGAAAATTCCCCGAATAAAAATCCGGACATAGCCAGAAGGGCTATTTTATCACAAAAAATTAATGACGAACGGCCAATTTTTCCTGTCCCACGCCGCAGGCTCTCAATGATCCAGGACAAAAAAATGCCCATGCCGTGGGACTCTCTTCCAACAATAAGGATTTCGCGTGAAATGGCCAACAATATACTTGAATATATGGACCAGGATATCGATACATTAAAGGGAAAAATCGAGAAAACCCTTCGATCTCATTCCATGCAGCTTAACAATGTAACTTTTACTATTTCAAACAAAGCTCAGACAAAGCTGGTCAGCAGCCACAATGTACTTGGCTATATCGAGGGATCTGACCCCGAGCTAAAAGACGAAATAATTGTAATCGGAGCACACCTCGACCATCTCGGCATGAGAGGCGACTATATATTTAACGGCGCCGATGATAATGGTTCAGGGTCTGTGGGAGTAATGGAGATTGCAGAAGCCTTCGCTAAAAACCCGATCAAGCCAAAGCGTTCAATCCTTTTTGCCCTGTGGACAGGAGAAGAAAAAGGCCTTTTTGGATCAAGATATTATGTGACCCATCCAATCTATCCGTTAGAAAAGACAGTTGCATGCCTTAATCTCGATATGATCAGCAGAGAGTTAACAAAGGATCGCCTGGAGAGGATGGGAAGAGCTTTTGGAGCAGATATTGATAAGGAGATATTGAAAAAGATAGATGTGAAAAACTTCATCAGCCTATCGCTGGACGCAAACTCCCCTGAATTAGCTGACACGTTAAAGGAAAACAACCAGTTTGTCGGATTATCACTTCACTTAAGAAAATCAGAGACTGCTAGCGGCGGAAGCGACCATGCACCATTTGCAATGAACAAGATCCCGTGGGTGTTCTTTTTTGCAGCCATGACAGAGGATTATCATCAACTGAGCGACACTGTGAAGAAAGTCAGTCCAAACATGATTGAGAAGATTACTCGGCTTACATATTTGACTGCTTTCAGCTTGGCTGACAAATAATACAAAAAAGGTACCAGGCACCTTTTTTCATTTTTCAAATCTGAACTTCATAGACATCCGGGATGTTTTCAATAACAACATCCGGGTTGAAACTCCAGGAGACCATTTTTACTGACCTGAAATAAGGAAAAAAGTGAGCCTTGTAAAGAGGAGCCATCGGATAGTACTTCTTTGTAAACTCCAGTGCCCCTATGCAGTTAGATTCTTTAATATAATGAAGAAAAGCGTTAATAAAACCTACCCGCTCCCGACCTGAAAGTGTTGGATAAGCCACATGGTTTATCCATGCCCACCGTTCTTTGGTCTTGCCAATATGTTCATACAGAATATAATTGATAAGTCCCTCTACCCTGCCCGATTTTTCATAAACAAGGGTTTTCGAAACATCAGGATAATCCAGTTCCCAGGCAAGTTCATCCCTTTCCCATACTCTTGCCAGACCAACATGCTCCTTGTATTGATTGAGAAGGTTCAGGCATGCTTCAATGTCTTCCGGCCTGTATTCCCTTACAGATACAGATGAATTGGTTTTTGGGTGCCGGTGTGCACCAATAATCTTAATTGCCACCTTTTCCCATGACTTAAGGCCTTCAGAAACAGAAGCACGTTCAAGGTCAAGCACCCTGGCAACAACATACATCCGTTTCACGAATTTAACCGGATCGCCTGATTCTTCAAGCTTCTTGATCATCAGCGAAGACCTGTGACCCGATTCAAGTGTGAATAACGTAAAATCATATTTTAACTCTTTGTTGAACTTGAGGCCCTCACGGATAATTGCCAGGCCAAGGCCTCGGCGAAGCAGCTCTTTTCTTGTAACCATGATGCAGCTGAGGGCTGCATAGTATTTCTTTCCTTTGAAGCTAAAGTGCCGCGGCAAATTGGCTAAAAATGAAACAACCTCGTCCCCACGATAAGCCGCAATAAGAGCTCTTTCATCCTGTATGTGTCCAAATAAGTACTTCAAAAATGCAGGCCGGTAAAAATTAGGAAAGGATTCAATCCCATATTCGTCGCGCCACGAAGAAAAAGCCATTTTTTCAAGACCTTCGATATCGCCGCGGAAAGGTTCGATAGAAATATCAGAGAGCATTACACCTCCTGTTTCTTCAAATTGTAGTGTTCTTCTTTTAATATTTGAAGCTCGTAAAATTTTAAAGCTCGTAAGCACATCTGATTTGTTTTTAAGCTATATCACAGCAAAATATCAAGGTCAAATATTGCCGGAGTTCTCCTAATTTTCCTGTATATTTAGCACTAATCAAAAGATACTGGATAATGAGTTCCTACCAAAGACGCAATCGCTCCTTTCAAAGGATCAGTTCAGTTGATTGAGAAAACCGTTTAGAGGCTGAGCTGGCACGGTTCTTCTCCTTAAAGGATAAGAGAGCGAACCCGGAAAGCGAGCTGATTTTGACTCGCTGGGGCAAATTCTGCGTGTATTAGAAGCATCTGACCTGATCCAGGAAACAAGAAAATTTCGGGTACTCCTGAGCCTTTTCTTCTTGACATTTTCGAAACACAGTGATAATTCAAAACTCTCTTAACAAGAACCAGAAGTACCAGGACTTATATTGGAACATTAAAATATCTGGCCTGGAAATATTTTAAGGAGGGCAATAATGTTTAAAAAACACGCACTGCATGCGGCAGTTCTTGCCGCTCTTGTATTAATCCTTTTCAGCTGCGCCAACAAAAATCAAAATCTGACACCAGCATTGGAAAGTATAACAGCAGACGATTTATCCAGCGATGTTATCATACTTTCTTCGGATGATTTTGAAGGCAGGGCCCCAGCTTCAAAAGGTGAGGAAAAGACAGTCAGCTTCTTAAGGGAAGAATTTAAAAAGCTCAGACTCAAACCCGGAAATGGCGACAGCTACTTCCAGGAAGTACCCATGGTGGAAATCACTGCAGATCCAGGGACAATGCTCAAAATAAAAGGTACAAAAAAAATAAAGTCATTCTCCTACGGCAGCGAATTTATGACTGGCACATTAAGAGTCAAAGAGGAAGTCTCTCTACAAGATTCTGAAATGGTTTTTGTTGGATACGGTATCGTTGCTCCGGAATACAACTGGAATGACTATGAAGGCATCGACGTCCATGGAAAAACCGTCGTGATACTGGTTAATGACCCGGGCTTTGCAACCGAAAATCCCGAGCTTTTCAATGGACGCGCGATGACTTATTACGGCCGCTGGACATACAAATTCGAGGAAGCCGCCAGACAGGGTGCCGAAGGGGCCTTTATTATTCATGAAACAAAGCCCGCAGCTTATCCGTGGGAAGTAGTAAAAAACAGCTGGTCAGGCCCACAATTCAGCCTTGTCACCGAGGATGATAATGCATCCCGCTGCGCTGTGGAAGGCTGGCTGACCTCTGAAGTTTCCCAGGCAGTCATTGAGATGGCCGGAAAAAACTATGACGAATTAAAATCAGCCGCAGCAGAACAGGGTTTCAATCCTCTTCCTCTTGATTTAAAAGCATCCATTACCCTTAACAACAGCATCAATAGATTAAAATCAATAAACGTCATCGCACTACTGCCTGGCTCTAACAGGGCTGATGAGTATATTTTCTATACGGCGCACTGGGACCATTTTGGAATAAATCCAAACCTCGAGGGAGACCAGATATTCAACGGTGCATGTGATAATGCTACAGGCACATCCGCCCTTATCGAACTTGCAGAAGCTTTCAAACAGCTCAAAACACCGCCTTCTCGCTCGATTGTTTTCCTCGCCGTAACCGGAGAAGAACAGGGGCTGATCGGTTCACATTATTATGCTACCCACCCGATATATCCAAAAACAAAAACGGTTGCCGCAATAAACATGGATGCTCAGAATATTTATGGGAAGATGAAAGATATTACGGTTGTTGGATACGGAAATTCAGAACTCGATACATATATTGAAGAGGCCGCAACAGAGCAGGGACGGAGAGTCCGCCCGGACCCAACCCCGGAAATGGGGATGTTTTACCGCTCAGATCATTTCAGTTTCGCTAAAGAGGGCATTCCTGCACTCTATACAAGTTCCGGAATCGACAGTGTAGAGCACGGGGAGGATTGGACAAAGGCAAAAAGGAAAAAATTCATAACAGAAAATTACCACAAACCCTCAGACGAATATAATTCAGACTGGGACCTCTCAGGAGCCATCGACGATCTGCACCTGCTTTTCAGAGTCGGTTACAAACTGGCAATGGAGTCCTCCTTTCCAAATTGGAAAGAAGGATGCGAATTCAAAGCAAAAAGAGACGCAGACATGGAAAAGAATTATAATTGATATCTTTTTCATGGCTCAATCTCCTTTCCTATAATAAGAATTCAATTTTAACAAGCGAATATAGAGAATGCCTATCTAAAATCATCTACCATTTAATTAATTGCTTATATCACAGCAATAATTTGAGGTAAAATAATGGAAATATCAATTTCCTGTAAATAAATATTGACATATTTTATTTTATATTATATATTATAAAATATAAAATTATTAATATGAAAATTTTATCTCTTTTTAATGAAGCAAATCTTATCCAAGGAAAAAATCCAGCCAAATATAAAAAGATCGCACCAGATCGAAGAATTCATAAAATAGATAAAGCAACAGAAAAAACATATATTCTGTCTACTCTATTTATTAAGGAGGTGATAAATAAATTAAGAATAATAATACGGAAAGATAAAGTGCCGACATTAAAAAAAATAATTTTAAAAAAGGAGAAAACATGATCAAAAAATTTTGTAGAATACTCTTTATTTTTGTCTTAATTTGGAGTTTTTCCTCTATCTCATACGCCCAGCGGCAAACAGGTTCACTTCAAGGCATTGTAGTAGATGAAGAGGATAATGCCTTACCTGGCGCAAATGTTACAGTTTTAGGACCAGCCCTTCAAGGTTCCAAATCTTATACTACTTCTAACAAAGGGTTGTTCCGCTTCCCTGCTCTCCCACCAGGCAGTTATTCCTTACAAGTTGAATTGTCTGGATTTCAAAGTCAAAATATTACAGAACTGACTGTTAGTATAGCTAACGTCACTGAAATAACCATCCGTCTTAAACCATCGACACTTGAGGAACAAATCACAGTAACTGCTTCAGCCCCTGTCGTAGATACAACTTCTTCAACAATTGCCCTTAATTATGATTCTAAGTTCCTCGCTTCTATTCCTATGAATCGGGATATTTACGACGTGGTCAATTCAGCCCCGGGAGCTATTTCGGATGAGAATCCAAATAAAAGGACTTCTTCGGTAATGGGTGCTGATGTCAGACAAACCCAATATTCTTTAGATGGTGTTAATATAACTGATCCATCAGCTTCTTATTTAACAGCCTCAATGAATGTTGAAATGTTCGAAGAAGTAAGCTTTGAAGTTGGCTCTCACATGCCAGAATCAGGACAGACCGACTCTGGTTTCATTAACATTGTTACCAAAAGCGGCGGAAATAAATTTGCCGGTTCAGTAAGTGCTTATTACATAGGTGACAGCATATCCAATCCCCTGTGGACAAAAGAGCAAACCGTAGCTTTTGGGCTTGACCAAGTAGATAGATATAAAAATTATTGGGATCTGGCAGGAACTTTTGGTGGATCGATCATCAAGGACAGGTTGTGGTTTTTTACTTCTTACCAATACCTTGATTGGCTGCGGTTTTTTTCGCCATATGATTATAACCTGGAGCATAAAGAAAATATTTTGTTCGGCAAGTTAACAGCTCAATTAACTCCAAATTTGAGGCTAATGGGAAGTTTCCACTATAATATATACGATGAACCCATCCGAGTTGTAAGTGCAACGTGGGGCCGGTTAAAAGAAAATATTCCCTATGATATGGGGGATCACACGGACATCCTCAACTTACAAGCCAACTGGATAATTGACCAAAACACTTTCCTTGATTTAAAGTTTGGTCATAATTTTCGACTTCTTCCCCTCCATGCTCAGCCAGGCGTTGAAAATGAACCTAAGATGTATGACAAAGCAACAGCGACAAGTTTTAACTCAATTACTTACGAAGAGGATTATCGCACCCACAAATATGTAGCTACTGCATCCTTAACCCGATTTCAAGAAAATTTCCTGGGAGGAGATCATGAAATCAAGTTAGGCTTTGAGTTTGAACATATTCGATATGAATTAGATTATTGGAAACAAAATCCCTTTTATCTATATTGGTATGACTACGCGGCAAGTAATCCTTACTACTACAGCCCATCCAAAAAAGAAGGCCGTCTGAGAACTTACCCGACCCCGCGAGGACCGGGAGAGTGGGCTGCAAAAGATTATGGCCTTCGCTATTCAGCCTATTTTCAGGACAGTGTTAATTTCAAAAGATTAGTGTTAAACTTCGGCCTCCGATATGACGATCAAGAGCAGTATGAACCAGAACAAAGTAGGCCTTATGTTGGAAATACCTTGTTCGATGCTATAGCCGAATATTATTTAACTCCTGACGGGTTGCTTTCACCTTGGGCACCAATAACCCAACCCCGCAGAACCATGGTTCATTTTAAAAACTTATCCCCACGAATAGGACTGGTTTTTGATGTGTTTGGAGATGGGAAAACCGCTGCAAAAGTTTCTTATTCCCGGTATTATGAGCCTGTCTGGATGTATAAATACAACTATGGTAACATCCTTCAACAAGCAGATGTTCAATTTCGTTGGAAAGATCTCAATGGCAACAAACAATTTGATCCTCCTCCCACAGACTCATATTCTTTATTCGATTACCCCAATCAAGATATCAATTTTCATTATTATCCTGATGATTTAAAAAACATGCATACCGATGAATTTATCATTGGTTTAGATCATGAACTGCTTAAAGATTTTAAACTGGGCATTTCCTATATCATGAAGAGGAATAGAGATATCATAGAAGATATTGACATCAATAACGGTTATGATCCTTCTAATCCAAATTGGATTCCTTATACTTTTACTGATCCTGGCTGGGATGGAGAATTTGGAACTCCAGATGATCAAGAGTTCACAGTTTACGGGTTAAGTGAAGACGCTCCTCTTAAAGTTTTGATGTCAGGCAATCCAGAAGGAGCAAAAAGAAATTACGATGCACTTGCCTTTATCGTGGAAAAAAGAATGTCTAACAACTGGCAGCTTAAGGGTTCGATATTATACAGTTCTTACAAAGGAAACATAGGAGCTGGTTATAACGATACAGATGGAGACACCGGTGCCTTTGATACTCCTAACTGGTTGATAAATAATTATGGATCTTTGTGGTATGACCGACCTCTTCAAGTAAAATTATTGGGGACGTTTACTCTCCCTTACGATTTCGTTTTAAGCTTCTATTTTTCCCATATCTCTGGAAAGCCCTGGAACAGAACGCTTGACCGAGTTTATTTTCCTTCCGGATATAATGTTCAGCAATCCTATGTGGGAATAAATGCAGAGAAGCCCGGTTCACAAAGAGAACCAGGTTATACAAATTTGGACTTGAGACTGCAAAAAGACATTAATCCCGGGTATGGCCGACTAAGTTTGTATCTTGATATCTTCAATGTGGGCGGCCGGTCATCATTGGATATCAACCAAGATCCGGCTGGTAGACTTTATTACTATAAAACTCCTCCCCAATATAAACTAAGCACTGTTTATGGGAAGATTACCAGCGTTACTGGAGTTCGTGCTGTCAGATTAGGTATAAGATACGCCTTCTAAAAAGAAGAAGAGAAGGAGGTAAATCCCCCCTCCTTCTCTTTCTTGCTGGCGAAATAACGGAGAAGCTAAACAAGGATTTTCTCCAGAAAGATCAAATTATAGGAAAGAAGATAAGTTCATCAAATCTCATTTAAGAATAAGTAAATATCTACAGCTTAAAAGGGACAAAACGTATAAATTAAGGAAATTTAAATATGAAAGTTGCAGTTTTATATAACCGTGATAATAAGGGCATCATCAATATCTTTGGCCTTCAGAACAAGGAATGGTATCCTCAAGAAACAGTCAATCTGGTAGCCCAGGCCATAGAAAAAGCCGGACATACAGTCAAATTATTTGAAGTCAATCGATATTTTCTCTCCGGGCTGGAAGAGTTTTTGCCCAAACTCTCTAACGACCAGATGCCAGGAATTGTTTTTAATCTTGCTTTAGGCAGTCAAGGGAAATGCCGATACACTCATATCCCCGCAATCCTGGAAATGGCAGGAATTCCATATACCGGTTCGAGCCCTTTAGGTCATGCCCTTGCTCTTGATAAAGTCATTGCCAAACAAATTTTTATTTCTTCTGGGCTTCCAACGCCTGATTTTATTGTTTTTTATGACAAAAACTTATCTAAACAACATCTAAAATTTCCTCTTGTAGTTAAGCCTAGAAGCGAAGCTGCCAGCCTCGGACTTGCAGTAGTAACAGATGAAAAATCGCTCAAGGAAACAGTTGCCTATGTCCTGGAAAACTTTAAACAACAAGCTCTCGTTGAAGAGTTTATTGAAGGGCGAGAGGTAAATGTCAGCATTTATGGAAACAGAATTCCCCAGGTCCTTCCTATTTTAGAACTTCAAATGGAAGAAATAGTCCCCAACGTTTTCACTCATGACCTTAAATTTAGTATATCGGGCAAAAAAATAAAAAAAATCTGTCCTCCGGACCTTTCTCCAGATCTTGATGCTCATATTAAAAAAATATCTCTTCAGGCTTATAGAGCTTTAAATATCTATGATCATGCCCGCGTTGATATCCGCCTTGACAAAAACAATAAACCTTTCCTTTTAGAATTGAACTCTATGGTCAGCATAAACCCGTCCTCTTCTTTTGTTCATGCAGCTAAGGTTGCCGGCCTTGACTATGATCAATTAATCAATAAGATTTTAGAAGCTGCAGTTGACCGTTATGCCCTGGAAGAACCTGAAATCTTCAGTAACTATAAATATAAATTTTAATTTCTCTAAAAATTTGAGATATTATTAATTTATTGAAATTACAACTATCATAAGGAGGAAAAAATGTCTATTGTAAATGATCCGAGTTCTCCTATGTATATTCCTGAGGAGAACCGGAAAATTGCCCGTGAAAGGGCAAAAAAAAACGTTGAAATGATTTCTGATTATTTAGAAGCTCGAGAAAAAATTCCAACGGGCTTAAAATGCTATGAACAATACAAGGAAACTAAAAAAAGAATTCTAAAAATTTTGGGAGGAACAGAAGAAGACTGGAATAATTGGAAATGGCAGCTTAAAAATTCTATTCGTGACAAATCCGTTTTATCCAAAATCATAAATTTAACTAACGAGGAAATTAAGGATATAGAAAAAACCGCTACTCAATATCGCTGGTCTATTTCTCCTTATTTTGCCAGTCTTATGGACCCTGAAGACAGAAACTGTCCCATTCGAAAACAAAGTGTCCCCACCATTCATGAATATCTGGACAAAGCAGAGATTAAAGATCCCTATGCAATTGTTTATAATTCTCCCGCTCCATTAATCACCAGACTCTACGCGGATCGATTAATCATCAATGTCACAAATATGTGTGCTGTTTTCTGCCGTCACTGCTTACGAAAAAAAGATATCGTCCTTAAAGATATGATTTATCCTAAAGAAGATGTACAGGATGCAATTGACTATATTGCAAAATGTCCTGAAGTGAGAGATGTTCTTATCACAGGAGGCGATGCTTTATCTTTATATGATGATTATATTGATTGGATTCTCACAGAGTTAGAAAAAATTTCCCATATTGAAATCATGAGACTTGGGTCACGGATGATTTCAACCTTGCCGCAGCGAGTAACTCCTGAATTATGCCAAATGCTCAGCCACCATAATCCTGTATATCTTAACACCCAGTTTAATCATCCCAAGGAGATTACTGCTGAAGCTCAGCAGGCAGTAGATCGACTGATAAAAGCAGGTGTGCTGGTAGGCAATCAATCTGTTTTACTCAAAGGAATCAACAGTGATATTCATGTGATGAAAAAATTGGTCCATGAGTTGCTTCGAATCAGAGTGCGGCCTTATTATATTTTTAATTGTAAGAGACTTGAAGGTATTAGGCACTTTCGTGTGCCAATAGCATATGGACTTAATATTATGGAACACTTGAGAGGTTATACTTCTGGTTTGGCTGTTCCTACTTTTATCATTACAGCTCCAGAAGGGAAGGGCAAAACTCCAATGGCTCCCACCTATTTGCTCAACGTAAATAGAAAAGGAAAACTCCTGTTCAGGACATGGAGTGGTTATGTCTGCGAGTATGATGACGAAAAGTCAGATGACGAGTAAAATTAATACTTAGATAAAAAAAATAATATAGCTTTTCAGAAACAGTTAAATGATAAAAAATATCAAAAAAGGAATTCTCTCTTTTCTTGATTCTCATGCTGAAGAACAAATTCAGTTTGTTATCGATCTCTGCAACCAAAATAGTTTTACCTATAATAAAAAAGGAGTTGATCGTATTGGAGATATGATTTTTGATCAATTGAATGGTATCCTTCCAATCCATCAGGTTGTTAAACAAAACAATATAGGTAATATTTATTTGTTAAAAAATACATCCTCATCCAAAGCTATTTATCTGATTGGCCATATGGATACTGTCTTTCCCCCTGACCATCCCTTTCAAAAATGTCTCCTTCAAGGAGATTATTTAAAGGGCCCAGGAACCGGCGATATGAAAGGAGGCTTGGCTGTTTTTGTTTACGCACTTAAGGCTATAAAAGAAGTTGACTTTCATACCAAATTAAGACTAGTTCTTATACTAAACAGTGATGAAGAAATCGGATCAACTACTTCCCAATCAATTTTTATTGAAGAGAGAAAAAAAGCAATAGCCTGCCTGGTTGCAGAATGTGCAGGTCATAATGGTGAAATTGTAACCTCCAGGAACGGTAAAATGGGTGTCCGGATAGATTGTCTGGGCCAAGATCGTCATGTTGGTTTTGGAACTCACGAAAAAGCAAGTGCAATTTTGGAATTAGCCCACAAGATTATTGCCATTGAATCCTTAAACGCAAGCATTCCTGGTGTCAGCCTTAATGTTGGAAAAATCGAAGGAGGGTTAGGGCCATGTACTATCCCAGGTCATGCCAGTTGTCTTCTCGACATCCGATGGGTGGAAGAAAAACATCAAGAAATATTGCTGAATGAAATTCGTACAAAAATTGCCAATTCTTCTCAACCTGGTTGCCACTCAGAATTGAAGATACTGAATGCGCGGCCGGCCATGCCTCTAAAAAAAAGCACTAAAGAACTGTTTCGAATAATTCAACAGGTAGGCCATCATCTTACTCAGAAAATAAATCAGGAACATCGTAGGGGAACATCAGATGCAAATTTTTTTGGAGCTGCATGTGTCCCCACTTTAGACGGACTGGGACCTATTTGCGATAAAGACCATACGCCAGAAGAATTCATTAAAATATCGAGCCTTAAAGAAAGGTCAGCTCTTTTGGCGCTGTTTTTGGTAAAATACGGCCTAAAGATAGGGAAGATTTCTTAAAGAAAAAAGCTAAGGGATAAAATTGAAAAAGAAGAGAGATTCAAAAAAAGTTACTTCCTCAAAAAAAGCCTTTAACAAAATAATATTTTCCATTGAACGGATAGGAAATTATTTGCCTCATCCTTTTACTATATTTTTAATTCTGATTATCTTAATTTTTATTCTTTCCTTTATTCTAAGTCATATCGGAGTCTCTGTTTTCTATACCAGCTTTGACCAGTCAACAAACCAGGAAGTAACCAAGACAGTATCTGTTACCAGCCTCTTTGAAAAAGAAATGCTTCAATCTATTATGGGGAATTTTGTTAAAACTTTTGCCTACTTTGCTCCAGTGGGTTTTGTGATCATCATGATTTTAGGAGTCGGTCTTGCTGAACAAACAGGATTTTTCTCAGCTGCAATTCGACAATTAATTTTTAAAACTCCACCTTTTCTTATCACTTTTGTGATTGCTGTTATGGGAATCTGTGCTAATATTGCCTCTGATGCAGGTATAATCATCGCTCCCACTATTGGCGGAGCAATATTCTTAGCCATGAGAAGGCATCCTATTGCAGGAGTTTGCGCAGGGTATGTCGCTGCCTATGGCGGCTTTTCAGCTAATCTGTTTATTTCAGGCACAGACGTGATTTTAGCTGGAATCACTAAATCTGCTGTCGGCCATTTTGACATCAATGTCCCGGTTCATCCTTTAATGAATTGGTATGCTATGCTTGGATCAACGGTAATACTGGCTATAGTTGTAACTTTTGTTACAGAAAAGATTATAGTCCCCTATCTTGGTAAGTATGATCCTCCCTCTGAATTAAAATTATTTCAAAAGGCATCTGACTTTAAACTTGCGCCAAACGAAAAGAAAGGCTTAAAAGTAACAGCATTGGCAAGCCTGATTTTTCTGATTATTCTTTTGTATATGATTATTCCTTCCAATGGTCTCCTTCGCAATGAGCAGGGAAAACTTCTTCCTGATTCCCCCTTAATTTCGGGAATTATTTTTATTATTTTCATCTATTTTTTTATCATAGGCATTGTTTATGGCAAAGCGGCTAAAACTATCCATTCAGAGAAGGAAATACCTAAGATGATGGAGAAAGGATTGAGCGGAGTGGCGGGCTTTTTGGTTGTCTGTTTGCCGGCTTCAATATTTATTGATTTATTCCATAAAAGCAATTTAACAACTATTATTGCTGTAAATGGCGCTAATTTAATTAAAAAAATTCAACTTGGAACGATACCCACTTTATTATTTTTTGCTCTTATGTGTGCTGCATTAAATCTATTTATTACCAGTGGTTTTACCAAGTGGTTGATTTTAGCACCAATTTTTATTCCTCTTTTCTTCCAACTAGGTATCAGTCCAGCAATAACCCAGATGTCTTACAGAATTGGTGATTCAACCACTAATATCATTTCCCCTGTTTCAGCTTATTTGCCATTTTTATTGGGACTACTGGAAAAATATAGAAATAAAAATCAGGAGATAGGCATAGGATCTGCCATCTCTCTGATGCTTCCTTATTCTATTTTTCTTCTAATTCTGTGGATTCTCTTTTTGGGATTGTGGCTGGTTCTCGGGCTAAACCCAGGACCAGGAGTTTCGCTTTTTATCTGATCTTTTGTTAAAATGAGAGTAAGGTGAACATTAACAATTACAGTGTAAAATTGAAACAAATTAATCATCTCTAATTTGAAATAGACAATAATATTCATAATTAATATTTAAATAAAGGAACTCAAACAATGACAAAAAGCAAAATCTTCAATATCTTCAATATATCAAAGAGATCCGCAAGGCTTTTATCCATTTTTCTTTTGACATTAGGAGTTACCTCCTATGCCCAGTATTCATCCAATACAGGGAAAGCTATGGTTGTTGCCTCTAAGCCCGAAGCAGTCCAGGCTGGTTTATCAATTTTAAATCAAGGAGGGAATGCTATAGATGCCGCTGCAGCAACATCATTTGCTTTGATGGTAACTGACCCTGCCATGTGCAGCCTGGCAGGCCGCTCTCAGATTCTTATTTATTTGAGCGGTGGAAAAGTTGTCGGTATTGATGGGGCAACTCAATCTCCAAGGTTAGCTGAAGAGCCGGCAAAAATCGGCCATGGATACAGAACCTGTGCCATTCCCGGAAGCCCAGCCGCCCTGGAAGAAATGGTTGTTCGATATGGATCTTTGCCATTAAAGACAATAATGAAGCCAGCTATTCAACTTGCGAGAAATGGATTTATTATCAAAAAAGACTATCAAGATTTGTTCCGGAATCTAGGGAAATTTTTCCGCCTTTACCCTGGAACAGCTAAACATTTCTTAAAGGAAGACGGGACATTTTATGCTGAAGGCGAGAAATTTACTCAGCCAGCGCTGGCAAAAACCCTAGAAATAATTGCCGATGAAGGCGCTGGGACTTTATACAAAGGAAAACTTGCTCAAGCTTTATTAAGCGACATGATAAATAATAATGGTTTAATCAGAGAAGATGATCTTGCCCAATACCGGCCATTTCCAGGCAAGATACTTCAAGGAAATTATCGCGGTTACAAAATCATTAGCCGCGGCGATCAATGTGATGGAGCATCGGTTATTGAAATGCTCCAGATATTAGAACATTTTCCTTTGTCTGAATTGAAGCCTGATGACCCACTTTACCTTCATCTTTTGGCTCAAGCCATATATATCGGGCACTCAGATGAATATCTGCCCGATTGGCAGCAAATCTCAAAAGCCCTGGCAGCACGTCGTGTCCGGGAGATTGATAAAAACAAAGCCTTTCCCGTTCCGATAAAACCTAAAGATAAAAGAGAAGAAGGTGAAACCACTCATCTTTCTGTTTGCGATGACAAAGGAAATGTAGTCTCTATTACCCAATCCATTGGCCCCTCTTTTGGCACCAAGGTTGCTAATCCAGAGCTTGGATTTTTTTATGCTTACAGTTATGATATGAATACCGATCCTATCCCCTATCAGCGAGAAAAAACAAGTCAATCTCCAACTATAGTCCTTTATAAAGGAAAACCATTTCTTGTCTTAGGTTCTGCTGGAAGCAGTCGAATTCCAGCCTCTATTGTCCAGACTATTATTAATATCATTGACCATAAAATGACTATAGAAAAAGCAGTGTCAGCACCCAGGCTATTTCTCACAGAGCAAGAATTGCGATTGGAAGCTTTTGAACTGCCAGAATTTAGCCTGCAGAAGCTTAAAAAGTTAGGATACAATATTAAAATTTACAGGGAATTGAATAGGTGGTTTGGTAGAGTTAATGCCATTTTAATTGACAGTTTAACAAAAAAAATATATGGTGCTGCTGATCCCAGAGATTATTGGGCTTTAGGAAGGTTTTAAATTAAAGCAAATCGAAAATTATCGGTTTTTTTTATTAAATCTCTAATAAATAAATGAAAATTTTATTGATAGTTGATATTACATTTATTAAAATGTAAAAAAATGGAAGAAAAGCTCTATAGAAATGAAACTTCTCTCACCATAAGTGATAAAATTTTTAATTATCTTAAAGAATCAATAATTAAAAATAAAATTAAACCAAATCAAAGGATTAATGAAAAAAAGATAGCTGTTCTATTTAATTCAAGTACCACACCAGTAAGGGAAGCAATCTTAAGGCTTTCCGCAGAAGGTTTCATCGAAATCAGTCGATACCGGCATACTATTGTCAAAGAGATTTCTTCCACAGAATTACAGGAAATGTATGAAGTTATGACTATATTGGATTATCAGGCTCTTAAGTTAGCAATTAAAGAATTAACAGATGAGAATCTGCAGAAGATAGAGGATTTAACTATAGAATTGGAAAAACTTTGTAGTGTTGACTCATTAGAGGAATATCTTGATCTAAACGCTCTTATTCATACAAGCATCTGGAAAGTGATTAAAAACAAATTTTTTTATTCAACATTGCTTCAGGTATATGACCAGATACAAAGGTATACATATGCACGATATTCTGTTTTTATGAAGCATGGAGCTTTAAAGGAATCCTTAATCAAGCATAAAAATCTGTTAAAAGCATTAAAATCAAAAGATAGTTCAAATTTATTAAAACTTGTTAAAGAACACTGGAAAGTCTCCTGACCAATAAAATCAAAAAATTCAGGGAGGGTTTCCTTTGTTCTATCTTTCCCTACCCAGATTACTCGCTCTTTATGATAATAAACACTCGATGAAAGTTGACCGCAGCCACAAACAACCGATCCTCAATTTCATCAACGGCAAGCGGACGGTCACCATGATCCGCAACTTGGTTATTGCTGAGACGGACAGAGACCTGGATTTTAAAAGTCTGATGAGATACCTTGATTTCCTAAAAGCGATCGGCTGGATCACATGCTGATATGGGATATTAAGGAAGTATTGCGCGTTTGATAGAATACTAGGATCTGCATAAACGACTGTGCAACAAATAGAAAATTCTTCATCCGGTTTCTGAATCCTTAGGCACAATAGAAGCTCCGGCTGGGGGAAGAAACAGTGAGATCCTAAATCAGATACGAGAGGAGGTTCGGGCCATCAGAAAGGCACTGGATAAATAAGGAGAATTGTTTTACAATAGATTTGATGGCTGAAAAAAACGGCGGATTCAGGTTGGAAGTAAACGCCTCACCTGGTCGAGATCAGTTGTTTCTTTATCCCATGTTCTTTATCCTGGCTTTTATTCTTCCGCCCCTTCTTTTATTCCTACCGGTCCTTTTTTATCTTTTACTGGTCTATTTCTTCCAGGAAAGTTTTCCTTTACTCACTCTGAAACCGCAACACATATACAGGTTTTCTTCCTCCCGGGATCCTCCCGCATAAATATTCCTTTCTATACTTTTTCTATCTACCCAAAGAGATTTAATGTGAGGATTATTAAGATGAAATTAGATTTCATAAGAATCAAGGATACTTTTAATAAATTGAGCGGGATCCCGATAGAGCTTGACCTCAGTGAATACCGCAGGCAGCTCAGGTTGATCAATAAACAATGCCTGACAGGGGAAACCGATGCCTCACTGCAAAAGCGATCTTCCGGTTTAATGACCCGGGCTAGAGAAGGAACCCCACTGAATGAGCTCCTTACCGAGGCCTATGCCCTGGTACGTGAGGCCTCCCGACGAACCCTTGGCCTGCGCCCTTTTGATGTCCAGGTAATGGCCGGAATTGCTATGCACCGGGGAAGACTGGTCGAAATGCAGACAGGTGAAGGCAAGACCCTGGCTGCGGTCTTCCCGGCTTATTTAAATGCTCTGTCCGGACGTGGAGTGCATATTCATACTTTTAATGATTACCTGGCCCGGCGGGATGCGGCCTGGATGGGACCGATATACCGGTTCCTGGGATTAAGAGTCGGGTGCATCCAGGAGAGACAAGGACGTAAGGAAAGACAAAATGCTTATAATGCGGATATCACATATTCCACAGCAAAAGAAGCCGGGTTTGATTTCCTGCGGGATAATCTCTGTTATGAGTCAGATGACCAGGTTCACCGTCCCTTTCATTTTGCCATTGTTGACGAGGCTGATTCGCTCCTTATCGATGAAGCCTGGGTTCCGCTGGTGATTGCCGGGATGACTGAAGAAGTAACGGCGAATTCTTTTCATCCAGCCGAAATAGTGAGAAACCTTAAACCGGAGATCGATTACTATACGGATGATGGGAAGCGCAATGTCTTTCTGACAGATAAAGGAGTAAAACGTATCGAAGCCGTGCTCGGATGCGGGAATCTCTTTCAGCACAAAAATTTTGAACATCTTACCATGATTAACCTTGCGCTGCACGCCGAAGCACTGTTGCAGCGGGATGTGGATTACATAGTGCGCAGTGGTGCAGTCGAGATAGTGGATGAATTCACAGGCCGTGTTGTGAAAGACCGGCACTGGCCGGACGGGCTTCAGGCTGCGGTCGAAGCCAAGGAAAAGCTGAATTTACAGAAGGGAGGCACCATTCTGGGCTCGATAACGCTGCAGCATTTTATGCGTCTGTATCCAAAGCTCTGTGGGATGACAGCTACCGCTCGATCCGCGGCGTCTGAGTTAAAAACATTCTATGACCTAAAAGTCGTGGTTATCTCTCCCAACAGACCCTGTATTAGGAGGGATCTCCCCGACATAGTCTTTACTGATAAGAAGGCCAAGAGCCAAGCCCTGATCGCGGAGATCGTCCAGACGCATTCCACCGGCCGCCCGGTACTGGTGGGAACCGCCAGTGTGGAAGAGTCGGAAAAACTGGCAGAAAAACTTAAGAAGTCCGGTATAAAGTGCTGCGTGCTCAATGCTAAAAATAATGAGCTGGAAGCTGGAATAATTGCCAGGGCGGGTGCGCCTGGAGCAGTGACAATCTCCACTAATATGGCGGGACGCGGTACAGACATTAAACTTGGGGGGAATGATGAACAGGAAAGGGACAGTGTCGTTTCCCTGGGAGGACTGTATGTCATCGGCACCAACCGCCACGAGAGCATCCGTATCGACCGCCAGTTGCGCGGACGTGCCGGCCGTCAAGGGGACCCCGGAGAATCCCGTTTTTTTATCAGCCTGGAAGATAACTTGATCGAACGTTACAGGATCGACAGGCTTATCCCATCAGTCTTGCGATCAAAGGGAAAAAGTAAGGTCATTGATCATCCCATTGTAAACCGGGAGATCGCCCGGGGACAGCGTATCGTAGAGGGGCAGAATTTTGAGATACGCAAGACACTCTGGGAATATTCCTCACTGGTGGAACATCACCGGAAAAGAATGTATCAACATCGCTGCGATGTACTTACGGGAAATTCACGGAAAAGCATGCTTGCCGAGAGAGCTCCAGAGAAATATGCGCTTCCGAGTTCTCAACTAGGGAAAGAGCGTATGTCTAAACTCGAACAGCACATTTCTCTTTTCCATATAGACCGGAGCTGGTCCGAACACCTGGCTAAAATCAACGATGTAAGGGAGAGCATCCATCTTGTCAGCGTAGCCGGGGAGTCTCCCCTGAATGAATTTCATAGAATAATCGTAGATGCCTTTCTTGAACTGGAACAGATTATCGATGACAGGATCATAGAGACATTTAATGCCCTGGAGATAACAGTGGACGGTGTTGACCTGGAAAAGAAGAATCTCAAAGGCCCATCATCCACCTGGACTTATTTGGTTAATGACAACCAGTTCGGTTCCTGGGTCAAAATGCTAAATGGAAGTAATATTGGTTTTACTGCAGGTGCCGCTGCAGCTTATAACGGACCGCTTTTTATCATCCTGAGTATCCTACGTCGTTTTCACAAAAAGAAAAAATAGGGGATTAACAAATTATAGATCGAAACATTGAATACAGAAATTAAATCGATTAAAATACTATTCGGCATTAACCCTGGATTATTCACGAGTCGAGGTTGCTGCAGATGCAAGGCACAGCACATGAAGTTGTGGTCCTTCACCACGAATGTGCTGTAACACAGCAGATGCGGTAAGATCGGCTCGCCCAAAAGGGAAAAATTGCCGATAATAGATTTAAATTATATTATCGATCTTATTGAGGATAAACTAGTTATGAGGATTTCTTGGAGAACGATCAAAGCTAGGTTTAATTGTTATAACTTATCAGCAATTTTTATGAATAATTCAGGTATATTGATGCTCATAAAAAAAAGTAATCTTATCATTCTGTTTTCCTTATTTTTCCTGTGTAATTGTGCAAAATCCCCTTTATCCGAATTTAAATTCTACAGATTAATTGATAATCTTAATAAAGAAAATATTCTCCATTCACCACTAATTCAAGTTCCCCAAAAAACGGAAGAATCACACAAAGTATTCCCTTTAAAGTCTTATCCAATTTCGGATTTAGGTTCTGGAGACAATCCTTTTGGAATTAAGAGAAAACTAAAACTTGCTAGAGAAGAAATAAACGTACTTTTTTCTCCCCCTAAGAGTAAATTCACATTCAACCTTAATATTCCAGAAAATTCCGTATTAGAATTTGGGATCGGCACAATCAGGGATGAAAACTCAGAAGAACTTATCAAATCTTCTGGAAACGAAGAAAGAGGTACTACTTTTATTGTTTCCATTGAAACAAAAGGAAGAAAAAAGACAATTTATCAAAAACACATTCCATTTCCTACTAAAGATGAAAAGCATTTTTTTTAAAAGTATTGTGTCGATATTCCTCATGCTCAGGAAAATGTAGAAATGTCGCTTGTTACTGAAGGTGGAGAAAATAATTTTTCATTTTTGTATAACCCGGTCCTGTATAAGAAAGAAAAAAGCCTTCGTAATGTTATCCTAATTTCTATTGATACTCTCAGGGCTGATCACTTGGGTTGTTATGGATATGATAGGAACACTAGCCCTAACATTGATTCCCTAGCTTCAGACAGCACCATGTTCCTCAACACATATGCTTCTTCGCCATGGACTCTCCCTTCTCATGTATCAATCTTTACTTCGTTAAATGGAGTACATCACCAGGTTTATTATGATGATGAAAAGATGAGCCCTTCTATCATTACACTTGCTGACATGATGAGGCAAAATAATTACATATGTTCTGCATTTACAGGAGGTGGCTTTGTAAATTCAGCATATGGTTTTTCTAAAGGATTTGATTCTTATTATGAGAGAGAAGGCGAGGTTTTTCTTAATAAAGCGGCTGAGCTCACTTATCGTGATGTTGCAAGATGGCTTAATCATAATAAAGATAAGGATTTTTTTCTCTTCATTCATACTTATCAGACTCATAATCCTTATGCTTGTCCCTACCCCTATAAAACGATGTTTCTTAAGGAAGGAGCTAAATGGAGACACATAGATTTAGTCAGTTATCTTGGTGGGAAGCCTGGCGTTTTTAAGAAAGTTACTGAGCGAGAACGCCAGAATATTATCGACCTATATGATGGAGAAATCCGCTATACGGATGAAAAACTTATAGGGCCTCTTATAGGGAAGCTTAAAGAGATGGAGCTTTTCGATCAGACGATGATCATCTTCACTAGTGACCACGGCGAGGAGTTTTATGATCATATGGGATGGGGACATGGGCATAGTCTTTATGATGAATCTCTGAAAGTTCCACTTGTCATTAAATTCCCAGGATCGAAATTTAAAGGAAAAGAGATCGGAGACATTGTCTCTCTTGTAGATGTCATGCCGACCATCTTGGAAGAGATGGGGATAGATTTTTCTGATTTAAGCATCGACGGCAGAAGCTTATCTCCTCTAATAAAAGGAAAAGAAAGAGGAGATAGAACATTTTTAGCAGACATAGGAAGTGATGTTTTGAATTCCCGTATTCCACAGAAAATCTCCATGAATATTGGAAAAAATAAACTCATTCTTAATAAAAGATTCAGCTCGAAAGATCTGGATTTTTTTCTCTATCCTCCTCCTGCTTTAATACCTGTTGAACTTTATGATTTAAAACAAGATTCGCTTGAAATTAAGAACACAGCTGATGAAAAAGCCATGCTTGTTAACCAGATAATCCGGCAAATTAATGAAATCTACAGCAAGGCAAAGAAGAGAAAAACATCCAGGCCGGAACCGGAAATAGATGAAAAATTGAAAGATCAGTTGAAAGCCTTAGGCTATATTCATTAAAAAAAATCCGCTCGGTATACCGCTGGAAGAAGGCATGGTCTTTGCAATCGAGCCTGGACTTTATTATCCGGAAAAAGAACTCGACATCCGCATTGAAGATACAGTCCTCATCACAAAAGACGGATGTGAGGTCTTAAGTAAAGATGTTCCCAAGGAGATAGATGAGATAGAAAAACTAATGGCAGGAAGAAAATAAGCTATTTTGTTTTTTGGATTTTTTGCATAAATTTTTCCAGGTCAATAATAAACCTTTTGTGAGAACCCTGACCGATTATTCCCTGGTTGTCCCGGGCTGCAACTGAAAATTCAAGAGCTCGTCCTTCCTGTTTGATGAGTGTGGCTTCAGCTGTGACCTTTTCTCCCACAGGTGTAGCACGCAGGTGTTCTATATCGACCTTTGTCCCTACGGTAGTCCATCCTTCCGCTAAATGGGTTTGAACTGCATCAAGAGCGGCGTTTTCCATTAATGCGATCATCATCGGAGTTGACAGGACATCGACTACGCCGGAACCGATAAATTTGGCAGTATAGGCTTCTTCGACAATAATAGACCTTGTAGCAGAAGTGTTCAAAAGTATTTTAAATTTCATATTCTTGTCTCCTTCCATTATGAATAATCCAAGTTAATTAATATCAAATAGTAAAATCGATGTCGAATGATACTTATCTTTCCCTCACGAATTAGGGGAAAAGGAATATTTTCAAGCATAAAGTAATCCAGGTCACGGTATCCATAGGCCCTGCATTTGAAAACCTTGATGTGGTTATTAATTCCCTCGACCTTGGCAGTGGAGACCCGTATACTGGGATACATCCCGGACAGTCATTACAGAGCAAAGATCCATCACATAATTTTCCATAGAGTGAGTATAATGTTTTTTCCTCTCTGCAATCATCAGGTTCTCAAATCGTGTCTGCCGGCAGTTACGGCAGTAAAATCTCCTCATCTTGATAACAGCATATACCGGCTTGCGGCCGATGGGTAAAGTCCGCAGCCTCCTCCAGCAATAACCTCTTTGGATTACCTTATAGGATTTACAATAAAAACAGCGCTTCTTGGCCCGAACCATATACAGGTATATGGCTCCTCCTTTAATTCGCATCCGTAAATGATGATAGCCATAAAGGCCTAAGGCATGATAAAATAATAATTAGGATATCGGTTTTTCCTCCTTTTTTTAAATAAAATCTTATTGAGGAATTTAAGCGATGTCCCCTCTCTCGTCAACCTAAAGTACGGATTACCGTGATGAACCTAATTAGACGTTTTGGCAGCCCAAAATTTTCAATTAAGACCATATTTTCGGGAAAATAAGAAGTGATCTCATTTGTTTAGAGTCAGTTGCACAGGTCTGACCCTATTTAAAATGTCAGCATTCAGCATATTTTATTCTGTGAGAAAGAGGGTATTTCTGTTGTGTTTGGTTCTGAGAAAAAAGTATCTGTAAGCGAATTTTGTTTATTAATAGATAGTAACTGAAATAAATCCTCTGTATAAGAGTTCTGATAAATAACCAAATATTAACCAAAATGGTATATAAGTCAATTTTACAAGTCCCATTATTGTCCATTTTGTCTTGTATTCCCAGGGACATTTCTTGATAGTAAGCTTCAGTATATATCCATATATAAATTCTCCTGCAATAATGACAAAAAGATAAATAAAGCCTCTAAATATAAAAGGAATGAATTTAATAGAATTATATAATGGTTCGATTATTAAGCCCAAACCTCCATAAAGTGGAAACATCCATAGGTAAGACCTGCCACGAAAAGAGATGTCTTTATATCTGATATAATCATGTATAGAAGTAAAAAATACTTCAATGCCAACCCCAAAAAAGCTGTATATGAAAAATAAAATTAGATATTTCATAACCAAATTAATAGTACTTTATAATTATTTTAGTATATTACAGGTATATGCTCAATACAGATTTTAAAGAGATTTTTAATCTGGGACGGTTCTATTTTGGGAATAGGGTCAGTTGCACAGGTCTAACCTAGGGACGGGGAGAGTTACGCAGAAGCTGAAAAAAGCAGACGAAGAATGGAGTTAAAAATCTGAAGGGAGCGCAGCCATACTCTCAGATTCATTCTGTTCCGATCTGCTTATTTTCTACTAAGTATTGGTTCTAGGGTTTGATGACAAGCGGTTATGTGGTTATAATCATCTTGGTTAATAAATATGAAAACAAAAGAGAGGAGATAGACTATGCCCCGTATAAAACTTAAACCTTTAGATTCATATCCATTCAGCACCGAGATCGTCGTCCGAATCACTGACTTAAACTACGGAGGCCACCTGGGAAATGACAAGCTCTTAGCTCTTGTTCATGAGGCCCGCGCAGCTTTTCTGGAAGATTTTGATTTTACTGAGATAGACTGTGGTGGTGTCTCTCTTATCATGGCTGACGCAGCCCTTATGTTTCAAGGCGAGGCATATGCAGGGGATACTTTAAAGATCGAGGTAGCAGCTGGAGAACCGACTCGCAGCGGATTCCGCCTGTTTTACCGGATAAACCGCCCTGCCGACAGCCAGAATATCGCTCTATCTGAGACCGGCATGGTCTGTTATGATTATAAGGCCGGAAAGATCAAGCCTCTGCCAGAGGCGATAAAAACAATCTTTTAATGGCGTATGGCCACTCAAAAATCCATGTGATCATCACTTTTGTTCTGTTCGTCAACGGTGCAGGCTGCTGAACGCAGGTTATAGTGAATATGAATAGTATGAATAGTATGAATAGTATGAATAGGGTCAGACCTATGCAACTCATTGATATATTTTAAATTAATTCTTATTTCCCTCCTTTCTTATGCCTTAATTGGCTAATTTTAGGGTCGAAATCGTCTCGGTTAGCATATGTTTCTTCCTTTTTCTTTCCGAAATATTCTGGAGTTCATGGTAACCACTGCATTCCCATTTTGATGGATGCTTGACAATCCCTGCCTAGACCATTTTCCTTCTCTCTTAATTAGACGTTTTGGGGGCCAAAATTCTCAATTAAGGCCATATTTCCGGGAAAATAAGGAGTGATCTCATTTGTTTAGAGTCAGTTGCACAGGTCTGACCCTATTTATAAGGAGTGATCTCATTTGTTTAGAGTCAGTTGCAAAGGTCTGACCCTATTTATATGCTTTCAAGTGTAGACCTGATTGATTCTTTGAATATTTTCCCAGGAAGTGATATTGGAAGAACCATTGACCTTCCGTTTGGTGAAATCAGAACAGCGGCAGGGAATGATTCTATCTCCCACAAATGTAAATACTCCAGTGCAGGATGGTCTGTGTTCCTGTCTGTATTGATTATTTCAACTTTTACGTTACAATCCATAAAAGTCGCGTAAGATATCTGCCCGAAATCTGAAGCAAATTCTGCAGGAGTATCATCCTGGATAAAGCAGTATAACCTGTATGGAATTGGAATAAGATTAACAAAACCTACATCACGTACATTGTATATGCAACCGAATAATTCAAACGTTCCGAGACAACACAGCAGGACAATCCCTAAGACTAGTTTGATTCTCGTTTTTCTCCTCACTCCCATAGGCAGTACACAATAAATCACACGAAGAAATCCGATTGAGGAAAGGTACCAGGTACCGTTTTGGTACCTGGTACCTTTTTTATCTCCCGGGGCCCTTAAGTACTCGCGCAGGAAGAGTAATAATAGCTTTAAATAATCCGAAGACTGCATTCACTGTAATACCAAGAAGCCGGAAAGGGATTAAAAGGAGCCATACGATAGGATATAAAATCAGAGCCAGGAGAGCCAAAGGCCAGCAAAGCACTAATAGAATTAGCCACAATAAAAATTTTAACACCATTTTAATTTAAAGTTTAACAGCTTGAAGTTTTTCCAGTACGAATCAAAAAATTATTTTACGAGTCTTAAAGTCAACGGGTAACGGTACTTTTCGCCGCTGTTTGCTTTGATAGAAGCGATAATTACAAACACTACATCCAGTATTCCCAATGCGATTAAAAGAAAAATTCCAACCACTATAAGAATGAGAATGGCAGAAACAAGACAGTAGATAGATATTGATATCTGGAAATTAAGGGATTCTTTTCCCTGATTATCAACAAATGGAGACTCATCTTTTTTAATCAACCATAAAATCAAAGGTCCGAGGATATTTCCGAAAGGAATTATTAATCCAGCCAGTGCTATTAAGTGAGCACCCATTCCCCATGATTTTTCCTGTGCCTCAGTCATTTTGGCCATTTACACCTCTCTTTTTGGAATGCGGAAATGGGACTATCCTTTTCCATTAATTTTACTCTCTTTCAATATAATCTCCCAATTCCTTTAAAAATTTATATCACATGAGAAATTTGATGTCAAAACAAAAGGACTCATTTCTTTTTCTCTTCGCTGAAAAGACCGGAAGCTAATTCCTTACACATTAAATCCGGACTTTTCAATTTATGGATTCCTTCGAACAAATCTTTAAGCTCGATTATTTCTTCAAATTCATCTTCATTTCTAACTCTCAAATCTAAAATAGAATGCCAAATTTTTAAAGTCAACTGCCCATGAAAATCTGAAAAATTACAGAATTGTCGATCATGTCTATCCATTAATCCACTGGCAGTTATAAACCGCATATAATAAGGCATAAAAAGCGAAAGGTAAAGGACATTTTTCATGAATAGAATAAAAGATGAATTCCTCTCTATTTTTTATAGCCAACTGGCATGATGGACAGGGGTTCATGACCTGGTAAAGCACTTATCACCTTTGCCACTTCCTGGTCATTAAATGCCCCGACAATCCCTGCTCCCAGGCCAAGCGATCCTGCCTGAAGGAATATGTTCTGGCCTACATGTCCTACTTCAATAAGGGCATAACGGATACCCCTATTCCCGTACTTTTTGTTTATCCGCTTATACTCCGAGGTAATCACAAAAATTACAGGGGCTTGAGTCATCCAGTTCTGTCCGAGCGCTGCCCGTGCGAGTTCACCTCTTCGATCCCTCTCTGCTAACTTCTCGATAGAATGACTTTCTGGAAGATACCTATACACCCCTTCTGCCAGCCCTTTTACTCCTTTTTTCCCGATAACAGCATAAACATCCAGAGGATATAGGGCACCTCCAGAAGGAGCAGAACGCAGCCCTCTTCTCGTATCCGTTATTCCCTGAGCAGCCCACAGAAGCTGCGATAAATCAGAGACAGCAATAGGATCCGGTTTAAAACTTCTGACAGTGCGTCTGTTCACGATAGCCTCTTCAACGGATATTTTCCCTTCCTTTGACGGTGAAGGAAGCATTATTTTTTCCTCCTGCATTGTATTTGCAAAAATTGTCATCATAGACAATAAAGCAAATACTAAAATAAATCCTGTGACTTTCATATTACTCATTTTCTTAAACCTCCTTCCCATGACAGAAATCAAAACAGGATAACATATCAAACTTTTCTGAAAGAAATTGATTAAACAGACCCTCTGCCCTTTATTCCTCATCCCAGCGCTGTAGTTTATTATAACATAAAAGTTCAACTGTCTATTCCTTTTAAAAAGATTAAATTATCTTGATTTTTTTTACATCCTGCTATACGTTAAATCTGAAAAGTTAATAATTATAAGGAGGACTTGGCAATGAAACGAAAAATTATTCCTCTTATTCTTATTTCTATTTTGTTTTTATTTGTAACAGGCCAATGGGCACAGGATGACTGTTCTAGCTTTCTTGTGACAAAGGGAGCCTCGAAGGACGGTTCAGTAATGATCACATATACATGTGACGGGGAATTTCTGCCGCATCTTGAATATATTCCTGCCCAGGACCATAAACCAGATGAATATATCGAAATAAGCGGCCGGGACGGCAAAATCATAGGAAAGGTAAAGCAGGTTTCTCGCACATACGCGGTCGTCGGATTAATCAACGAATACCAGCTTGCAATTGGCGAGACTACATTCGGAGGCCGCAGAGAACTGCGTAATCCGGACGGACTGCTTCATTATTTCTTTATGATGAGGCTTGCCCTCCAGCGTGCAAAAACAGCCAGAGAGGCTATAAAAGTCATGGCCGAACTTGTGGAAGAATACGGATATGCAAGCACAGGGGAATCCTTTTCAATAGCCGATAAGGAAGAAGCCTGGATAATGGAAATGATCGGGCCTGGAGCAGGAGGAAAAGGAGCTAACTGGGTGGCACTCCGGATTCCTGACGGGTATGTCTCCGGCCATGCAAATATGTCCCGCATAGGCGAATTTCCGCTTGATGACCCTGAAAACTGCATGTATTCCAAAAACGTTATCTCCTTTGCAATAGAAAAAGGATACTATGATAAAAAATCTGGAAAACCTTTCAGTTTCAGGTATGCTTATTGCCCCCCTGAACCTTCCTCTCTCAGAACATGTGCTTCCAGAGTCTGGAGCATGTTCCGCAGGAGCGCACCATCCATGAATCTGTCTCCGGATTTCCAACGCGGCGTGAAGGGAGCAAAACCGTACCCACTGTGGATCAAACCTGATAACAAGCTTTCTTTGCATGATGTTATGAATATTATGCGCGACCATTATGAGGGGACAGATTTTGATATGACAAAAGGCATAGATGCCGGACCTTTCGGGTGTCCTATCCGCTGCAGAGGACTTACCTGGGAAGTAGATGGAGTTAAATACAGCTGGGAGCGTCCCATTTCCACACAGCAAACCGGATTTTCTTTCATCTCACAATCACGCGGATGGCTTCCTGATGCAGTCGGAGGCGTGTACTGGTATGGTGTTGACGACACTTACACTACCTGTTATATCCCGCTTTACTGCTGTATTAACGATCTGCCTAAACCATTTACTATCGGAAATCTTCAAAAATTTTCATGGGATTCAGCATGGTGGGTGTTCAATTTTGTGTCGAACATCGCAAATTTAAAGTATTCCTACATGGTTAAAGATATACAGAAAGTCCAGACAGCTCTGGAAGGCAACTCATTAGCTCTCCAACCTGTTATAGAAAAAACAGCACTCGAGATGTTAAAGTCCGATCCAGAACTCACCGCAAAATTCCTGACGGATTACTCTGTCAGCCGCGGTGAACTAGTGGTTAAACGCTGGATAGAATTGGGAGAATATCTCCTGACAAAATACAACGACGGATATGTCAAAGATAAAATGGGCCGTCCCCGCGGAGTCGGATATCCATCCGAATGGCTGAAAAAAGTCATAAAATCCAAACCTGAACAATTCAAATTACCTGAATGGGATAGCAAAAAAAAGGATCAGAACTGACACACAACTGCTGTAGACGGATGGAAATAACACATGGGTAAAAGAAAATCTAAATTTCTCATATCTTTTGTTATCATAAGTTCTTCTGTATTTCTTCTAATAAATCAGGGTTTTTCCCTTGATGCTGTCCCCCTCGGCCAGTACCTGGAATATGCCCGTGCGTCTGCAGATTGGACATGGCAGCATTACGACGAAGTAATCGAAAAATGGAAACAACATTTTGATCCTGAAAGTGTCTTCGGTTACCGTCCCCCCGGTGGGCTTCTGGAAACAGCGGTAATATATGCATATTTGTATGAAAAAGAAAAAAATGCAGAATACGCAAAGCGTGCCAGGAAAATTCTGTTGACATATGGAGACTTTAGTTCAATATATCCGGGCTGGGCTATTAAGAATCGCACAGATTACAACGGGAATGTTCCGGCACTTCCGGATTTTTTTACAGTTATGCGTTATATACGTGCATACGACACTCTTCACCGGCTGAAAATTTTCACAGATAAAGAAAATTCAAAAATAGAAACGCTTATTGCCGAAAGCATGCAGTACCTTCTGCGGAGTGCAGAATGGGGAACAATGAACCGTGCAGCGCTTCGCGCAGAATCTTTATCATGGGCTGTACGTGCTTTACCCAACCATCCGGACTCAAAAAAATGGGAAATGCAGCGGAAGGCTCTTGGAGATGACAACTGGGGAAACTGGGAGATCGAAGATGCCACCATTTATCACGGAGTCTGGCTTTATGCCCTCTGCGGCTATGCTTATTCCATGAGGAAAATGGAAGAACTCTTTAAAACTCCTGAAATGTATTATTACGCCAAATATTTCCTGCATTTGATGTGTCCAGAAGGGATAATCCCGGACTTTGGAGATGCGAACTGGCAGTCAAATTGGAACCGTTATCTGGTTTTCTTCGAGGCTGCCGCAAATCAATATAAAGACCCTAATATGAAATGGGCTGCTGCAACAATTTCGCATAAATTTATCGATTTTTCAAATCCTGCAAATGTTGGCTTAGGACTCATCCTATTAGATTGTTACCTATGGGGAAGTGATAAGATTCAGGTCTCCGCTCCCAAAGTTTTATCAGAAGAAGTCATGGAAGATGTCCAGGGGAAAAAAATCGTATTCCGCAACGGTTGGAACAGTTCTGCAACCTATTTACTATTAAATTACAGGGATGAAGGAGACGGAGGCTTAAATTTCCGTGACTATTTAAGAGACACAATCCCTGTGGAAGAAGAAAAAATGACCCATGGACATTCCGACGAAAACAGTATCGTACTGCTTATGTCAGATGGTTCTGTCCTTCTTCATGATGGAGGTTACAGGGATTACATGCCGAGCGGCCCTTTTGGTGCATACAGACAGGATTACTTCCATAACCGGCTGTGTGTCCGGGCGGAAAAAATCTGGATGGGACAGCAGAAAGGACAGTACCGCTACAGTATTCGCGAGGCAGTTCCGGAGCAGAATGTTCTAGATTTTCTCCACAATGCAGGCTCTTACCGAGAAATACGAACTCAAAAAGTCGATTTCCTGACACTCTCTGACTTCGATTACAGCCGCACGAGAGTAATCGATGAGAAGATGGGATACGAATGGGACCGTGTAATAACTTATGTAAAAGACCCAGAAATCTTCGTTGTTTTCGATATTTTTAAAGCACAAAACAAAGAATATTTCACACTTTCAAATCTCTGGCACACCAGGAAAATCACAGCTCATGGAGAACACTGGTATGATACAGTATATGACAAAATCCAGAATAATAAACTTCCTGTGAATACTAATCTTCTCATTTTCTTTCCTTTAACACAATACAAACTGGAAGGTGTGGAATCGGAAAAACGTCATTATCAAGATGAACTTCTCATTCACCAGACAACTGCTCAGCATTTTGAGCTGGGTGAAACTGCAGGTTTTATAACCGTGCTAATCCCTCACCGCACAAACGAATCTCCCCAAAAGTGGGTTGACAGCATAAGCCTCCTCCCTGTCAAGGATAAAAGAGCCGGTATGGGGATCCAAATCAAGGTGGGCAGTAAAAAGATTTTAGTGTGTGTCAAAAACGACCTTCGCATGGATATGTGCCGTGACTGGCGGCGCCCCAGATATACATATGAATCGGGGAAAATCATTTATGGGGATCTTGAAACAAACGGCGATTTTGTCTTTGCATCTATTAACAGAGGAAAACTCAATTACACAATCGTCAATTTGACTAAAGCCTTTTTCAAGAATAATGTTCTTGTTGAAGCCAAACCTTCCTTTTTCGGATTGGCTTTCGACGGAAGCCCTGACAAAGCTGGCATCGGAAAAATGCGGTACTGGCGGGACGAAATTGATTTAAACCGCTAGAGAGATTCCTGCTGCTTTTTAAAGACTTCTTTTTGCAAATCACGTGCCTGCCGGAGAAGCTCTTTCAATTTATCTATAATCATTCTTACCTTGATATTAACCAGTTTCCTCTTCCCTACTCTCTGACTATGAATATTTTCTTTCAAAAACTTCTTCATTTCTTCGACTGTCATCCACTTTCTTAAAATTTCATCTTTAAAAAACTCCGATTCCAAAGATTCATAATCTTTGCTTTTTGCCAGCATGTTCTTTTCCCAGAGTGAATCAGTTCGCCATCTATCAAATTCTTCTGAGGCATCTTCTGGCAAAGGCCCCAAAAGCTTTTTTGCGCTTTTCATCGTCTCGTCATAAAAAGCCTCCCCATCTCTCAGCAAATTTCTGGCAAGACAATAATCCGGATAATTGAAATTATTTTTCTCCTGTAACAGATCTCCAAAAATCTTTGTAGATTTTGTCAAACATTCCAAAGCCTTTGAAGCTTTCAAATGAATTTTAATTTCATCACGCTTTTTCATCTTGTGTTTTCCCCTCTGGATATTCCTCTAACCAAACATAATTTCTCTCTCATTCCTGATATCTATTCCCATCATCCCGGATATTCTTAATCTGTACGAAAACTTATATCACAAGAAAAATCTCATGTCAAAAGGAATGAATAATCCACGTTCTCCTGAATTATTCATAAAAATTGCTGATAAGTTATTTAGATAAGATAAATTTGAGGGCATGTCTGCGCTCCACTAAGATTTTTAACGCCATTTCCTCCCCGATCTTCTCGGCTCTGCTGGAACTCCGCATGTTTATCTTAAGCAACGCCACAATGTCCGCGAGCCATCATTAACACCGCCCCTTTGATTATACAGTGCTCACACATCCATCAGGCCCGACTTCGTCGGGTTCCCTCGAAAGATCGACTCAGAAAGGCTAAATCTTTCAATGTCGCTTCCTCCATCCCCTCAAATTCATCTGCTTTGCCTTGTATAGATTAATATCTATATGTTAGCTAACGTGGGTTATTCACGTTAAGATCTGAATCAACTCAACATAGGATGAAAAATCCTCAATCTTCGGTTTTAAGGCTTCTTCTAGAGGATAAATAACTGCTTCGTCATTTACCCAGCCAATCGCATGAAGAGATTTCCCTTGAATAAGTGCATCAACAGCCTTTTTCCCCATGAGAGCCCCTAAAAACCTGTCAAAGGCACTGGGACTGCCTCCTCTTTGAATATGTCCGATCACTGTTGCCTTTATATCTGTCACGTAAGTTTTCAGTTCTTTTTCAATCTCTTTTGCCAAACATGCACCTTCTGCAACAATAATGATCCAGCTCTTTTTCCCTGTTTTTCTACCCTCTTCGATTTTTTTTACCAGGCTTTTTATCTCTATTTTTTCGCCGGGAATAAGAATATCCTCGGCGCCTCCGGACAAAGCAGAATGTACGGCAATGGACCCAGAATTCCTTCCCATTACTTCTATGAGAAATATCCTGTCCATACTTGAGGAAGTATCCTTTATTTTATCAATAGCATCCATTGCAGTGTTTAAAGCAGTATCAAAACCCAATGTCCTCTGGGTACCATTGATATCATTATCGATTGTGGCTGGAATCCCGACAACAGGGACTGCGAATTCCTCATGAAAAAGCAGAGCTCCCTGAAAAGACCCGTTTCCTCCGATTACAATAAGGCCGTCGATCTCATCACTACATAAATTTTTATATGCTATTTCCCTGTATTGTTTTTTAAAAAAAGCATCACATCGGGCCGTCTTCAACACAGTCCCTCCCCGGGAAATGATATTGCTGACATCACGCGGCCCAAGATTCTTAAATTTCTTTTCTATTAATCCCATGAATCCACAGCCGACACCAATAACTATAAGGCCTTCATGATGTCCGTATCTGACCACACTCCTTACGGCACAGTTCATTCCCGGAGCATCGCCACCTGAAGTCAAAATCGCTATCTTTTTCATTTGTTTCCCTTAATTCTTATTTCTTAACACTTATTAATTCCAACATCTTCTCAATCGCTTTTTCCAATTGTGGATCCTGTCCATGAAGTTCGTGGTTCAAGTCATTCATGACAAAAATATCAGGCTTTACACCTCCACTGGTTTCAAGATCTTTTCCATCAAGTGTGAAACACCCCCACCAGGGAAGCCTGAAAGAGCCTCCATTCATCAGTCTTACACTCGTTGTAAAGATCAACCATCCATATGTGGTGTTGCCTACAATAGGACCTCTCTTTAAAGTTTTGAATCCATTCGAGGTCATTTCGCCATCACTCAATGTCACTTCATTAGTAATAAGAACAACCGGTTTGTCAGCAAAACCGAAAGTGGACTGAGGTGTTTCAGACAGACCCCGCATGCGCCATTTAGCATAAACAGGTTTTGTAAGGGCTTGGAGAACCCTGTCGTGGACATTTCCGCCAAAGTTAAAGCGCAAATCCAAGATTAATCCCCTGCGGGGAACAGCATCCCGCTCTAATTCTTTGAGAAAGCGCGCCAGGTCCCCGCGTCCCATGGCACGCATATAAATGTAAGCTACCTGGTCATCCGTCTTCTCTTTTACAATTTTTCTACGGCTTTTTATCCATTCTTCCAGTAAAAGCCTGTTTTCTGCCCCGGATGATATAGGTTTGAGAAAAACTTCAAGATCTTCCTGCGATTTTATGTTTTTAAATGTTAACCTGATACGTTTTTCAAGCTTTCCATTTAAGAATTTCCAAATATTCTGTCCGGCATTGACTGCCTTTCCCTCAACTGCTATGAGCTCATCCCCTTCAGTAATTTTGTCGCGCTGATCATACAACGGCCCGTTTTCAATAATTCTTTTTAGGATAATCTTTCCATCCTTAAATTCCCATACAGCTCCTAAATGAGCACTTGGCTCTTCAATTTCCCCCGTCCTCGGCGGCCTCATGCCGGTATGGGAAGAATTCAGATAACCAATCATCTCGTTGGCATAATCATAGAAATCCTTCTCTTCACGTACCTGCTGCAGAACAGGCCGGAACTGCTCATAGACGTCCTTCCAGTTAATATGATGGAAATCGGGATCGTAATAATAATGGAGCAAAGTGTAATAGAGCTCTCCAAGCATCTGTTCGTAATCTGCAGTTTTATCGATCTTGATTTTAGTCTTGAACGAAATATTTTTGTTCTTTTTATTGTTCAGTGTAATACAGCCGATTTTGCCCGAGCTCAGATAGTAAAGTGACTTACCCTTCTTGTCGCATTGAAGATCCCTGGGGTTCGTTATGTTAGGCATAAACGGCTCATACTTCCCCCACTTTTTCTTTTCCAAACTTATCTTCCAGAGATGATATTTACCGTCAATGTTTGAAACAAAATAAATGGTGCTGTTGTCTTCCGGCAAAAGGATATACTCGCCATCGTTTCCCAGAGTGTTGGTTACTGTGCTGGTCTGACGGTCAAGATTTTCCAGTTTTAACTTGACTTCTACTGTTTTTTTATCATCCTTTTTCTTTTCCGTCTTCTCTTTTTGATCCTGCTCTTTTGCTTCAAACATTTTCTCGAATTTATCCTCGTCAAATTCCGGTTTTTCCGGCTCAAGATAAAGCTGATACAGATCCCACTTGCCAGTAAATTCTGGAAAACTGTGCCCATATCGGTTAGAAGAGAAAAGCATGAATTTCCCGTCTGTAGACCAGAACGGGCTGCCTTCATCATAGGCTGTATTGGACATACAAAATTTCTTTTTGGAACGAATGTTAATACAAAAGATATCCCGATTTCCGTTTCTCGGAGCCACAACTGCAAGATAACGGCTGTCAGGAGACCAGGCAAAATTATCTGCAAACCGCCCGCCAAAGTCATCTTCAATTAACAGATTATCTTCTTTATTTTCAACATTTATCAGGCGTATCTCACGTTTTCCACTGTAGCATGCAATCCACTTACCGTCCGGAGAAAATCTGGGGAACAATTCGTCATTTTCAGTCTCTGTCAGGCGCATGGCTTTTTCATTTCCAAGAGCAGAAATCATGAATAAATCTGGATTCGCATTCACATCTGAAACATAAACAAGGGATCTGCTTTCCCTGTCCCAGTCGATGTCACGTTCACGCCATGGGCTGTTCGTTATATTACGTGCATATCCGCCATCAACAGACATTATAAAGATATCTCCCCTTACAACTGCGGCAATTTTCTTTCCGTCAGGAGACAGGCGAAATTCGCTCACAAGGGCCCCTTCTATAAAAAATGACCTATTATCCTTGGTCTCTGCAGGCGCCTCTATAGTCACACAGTGAGAATCACCTGTATTTAGGTCTGTTATCCAGATACCAAATTCCCGCTCGTAGACAGCAACAGATGACTTCGAAGCCACAGAAAGCCATTTGACGTCACTCTGATTGAATTGCGTGACGGGCTTTAGATCTGATCCGTCTTTCGCCACAGACCAGATGTTTTTATTTTTAAACTTTCTGTCACTCACAAAATAGATCCGCTGCCCGTTACTGCTCCAATCGGGCCAGAAACAATTGCTCGAATCTTCAACAATACATAATGCTTTTTTATCGGAGAATTTTTTAATCCAAATTTTTGCACTGTTGCTTCCTTGATAACCCCGCCGCCACCATGATCCATTTTCCATCCCCAGAGAAAACAGAAAACTGCTGCCATCTGGAGAAACTTTGGCATCATATGGCCAGCTCCAGTAAGTATCCAGTACAGGAATTGCGTTTCCACCTTTAACACTTATCTTAAAAACACTGCACATAGAATCCCTGTTGGACCGGAAAACAATCCATTGGCCGTCTTGAGTGAAGCTTGTAGCTACATCTTCCCCGCTATGATAAGTGAGCTGCTTCGGGTTCCCACCTTTGGCTTTGATGATATATACGTCATTGTTCCCTTTCCGGTTGGATGTAAATGCCAAGCATAACCCATCCTGTGACCATATTGGCTCCCGGTCATAGGCCACGTGATCGGTTAAACGTGTTGCCCCTCCACCTTTTGAGGAGACTAACCAGAGGTCTCCCATATAAGAAAAAGCAATCTGATTGCCATCTGGAGAAATGGCGGGATATCGTGCTCCTATAAGTTCCGTTTCCCCTGCATTTATAAACTGAACAAAAACTCCACCAATAAATACTAAACAAAGTAAAACAAAACATGTCCGTTTCATGTTTCCTCCTACAAATCTTTCATTACCCTGAATCATTCATAAAAGACTGCTTATACCATTAAACAATTAATGCAGATTATATCCGAAGCTAAAATTTTTTTTAACTAGTAATTTTAAAACTTGCTTCATTATGTTAATAAGAAAGTGTTTAAACTGGAGGTTAACATGAAAAAAATTCATTATACCTTAATTATTCTATTGCTGATTTTTCCATTCAGCACATATACTCAAGATTATAACTGGTACAAAGGAAATACCCACTGTCACACTACAAATTCCGATGGGGATGAACTTCCCAGAAAAGTCGTAAGGTGGTATCAGGATCACGGTTATAACTTTCTCATAATCACAGATCACAACTTTCTTACGGAGATAAAATATCTTGACACCGATGCTAACGACGATTTTATCCTTATTCAAGGCGAAGAAGTAACGGATTCCTACAATAAGACACCTATTCATTTGAATGCAATCAACATCAACAAATGTATCGAGCCCCAGCATGGCAGCAATAAGGTTGAAACACTTCAGAACAACATAAATGCCATTATTGATGCAGGTGGGCTTGTGCAGATAAACCATCCTAACTGGAGATGGGCTTTTACAGATAAAGAAATGTCTCAATTAAAAGGATCTCATTTATTTGAAATCTCTAATTCTTCATATAACTGCAATAATTTTGGAGCAGGCGGGAATCCAGGAATGGAGGAAATCTGGGAAAGGCTGCTTTCGCAGGGAATCTTGATGTACGGAGTTGCCTCAGATGACGCCCACGACTATACAGGAGAATTCAGCCCGCAAAAATCTAACCCGGGAACAGGCTGGATCATGGTGAAGACAATAAAATTGACTCCAAAAGCCATCATAGAGGCACTAAAAAAAGGAGAATTCTATGCAACTATAGGAGTCATACTAAAAGATATCACAATCACAAAAAACAAATACATAATAGAAATAATAAAACAAGAAGATGATATTAAATACACTACAACTTTCATCGGAAAAAACGGCAAAATACTCAAGGAAAGCTTTGATATGAGGGCTGTGTATGCATTCAAAGGAGATGAATCATATGTTCGCGCCAGAATCTTTGCTTCATCCGGTGAATTTGCCTGTACCCAACCCGTATTCCTTAAAGACTCATCGCAATAACTGATACCTGAGGATGATATGAACAGCAGATGAACTATTCATAAAAATTGCTGATAAATTATAAAAAATAAAACCAGCTATAACCGTTCTCCAAAGAATACTAATAACTTCCTTGTCTTATGCCTTTTTTATAACAAATTCTAAATCTACTATCAGCATTAAATGACAAAAATGCTGTTATAGAAATCTTTTACAATCTTATCATATTCTTCTCTATAGGCTTTTACAGCAGGAGGAAGAAAATCCATAATATCCTGTGCCGTTATGCCGTCTTCTCCTTTATCGCTTGCTGCCAGGTCCCCGGAAAGTCCATGAATGAACACGCCCGTTCTCACAGCATCTTCGAACGACAATCCCAGGCCAAACATAGCAGCTATCGCACCTGTAAGCACATCCCCTGACCCTGCTGTGGCCATACCTGGATTTCCACTCATATTGATAAAGATTCTTTCATCCGGATAACATGTTAAAGAATGAGCGCCCTTTAACACAATAATCGAATTCAGCTTTTTTGCTTGTTCCTGAAGGACATCAATCTTATTTTCATCGATTTCTTCTACTGAAAGACCTGTTATTCTGGACATCTCACCAAGATGGGGAGTAATTACTGTAGGTTCTCGTCTTTCCATCATTATTTCGGGAGTTCTGACTAGAGCTGTGATCCCGTCACCATCGATTAGAAGCGGCTTTTTTATATCTTTTGTCAGGCACCTTACAAGCTCCTGCGTCCCATCATTAAGCGATAGGCCTGGCCCCATTACAACCATATTCACTAGCTCAGAGAGTTCTAAAAGTCTGTCTATATTCTTTAAAGCAATACTACCGGAAGACGTTTCTTCCTGCGGGACAAAGACAATTTCGCTGGCTTTACTGGCTATATAAGGAGTGATAGAGGACGGTGCTGCCAAACGGGAATATCCACCTCCCGCCTTTAAAAAAGACATTGCAGAGAAGTAAGGGGCTCCAAAATAACTCCTTGCTCCTGCGATAAAAAGCACATCCCCCAAATCTCCTTTATGGGCATTCCTGTCTCGTTCAGGGAATCTGACAGGAATGTTCACTTCTATCTTGATAGAATCCCTATTATAAAGCGATGGAGGAAAAGAAATATGCGAGACATAGAGTTTCCCGCAGTTTTCGAATCCTGGGTAGAGTACATTTCCTATCTTCGGAAGACCATAGGAAACCGTGTAATCAGACTTAACTGCAGCCCCCATCACTTTTCCTGTGTTTCCATTTATTCCAGATGGAATATCTATACTCACGACTTTCTTGCCGCTCTGATTAATCAACTGAATAATATCCTTATGAAGTCCTTCTACCTTCCTTTTTAAACCTGTTCCAAATACTGCATCCACAACAACATCGCAATGTAAAATTTCACTTTTCAAAGACTCTAAGGACTCGATATTTCTTATCTCTATGGGCAGCATGGATACAATTTCATAGTTTTGCTTAGCCGCACCATGAAAATTTTTGACATCACCCAAAACATAAACTACAACCTCTCCTTCCATAGAATGTATCTTGCGAGCTACAACAAAACCATCACCTCCGTTATTTCCTGTTCCACAAAACACGACAAATTTTCTATGTCTCACACCCAGCTCTTTTAACATGACAAAATAGGCAGCCTGGCCAGCATTCTCCATAAGCAATTCCTGAGTAATTCCGAAATTTTTTATTGCACTATTATCAAGATTTCTCATCTCTTCAACTCTGCTTACTTTCATATTTCCCTCCTCTGATGCTTCTATCTAGTGTTCAAATTATCTCAGAATGCATACAGCGTCAAGCAAAACCCGAAGAAAATTTCGCTTGGAATAAAACAAGAAGCAGGATTTTCTTAAAATTCTATATATTATGCAGGAAAATTTCATTGCATGGATTATTAGTTTTCAATTAAAAAATGGCAGAAAAGTACCCGGCATATTTTTTCGGATAAAAAGGCACCTAGTGCCTTTTTTTTGGGATACTTCCCGATGCGTTAGAATTTCAAAATAAACAAAGGTTTTAATGTACCAACTTGTACCTTGTATTATTCTCGAAAAACCGTTAAGAAAGAGGATATCCCTTATATTAACTCACAGGACATCCAATTACATGGGAAGCGAATAAAACTTTCTATATTTTAACTACATTCTTGGCGACAGGGCCTCTCTCTCCATCTTCAACATCATACGTTACCTGGTCACCTTCTGAAAGCGTCTTAAATCCAGGCGTATTGATAGATGAATAATGAACAAAGATATCTTTGCCATCTTCCTGTTCAATAAAACCATATCCCTTCTGCTCACTAAACCATTTAACTGTTCCTTTAGACAAAACACTTACCTCCTATAAAACTTTCGCTGACCCAGGATTCAGGCTAGTGCTCAAACAAAAGGTGTAATCCTTCAGATTGAAAACCGAAAATACATCCAGGTCATTCTTTATAATAAAACTCCATTCTTGGAATATATACATAAAAATCCTTAATAATCTATCAAGCTTTTTGATTCTTTTCATGGAAGGTATTAATATTTTTGAGTTAACACTTGATGGATACTAAATTCTTGTCGTTGGATTATTACTAATATTGGAAGGAAACTATTTCCTACACACTTTTTCTTTCTCCAAATCTTACTATGAATATTTATAGCACAATAAAAATACAATGTCAAAACAAAATTTCTGCTTTTTTTTAGCTATTTTTCAGAAGAATTTTATAATAAAATAGAAATATATCATGAAAAAATCACAGATCCTGGATCAAATCAAAGAGTCGATCGGTAAGGAAATCGGGATATCAGAATGGATGGAAATTACCCAGGACAGAATAAATGCCTTCGCCGAGTGCACTGAAGACAGGCAGTGGATTCACATCAATGAGGAGATGGCAAAGAAAAGCCCTTTCAAAAAAACGTTAGCTCATGGCTACCTGATTCTTTCTCTACTGTCCCATTTTAACTTCCAGAACAAGTTTCTTCCCGATGGGATCAAGATGGCATTTAATTACGGCCTAAATCGTGTGAGGTTTATAAATCCAGTACCAGTGGGATCAAAAATCAGGAACAGGGCTGTACTCAAAGATGTCATCAAAAAAAGCAGGCACAAAATCCTGATAGTCCTTGAGAATACAGTCGAAATAAAAGGGCAGAAAAAACCGGCAATGGTTGCCGAGAGCCTTGCCCTTATTATCATTTAATGAAGGTTTTTATCCGTAGGGATTATCAGTCACACGAAACATATAGTCAGGATCAATATAAGGTTCATCATGCCTATGTTTTTCCATAAGATTCATTTTCCTCTCTAAAAGCTCGGGAAAGTTATCTCCATAGATAAAAGGTGTTTCTGAAGTTTTTGCAACAATCATCCACTCTACGGAAGATTCTTTCCAGAGCCGAATGAGCTCTCTGCAATTCTGAATTTCTCTATCAATCATCTCATCTAAAAGTTTGCGGCAGCTGGCCTTTTCAGAAAGATCTTGTGTATCCAAATACTCATGGACAGCATATATCCATACAGCAGTATTGCGTAATGTTTCAAAAAGTGATTTTAAAGCTCTAATTCTACAATGCTGGTCCTTAAAAACTCTTAAAACCCTGTGTTTTTTGTAACGACCGGCCTCTTCCATTTTTACCTTAAAAAGGCTGAGGGCTGCATTTATAGGCCCCCATACATTTTCGTCGATCAAATTAAAAACTCTGTATGCATAGTCTTTGGAAACCAATTCAAAAAGAACATCCCTCGCAAGGTCAACTCGGTTGGGGTTATGAATAGAGGAGCACATAAATTTCTCATAGTATGCGCGTTCCTCCTCTGGAATCCGGTCAATATCAGGAACCAGGGGGCGAACGAACAAACGCTGCCACACTACACCATAATGCGTATAGATAGAAAGCGGCATAAAACTTCGTATCGCTTCTTCGGTTAACTGCCATCCCTTGACCAGATCTCCGGCATCATGTTCACCAACATACCTTTCTGCTACAGCCAATATCTCCTGGTCAATATCCATATCAGGATTAAATTGAAACGAACAAAATATTTCCTGATTGACAGCATAAGGAACTTTTTCCGGAGGCTGAAGACCTCCTTGATGAGACAGATTTAGAATTCCGGCATTCCAGGAAGCACGAAGTTTTTCATGAGTCAACCACGGAAACGGAATTCCAAGCAGAGGTTCGTGGTTAGAATAAGTGTTAAAAGAATTAACTAGGAAAGCCCGGCTCTTTCTGGAACGCAGTTCTTCTATGGGGCCTTTCTCTCTGTCCAGCACCTTATTTTGATAAGCTGAACCCGAAACCTTGATATCTTCATATCTTGGATGGGGATAATTGCTTTCCCATCCTTTAGATAAAAACGAGTTTGCTTCCACATCGATCCGGTCTCCCAGTTCAGGCCACAAGTACTTCTGTTCCCCATAAAACGGTTCCAAACGGGCAATAATCCTGAAGTGTGGGTTAATCTTGTAAGCTGCATCACGCAGAAGTCTGAAAAAATTGATGATGTTTGCAGCAGCAGCTTGAACGATTTCATCATCATCTTTCCACTCCCGTATTAAATATGCCCCTCCATTTCTTCCGACATACAGGGACTTTGTATGCTCAAATCCTGCTCCGCTGTCATTAGTCCAGACAGTAAGAAATTCAAGCTCTGGAACTTCTTTAAGTAAATTCATTATCAATTCAGCGTAGTGTTTTTGTACTACTGGATGAGCTAAAGAAAGATTGAAGCGCGGTTTAAAGCTCCGAAAAGGGTGGTCAACCCTTGCTCCTCTCAAAGTAGGATATCTTTTAAAAAAATCCTCTGGAACAGAGCGCGGCTCAAAGCAAAGAAGGCCTGGAGTAAGGCCGTATCGAATAGCAGTGTTTGCATTCTCTTTTAAAAGATCAATGTTTTTTTGAAGGTATTCCTCAGGATAAATCCCCTGATTCAACCTGCTGGCAACAAATTGATCAAGAGCAGGACAGTAAGTATAAAAATCAGGATAAAATTCTCCAGGGACTCCTTCCTCACATGGAGTAGATGCGGCCAGGGCATTGACCTCAATATGAGTAAAACCAAGGCGTGCATACTCACGGACGTACTGTTTACGGTTAAAACTGCGGATATTACGGGCATACTGCGTAAGAAAAAGGTCAAAAGTCGATTTCATTAAAGGAAAACTAATTTCACGCATCCAATTTTTTAAATAAGAAACTTCATATTCCATTAGCTTTTCCTTGACATAAGAAAAAGCCGCATAAAGAAAATAGGGCTTTGAGCTGATAAGCCAGCAGCAGTTGTTTTCATCTATACTGAAATACACCCATTCCTTTCCAGAGGGAAGCTTACTACTCTGTTTAAATACCATCTCCTTTAGTTCCTCTGTCACTACAGAAATATTGAATACTCCGGTTTCAGACTTCATATCCGGCTGTTCCACAGGCTGAATATCAATATCCATGTCGAAGAACTTTACAATATCCTCTGCTACAGTTCTTTCAACAGGATATCCTTTGACAGGGATCCTGACTTTATAGACGTTTTGTAAAACCTCTATGGCTTTCATTTTGGACAACAGTTCTATTTTAAGGCTTCCTGAGCCTTAAACTCACGGGAAGGGGATAGAATATCCAACATTTCCTGATCCTCCCGGGAAAGGCTCTCTTGTGTGACCATTCTTGCCAAAAGTTCTCCAAGTGCCAGGCCAAGCATAAATCCCTGGCCACACATCCCAACCGCTGATAAAAACCCCTTTATTTCATCTGACCACCCTGCGATAGGAGATCCGTCAGGCGTCATCGGGTATAGGCCCCGCCATGTTCGCCTCACTCTGATATTTGCCAGCCTTGGCATTAAACCAACCATCCGCCGCGCTATCATAGGCAGAAAAGTGCTTGTCTCACGGCAGTCAAAACCCGGGATGTTTGGAGATGGTGTAATACAAAATGCAACCTGCCCACTGGCCAACTGAAAATAGTAATAGTTCTCTGACCCAAAAGCAGGACGGATATCCACCACCATAGGGTCAAGAAAATGCGAAACCGGCTCTGTAATCCCTCCTTCGTGAGATTCCGGATTTACAGGAAGGTCCATCCTAACAAGAGCTCCAACTTCTTTGGCCCATGCGCCAGCAGCATTAACAACTACATCAGTATAATATTCCCCTTTATTTGTTTTTACAGCCTGGACGGCGCCGCTTTTAAGCTTAATCTGAGTCACTTTTTCGTTATAACGAAACAACGCTCCAGCACGCTTGGCTTCATCATAGAATGCATGTCCTGCCAGTATTGTTGAACAGTGGCCATCATCAGGTGAAAACGTGCCTCCTATTAGACCTTTCGTATTGAGGTCAGGAATTACCTTTAACATATCATCCTTGTCATACCAGTCAATATTAAGGCCGTAAGAATGCTGGATCTGTAGTAATTCCTTGAGGATATCTTCTTCGCTCTTGCGGTAAGCAACAAATGCATAGCCACCCTTTTGCCATTCAATATCATGCCCGTATTTCTCTTTCCACCTAGAGACGATTTCCAGGGTGCGTAAACCGAGACGAATCTTTGCAGGATCAGAATGTGTAGCACGGATTCCTCCAATAGCTGCCTTATTTGATCCCTGCCCCTGGCTTGGGAACTGCTCCAAAACCAAAACTTTTACACCGGCCTCAGCCATTGCTAGAGCTGCCGGCACACCAACGCTCCCTGCACCAATAATAACCACGTCATATCGCGAGATGTCACTCATTTTCTTTCTCCTCAACTCCAGCAAAAGTCCCCAGCGGTACCTCCATAAAAAGAGGGCGTTTGACATTCTCTGTAACTTCCTCCAACGGCACTCCTTCTTCTTGAAAAAGGCGCAGAATCAACGGGCTGCACGTCTTGCCGCCGCATGCACCCATCCCTGCACGTGTCACAGCTTTAATCTCGTTCAAATCACGGTAACCCTTATGGATAAGCTCTCTTATTTCACCTGCAGTCACTCTTTCACAACGGCAGACCATAGTATCATCCAATATGCGATCCTCAACTTCAACCATAGCCCTGGTCACTTCAGGATCCTGCATACGTATACCTGCAATACGTCTTGCATACTTCTCTGGCGCCTTTACTTTAACCAACACAGTCCGGTCATTTCGCAAAATAGCCCGCACCTTGATGACTTCTACTTTGCCCAACACTTCACCTTCACAATCAAGAACAATCACCTTATCCCCTTCATTAATACTTTCCCTTAAAAATTCATAAGCTATTGTCACAGTAGGCATCTCCCTGTCTTTACGATAATCTACAAGAGTAACTGCCAGCCCAGGGCAGATTACCACGCACTTCTCACATCCTATACAGTGTTTGCCGTCTCTCTCTCCTATAAATTCAGGAAGACGGCGGATGTCTTCTTCATCAATATGAATCAGGTTCATTGGGCATACAGATACACAGGGATTGCAGGGAATCTCCTGCGTGCAATGTAAAACAGGAAATACATCGCCCTCTGGGGGGAGAATTGGCTCTTTTAAAGTTTTTCCAGGATTTGACTTGAGAATCTCTGCCGTATGGTACCATTCTTCTGGTATCTCTCCAACATCAATACCCAGAGCACGCGCAACTTCCAAGCCTTTGATCTTTCCTGAAAATATCGCAGCCGATGCTTCTGCAATCTCTTCTGCATCCCCTACTGCAAAAGATGTCATTCCATACTCCTCAGCCTTCTGATAAAACTCGTCAATCGGATCCAGTCCAACAGCAATAAGTACGGTATCACATTTAAAAGACTTTTCAGTGCCTGGGATAGGCTTAAAATTCTTATCGATTTTTGAAACAGTGACTGACTCAACCTGTTCATCCCCGTTTGCACTAATTATTGTATGTGATGTATATATGGGAACACCCATGCGGACAAGCTTATCCTTATGAACCTTATATCCGCCGCACTCAGACATTGCCTCAACAAGACCCACTACTTTTATACCGGCCTGGAGTGCATGGTATCCAGCTATGAGGCCGACATTCCCTCCCCCTACAATAAATAATCTCTCAGAAGCCATTATAAGATCCCGGTTAACCAGAGTCTGAAAGGCTCCAGCCCCATATACCCCCGGTAAAGTGTTCCCCTTAAAGACCAGAGATTTTTCACGTGCTCCAGCTGCAACCAGAAGCACTTCCGGCTTTACTATTTTATACGTATCATTGTTATATAAAATACCTACGGTCTGATCACTGAAAACAGCAAGGACCGAGCTGTTAATCCACGTTTTAATACAGCTGTACTCCTGGATTTTTTTCTCCAGTTTTGTTGCTATATCAATTCCGCGTGTTCCTGCATAGACAGCATCGATAGATCCAAAAAATCGATGTGTTTGAAGGACAAGCTTTCCTCCAAGACGGTGCTTATCATCAACAATCAGAGTCTCTATGCTGCGTTCTCCAAGCTCGATCGCTGCCGACATTCCCGATGGCCCTCCTCCGATGATGAGCACAGGTATATCAATTGTCTCAATTTTAGACATTGACGGTATTTTGTTTACAGCGGGCAGTTCAGGCAGCCCGTTTAAAGGTTCCACCCTCATGCCTGACTTTACGGGAATCATGCATGACTTCACCGGCCTGCCATCAGCTAACACAAGGCACTGGGCGCACTGCCCGTTGGCACAGAAAATCCCCTGAGGAGCATTGTCTTTTGTGTGATGTCCGAAGATGCGGATGCCATTTGCAAAAAGAGCAGACGCAAGCATCTCCCCTTTCTTTGTTTTAAGCTTATTTCCCTTCCAGATAAACTCGATTTCTTCACGGGGTTCAACTGATAAAATCGGATGCTTATGAATACGGTATTCAGACATTACTTCTCCTTTGATATACGGATGAAGTGACTAGATTTTTAAAACTGAAGCAAAAATTCTTTCCGCAGAAATGCGCACGTTGTGGAGCGAAAAAAAATAATTTTAGCATATTTCATTATATCCAAAAATCTGATGAATTTGAACAGAAATAATTTCAAATTTTGTGATTTTTACGCTCTTAAGATCTATTCACTGAATCCCAAGTCTCAAATACAGAAAATACATTTTCGGGCCTGGCCTCAAGGCCGAACTCACACTGGGCTATTACCCCCCCGTCTGCATAGAATTCGCGCCAGATTTCGCGGACCGCGTGTTCGATCTGATTGCGCGTTCCGTAAGGCAGTAGTTCCTGCCGGTCAACCTCCCCCCAAAACGAAATCTTTCCACGGAATCGATCACCCAGTTCCTTGATTCCCATACAAAATATCTGTGAGTTCAAAGCATCTATCCCAATTTCAATAAGGTCAGGAATTATATCTATAATATACCCGTCAGAATGGAAGAATACATATTTTCCATAATGGTGAGCAATCTCCACATATTCCTTATACATTGGCTTAAAAATTCGCTGGAAGATATCCGGAGATGCAATCAAAGCATCCTGTGTCCCCCAGTCATCCATCAGTGCCATCCCATCTATATCAGTGGCAGACCAGACTTCAACTTCCTTGCAATAGAGGGCATGGATGCGATTTAAAAGCTCAGAAAGTTCTGGAGGCTGCTCCATCAGATCGATTAGAGCCTGCTGCATTGTCCTTAAAAACTGAAACCTTTCAAAGGGTCTGGGCGTAGTCCCGCTGAGAACAAACCGGTCAGTATTTTTACAAAAAACATTTACTTCTTCCTTGTCAAGATCGAGAACAGAATCCGGCACATTAAAATTATCCAGGTCTTCCCATTTCGCAATCAAAGGCTTTTTCACAATTCCAATGATCCCCCTCTGGTGGCTGGAAAAGCTGCATCCCCACTCGTCAACATAAAGCTCAGAATAATAACGGTCACCACTTGTTTTCAGCGGCTTTTCATAAATTGCAGGTGCAGGTAAAATATCATCCGGAAATTTTTTCCTCAGCCTGCTCACTTCGGCCGGATAATGCTCTTCTGCCCATGGTAAAACCCATATCTGACGCGGTATCCTCTCAGGCGATTTAAACTCAAGTGTCTTTCGAACAAGCTCACGGGGATTCATTTCTATCACACTCCTTATCTTCGGGACAAACACCCCCAGGAAAATAGTTATAATTACGGAGATCTATTGATTTCCCTTTGCGTGCCCAGGGAATATTTGCTTCGCTTGGAAGAATTTCTTTTTCATAACAATCGTAAAAAGCTTCTGCTAGACCTTTGACCCAGCATCTTGTTTTTCCTTCCTGCATAGTTAATTTTTTAGGAAATTCTGCAGCATTAAGCATAGATTCTTGAAAGCCATTCACACACAATGTCTGAGAATGGGCTGCTTCCGGACCGCAAAGCACTGAAGCTTGTTTCCGCACTGCAGCCACTGCTTTAAAAAGCTTGCTGAAATGATGAACTTCCGGTGAACCATAATACTTCACATTATTTCTGTGCCCTATTGCAATAATATCGTCAGATAATTTTTCATAAATCACTGCTGCTTTTTCAAATTCAAAGCAGAATAAAGGCCCCTGGTCTCGAGACACTGCATGAGAAGCATAAAATAGAAGTTCTGTTCCCTGAGCAGTGAGAATACGAGCAGCAACTGAATCAAAATTCTCTATAGGATTTGTCCTGTACAGCTCTGCTGTCACATCTACAGGGCTGATGCTTGTATGAACTTTATCGCCCAAGACATAAAACATGTTATGTAAAAAATGCGCCATTGCGTTGTTTGCAGGGCTGTCTAAAATCCATCTGTCAGCCTCATCTTTCTTTTTTCCTGCCCAGTCGTTTCTTTTATAGTAACCCTTATCTCTCGGCCAAAAACACAGAGTTTTCAAACGCAGTGGTTTCCCGTAAACTCCATGAAGAATATCTTTTTTCAAAGATTGAATCGCATCAGAATAGGACCACTGGTAACCGATCATGACCCAACGGCCTGAATCATTCTTCTCTTTTATCAAGTGTTCTGCTTCCTGGATCGTAGCCCCTATAGGTTTTTCACATAACACATTACTCCCATGATGAAGCGCTTCACAGCTCTGCTGAACATGAAAATGGATTGGAGACGAGACAATTACAAGATCTGCAGAATGACCTTCCCCATAAAAATCGCTCAGCGAATCAATAATCGGGATGCCCTGCTGTTTCAATACATGATGCTGCTTTAAGAGTTCAGGAAAAGGATCCACAACAGCAAGAAGCTTTACTTCATCAGGAGAAAATTCCTTCAACAGTGTCATCAGGTAATACCGGGCATAACCTCCCATCCCTACCAGGACAACTGAAACCGGCATTTTTTTTATGTTTTTCATCATGCTTAAGTCAAATTTATTCTCTGTTCAGGAAATCTGTCATTCAAGTACTTACCTTGTTCTCCATCAAGTCAACTTCAAATATTTCCCTTGTGTCAAGGTCAACGGCCATTGTCTTTATTTCAAAAGCATTAAGAGAAACATTAAATGCAAGGTCCATATAAGGAATTACAATCCGGGCTGGCCTTTCCTTTCCTGTCGGTTCAAAAAGGCGAATAATCATCCAGTTATGCTCCTCGGCCATCTTGACGGCTGTTATTAGAACCGCTCCATCACTTAGCTGAACTGTGGGAGAAGGTTTTTTCCCCGTACCTGGAGGAGAACATGAAAGCACAACCATTGGCTCGTTCTTAATAAGAGCTTCCCGGTCTATTAGTTCAAAACGTTCGGCAGCATCTCCGCCATTAACCCAGAAACGGAAAACTCTTTCGCCCTGGTCTATGCGTGCTTCGAATCGGTCCTGATGGACAATAGGAATTCCTTCTCCAATAGGATGGCCAGAATATGCGGCAGAACGCAGAAGTGAAAGCCGAAGTTCACCGTCCCCATAATCAAAACCATGAATTCCTTCATTGATAACTGTCAAAGCATGTTTCCGGTCAGATGAAATCATGCCCACCCATTTTTGAACTACAAGTTCATCTTTTTCTTTCTTATGACTCTCAACCCCATATGCCACCTGTCCTTTGCAATCCCCGTTTGTAAATGGAGTCGGGATTGACAGTTTTAACATTCGATCCTTTTCATTCCAGTACACCCTCAGTTTAACCTCAAATTCACTCCCTTTTTTAGGAATCTTGTACTGCATACACATAGATGAGTGGCCATGTTTAAACAAAGACTCAACCACTGTTCTGACAGGGCCGTCTTCAATTATCCGGACAGGCTTCAACTCCGAGGATGAGACTCCGGCAAACCGTGCAGCTTCTTTTCCAGTCATTAAAGTAAAATGCCCCTTGATATTCCGGAAAGAATGGACTTTCATTCCCCAAGGATCAGAATAATCCTCAATAACTAAAGGACAAAACGAGTCAGGATTTAAAAACCGGATACCATTGACAACATAGCTGTCCATAAAACCTGTCTTTGGATTTACTGAAATCTCAAATTTATCAGACCGAAACACAAAAGGTTCCTTTTTTTTCTCCTTTATCTCCAACCCAGCTTTAACTTCATTCAGCCAACATGAAAAACGGTTCATCTGCCCGGGTTCCAACTCGACCCTGAAGACTACCCTCTTGCGGTGATCTATAGAAACATTACTGCTCTCTTTCTCCAGTTGAAAAGGGACAGGCCTGTGGCTGCTGTCGAAAATCTCAGGAAGCCAGAATATATTACGGTTAAAATTCGGCTCTGCCGGTTGAAACTCACAGACGATTGTCTCGTTGACAGGATACGGATGAGGGTTATAAACAAATATGGGAAATTCTCCTTCTTGAGCTTCATGCTGCCCACTAAGCAAAGAAAAAAACGCTCTGGCTTTCAGCCGTGATAGGATTTCCAGGGCATGATCCATGCGCTGGAGAGCATAGGTTTCCACCTCTGAAACTGACGAACCGGGCAGCACATCGTGAAATTCACAAAACAGGAGATCTTCCAAAGACTCATTCAGTTCCTTCCTTGGATAATGTATAAGTTTCTGTAGGGCGGCGTGCGTCACCATTTTTTCTGTTAAAAAATACATGTTTTCCAGCAAACGGTGCTTCTGTTTGACAAGAGCCATGGTTGTATAGCAGCCCACTGCCCAGGGATTAAGGTCACCAACATGGCGGGAAAGGCACTCTTTATTCTGATCCAGCTTTTCAAAATAGGCCTCGGGTGTCGCATGGCAAACTTTCCACTCTGACTTTTCACCATTCAAATCGCGAAGTTTCTTAATGTCTTCCCTTGAAGGACCCCCTCCATGGTTACCGATTCCCCAGAGCAAAAGTCCAGTTTGACGAGAAGGATTTTCTTCTATCCATCGCATGACTTTTTCACTGGCCTTACCTCTCTCTGAGTTGTAATGGTCCCGGGCACGATGTGCGAATATCTCTGAGCCATCATACCCAACCCACACAAAATCGTCTACTGGAAGCGTCAGTTCATTCTTATCCGGACGGCAGAATAGGTATGATGTATAACCCGATTTTTTCAATATCTGCACCAAACCCCTCGAATGACCAAAAGAATCCAGGTTTGCTGCGGTCTTAGGTTCTTCGCCGAATTTTCTCCTGAAATAAAGCCTGCCTTGCAGAATATGCCTAACTAAAGACTCACCACTCGGCATATTACAATCCGGCTGTAAATACCACCCGCCCATGACATGCCACTTCCGTTTTTTCACAAGTTCCTGGATTTTCACAAAAAGCTCGGGTTCGTATGTTTCAACCCACTGATAAAGAAGTGCCTCATTATGGTTAAAAACAAATTCCTCAAATTCTTCACAGAGACTGGCTGCCATTCGGAAAGTCGAAAGGGCCTCTGCTGCACCTTCCTCCCATTCCCACAGCCAGACCGGATCAAGGTGGGCATTACACAGCAGATACAGAGTTTTAGAACGCATCTTTTTTTTAATATCCAAGAAAAAACACAATTACGCAGAAATCTTATTACAAATAAAAATAAGGGTCAAATAGCCTGGATTATTCACGAATAATATTTTATTATTTTTTTATCTCTGGACTCGTCCGGTTATCCCTCCTGCAAGAAAATGCTCCACCTCCTTTATACTGACAATATTAAAATCGCCGAATATCGAATGCTTAATACAGGCAGCAGCGACGCCAAAAGAAAGCGCCTCAGAATCTGATTTTCCCGTTATAATACCGTAAATCAAGCCAGCAGCGAAAGCATCACCGCTTCCTACGCGGTCAATAATCCTTACATGATATTTGGGGCTCTGGATAAAAGTTTTCCCGTCAAATAAGCAGGCTGACCAGAAATTTTCAGAAGCGGATATGCTTTCCCTGAGCGTCAGCACAACCTTTTTAAATCCAAAACGCTTTGCAAGAGCCTTTGTAATCTCTTTATATCCTTCGATACTCAATTTTCCTGCAAAAACATCGGTCCCTTCTGGCTTTAAGCCAAATATATCTGTCGGATCTTCTTCGTTTCCGATACAAATATCCACAAAAGGCATCAGGCTCTCCATAACTTTACATGCTTTTTCTCTACTCCAGAGTTTCCTGCGGTAATTCAAATCCACGCTAACAGGTATTCTTTTCCTTCGTGCAACTTCCAATCCTTCACGCAAAGCATCTGCAACAGAATCACTCAAGGCTGGAGTAATTCCTGTCCAGTGAAACCACTTCGCACCATGCAGCACTCTCTCCCAATCCAAATCTTCGGGAACTATTTCTGAAGCTGATGAATGACTTCGGTCATAGATTACTTTTGACGACCTCGGGCCCGAACCATGTTCCAGATAATAAATCCCTAAACGATTTCCTTTTCGAACAATAAACTGCGTATCAACCCCGAACATCCTTAATGTGCTGCATGCTTTATCCCCAAGGTCATTTCCGGGAAATGCCGTAACAAAAACAGGATTTAGCCCGAACTGAGCAAGGGAAACAGCAACATTGGCTTCGGCTCCGCCAAAATATACATCAAAACTTTTAGCCTGTTTAAATCTGATCCCTTTAGACGGAGACAAACGTATCATCATTTCTCCGAAAGTAACCACTTTATCTCTGTGGTAGTAATCAGAATGTTTTTTTATTGGAACCGCAGCCGGCTTGTGTTCTTTTTGCCTTAAGACTTCTTTCCACTGTTCGATTTCTGCTTTCATCCTGGAAGGCTCCTTTACGTGTTTGACCAAGGCAGAAGCACAAAAAATTCCTTCCGGATCTATCTGTACTGCCTGTTTAAGCGTTGAAAGATTAATTCCCCCTGTATAGATTACAGTTAGATCCTTAAAAGGCCCTTTCCATGAACATGAAAGTTCTACATTTGAAATATTCCCAGCAAAAGCAGGAAACAATTTGTAGACCCACTGATAGGGATATTTTTTCCTTAGCTCCTCAAGAGAGCATCCATATTCTTTGGCTTTCTGAGCAAGCTGCTTTCCAGCATCTGACAATCCGCCTGGTATGCACATTATATCCTTATTCACACAGGCAGCCACTACTTCAGGGATATAATCCGCTGATACTACTCCAGAAGCTCCTGCACTTATAGCATCCTCAGCCTGTCTGCGGGTCATTACAGTGCCTGCAAGCAAAAGAGCATCAGGATATTTTTTAATGACAGCTTTGATGCCTTCAACTGCATATTCAGAGCGAAAAGCAATTTCAAGGATGACTCCATAAGACTTACAAGTCTCATAGGCTGTAACACATTCTTCAATACTACTAGGGTTAAGAAGAGCAATCAGTCGGTTAAGTTTAAGCTCTGAAAAAATTTTCCCGGATCTTTTCATCCCTCACAGCCTCCTTCTTATTTATAACCGGCGGCAGGCCATCAATTGAAAGTTACAGCCGCCGTATATTCATTCCGCCGCTGACTTCAATAATCTGTCCGGTGGAATATCCAAGGTATCCTTTCACAAGTGCAACAACAGCTTTCCCGACATCTTCTGGGAGGCCCCAACGTTTTTGGGGAATCAAGCCTTCTGCGATAAGCCTATCATATTTTCCCTGAACAGGGGCGGTCATGTCTGTTTTAATTATTCCCGGCCGGACTTCATAAACATTTATTCCGTACTCAGATAAGCGATCTGCAAAAATTCTTGCCGCCTGGCTGAGTCCAGCCTTGGAAATGCAGTATTCTGCCCTGGAAGGTGATGAGACATATGCAGAGATCGATGATATAAAAACAATGCACGGCTTCAGCGGTAATTCCTGTTCAATCTGCTTTATCATCTGGTTGGCGATTTTCTGTGTTAAAAAAAACGTTCCTCTTGTATTTACAGACATAAGCCTGTCAAAACTTTCCGGAGTTGTTTCAAGAACATCCAATCTCTTTTCGGGTGCTACCCCGGCATTGTTTACCAGTACATCAAGCCTTCCAAACCTATCGAGGACTTTATTCAAGATTTCCTCATGGTCATCTAATGAGGAAATATCCCCTTGAACAGGCAGGAAAACAGCATTTAATTCTTCCACTCGTTCTTTTACTTCAAAAAGCCCGGTTTGTTTGTTTTCAGGATTGTATTTGATGTCATTTCCCACAACAGCAAATCCATTTTTTGCCAATTCGATTGCAATCCCCCGGCCAATACCCTGACCTGCACCAGTAACGAGAGCGATCGGCTTATTTTCCATCGTGATTCCTCCTGTCTGATAATATTATCATCCTTTTTGTATTTAATCCAAACTCTTATCTTTATAAAATAGTCAAAAGACACTATAGAGTTCGGACAAAACATTACAAAAAGAAGTATTTCCGAAAGGAAATTCTTAGTGTAAAATAGACCATAACATGACATTCGAAATAAACATGAATGTCCGTTATTATATTTCATCCATAGGAGATTGACATGACAGGGAAAAAATCAATCACCAGGCGTGACTTTATCAAGCACACAATTGCTGCTTCCGCTGCATTTACAATCATACCGCGTTATGTGCTCGGGGGCTCAGGCTATACAGCACCAAGCGATCAACTGACAAAAGCCGTCATAGGAGTTGGCAGTATGGGAAAGGGACATCTCCGGTATCCAGGAGCAAAACTCCTTGCAGTATGTGATGTTGATGAGAATCATCTAAATACAGCGCTTGAAATCGCCGGGTCCGGAGTCAGAGGATACAAAGACTTCCGAGAAGTCCTTGAACGCTCGGATATCGATATTGTACACATCCCAACACCTCCGCACTGGCATGCATTAATCTCAATCGCTGCGGCTGAGGCAGGCAAGGATATCTGGTGCGAAAAGCCAATGACCCGGACAATCGGCGAAGGGCAAAAAGTTGTCGAGGCGGTACAAAAAAACGGCAGAATCTTCAGGCTCAATACGTGGTTCAGATTTAAAGACCAATATTACGGTTTTGGAACAACAGTCAAACCGATCAAAAAGTTGGTCCAAAGCGGTATGCTGGGATGGCCTTTAAAAGTGACGGTCAGCGGAATAACGGGTTTTGACTGGAAATTTTACTGGAGTGGAAAAACAAACATAAAACCAGAACCTGTACCTAAAGAACTGGACTACAACATGTGGCTTGGACCTGCGCCTTATAAGCCCTATAATCCCCATCGAGTACACGGCACATTTCGAGGATACTGGGATTATGACGGAGGCGGACTCGGAGATATGGGGATGCATTACCTTGACCCTGTTCAATATATTCTTGACAAAGATAACACAAGCCCTGTCGAAATCGAAGCCGACTGTCCACAGCAGCATCCTGATGCCTGTGGAAGCTGGCGGCGCATTCAGCTGAAATACGCGGATGGCTGCAAAATCATTCTGGATGGTGAAAATAAAGATAAAAATGCCGCTTTTATTGAAGGGCCGAACGGAAAATTATTCAAAGGTTTTGAATCTGACATTCCTAATTTAAAAGAAAAACTGGCTGCTTTGCCAGATCCTGAACCGCAGGTGACAGATTTTACAGAGGCAGTCCGAACACGGAAAAAGTTTGCCCTAAACGAAGAAAATGGGCATCGTTCCTGTACCATTGTAAATCTGAGCAAGATTGCAGTCCGCTTAGGAAGACCGCTTCGTTTTGACCCGAATAAACAGCGCTTTATCGGTGATGAAGAGGCAAACCGTCTTGTCCATCAACCAATGCGCGCACCATGGCATCTATAAATCAGATTTTATTTGGAGCAACAAATATGAAAATTAACAAAAAGTCAATAATAATAATGATTTTAGGGTTACTGTTTATCGCTTCTTCAGTCACAGCTTCAGACGATGTAAGAACGCTGAAGACAAAAGTTGTGGACACCCTGGCCAAATTTCCTGCCAGTGATACCGCGGAAAGAGACAAATACGCTTCTGAACTCATCCGGCTTGGCCCGGCAGGAATTCTTGAAATTTGCAGGATGCTGACCTCCCCAGGGACAGGTGACGATACCAGAGTCCGCTTTGCCCTTAACGGCCTGGCAACTTATGTAAATAGAACAGGTGCTGAAAAAGAGCGTGAAATGTATGCCAAAGCAGTCATCAAGGCACTGGAATCAGCCACAAACAGCGAGGTTAAGGCTTTTTTGATCCGTCAACTTCAACTTGCAGGAAAAAAAGAATCTGTAAAACCCTTAAGCAGATTTCTCCTGAATAACAGGCTATGTGAACCAGCAGTTCAGGCACTGCTAGCAATCCGTACACCTGAAGCAGAAAAGGCACTCTTAAAATCAATTGATTATTCCACGGGTGCAAAAAAGACTACAGTTATCAAAGCTCTCGGGGAACTTCGAAGTAAAAGGGCAACAAAAAAAATCATGGAATATGCAGCCAGTAGAGATAAAAACCTCCGGAGTGTAACATTATACGCTCTTGCTAATATAGGTGATCCCTCATCTGAGAAAGTACTGGATAAAGTTTCAGTATCAGCATCTCCATACGAAAGAGCAAAGGCTCCTTCCCTATACTTACTATATGCGCAGCGTCTAGCCGAATCAGGAAGAAAAGAGCAGGCGGCAAGGATCTGCCGCAGCCTTATTAAAAACTACACAGCACTCCATGAGACCAATATCCCTTGCAGTGCTTTAAGTGTACTGGCAGCAAATCTAGGCGAGAATGTCTTCGAAGACCTCCTGGCATGCATGGACAGTCAGAATAAAGAACTCCGCTGGCGAGCTCTTGCACTTGCCAGCACTGTGCAGGGTGAAAAAACAACAGCAAGATGGATCGAAAAAATGGCCGATGTTCCGCCAGAACCCCGGGCCGAAATAATAGCCATGTTAGGACGACGAAAAGATGAATCAGCACTTCCTGTCATTCTTGAGTCATTAAAGTGCGGAGAAAAATCTGTCCGGATGGCTGCAATCCAAGCAGCAGCACGACTCGGAGGTGATAAGGTAATTTCTGATTTATTTGCGCTCATGCAGACAGGCAAGGAAGACGAAATTGCGGTCTTGAAACAAACCCTCATGTGTTTGCCCGGCCCCCAGGTAGTTTCCAAAGCAGCAGAATCATTGGAATCCTACCCGCCTTTAGCCTGTGCCGCTTTGATAGAAATGCTATCCGAACGGCATGCAAAAGAACATCTGGATATCGTCTTTGCCCAGACAAAGAGCGAAGATGACTCAGTCCGGCTTGCTGCTCTTTCCGGACTCGAAAATCTTGTAAGCGAAAGAGATTTGCCGCGCTTAATCGATATTCTGCTATCAATTACAGACAGCTCAGAAATAGCAGCCACACAAAATGCCATTATAGCAAGTGCTAATCTAATCCCAGATCAAGAAAAACGTGCTGAACTGCTGCTTGCTGCGATGGAAAAAACAGAGGGCACAAAACGGGTCGACCTGCTGATGCCGCTTGCAAAAATAGGCGGAGAGCATGCGCTTCAAACCGTAGCCGCAGAGACAAAAAACAAAGACCCTGTAATTAAAAATGCTGCTGTCCTTACCCTGGCGGATTGGCCAGAACTCAGAGCTGTGGATGCACTGCTCAATATTTGTCGAAATACTGAGAACAAAGAACATCAACTGGTCAGTCTCAAAGGATACGTACGCCTCGTGAATAAGGCCGAACTGCCTCCCGAAGAAAAATTGAGCCTGTTAAAAGAGGCCCTGGATATTGAGACAGAAACCGAAGCTACAAATATCGTGCTCTCCGGACTTGCAGATATAAAAACCATGGATTCGCTTAAACTTGCAGTATCTTATATGGACGACGAGAATTCTCAATCTACTGCCGCATGGACTGCAGCAAGAATTGCAATGCCTAAAACTGGAGATGAGACAGGGCTCAGCGGGCCCGAGGTAATATCAGCACTAAAGAAATCAACCAGCCTCATCGAAGACAGCTATGAACAGGAAAGGATTGAGAAATATATCGGAACTATTCTGGAACAGGAAGGATTTCATCCTCTCTTTAACGGCAAAGATCTGTCAGGCTGGAAAGGCCTTGTGGGAGACCCTGTGAGCCGGGCAAAAATGACTTCTGAAGAATTGAATAAAGCTCAGGCAGAGGCTGATTCGTTCATGAATGAGCATTGGAAGGTCGTTGACGGGACCCTCGTTTTTGACGGCAAAGGACACAGCCTCTGTACTTCAAGAGACTATACTGATTTCGAACTGCTGGCGGACTGGAAAATCGAAAAACATGGTGACAGCGGCATTTATCTCCGCGGGTCGCCTCAAGTACAAATCTGGGATCCAGAACAATGGCCTGAAGGCTCTGGCGGACTGTATAATAATAAGAAAAATCCTAACAAACCGCTGAAATGTGTAGATAATCCCATTGGAGAATGGAACAGTTTCCGAATCAAGATGATAGGCGATCGGGTAACTGTTCACTTGAACGATGTTCTGGTAGTTAATAATGTAGTAATGGAAAACTACTGGGAAAGAGACAAACCGATTTATCCGACCGGACAGATAGAACTCCAGTCGCATAACAGTCCACTTTATTTCCGTAATATCTTTATCCATGAGATTATCCCCGAGAAATATCACACCGGGCTGACCGAGAATGAAATCACAGAGGGTTTCGAACAATTATTCAACGGCAAAGACCTTAGCGGGTGGACAGGCGATACCAATGGATATGTGGCCGAAGAGGGCAAGATTGTCATATATCCAGAGCACAGCAGCGGGAACCTATACACGGAAAAAGAGTACAGTGACTTCATCCTGCGCTTTGAATTCAAGCTTACTCCTGGAGCAAACAACGGTCTGGGGATTCGCGCACCCCTGACTGGAGATGCTGCATATGTTGGAATGGAACTCCAGATACTGGACAATACTGCCCATATATACAAGGACCTAAAGCCCTATCAGTACCACGGTTCTATCTACGGTGTTGTCCCGGCCAAACGAGGTCATCTCAGGCCAGTTGGCAAGTGGAACTATGAGGAAGTAACTGCCAGAGGCAGAAATATTACGGTAAATCTCAATGGTGTCACAATCGTTGATACCGATATCGACCAAGCAAGCAAATCCGGAACCATAGACGGACAGGATCATCCGGGTCTTAAGCGAGATAAAGGCCATATTGGTTTTCTCGGCCATGGTTCCCGCATAGAGTTCCGCAACATCCGGATCAAAGTGCTGAAATAGGAGACAAATACTATAACAAAAAACGCAATTCTCACTTCCGCCGGCTTTTATGCAGCGTTTTATACACGCGTTTTCTTTATTTTTCATAAGAAGGAGGTGGTTCTGTAATGAAAGCTAAAATGAATTACCTGCAATTTGTCTTTCTTGTAATGATAGCTGCTAGTTCCCTCTTTAGATGCGGCATTATCTCAAAACCGGCTTTAAAAATAAAGAAAGAGGCCGTAAAAGAGATAAAAATTATTCCGAAACCTGTAAGAGTAGTTCACAAAAAGGGGAACTTTATTATTGACGACAAAACAAGAATTCTTTTTGAAGGTAGGGAAAATACAGAATCTGTCGGTGAATATTTTAGAGAAATAATAAAAAAGGCCAGCGGAATGAATCTACTGGTCACTGAATCTTCCGGTGCTGTCCAAGACAGCAATTTCATACTGCTTTCCTCAAACCTTTCAAAAGGCAAACTCGGTGAAGAAGGCTACGAGCTAAAATCAATAAGCAAATCAGTCACGGTTAAAGCCAATCATGCAAAGGGATTATTTTATGCTGTCCAAACCATCCGTCAAATGCTTCCGCCAGAAATCGAGCGCAGTGCCAATGAAAACTCAGATATCGTCTGGACAATTCCAGCTGCTGTCATCAAAGATTTCCCAAGATTTCCATACCGGGGTATGCATCTGGATGTCTGCCGACATTTTTTCCCTGTATCATTCATCAAGAAGTACATCGACTATCTTGCCATGCATAAGATAAATACTTTTCACTGGCACCTTACCGAAGATCAGGGCTGGAGAATTGAAATCAAAAAATATCCAAAACTAACTGAGGTGGGGTCGATACGCAAGGAAACGATCATTGAAAAAACCGAAGAATACGACGGCATAGAGTACGGCGGTTATTACACACAGGAAGAAATCAAAGAAATAGTGGAGTATGCCGGAAAGCGTTTTATAACAATCATTCCTGAAATAGAAATACCGGGCCATTCTGTAGCAGCACTGACAGCTTACCCTGAATATTCATGCACCGGAGGCCCTTTTGAAGTCAGGACAAAATGGGGTGTTTCCAAGGATATATATTGTGCTGGAAATGATGAAACATTTAAGTTCCTGGAAGATATTCTGACAGAAGTCATAGAGTTGTTCCCATCAAAATACATACATATCGGAGGCGATGAAGCCCCTAAAGATCGATGGAAGGAGTGCCCTAAATGTCAGCAGCGCATAAAAGATGAGGGACTCGAAGACGAAGGTGAACTGCAGAGTTATTTTATCAAGCGAATCGAAAAATTTCTCAATTATAAAGGCCGAAAACTTATCGGCTGGGATGAAATTCTTGAAGGCGGACTGTCACCTGATGCCACTGTCATGTCGTGGAGAGGTATCGAAGGCGGAATCGATGCTGCAACACAAGGCCATGATGTGATAATGGTCCCCTACTCCCACCTATACTTTGACGGTTATCAGGCCGATAGTGAGATAGAACCACTCGCTATTGGATACTGGGCTCCGATAGAAAAAGTATATGAGTTCGAACCCATTCCTGAAGTTCTGACAAAAAAGCAGAAAAAACATATTCTCGGAGCCGAGGCAACTCTCTGGACCGAGTATATTGCTACCGAGGAATATGCCGAATACATGCTCATGCCCAGAATCAGTGCTCTTTCAGAAATCGTATGGTCTCCTAAACAAACACGAGACTGGGATGATTTTGCCATCCGCTTGCAGCAGCAATATGAAAGATATATGAAGATGGAGGCCAACTTTCGTATTCCGACTCCGCTGGTAGACAATGTGGTCAATCTGGATAAGACCGATGCTCTCGAGATAAAAAGCCAGATCGATATAGGCAAAATACGTTTCACAACAGACGGTAGTAATCCGACTCCTGAATCCCCTCTGTATACTAGGCCCCTTGTTTTCAACAAGAACACAACCTTAAAATCAAGGTCATTCATCCCCAGCGGAAGAATGAGTAGTATTATTACAACCTATGTATTGATCAAAGACCTTGCACCAGAGGGCAAACGACACGACTTGTGAAAAAGTTAACTTTATTGAACGCCCTGCTCACGGTCAGTTACCAGGCCCTCAAATCCGCCCTTGCTAATCCTATTGATGTGTTGAAGTACGAGTAAAAATGATAATGAACCAGGGCAAGCACAAAAAGTAAATTCTTATAAAATCAATTTTCAGCGCATTAGAGCGTTGAAGAGCAGCTTGAAAGTGCCGTGCGTCTGGGAGCGGTGCTGGGTCCGAAATCCGATAAGAACCACCTGACCTTTGCCGTATACAGCATTGACCATCGCTGCCAGGTTGGCTAGATGCTTTTCCCCGATGAGCCAGCCGCTCTGCAGTAGATCCCTGTCTTGGTAGCGGACAACGATCTCATACAATTCATTGTGGTCGTTTGGGATGATCACGAACGCCGGGCTTGACGAGAAGAGAACCAGGCCTTCTGAAGGCATACCATAAGCTAGCGGATGAGAGTTGTCGAAGTTCACTTTAAGAGTCGAACCAGGGCAGAAAAATTCTTTCGTGCTGAGATTGTCCACGGCATTTGAAACGCTCAATTCGAACTTTTCGATCGCAAAGCTACATGCCTCTCCGAGCGTTACCAGTGTTCCTCCATTTTTCACAAATGCTTTCAGCGCTTCGAGGCCCTCTTTTCCGATGCCGCTTCGATATTCTGGAGGAACCGACGATAAATAGCGGCGGTATCTGCCGCTTATATCACCCATGATCATACCCGTCGAATCGTTCGGCAGGATTATGGCGTCATATTTCTCGTTCAGGTTCCCCTTTTTGATATCAACGTCCATCAGGGACTTATAAGGGAATTCGAACTGTTCGAGGAGAAATCGAGTCCAGCCCTCGTCCATGTTGCCGCCCCAGTAGCGCTGATACATGCCTACGCGCGGCCGCTTGACATTGTGAGTACCTTCTTTTATCTCACTTTTCAGTGCTTTGAAATCAAATCCTGTCTGCTCTGCCACATCCTTGAGGAAAGACTCCTTTCCTTGGGATACGATGAAGTCGCCGGGGCGGAGTCCTGAGAATGCCTTGTCAACACGCCGAACCGCGACCCCTTTCTTTAGAAGGAGATTTACTGCTTTAAAGCTGGCGTTCAGCCTGCCGTCAAGCACATAACCCGATCCACCTGCCTCGACATTCCCGGATACCGGTACCTTACTGGTGAGTATCTGAAAGTCGCCTTTAACCGCCTCGTTAATCGGGTCGACACGAACACCCATGAACTCGTACATGGTGTGGGTAGCCATGTCATAAGGCCGCACCGGAGAACCGTCATCGTTCCGGGTCCAATCATTGTCAGGGTAAAATGTTCGTCCAAGTAAGTTTCGGATCAAACCCATCTTGGGCTGCGCTAGTGAGATAACAAAGGAACCTTCCGGATAGATAACACCGCAGACGTTGAATGCTTCTTTTGCTTGCTTGATCTCGACACCGGACATCAAAAGGGTATTTATCATTTTTACAGCGGTCAAGGTATCATGCTGATTTTGCGGGATGATATAAGCTCTAGGTTTACCCTGAGCACCCCGCTCTGTCTGCCGTTTGGCTTTCAAATAGGCATTCCAGAGCACTGTTTCTTTATTTCGTGCCGCCAGGTCTAGAAGTGCCCATGACCCGATCTTCTGCTGCTCTACAATATCCCGAAGTCTCCACCAACCGCCTGGCCATGGATGGGGGAAGGTAGTCTGGGCCTTATATTCTGGAAACTGACGGCCCCCACCGCGCAGCTGCTCAGGGTGGATATAGATGGGTGTTGCCAGTTTTGCACTGGCGGACTCAGTAAGCATCCCTGCGATATTGTGGAAAGGAGTGATCCAGTGCCATCCGAAATGACCCCAGCCGGAAAACTGGGCTGCGTTGATGATACCGGTTTTACCATTTTCCTCCAGCTTGTATGCAATGTGGGCACCGTACCAACTATGCTCCCGCCAGATGAGAGGATCGGCATAAGGACGAATAGGCTCACAGTAAGGAGGAACATAGAGCCGGGCTCCATAGCTTCCCATATGGTGATGATCGATGTAAGCCTGGGGAACCCAGTCCCGGAACAATATCTTGGCTGCATATACCGACTCGATCATGTTGAGAAAGTCGCCATCCCTGTTGTTGTCGTGCCCTACGTATTTGTGGTAGAGCCAGGGAAGACCGGCGCCCTCGTACTCCGTGTCCAGGGTTTTTCGATACCAGTCGGTAACCATGATCTCACCGTCCGGGTTGAAGCAAGGTATCATGAAGAAGACCACGTTGTTCAGGATACGCTGTGTCTCATCATCGTCCCGGGTTAAAAGGTCATATGTCAGCTCAGGTGCCATTTGTGTGCCTCCGATCTCGGTGGCATGGAGGCTCATGGATTGGCACATGACTGCCTTTCCCTCCTTTACCAACTTTTTAATCTCTGCCTCTTCGACACCACGCGGGTCGCTGATCCTGGCATTTACTTCCTGCAATCGGTCCAGATTTGCCAGGTTATCCGGAGCGGAGATGATCACCAGAAGAAAGGGATTGCCCTCGGTTGAGGGGCCCATATTGACTACCTTGATCTTTCTGCTTTCGCTCTCCAGAAGTTTGAAGTAGTCGACGATTTTATCCCAGCGTGCTATCTTTCTATCGCTGCCGAGTTCGAATCCAAAGAAATCTTTGGGAGATGTGACCTTTTTTTGTGCTTCTGCGGTCCCGGTTATAAATCCTATAATAAAAATCACCAGCACAAGTATTTGAATAGAGTGGAAAAACTTGGCGTTTTTTCTCATAATTCCCTCTCCTATTTAAGCCCTTTCCGCTTCAGCACAGCATCAATCTTGGGTTCAGCTCCTCTGAACCGCTTATAAAGCGTCATAGGATTCTCTGTCCCGCCTTTTTCAAGAATATTTTTCCTGAACGCCAGGGCTGTTTTCTGGTCAAAGAGGCTTGTCTCCTTAAAAGCCTGATAAGCATCGGCATCCAAAACTTCTGCCCATATATAGCTGTAATATCCGGAAGAATAACCGCCGCTGAAGATATGGCCGAAATATGGACTCTTGTAACGTACAACAATTTCGGGAATCAGGCCTATCTTCTTCATGGATTCCGCCTCGAACTTTTTGACATCAGGCTCTTTGGCTTCTGTCAATGTATGCCAGTCCATATCGAGGTAGCAGGCTGCCATGTATTCAACCGTTGCAAAGCCCTGATTGAAATGGCCGCTCTTTTTGATTTTATCGACCAAACCTTGCGGAATGACTTCACCGGTTTCATAATGTTTTGCATAGTCCTTGATAACCTCTGAGTCACCTGCCCAGTTTTCCATAATCTGGGAGGGCAATTCAACAAAATCCCTGGGGACAGCCGTTCCTGACAGTGTTTCATATGTACAATTTGAAAGCAGCCCATGAAGACCGTGCCCAAATTCGTGAAATAATGTCAAAGCTTCTTCAAAACTCAATAAAGCCGGTTTATCTCCAGTCGGTTTTGAAAAGTTAAATACGTTTGCAATCACAGGATGTATGTCACTACCGTCCCTTCTTGACTGCTTTCTGAAACTGTTCATCCAAGCACCGCCACGCTTGCTTGCTCTGGGGAAATAATCCTGATAAAGGATGCCGATATGTGAGCCATCGCCTTCCAGAACTTCAAACACTTTCACATCTTCATGATACTTGGGTATATCGGTTATCTCTTTAAATGTAATTCCGTAAAGTTTATTCGCCACGGCAAATGCGCCGTCCCGGACATTCTCAAGCTTAAAATACGGCCGCAAAGTTTTGTCATTCAGGTCATATTTTGCCTTCTTCAGCTTTTCCACATAGTACCACCAGTCCCAGGGTTCAAGCTTGAAATCATGCCCTTCCTGTTTAATCATTGACTGAAGATCCCTGGCCTCCTCTTTGGCCCTGGCTAAGGAAGGCTTCCAGATCTGATCCAGAAATTTGTAGACATTTTCTGGCTTTTTCGCCATATTCTTTTCAAGTACGAAATCCGCATGTGTTTCATACCCAAGCAAATGTGCTCTTTCTACGCGAAGTACTGCCATTTTGGATAAGACTGCTTTGTTGTCCAACTCGTTATCATTATTTCCACGGCTAATATAAGCTTTAAATATTTTCTCCCTGAGTTCACGCTTTTCTGAATACTGAAGGAAAGGAATCATACTCGGTTTGTGCAAAGTAAAAACCCATTTGCCTTCATGCCCTCTTTCTTTCGCAGCTTCAGCGGCTCCTACCACGACTGAATCAGGAAGGCCGGCAAGTTCCTCCTCTTTGTCGATCACCAATTCAAAAGCGTTATTCTCTTTCAGAACATTCTCACCAAACTTTAGCGAGAGCAGGGAAAGTTCTTCGTTTATCTGCCTTAATCTGGCTTGCTTTTCCGGGTTCAGGTTTGCACCGCCTCTGACGAATTCTTTATAAATCCGTTCAAGCAGCCTCCCTTGTTCCGGTGAAAGTTCCAGTTTTTCTTTTTGATCATACACAGCCTTTACTCTTTCAAACAGAACAGCATTCATCTTGATATCATCCTCATGTTTCGATAAAAGCGGAGCCGCATCTTTTGCAATTTTTTGCATCTCAGCATTTGTATTTGCACCATTCAGGTTACCAAAAACATTTCCGACCTTTGTCAGTAAGCTTCCACTTCTTTCAAGTGCTTCAATAGTGTTTTCAAATGTAGAGGGCTCAGTACTGCTAACAATTGCCTCGATTTCCTTTTGCTGCTGTTTCATGCCTTGTTTAAAGGCCGGTAAATAATGCTCTTCCTTTATTTTATTAAAGGGAGGCACATTAAATGGAGTATTAAATTCTGAAAGAAATGGATTTTCTTCAGCTGTTTTTTTATGCGTTTGGTTTGCACATGAGAAAAGCAGTAAACTCACCATTGCCAAAAATAGAAACGTCTTTTTCATTTTAAATCTCCCATCTGTTTTTTGATTTGCAATACACATGCCATAATAATACAAAAAAATTATAAATTAAACTTCTATAAATTCAATGAAATTTTTCAACTATTTATAGACATAACTACTGAATGATTCCCACTGCCAGAAGCACAAACATTGTTATCCCAAGCGCAAACATAATAAAGCCAGTAATGAAATGTAACCTGGCTAAATTCTTCTGCCGCCATATTTCCACTCGCGCTGTTGTAGTTAGCCCGAGCCCAACTCCAAGTGTTATAACCACAAAAGGCAAAATAAAGATAGCATTGTAGAGAAGTAGCAGCCAGACTGCCTGCATCCGTGTTGCAGTATCACCAAGCATCCCTATTATTACAATATAAGGGCCTGACGTACACGGCAGAAGAAAAAGACTGATCAAAAATCCCATGAAAAAAGCACCGGGGACAGAAGCGATATTCGACGTAATTTTTTTCAGTTTAGGCTGCCATGATTTCGGCACTCCAACACTTATCTTCTGCCCCTTCCGGAATACTTCTTTCATGTTCCACAGACCAACTAAAACAGCCAGCACAGCAACCGCGATATAAACATAATGCTGAATCCCTGCTACCCGGACAGCGGAAAAGAGTCCAAATCCCATAAAAAAATAAGAAATAAAACAGGCTGCTGTGAAGGCAAACCCAGAAGCGAGGACAGCTTTCCTTTTTCTATCTGAAACCAGCAGCACAGAACCCAAAAGAAGCACAAGGACAGCACATGCACACGGATTTATAGAATCTACTGCTGCTGATCCAATTACTGCAGGCAGTGTTATCTTAGTAGTTAATTTTCCTCCTTCTTCTCCTCTTTGAATCCTGCTGAGTGGTGATTCTGTCTCAGATCTTAGAGCATACCTTACTGCTTCTTCGATTTTTCTCTGCACTATACGGCTGCTCCCCTGAAAAGCCTTATCACCAATGAATACGGCCGGAGTGCCTTTTGCAAGAATATCCTCTGCCCTGTAAACCCTGGCCAACTCTATCAGCAAACTTGCATTTCCATATTCATGAATTTCATATTCTCTGATAATGACAGCATAGTTGGGTTTTATTCGGTTTTCCAGAAAATCGTTGATCTTTTTACATTCAGGACAGCCTTTTTCGTAAAAAAAAAGAAGCTCCCCTGCAGAGAGAGATGGGATAAAAAAGAGCAGCAGCAAAATGACAGCAGCACTAATATTCCTCACTGTATCCCTGTTACTGCTTTCCTGAGATTAGAAATTTATTTCCATTCTGTCTTTTCCATTCTTTCAGGCCACCGACGATACTTAGATACTTAGCATGACCTTTTTTCCCCAGGGATTTTGCTGCTTTATCGCTTTTACTTCCGTCTTCTGAAAAGAGATATATTATTACTTCTTCAGAGATGTTCTTTGACACAAGAGATTCCCATTTGTCTATCATTTCGTACGGAACATTCACAGCACCCATTATATGCTCTTTAACAAAACGTTCCGGAGGGCGAATGTCTATAAGAACAAAAAAATTATATGTCAATTCTCCTATAGGTGCTTGATAGGATTCCAAAGGGAGGACTCTGCCTCTTATGGCAAGCTTCAAAGGGCTGAGAGCAGTATTATTATAATGTACTTCGATATGTTTATCTACTGTAACGCCTCCGTAGCCGAGACTCTGAAAGATATATTCCAGTTCTATGCTCTCTCCTGGCTTCAGACTGCGTTTGGCTAAAGGCCTCGACTCCACACAAGCGGCAAATGTACGAATTTCTCTTATTACTAAATCATCAGATCCTGTGTTTGTTATTGTAAAAGATACGGGAATATTCATTCCTTCCGTTATTGAACCGAAATCGAAATAAGATTTGTTTGCCTCGAGTTTTTGCGCTGCATGAAGCGAAGTTGAAATCAAGAGAAAAAATAATGCTGCGCCAAAATAAACCAGTACTCTTTTTTTCACTTTATTCTCCTTCTCCAATTCATTTGTCCAATAAGCATAATTCAAATCCGACCAGCTTATTTAAAACCTTTAAGTACATTACCAATCCAAAAAACCAAATAAAACCACTTGCAGAGAAAATATAACCTACAGTTATAAAATTTATAATTTTATCTATTTTTTATAACTTCCAGTTATAAACAGCTCTTGGCATCTATCCTCAGTTTATAAAGCACTCAGTACAAAATATATGGGGCAATAACTAACGCTTCTAGAAAAAGCACTGATCTTAATGGTTTAAAATAGTACCTTCCAGTTGACAGTTTTTTGATCATTAGATTCAAAATCGCCAGCAAATTTAACTTCGAGAATCCCATCTGTTATCTTATGAAAAATGACTTCTGTGTCTGCTTCAACTTGCGATAAATTAAAGCCTTCTGGTACGTGAACAAACAATGAGTACGGTGCGCCCTTTACGATTTCCGAGCAGCCGCTAAGAATAGATTTAGAAGAATCCCACTCAAGGCTTTTTATGCTGACAGCCCCGGTTACATGCCTCGACGATGCTAAGAACTGCGGCCTTTCAAGCACAGGTCTTATCACATAGACACAAGTGCCGTGTGAAGGGATTAGAGATGTTACTTCATCATTCGAGAGTTCTTTTATTTTCTGGTTCCAGAAATCGAAAATCAAATATTCCTTTGCGGTATCCAGCCCTAAATCCTCTCCCAGAAAAACGGTTTTGGTCTCTTCTTCGTTTGCCCAGTTGTAAACGGCTACGACATCATAGACCCCGGATTCAGCATTTACTTTGAGGTCTAATACCCTGGGATATTCTTTAACATAAGGGCAGGACCAGACTACACCGTTTTTCCTATTGGATTTTATTTTATAAGGATAAAGGTCTATGGGCACGACGCGGGTTGAAGGCATTGTCTTTCTATAAAGGTCAAGCCTCTTCTCAGGAAGCTTCCCTATAAAATCACTTGCCATATAAAGCTCCCCTGTCAGAGCAATAGTCGTTACAATTGTCCTGGCTTCTTCCATGGTCAAAGGGTTTCTAACCATGACTGTATCAGGATCCGAGTGCCATGTAATATTGTTTAGATAATTCCCGCCAAAGATGGAATTAAAATAAATCTGCATGGACATGCCGCCTTCTTTTTCCGGATACCATACGGCCCTATCATCGCCTCCGATACGTGAGCCGTCAAAAACGCCAAACCCCAATCCAACTTCATGCATAGCACATCCGGTAATATACACATCAGGGCCCAGAGTCTCCCTCAATGCATCCTGAACTTCACGATAAACTTCACTGCTTCCCCTTGCCGGGTTAAAGGCATTTTCCTTGTTTTCATCATAATAGTCCATCCATGTTCCCCACCCTGCATCTTTAATATATTCAAGCCCCCAATCTTCTTTAAGAATCTTAAACATCGGTTTCAGATGCTTTTCAATCACTTCAGGATTTGTATAGTCTAGTCTTACAACGGTATTATCAGCAGTACAACAGGCTCCGGATAGATTGCCTTCTTTATCGCGCAGGAAATAGTTCTCAGGGTATTTTTCCGCGCACTCCGGATGGGCATAATTCGAGCCGTATACATTGACCCAGAGCCCGGGTTTTAATCCTTTTTCCTTGATATATTGAAGAATCCATTTTCCGCCTTTTGGGAATGTCTTTTTCGTCCAATCAAGATAGTTGGCTTCTTCACCCCTCGTAAAACAAGCGTCGAGCTGGACATATTCAAGGCCGTAAGGTTTCAAATAATGCGCAAGTGCATCCGTTTCTTTCACCATATCTTCTTCGGTAGTTCCCATATAATAACAGTACCAGCTGCACCATCCTACAGGCGCTTTCTCGAAACGTTCAGGAGCCGGCTTGTAATATTTCAGTCCTAGAACATCAATGTAATAATCAGGGGTCAGGGAAATATCCGTATCGGCATCAACAGGAAAAGTCACATCCATCAACTTTTGGTCAGAAACACTGCGTCTAAAATCACTTCCTTCTGGAAACTGGATCATAATGTCTGTCTCACGATCAAACAGGCTGTAAATGTTTTTAGAAGAGACGAATCCAAGTGAAGTATACATTATTCCATTATCCTGACTCTCGACTCTGGCCGGTATCCTTCCTTCCGAGGCCGGCGCCAGGCTGCATAAAACTGCATTATCAGATGAACAGCTAATATCCAACGCCTTCTCTGAAGTTTTGAATATCCATTCAGTATTACTCGGCTCTTCGGTGGAAATGACCATTCCATCTTTTCCCTTTTTTACAGTCCACTTCGATAGGATATCGATGCTGTCGTCACCTTTTAAAGCTAACTGGACATCTTTAACAATTACTCCCAGCTTCTCATGGCTTATGGTGAGGAGTTCTTTTTTAACATCAGGCACAACTTCCCAACCATTGCTGCTTAAACGAAAAGTGGAACAACTCCAGAACAATCCCATAACCAGAACCGCCATACACATACCATGCATAATATTTTTTACCCTGGATTTTCCTTTCATTTTATCCTCCTTAATCTATTATCATAATATTACTTCATTATTTAATAACATTAATCCAATTGAGACAAGCTGTAAATACATCATAAGATCGGGTTTACCTCAAGAAAAGGAGGAATTTAAAAGAGCTTTAGTTTTATGTCACCAAATCGTAGTTTCAGTAGTTTTAAGTCGATAATTCTGACTATTTAAGGAATATTGACTTATGGAGGGGGCTTGAAAGAGCCCCCTTTTTTTATGGAGTTTTATAAAAAATGACTTTTTATATTTTAGCGGCTGAAAATCTCTTAATATTTATATAGAGGCCTAGGGTGCGAGAGATTAAGTTTTTTAATAAAATAGCATGATTTTTATATTTTAAGGCTTAAGAATTCTATAATATTATAATATATAGGGATAGGAATGAGAGAAGGCGGAAGCCAAGATATGCCACCCGTATTCCTAAGGATTATAGAGTTGAAGCGCCTGGTGATTTAGTAGAGGTAGACACCCTGAGGGTGAAGCTTCTGCCTGATCTGGTGCGTTATCAATTCAGTGCCAGAGATGTCATATCCCGATGTGATGGACTCAGAGCTTATTGCAGACAGAGTAGTTTTGCCGGTTCTCTGTTTCTGGAATATCTGGAGAGAAAATTTCCTTTACTTGATTATTTAACTCCCTATGAATACTATCAACAATGGCTATTAAATCACAGAGACAATGTGTCACTAACGTACTGAACGAGTACACCTCATTGTAGAAGACGGATAAAAGGAGTAAAATTTCTCGTTTAGAGAGATAAAAAGGAGGGATAATGAAAATTAAAATTTTAGCTTTAGGATTAGCAATTCTTTATTTTTCAAGTTGTGCCACGATGTTTAAAGGTACTTCAGAAGAAGTAAACTTCAATAGCGATCCACAAAAAGCAGGAATCTGGATTGATGGGAAGAAAATGGGGGTGACTCCATTTTCTTTAAAACTTGAATCGAAAAAAAATTATACTATTGAGTTTAAAAAAGATGGATATACAACGAAGACCTTTAATATCACAAATCACATTGGGGCTGGTTGGATTATATTAGATGTTTTGGGTGGATTAATCCCTGTTATAGTTGATGCTGCTACAGGTGCCTGGTATTCTTTTGATCAAAAAAATATTAATATGATATTAGAAAAACAGCAACCAAAACCATTAAATTAAAAGGACGGAATAAAATAATGGAAGAAGGGGTAATGTTTGGTTGCACCAATTGGGGAACTGATAACTGCCATGAGGAAGTAGCAAAATGGAAGTCTCTTCCTAAAAACGTAGGTGAAGGTGAAAGCTTTCCAATATGGCCACCAACATTAGGAGAAGAACAAAAAAAATTAGATGATATATGCAGAACATGCCCCTATTTTAAGACGTAACCGGAATGAAGGAATTATTCTAAAATACTTCATTATGATTTTGACAATTCTGTCGAAAAAAATTTAATTACTTAATGCCTTCTAGTTTCAGGGTTTTTTTTATTTGTTAGCTAAAATTCAAAAGTGCACACTTTAAGAATCAAAAGGGCACACCTTTGAGGTCAGTATTTTTAATTTTCTGGATATCGATTAATTTATCATTGCACCAGAATTTGATTTTGGAAAGACCATTATTGAGTGGATAGATTCTCAAGTTTACATTGTCCCGGGGATTAACACTATTGGCCCTGAACTTTACATTATTTAATGATATTACCCTTCCTGTAATCATTCCAGATTCTTTCAAACCAGGTGTCTTCCTTGGGAATGGGCCGGATTTTGACCCACTGTTTTCTGACATTAAAATTATCATCCAGAAAAATCTCCAATATTCTTTTGTTAACAAATGCATTTTCGGTGTTTAAACTGAATTTCCATTCACCATTCAATTCTCCGCACGGTCTTTCACCATGTTCATCCAAGACCAGATAAGACCCTCTGCTTTTTCCGCCCTTTTCCAGATATTCACCGATTGCCTCAAGATACATGGCATGTGTCAAGCACAGGTCAAGATTTTTCATTGCAGCCGGTAGATATTCTTCTGAGGGAATTTTCATTTTCTCTTTTAACTTATCATAGAGATCCCAGGCCTTAACTACTGCCGTTTTAATTCTGGCAGGATTTCGGATATGGGCTCCGCAGCCAGACATCCTTTCCTGAATTTCTCTCCTTGCCGAGATAATTAGTTCTTTATCTGAAGCATCTGGGTCTATCATTTGCTGTGCAAATTCAAATTTCCTTTCTATCCGTAATCCTGCTGAAGCCGTAAAATGTTCTTCGTCAGGCGGCACATTATTATAGTTTTTAGATATATACAACGCAGCTCGCATGCTCCCTACCTGCCCTGAATTCAGGGCAGAACCTCCAGGCCTGTATACTCCATGTGTGCCGTTTACCTCTCCTACTGGAAAAAGATGCTTAATATTTGATTCCCACCATATATTGCCCTTAAGGCCGCCATTGTTATGCTGGGCACAAACTGCAATTTCCAAATATTCTTTTTCAATATTAATATTGCGGCTTTTATAAAGGTCTACAGCAGGCTGATTCATTTTTTTCAATCTTTCGATTGGGGTTGCAGCCAGAGCGCCTGACTTTTCTAAATATTCATAAGCTTCCCTGCACAAAAGGTCAAAAGAAAAATCTTCCAGGATGTCACATCCACCAGGGTTACGGGTAAAATCCAGAAACACCCTCCTGCCTTTGATTACGCTTTCACGGTAAACAAGAAGATCAATCAAAGAGGAGCCGTAATTAGAGATTTTTCTCGGATCAAACGGCCACTGGTAACCTTTCAGGAAAATCGCTGTTGCCAGCATCCCCATATCAGGAAAATATCTGTTTAAGAATTCCTGCTCATCATGGCCATCCTTGTCTGTGGAAACATACCGGGGAATAGCCTGCTGATAAGACCCTGATAGGTTCCATCTGAATTTTGTGGAAGCAATCCCGTATTGTGATTCTGTAAGATTGTTTCCTACAGCACCGATTTCAAAGGCAATCCCTGTAGAACCGAGCTGGCTTTCAGGATAGACAGAAGTCTTATAAATCCCGGCTGGCCCTCCGGTCGCCAGGATGATATTCACTGCATTAAATATAACAAAACCGCAATCCCCGGAATCAAGACTGTTCTTATTGAGTGCCGCTGCCCCTATCACGTGTTTTTCGTTCTGTTTTGCCTCTGTCAATAAAGTAATGACTTCATGCTGGTCAAAAACCTTTATATCCTTTCTACGCAAATCCTTTGCCAGGCATTCAAACATCATGTGTGAAGTGAACGGCCCGGCAGAAGTCGCTCTCCCCAATGGGTCATGATCTGTCTTATAACCAACATAAGCACCATAACGATCGTGAGGGAAAGGCACGCCTAGACTTACGAGATGAAAAAAGGCTTGTGGAGAATTTTGAGCTTCACAAAGAGCAATATCACCGTGCATACACCCACCCTTGAAAAGGTCCTCTGCCATTTTATAAGGCGAATCATACATACCGCCAGAAAGGGAAAGCTTGTAATAAGTTTGTTTATCAGACCCCGCATTATTGGAAGTCCCCCCTCCCAAATTATCAGTTACTACAGCAACATCTTTCTGCCCCATTTCAACCAACATGACAGCAGCATTCAAAGCAGCAGCACCACTCCCAATGATAAGCGTATTGATAGAATAAAGCGGAAGCCGAACTCCCTTACATTCAACTACGCCTTTTTTCATATTAAGATCAAAAAGAAGCCTCTAATCTTGACACCGCACCTGCCATTTGATATTTCTAACCCGCGGCAAAACTTTTGAGAATTCAGAAGGAATCCTATATTATAGACTTCATGATATAATGTTAGAAAATTATTAGCAAAATGATTATAAAAAAATTCCAAATCTTTTGTCAAAATTTACATACATCGAATCCACTTCTCTAGGAGGCAATAATGAATGAACTTTTTTCAGTAAGTCCGGAGGGCTTTGAGTATCCTTTACCGAATAAAGAAGACTACGCTAAAGAATATGAAGAAATAAAAAAACTGGCAAACAAGGCCAGAAACGAGGGCAAAGAGATTGTTGTTGTCATGGGGGTGGGATTTGTCGGGGCCGTGATGGCAGCCATTGTTGCAGATACTGTAGATGAACACGGAGATCCTTCGAAATTTGTCATCGGAATGCAGCGGCCAAGTGTTAGAAGCTACTGGAAGATCCCAACATTAAACCTGGGCAAATCTCCCGTTAAGGCAGAAGACCCTGAAGTCGCCCCAATGATCCGTCGGTGTGTCCTTGAAAAGAAAACGCTCAGGGCATCTTTCAGTTATGATGTACTCTCTCTGGCAGATGTTGTTATCGTTGATGTTCAGTGCGATTATGCCAAAAATGCCCTCGGGAATGTCCATACAGGCGAAGTGGAAATGAGCGCTCTTGAGGAGTCATTTGAAATCATTGCACAGCATATCCAACCGGAAGCACTGGTCATCATAGAAACGACCGTTCCTCCAGGCACTACAGAACAGGTTGCAGGACCTGTATTTAAAAAGATTTTCCGTTCCAGAGGCATACAATCAGACCCTCTTCTCGCTCACAGTTACGAGCGAGTCATGCCCGGCAAGAATTACATTGCAAGTATTCGGGATTTCTGGAGAGTATGCAGCGGAATCAATGAAAAGGCAAAAGAGAAAGTTGTAAAATTTCTAAATGAAGTCTTGAATACCGATGAATATCCACTCACAGTTCTCGACCGTCCGATTGAATCCGAGACAGCAAAAATTGTCGAAAATAGTTACCGCGCATCAATTCTTGCTTTTATGGATGAATGGAGTCTATTTGCCGAAAGAAACGGGGTGGACCTGATAAAAGTGATAAAAGCCATAAAAGTGCGTCCCACACACAGCAACATGATCTTTCCAGGCCCTGGAATTGGTGGCTACTGCCTACCAAAGGACGGCGGACTGGGGTTATGGGCTTATAAACATATCCTTGGTTTCAACGATGATATCTTTAAGATTACACCTTCTGCGATAGATATTAACGATACAAGGGGACTGCGCGCTGCTCAACTTGTAAGAGATGCACTTCGCAACATGAATATTCCTATAGCCACCACCGAAGTACTTGTGCTGGGAGCCTCTTACAGGCAAGACGTTGGGGATACACGTTACAGCGGTTCCGAAGTACTCATCCGGAGACTGGCAGAAATGGGTGCAGAAATCCGTGTGCATGATCCCTATGTGGACCGATGGTGGGAATTTGAAAACCAGGACGTTTATCCCAAAAACAGCAAAGTACGCTTTTTCCGAAATCAAAACAAACTATCTAGATTGAAAGTGCTGAAAGAGCTAGAAAAAGCTTTATTTGGGGCAGACGTAGTTGTATTTGCAGTAAAACACAAAGAATATCTCGACTTAGAGCCTGATAAGGTAATTCAAGCAACAGGAAAACCCGTTGCAGTGATCGACTGTTTTGGTATTCTGGATGACGAGAAAATCAAACGCTACCTCGAGCTCGGATGCGAAGTCAAAGGCCTGGGCAGAGGGCATATCCGGAGATTGAAGGACCTTATTAACCTGGATCATTCATAAGAACTGCCCTACTGAAGACTGCATACCGAAAAAGGTACCTGGTACCTTTGTTCAACTCGTTAATAATCCAGGCACACTAATTTGCCGCTCATAATAAGTTATCAAGAGCCAAAAATAGTTAATAAGCATCTCCTCTTGGGAGAATAGCATAAACAAATAATATTTCTGATTTTTTGTCAGGTGTGAAAAGAATTCGCCATTTTCCGATTCTAATTCTGTAGTCTCCTCTAAGTTCGCCAGTAAGAGCTTTTACATTTTTATTTAGAAAAGGATTCTCTTCTTTCTCAAGTTGAATTAAAGATTCTTTTATACGTTTCCTAGTTTTTTTGTCTAACTTAAGATATTGCTTTTCTGCATTAGGTTTAATTTCAATCTTCCAGCTCATCTAAAGATTTCCCTTTTAGGCCTTCTTTTATTTCTTTCTTACCCCTTCTTATAATATCTACCCATTCAGGTTTTGATAGCAAATCCAAAGTTTCCTTATGCCTTTCAGTATATTCATCAATAAGTTCGGATAAGATATCTTTTAAATCTCTCCGTTCCACACTGGAGATGATCTTCAATATATCTCTTTTATCTTTTGGAATTCTTACTGTGGCAGTTTCCATCTTTACCTCCCTATTGAGCTTTCTACTAATAGATTAGTATACTAATCGCTTTGTGTCAATAAGAAATTAAGGGCTGCAGCAGATGACTTATTCCACTGAAGATAGGTTAAAAAGGCCTGGCAATATAAATCTTAGAATAATAATTAACTTAAGACCGCTTTGGTCAATTTTTTCATTTTTTTCTAATACTGCTGATTCGGGTTAAAATCCGAAAAGAAGAAGTTTTTAAGTTTGACAAATGCATATGCAAACATATAGTCTTAATTGAATTATCAAGTATGCAGGCCAGTCCCCTTCTGGAATAATACTGGACAGAGGGAAATGAACGAGCTAGAACTCATTCGGAAGGTTGCTGCGGGGGATCAGGAAGCGTTCCGTGAAATTGCTCGGGCCAACCGGAATATGGTGATCAATGTCTGCTTCAGTCTGCTTAATGACAAGGAAAGAGCTGAGGAAGTAGCCCAGGATGTTTTCCTCCAAATTTACAAAAAAGCAGGGGAATTCAGGGGAAAAAGTAAGCTTTCTACATGGATTTACCGGATAGCTGTCAATCGTGCCATCAATGCCAGGCGCCGCGATCAACTTTTCAAAAAGAAAGAGATTATTCGACAAAAAACCTCAGTTGATCCGGATTATTTAAAAGCTCCCAAGTCGGATTCGCCGGACTCTCGACTAGAGACAGAAGAAATCAGAACGGCTATCCGCAAGGCATTGGATTACCTGCCCGAAAAACAAAGGACTGTCATTATCCTCCATAAAATGGAGGGCATGTCTTCCAAAGAAATTGCTCAGATTCTTGGCATATCTCTTTCTTCGGCAGAAGCCAGGATCCATCGGGCAAAAATAAACCTTAAAAAAAAGCTTTCCCGCCTTCTCTCTTTTTCATAATAGAAATCCTTTACTATCCTGAATTATTAATAAATATGGTGAAGGACCACAACTTCATGCGCTGTGCCTCGCATCTGCAGCAGCCTCGGCTCGTGAATAACGTAAATAATCCAGGTTAGCAAAGGGATAAAAAAATTCGCATGTTTTTTATCTCGGAGTGTGTCTAACTCAGTGAAAAAGGTTCAATAATGCACAGAGATTGTCAATGGATTGAGAAACATCTCATAGAAGTGGTCGAAGGCTCGATAACCACAGAGGAATCTAGTCACTATATAGAGGGGCATCTCCGCTTCTGTTCAAAGTGTGCAAACCTTGTTAAGAGGTTTCAAATGGCATGGGAGATGTTGGAATCTCCCGAGAGAATCGAGGTGTCGTCTGCATTCGAGAATTCCCTTCTGGAAAAAATCGATTTATTCCATAAGAGTAACATCCTTATAGAAATCAGAGCGGGACTTTTAAAAGCGCTCCGGCCGGCCATGCTTACAGCTGGAATTTTTCTTGCCATTTTTTCTGGCTACCACCTTGGCAATTTTTCTAAAGAGAGCCCTGCTCCAATAGGCCCGAATTATGTAAAGGAAGCAGGCTATGAGGAATATTCCTCAGGGAATCTTACTGTTCTTGGTGATTATTCTCAAGGATTTGCCGCTGATTTCCTTCTCAGTTTTAATGTCACTCCGAGAAAGGATTCGCCATGAGAAATAAATGGACTGGTTTTATCGTGCTTTTTTTATTGGTTATCAATACATCGGCACTAGCCACCATGGCATACAACCGGTGGTTTAAACATGATTTCCTTGATAAAAAGACAGGCTCCGAGTCTTCCCATCTGACGCTTCAAAAAACTCTGGATTTGGAAAACTCCCAGAGTCAACACATGGGGAAATGCAGGATGACGTTTTGCCAGGAGACCGATCCTATCAGGCAGCAAATGCAGGGAAAAAAACTGCAGCTCATCGATGAAATAAAAAAGAGTGATCCTGTTTTATCGGAAATCGACAATCTCATTGATGAAATCATCCAGATGGAGAGTGAAATTCAAAAAAAGGCCATCCGGAGGATTCTAGAGGACAAAACCATTCTGACTCCCCTACAACAGGAGAGATTCTTAGGTATGTTTGAACATCATGTCATAAGAGGAGGCAGAGATTGTTGTCCGGGAGAAAAAACCGATAAGAGTTGAATCAACACGAAACAATATTGGAAAATACAAACCGGGATTAAGCATATGGTTTGATAAAAAAAATGGAGGTTAATTTAATGAGAAAAAAGAATGTGATTCTTGTACTGGTTGTATGCCTGGCTTTTATATCCTCATTTGTTGTAGCAGGCAGTATCGATGAATGTAACTCTGCGCTCAAATTGACGACCGAGCAGCAAAAGAAAATGCAGAAGATGTGCCTGGATTTTCAGAAAAAAATGCTGCCTTTTCAGAACGATTTGAAGGCAAAATCTCTTGACATGAAGACACTACTTCATGAGGAGGCAGACCTTTCAAAACTCAATGCCAAAATCGATGAGATAGCAAAAATCAGAGCAGAAATAATGAAGAAGAAACTGGCTCACCATAATCAGATTATGGGCCTTCTGTCCGAGGAGCAAAAAGCTTTGTTTGGCAAGAGCGGCTTAGGCTGTGTCACAGGATGTGGTATGGAGGCAAGCGGGATGCACGGGAAAGGAATGTCGTGCAGCAAGGGATGCGGCGGTATGGAAGGCAAGAACATGCAGCAATGTTCATGCAGAGGAACCAGCCATGGAAAGATAATGGAGAACAAGAAAGGCTGTAAAAAATAACCTGCAATTTTTACTTCAAAGGAGGGTCAGGCCTGCATACTTGATAAGAGGAAAAAAGTGAAATACATTTTTTAGGCCTGGCTCTCTCCTTCCTTTTTTACCTTTCAGAGGATTAAAATTGAACGAAAATGAGCAGAAATCAAAGCAATCCCAAAAAGGACGGTTCTCTTTTAACATCCGAAAGATGATAGTCAACATACGCCTTGCTGCAGCAACCTTTGCAGGGTTTGGACCTTTCCTCTTTTTCAATTTATTATAAAAACATCTCATATTAAAATCAGCCTTAAGGAAAGGCTAAACAGCTTTAGCATGGGCAATTGTAACATCAATGCTTAATTCATCCAGAAGATCTACCATGGTATAGCTCGAGCGGCCGGCTTAAATAACTGCTTTAACTTCACCGCTGCAATCAAGAAACCTCTCCAGCTCTGAACGGTAGTTTGCCACCCTTCCGGATTTGAGTTTTTTTCCCTTCTCATTAAGCATTGTGATGTGTGAGTATTGCTTGTGATGGTCAATTCCCATATAATTCATTTGTGCACCTCCTAAGTTTAAATTTTTTGACCTTGCGGGTAGTCTATCATACAATCGACTCCCGCAGGAGGTGCATCACATCATCATGTTACCTATCGTGAAATGTTTATAACTTAATCAATTATGATAAAAAGTAGCGACAACTTAATATTAGTTATAAGGTAAATTCAGAACTCATGAAATAGGGTATAAAAAATTGCTCATAAATAACGCATTAAAGAAAGCAGTTTCGCAGTCAAGATGCATGGTTTCATTTATACTGAGTAACTGTGCCCAGTTAAATATGTTCAAAGCGATAATTTGCTTCTTCATCGGGAAAAATCAAGCGTGAAAAATATGTCGCACCGGCAAAATAATCCTTTTTTCCTATAAATAACTGTTTTTAAATACTGTTCAGGCTCATAAGGCTTGGATTAAGAAACTTATGTCATGAGTTCTGAAATTATAGGAGAATCAAAATGAAAAAAGTTTTGTTATTAATTTTAGTCTACTCCCTTTTACCATTCAATATGTTATCTCAAGAACTTAGTTATGGCAATCGTTCCGGAGAACAACAGAATTTTATCCTAGATTATTCAAAAAAACACGAATTAATGGGCAAACATTTTGCCTCTCTAAATGAGATTGATGAAAGAGTAAAGATCTTAAGTGATGGTTGGCAGAAGCTGATCAATTCTAATGATCCGGTTCTAAAAAGATTTGATGGATATGCATTACTTCTAATTTCGCAAATTGCTGGAAATGCCAGGTGGGTAGAAGAACATCTTTTAGTTAAATATGTGATACCCAATTTAATTGAGGACATCAAACACATAAAAAATAATTCTCTTTACCCGTATTTGTATTTACTGAATATACCAACATACTTTAGTGTAATTGGATATTCACTGACGACTGATATGAACCTCGATCTTTGGAATAAATTGTATAATTCACTTTATTCATTACCAGAAATTATTGATTCTGTACTTAATAAAAAAATATTAAAAGAGGGTTTTAAAAAAACATTAATATCTATCAAAAAAAATTTGCTTGATTCAGAGAAAAGTTATGAATTACTAAATGCAATTTATAACGAAAAATTAGATTTAGGATTTAATCTTTTATTTACAGCGTTATCCCAGGGACCAATTGTTAAAACTAAATTAATACGCCCCGGAAAGCTCCTATCCGATAAATTTATGTCAAGTAATCAAAAAGAAAAAGCCTTCGCAACACTGGATTTATTATCTCAATATACAATCGAACAAGAACTTTCACGTGATTCTCTTAAATCATGGTATTTAAATGTTGATAAGCATAATGGCGAAGCAAAATATAATTTAATCAATAAAAAATCTATTAGACCTATTCTAATTAGGTCTGAAAATCAATATAAGTTAAGTGGAACCTATCTAAATTTAACAACAAATAACCAATTCGACTTATCGAAGATTAATAACCAATATATTCTGATTGATTTTTGGGCAACATGGTGTGGACCTTGTAAGGCAGAAATACCTGATCTAAATAAATTTCATTCACTCTTTAAGTCAGAAGAAAATATTATTTTTATTACAGTTGTATGCGATGCTGTAACAAAAGGAGCAAAAATAAATGATATTAAAAATTTTATAAAACAGAAAAATATTAAATATACCGTCCTTTATGACACAGAAGAAAAATCTCTCGTAAAACGATTTAATGTAAGTGAGTACCCAACTAAATTTCTTCTTGACAGAGATGGATATATTTTAGAAAGGACACGTGGAATAAGAATTGTTGATTTAAATATTGCGGAAACATTTTTCAGAAAATTGTGGGATAAATAATATTTACACCATATAACATCTGGCTGCAGGCAACCGCCTTCAGCCATGCATTTTTGAAAGTTGATTGGTATGTAAAATTTTTTCATGTTTCGACAGGTCGGGGCCTGAACCCGGCCTGTTAGCCTTAATAAAGGGGTCAGGTCTTCGTTTGACTGTTAGTTAGTTTTTTGCTACAATTTTTGCATGAGTAGGCCACTAAAGAGTCCAGGGACGGAGGTTTAATTCTTGAATTTATTTAAATTGCTTCTATCCGAAAAAGGATTCAGTGCTTGACCTCTTTCTATTGACGCTTACTTTGATTCCAAATTATTTTTCTCTTTTTTCTGTTTGCGTTTTTCCTTAAGTGTAAGTTTAGCCTTTTTTTGTTTTTCTTTTTTACTCTTATCTTTTTTTCCTTTTTCTACCATACTTATATCTCCTTAATTAATATTTTATCACAAAAAGCAGTGCCATAATAAAGGGAGCAAGTCTACTGTTGACTCTTAGTAAAAAAAATTAGGAATTACGAATAGGATTGTCTAAGGTTTTTGAAAAAGATTTTGGTCAACAGTATTAGGTCCGAGCTGGCATAGGACCATCAACAAGTGGATTCAAAAAAAGGATAAGAAAACTGGAAGTTATTCTTATTAACAGTCATTTGAAGACCTGATAATCATCTAGAAGATTTCTAGTATTAAAAAGAGTCTTCATTTTTTATAATAATACATAGGAGGCTTTTAGATGTATTATATAGGTTCAGATCTTCATTCAACAAAAACACAATATCAACTCATCATGAATCGACTTATAGAGTCTGGCAGAGACCCAATGATTACAAGAGGAACGCTTGAAGGGAGAATAATACCGGGAAGTTGTCGTTTTATCCTATAAAAGTAAACAGCAGTTTACAACTTCTTACTTTAGCCTGAAATCGAGCTTAGCTGCTTACAGGGGAATACAAGGCAGCTAACCCTTTTGGCGTGTTTCTTGAATCACAATCCCTGCCATGGGCAGGGTATATCTTCAGCGTCATCCGGAGAGAACGGTTATGCTGGACAGACCTCACCGCCAGGTGGTATTTACCATACCCAAGATGCTGCGGATATTCTTCAAGTATAAACGCCCGCTTCTCTCTTCACTTTGTCTCTGCAGAAAAGAGGCGCTTGTGAAATACTTCAAGGCTGCCACATGCAAAGAGATCGCACCAGGCATCATTGCTGTGATACAGTCATTTGGGAGCCGAATGAATTTTCATCCTCACCTCCATTTTCTTGTTACAGAGGGAGGGGCAGATAAAGAAGGCCGGTTCCATAAGGTCACAAGCTTCAATGATTCACTGCTCTGCCGGTTTTTCACACGCGAGGTTTTTTTGCTTCTTCTTCGCAAACAGTTAATCAACCGGGATCTTGTACAAAGGATATTGCACTGGCAGCATACAGGATTCAATGTACACAGTAAGGTTCGCATAGAAACCAGAGAAGAGGCAGAGCAGATAGGTAAATATATGATCCGGCCTATCCTCTCCCTCAGACGGCTTTCCTTGGATGAGGCACAAGGGCAGGCAATCTATCAATACGGCAAGCACAGCGCTGAGACTGAACATATGGATTATCTGGAGTTTATTGCCCGTGTTACCTCTCATATCCCTGACAAAGGTCAAGTCATGGTCCGTTATTACGGGCTGTATGCCAACGCGCACAGAGGGAAGAAGCGGAAACAGGAATTGATCCTTCCTGCTCCCCTATTATTGAAGATGAAGCCTCATTAGTAAATTCCTATCTCTTTTTAGTACCACCTTTCCCTTCTTTAAGCACCTGTTCCAATTTCTCCGCGGCATGCTTGTGGTCAAATTTCATTACCCGTGTTAATGCATTCATACCAATCTTCTTCCTTAGCTCGGCGTCTTTTAACAGCATAATCACATACGTGGAAAAAACATTATAATCATCAGCCACGAACATGTCTTTCCCATTTACTGGATTCATTCCAAAGGTAGCCAGTCGAGTAGCAACTACTGGCAACCCGCAAGCCTTAGCTTCTAAGAGCTTGCCTCTGAAACCCGTGCCCAACTCAATCGGAGCCACAAACACGTCGCTATTCCAGTAAAATCGCCGCACATTCTCGTCATCCCCGCCTTCCCGAACAGTCACATTGTCACTTCTCAAATCCAGCAGTTCTTGGGGTGGATTGAACCCAATTGCATAAAACTTTGCATCCGGGACTTCCTGCTGGATTCTATCCCAGCAGTGGTGGATAAAGTTCTTCACCGCATCCACATTGGGATAATGCTGAAAATTACCCAGGTAAAGGATATTTTTAGTGTTTCTTTCCCAAGACTTCTTATTTGGTGGCGTGTAAAAACCCGTGTCAACGCCATTAGGCACTACCCGGATCTTGTTCTTCAATCCGGGAGCATAGTTTACCAGAATATCGCCATCCTCCCGTGTTAAAGTTAAAATCCTATCAACAACGTTGTACATCCTAAACTCGTAATTAAACAGCTCATTTATTGTAGCGTCACTAATATCCTCTCCTTTTGCAGCTCTTAGTGTAAATGCCTTCGTGTAGCATTCGTGTACCGAAATCACAGTCATGGTATCGGCTGGGATGAGATTGCGATTCGCTTCTATGTACTGCCCCATCATCGAATATTCAGCAATAACAACATCAAAATGCTTCTCCTTCAAAATCAGTTTCAATGCATCCTCAATCCCTTCATCGTAACCGCCGTCTCCTGTTAGGAAGACTTTCGGTCTATTTAATCTTTTATAACGCGCCTCTACTTCATCACGAGGTCTTTCCTTAACAGAGTTAATAAGTATAATCTTCTCACAGAAGGGCTCAAGGCTTTTATCCTTCCGGTCTGCTTCAGTATAAGCGGAGGCAATTAGCGTTATCTTGTGTCCCATCGAAGACAGATTCTTAATTCTGTGATAGATGAGAATGGGTCCGCCTATAATGTCTTCTCTGGGAAACAGCTTTGGTAAAAACAGTATATTCATATTCCTTGTACCCCGTTACAGATAATATCTCTTATCCGTGAACGAATATCTTTCTGACCTGTAAACCGCATCAATTCCTGCCACTGTTTTTGCAGTTCGCATAACTTTTGAAAAGGGTCGAATTTTGGTAGGGCATCCGTTCTGGCAAGGGGGATATTGTTTAACGCTTCTTCACCGCCTTTTCTATCGCCTTGAGCGAGATACTCTTCAGATAACAGTTTGCAAGCCTTCTCAACCTTCTCTTCGAGGTCTGGTTTCAGAAAACACCCGGGATAAGGGTCAAAATCCTCTGGATTAACTTTTGGCATTCCTTCTACCGCATTTTGCGTTTCGATCTTCGCTCGCTCATAGATAAAACGATAGATGTCTTCTCGCAACTGCATCCATGTGGGATGCGTCTTTGATGGTGGAAGGTGCTTGATGGAAAGTTGATTATCCAGGAAGAAATGAAACCCAAACATTCTCGCATTTATCAAAAAATCTATATCCTCGCCTCTCCGGACATTCGGGTCAAAAGGAACGACTGTAAAGAGATTGCGATGGATAACCATATTTCCACCGAAAACAAAAGATGTCGCTTTCAACCTCGGTTCAGTGCCAATAACCTTATCAAATGCTTCATTCATCCTCTCATATTGATCCCAGTATTTCATCCAGGGACGATATGGTTTTGTAACGTGGTAGTCACCATCTGGTTGAAGATAGTAGCCCGCCACCGCGTTGATGGTTATTCCACCAATTTTCCTTCCAATAAATTCTCTGGCTTTCGTCATGAATTCCTTGTCTTCGAAGACTTCATCATCGTCAATAAGCACTGCAACATCTGAACCCAGAACATGCGGAATGAACATGCAGAGATTTCGAACGTTGGAATACCCTCGAAGTTGGAGGAGGTTAATATGCTCTTCCGCTTTTTTACCCTCGCTATCACGACGCAATAGCTCATGTATCTGCTTTAGATGTGATTGTCCAAACAGCAGCACTTCTACTCCCGGATTGGCAGACTTAATGATACGAGCAACCTTTTTCTCAATCTTAGATTCGATCTCCTCTGCCGTAGCGACTACAATTATCACCAGTTGATAATCTTTGTCCTCCAGCCGCTCTATGCTCTGTATTGCACTGAGTAAAGTGCCTTCACTGTCTAAAGGTGTTGTGTGGTCATAGATGGCGTCTCCTTCCTTCCAGCCAACTTCGCTTTCTCTTCCCCAATATGAAGGGATTACTATTGTGAGTTTCATACTCATATATTTTTTATTCATCTTACATCAGATTACCTATAATTAACAGATAATTGTCATAATAGGAAAAAAGCAAATTCCAATTCCATTAGGAATAGCATTAGCCGTTAAGTTAATTCCCAAAGAAATCATGGTAAAGTGCAAACAAAAGTCTCAGGATAGAACAGACAGCAAACAGCCTGCAAATTGGATTGCAGGTGGCATCATTATAGCAATATGGATAATGGTCTTTTGTGCACTTGTATACAAGATATTATAAGGTATACTAAAATTAAAAAATGATAGATATAAACTTTCCTGGAACAGTATAATAGTTACTTACTAATATTTTCCATTCAATTTCTTGTGAAATAATTTGTGTCAATTCTCTTGACAACAATTCAATATTTGGTTATTCTACCAAATATGAAAATGGATGCCAGGAAAAGAGCTCGTTGCGAAACGAGGGCGGTTGTATTAAAAGCCCTTGCTCACCCAACTCGACTATTTATGATAGAAGTGCTTGCAGAGAAATCCTATTGTGTCTGCGAACTTACAGAAATGGTCGGACTGGATATCTCTACTGTATCAAAACACCTGTCGATCCTTAAGAACGCCGGATTAGTCCATGTTGAGAAAAAAGGAAAACAGGTGTTTTACAGCCTCCGCATGCGCTGTGCTTTGAATTTCCTTGATTGTGTAGAGGCCGTGCTTAGAGAGCAAGCACAAGACCTAATGGACGCAATAAAATAATTTTTTAAACTATATTTGATCAATTGGCAAACAATATAAAAAATGGATTTTAAGAGATAGAACCTATGAGTCAGACAGACTGGAAAAGCGAATGGAAACCTCTCTTGATAATTACTCTTGTATTTCTTGGCACTTTTTATCTTCCTTTGGGTATCCCCCGGTTCGATAACGCCCTTATGGAATCACTGCACCTTGCGAAATGGTACGCTCAAGAACACGTTCTCACATGTCTCATTCCAGCTTTTTTTATTGCTGGGGCCATTGCTGTGTTTGTGAGTCAGGCCTCCGTAATGAAATACTTCGGGGCAAAAGCAAAAAAGGTTCTCGCCTACAGCGTCGCATCCGTATCAGGCTCTATTCTTGCCGTTTGTTCATGTACGGTTCTTCCCCTTTTCGCAGGAATATACAGGATGGGAGCAGGATTAGGTCCTGCCACAGCCTTCCTGTATTCCGGGCCGGCAATCAATGTTCTGGCAATAATTTTAACGGCCAGAGTCCTGGGGCTTGAACTTGGAATCGCCCGCGCTTTGGGGGCCATCATTTTTAGTGTCGTTATCGGGCTTTTGATGCATTTTATTTTCCACAGAGAGGAAGTGGAAAAAGCCAATGCACAGATGGCCATGCCTGAGCCCGAGGTTACCAGACCTCTATGGCAGAATACTCTTTATTTTGCCTCAATGATCGGGATTCTGGTTTTTGCAAATTGGGGAAAACCAGAAGATCCTTCAGGATTCTGGAATCTCATATACTCTTCAAAATGGTTCATTACCGGTATTTTCGCCTTTGCATTGGCTCTTATTCTTGTGGCCTGGTTCGGACTTAAATGGGGGAAGGTAGCCGTGGCATTCATTCCCTCTATTTTCCTTGGGCTGGCATTTCCCCACGAACCAGTCATTGCCTTTGCTGCCGGTGTCATCGGGCTTTCAATTTTAACCAGTACGGACAAAGGCGAGGTCGGAGACTGGTTCAGTTCAACATGGGGATTTACCAAGCAAATATTACCTCTTCTCTTTTTCGGAGTGCTCATAGCCGGCGTTTTGCTCGGACGTCCGGGACACGAAGGGCTGATTCCTTCCGAATGGGTGAGCTCTGCAGTGGGAGGAAACTCCATTTTGTCGAATCTATTCGCTTCGGTGGCCGGTGCTTTCATGTATTTCGCTACTCTTACAGAGGTCCCCATACTCCAAGGACTCATCGGAAATGGGATGGGACAAGGACCTGCATTGGCGCTGCTCCTTGCCGGCCCCGCTTTGAGCCTTCCCAACATGCTGGTTATTCGCATCGTAATGGGGACAAAAAAAACAATAGTGTTTATCTCCCTTGTTATTTTGCTTTCAACAATAACCGGTTTGATATACGGAGCATTCTTTTGATTCAAGGAGGATGAAAAAAAATGGTAAAAATCCAAATCTTGGGTACAGGTTGTCCGAAATGCAAAAAGCTAACGGAAAATGCAGAAAAAGCCACACACGAACTGGACGGTGAATACGAAATCGTCAAAGTGACAGATATCAACGAAATCATGAAGTTCGGCGTTATGATGACCCCTGCTCTTGCGGTTGAAAATGAGGTCAAGAGTGTAGGAAAGGTCTTGAGTGTTGAAGAAATAAAGAAAATCATCTCTTGAAATATCAACCTAAAACATACAGAGGAGGAAATTATGGGAGACAACAAGGAAAATATTACCACCGTCGTCCAAGCCGCGCTTTTTAAACTTAGCGAATGAAGTCTTTCATACTACGAATAGGAGGAGAGGCATGAAAAAACTCACAATCACATTATTATTACTTATATTCAGTACTCAATTCTACGCCCAAAACAGCGGAGAACAGGCCAATGAACCAAAAACCGAGCAAAAGCCTAAAAGTGAGGAAAATCTTATTATCAGCGGTGAGCAGCTAGACTTCTCAAAGCACAAAGTGACATTTATTGAGCTTGGAGCAGACAGATGCATACCTTGCAAAGCCATGCAACCGATCATGCGTGAAATTGCTCAAAAATATAAAGGCACGATCCAGGTGGTTTTTTACGATGTTTGGAAAACTCCTAAATACGCGAAAGATTATGGCATACAAATGATTCCGACTCAGGTCTTCATCGACAAAAACAGTGATGAGATTTTCCGGCATGTCGGTTTCTTTGCGAAAGATGACATAATGAAGATGTTAAAGGAAAAAGGCATTCTTTAGATGAAATGTTAAAACTGTTTACTGCTCTTTCTCATGCCATCGAGGGTGCTCCTTTAATCGCAGTAGTCGCATCTTTCATTTGGGGAATCCTTAGCATTGTATTGAGTCCTTGTCATCTCACAAGTATTCCCTTAATAATTGGCTATCTTAGCAACCAAAGAGAATTATCCACAAAAAAAGCCTTTCACCTGTCCATAATCTTTTCTGTTGGTATCCTTATATCCATAGCAGTCATTGGAGGGATTACTGCGGCGGCTGGACGAATCCTGGGAGATGTAGGAAAAATCGGTAATTATGTCGTCGCAACGGTCTTTCTTATATTTGGATTAAACTTACTTGGAATTCTTCCTCTGAACTTTCCCGGTCTAAGCACTTTAAAATCTCAAAGGAAAGGATATTTCTCCGTTTTATCTTTAGGGCTGGTATTCGGATTAGCCCTTGGGCCCTGCACATTTGCATTCATGGCCCCCATGTTGGGCATAGTATTCAACCTGACAGCCAAAAATCTTCTCTATGGCCTGGTTCTATTATCTGCCTTTGCAGTAGGCCACTGTACCGTGATCATTACTGCGGGGACGAGTACGAGATTGGTTCAGCAAATCACCAAATGGGATGAACAATCAAAAGGAATCACAATCATCAGGAAAATATGTGGGATCCTGGTCCTGCTAGGCGGAATTTATCTGGTATATTCCACGTTTTAACTTAGGATATACGTATGATATTCACTACAAGTTACAGGAGGGAACGGAATGGAAGACAAAGCCTGTATTACTAAACAACCCAAAGGTCTGAGTTTATTTGAACGGTACCTCAGCGTCTGGATTATCCTATGTATCGCGGCAGGGATCGTATTGGGCAAACTCGCCCCAAAAGCAGCGACCTTTCTGGATGGCCTGGCCATTTATGTCAATGAAGCGCCTGTTGTTTCCATCCCGATTGCAGTCTGCCTCTTCTTCATGATGTATCCCATCATGGTCAAGATCGACTTTGCCGAAGTGCTTCAGGCTGGCAAGAATCTCAAACCGGTCAGCCTGACCCTATTCGTAAACTGGGCCATAAAACCTTTTACCATGTACGCCATTGCCTTAGTGTTTCTCGGTGTACTGTTTAAAACCTTTATAGGCACTGAAGCACTCGATTTAATAAGGATGCCTTTGGGCCTCGATCTTCCTGTGGGCGCGGAACACGGAGCCGGAACGGTTATTCTTGTCGAGGGAGTCAAGATGCTGGCCATTCCCTTATGGCGAAGCTATCTGGCGGGATGTATTCTGCTCGGGATCGCTCCCTGCACGGCCATGGTTCTGGTCTGGGGCTATCTGTCAAAAGGAAACGACGGGCACACGCTGGTCATGGTGGCCATCAACTCCTTGGCCATGCTCTTTCTTTATGGACCTCTCGGCGGATTCCTGTTGGGCATAGGCCGTCTCCCCGTTCCATGGAAAGCTCTTCTGCTGTCTATCGGGATTTATGTGGCCCTACCGCTGGTTGCAGGATTTATTTCAAGAAAATTGATAGTGGCCAAAAAAGGCCTGGAGTGGTTCAACACAAAATTCCTGCATATCCTTACACCTGTAACCATTGTCGCTCTTTTGGTCACTCTTGTTCTCTTATTTTCTTTCAAGGGAGAAGTGATACTTTCAAATCCCTTGACCATACTCTGGATTGCCATCCCGCTTTTTATCCAGACAAACCTTATATTCTGGATCACGTACGGATTAGCAAGAGTATTGAAGCTTTCTTATCAGGATGCCGCACCATCGGCTATGATCGGTGCCTCCAATCACTTTGAGGTGGCTATCGCCACAGCAGTCATGCTTTTTGGCCTCTCGTCAGGAGCAGCCCTCGCAACAGTCATAGGCGTCCTCATTGAAGTCCCGGTGATGCTGATGCTTGTGCGGATCTGTCTGCGGACCCAAGGCTGGTTCAGTCCAAACCGCTAGAATTAAATCATAAGGATGGGCAATAGTAACATCAATGCTTAATTCATCCAGAATATCTACCATGGTATAGCTCGAACGGCCGGCTTCAATAACTGCTTTAACATCACCGCTTCCATTAAGAAACCTCTCCAGCTCTGAGCGGTAGTTTGCCACCCTTCCGGATTTGAGTTTTTCTCCCTTCTCATTAAGCATTGTGATGTGTGAGTATTGCTTGTGATGGTCAATTCCCATATAATTATTCATGATAACTAGTGGCTGAATAATTACAGGAGGAAAGATAAAAGATGAAAAGAATATATCTTGATTATGCTGCTACCACCCCTGCCCATCCTGAGGTGGTAAAGGAGATGCTCCCTTATTTTAACGAAGTTTATGGAAATCCCTCCTCTATTTACCAAATTGCTCAGAGGGCGAAATGGGCGGTTGGGGAGGCAAGAGAAAAGGTTGCCAGACTTATTAATGCTAAGGCAGAAGAGATTATCTTTACCAGTGGAGGAACTGAGGCAGATAATATGACCATAAAGGGTATAGTATTCGCAAATAAAAGATGCGGAAATCATATCGTAACCTCCAAAATAGAGCATCATGCGGTTTTAAATGCTTGTAAGTGGTTTGAAAAACAGGGATTTAAGATAACATATATTTCTGTAGATAAATACGGGATGATCGATCTTGATGAGTTAAGGAAGAGTTTGACAGATAAAACTATACTTATTAGCATAATGCATGCTAATAATGAAGTGGGGACAATTGAGCCCATCTCAGAGATTGCCAGAATTGCTAAAGAAAAAGGGATATATTTTCATACCGATGCTGTGCAGACAGTAGGGAAAGTTTCTCTTGATGTGAAAGAATTAGGAGTAGATTTACTCTCGCTTTCCGGGCATAAATTATATGGACCAAAGGGAGTAGGAGCATTATATATAAGGAAGGGAGTAAAAATCTCACCGCTCATTCATGGTGGTCATCATGAAAGAAATAAAAGGGCGGGAACAGAGAACGTCCCCGGGATTGTTGGCCTGGGGAAAGCCTGTGAAATTGCAGTTAAAGAAATGGCTGCCGAGGGAAGGAGATTAAAGGTGTTGAGAGACAGGTTGTATAAAGGCTTAAGTGAACGGATAGATGAGATAGTTCTAAATGGTCATCCCCAGGATAGGCTTCCCGGAATTTTAAACATCTGTGTAAAATATGTCGAAGGGGAGTCTATGCTTATAAATTTGGACCTGGAGGGGATTTGTGCCTCAAGCGGTTCTGCTTGTACCTCCGGTTTGTTAGAGCCATCCCATGTCCTTTTGGCTATGGATATTCCTCCAGAAGTTGCTCATGGATCATTAAGGTTTAGCCTGGGTCGGGATACTACGGAAGGGGACGTAGGCCGGGTAATTGAGGTCTTACCTCCCATTGTGGAAAAGCTGAGGGCAATGTCTCCCTTTGGGAAAAAGGTGAAGTCAGACAAATATAGAGGGTAAAATGGCTGATCAATGGTCACTATATAGCAAGAAGGTGATGGAGCATTTTCAGCATCCCCGCAATGTGGGGGAAATAAATAACCCCGATGGAGTTGGTCATGTGGGGAATCCTATCTGTGGCGATATCATGGAACTTTACATTAAGGTAAAGGATAACAAAATTGTCGATGCTAAATTTAAGACATTCGGGTGCGGTGCCGCTATAGCCACAAGCAGTATGATCACTGAGATGGTCAAGGGAAAGACAATCGAGGAGGCACTAAGGATATCCAATAGAACTGTAGCGGAGGCTCTGGATGGGCTGCCTCCTATTAAAATGCACTGTTCCGTCTTAGCCAAAGATGCCCTTAAGGCAGCAATTGATGATTATTTAGCTAAAAAGGGCAAGAAAAATGATCATTAGAGATTTAAATTATGAGCTTGTTCCCAATAGTTAGATAGGCAGAAGGAGTAAGAGGTGGATTTAAGTATGGATGTAAACATAGTTCGATTAACCTCTGAAAAAAGGCAGAAATTAAAGGATATAATAGTTCGTGAGGTTCCCTTAACCATATTGGTGAATGATAAGGAACTGGTAACCTTACAATGTAGTCCTGATAAGCTAAAGTATTTAGCCGTTGGTTTTCTACTTTCTGAAGGATTTATTAAAAAGGAGACGAAAATAAAGTCTATAAGCCTGAATAAGAAGGGTTTGTACATTGGAATAGATTTAGAAAAAGATTTCCCGAGTGATAAGAATTTTTCTTTTAAAAGAGTGATTGGTTCGGGATGTAGTGGAGCGGTTACCTTTTACCGGGAAATTGATGCTCAAGATTGTGCTCCTGTAAAAAGTCAGGTTATGTATTCCCATAAGGACATAGTTAACTTAATGAAAGAACTCCAGGAAAGGTCTTTAACTTTCAAGAATACAGGTGGAGTCCATTCCTGTGCCTTATGTAACCAGGAAAGTATAGAAGTCTTTGCTGAGGACATTGGCAGACATAACGCAGTGGACAAAGTCTTTGGAGAATGTTTCATAGGAGGAATTTCCACTCAGGGCAAGGCTATTTTAACAAGTGGAAGAGTAAGTTCAGAAATCTTAATAAAGATAGTGAAACAGGGAGTACCTATCATTGCTTCTCACTCAGCACCTACAGATTTAGCGGTATGCTTAGCAGAAAAATTGAATCTGACCTTAATTGGCTTTGTGAGAGGACGCCGAATGAATATCTATACCCATAATTACCGGATTATATAATATGATTAATGGATGAAGCCCGAATTCAAACTTAAAAGGTAAAATGAGCAAAAATAACGATGCCAAGCTGACAGAGGAAATCTTGGGACTTAAAAAAGAAAAGGATGCCGTCACCCTTGCCCACAATTATCAACCAATATTGCTTTGATCTTTAACTATTCTGTATGAGTAATCAATACTAACATCTGCTTTTGTAAGCATTGCAGAAACAGAGCAATATTTATCCTGCGAAAGATCAATAGCTCTTTCAACAGATTTTTCATCAATATCATTACCGTAGAATACATATTCTAAATGAATTTTTGTAAAAACCCGCGGGTGAGTTTTTTGTCTTTCACCCTCAACATTAATCTCAAATTTAGCAGGTTTCACACGTTTTTTCTGAAGAATAGATGCAACATCACTTCCTGTGCAAGTACCAAGTGCAATTAAAAGCAGCTCCATAGGCTGACTTGCTGCATCTGAACCATAAAACTCTTTAGGCCCATCAGTAATAACCCAATGATTACTATCAGCCTTTCCAACAAATGTTAAACCTTCAACTTGTTTAATTTTAACTTTCATAATAACCTCACAATAAAATCCTATATTCGGCACCTGGTACCTTTTTTAAAACTCAAGCAGGCTGATTTTTCTCAGTGTTGTGCTTCGCCTTGACCCGGGTCCATTTGCCAGGTGCCAGGCTGTGTACTGCTCGTCAGGCTGTAAATGACTGCCATGCCCTTTTCCCTTGCCTTTGCAAGCAATTTCTGGATTTTAGCAGCAGATGCTACGCACCGAGGCCTTCTTTCGGAATTACAGTTCTGGTTTTGAATATCAAGGATCAACAATGCTGTTACTTTAGGATCTATTTTTACAGGCTTCAGCTCTGGAGGCAGCGGCACTTTTACGCTTGCTCATTCATCCACTATGGTTTTCTCTGTTTTTTCTTTTGAAGGCGAAACAGCAGGATATCCAACCGATTGAGCCAGCCTGACCTTTTGATCTGGCCGCAAATGCATCGTTTCTGCCAGGGCAGTCTTATCTACTAATCCGCGCACTACTGTTGCCAACCCTTCTGAAGCACAGTAAAGATAGACATTCTGGCTTATAAATCCTGTATGAGCCGCAGAGTAGAATTCTTTTTGCTCGTCCGCACCCCTCTTGATTTTAGAAAAATCCGACACATAAACAAGATTCACAGGCACTTTCCCTACAAATGCCTGACCCCCTGTCTTGCTCCGTATGTCTTCAGCCAGAACAGGGTCTAACACATTGTTTTTTGCATCATAAACATAGAGGCCTTTAGCCATGGCAACATAAATATCAATATCCTGCCAATTCACGGCTGATGGTGCGGTACGTTTTCCGGAGTCAGGACGATTAATTCCGAATGCCGCCCAAAGCAAGTTTGAAAGCACCTGCAGCGGCAGCTCTTCAGCACTGAATTGACGGGTAGATTTTCTCTCGTTCAGCACCTGCATCAATGGACGGCCGCCATCTATTTGAGGCTTCAGAAGCTTTATTGGCTTTAGTTCCTGGCCGTAGGACATAAGAGAGCAAGAGAATAAGAGAATCAGCATAATTAAAGTTAACTTTTTTCCCATGATATTTTCTCCTTAAAGCAGAAATTTTAAAAGCTCTTATAAATTCTAAACTATTCTATTTATAAAATCATTTAAATTTTACTCACAGCCAAAAAGCTTCTGATACTCCCGTCCGTATATCTCCCTGTCATGAATCACGCAGCCGCTGATACGGCTTTTCCTCATCAACTCACTGCACCGCGAGCATGTAATACAGACTTTCCTGGAATCCATTATGCCCTTATCCATCAGGTTTTTCGGCGCATCAGGGTAAGCTATAGAGCTTCTTCCCAGGCCGATAAGACCCGCCCCTCCCCTGTGGACAACAGAAGCCCCGACATTTGGTAGAAACTGCCGCAGCCAGGAATAGCCTGTCCCTACAAAAGGCACTTTGGGGAAAGATTTCTGAAGCTCTGCCGTCATCTTAATGAGACGTGATATCCCTTCCAAAGGGTGTTCTTCGGGTAAAGATTCATCAAGAATCGGTCGGTCAAAGGGACGTCCAAAATGGGGATTAAAACACGGAATGCCCGCTGTGACATTGAAAATACTGCATCCGCTCCCGATTAGCCGCTCAACCAATTCTTTTGGCTCCCTAAGATCCATTTCATAAGAGCCATCCACGGAAGAACCAAACCCAAATGGATACGGCACACCGTCATAGGCATTCATCCGAACCGCAAGACAAATCTCGGGAACTTCTGCATGGATCTTTTTAATAACTTCTGTCAGAAAACGTATTCTATTTTCAAAATCTCCGCCATACCGGCTGTTTTTCCTCGTATAAGCAGCCAAAAGGTCATTAACAAGATATCCATGGCAGGCTTTGATATCGATAGCATCAAAACCAGCTTCATAAGCCAGACAGGCCGCCTTTATATACTTAAGCTGCAGAAAGTCCAGCTCCTCATCACTTAGAATACAGACATTCTCTTTTTGTCTATCCAGAAAAGGGTTAAAAGCAGCAACTAAGGAGGCTGGTTTTCCTTCCTGTTTGCTGTACCGGCCAGAATGGGTCAATTGGAGGACAAGAAAAACCTCCCTGGAATTTCCAAAAGTCTTATAAACCGAACGCCTGGTTTCTTCAACCAAGTACTTAAAACCGTCAAGACTTTTTTCATAAAGCATTAACTGCCTAGGGTTTGAACGGCCTTCTTCAGCAACACACGTTGCCTCAAACCATATGATGCCGCTTCCTCCGCCGCCAAACCGGCGGTAGCGTCTGAAGGTTAGTTCGCTTGGAGAACCCTCCGGTGTTGCGTCAAATCCTTCCATGGGCTGGACAGCCATTCTATTAGCAGCTTTCCCACGACCGATCACAACCTCATCAAAAAGATTCGATATATTATCCTGGAAAGGAAGCTCAATTCCTAAGGCTTCGGCTTTTTTCACAAGCTCGGTGCTTGATTCAAATTGAAATGATTCGTGATAAGACATCTCTGTAATATTTTATCCAAACTCTACCACAAAAAGGAATAAAAATATCATTTTGCGGCTTTTTGACATCGAATTTTCTGTGTGTTATAAACTCTGAGTGCCAGAATAAAAAAGCATTTCCCTGTTTATTCTTAAAGAAAGGACAGCATAAGAGTTTCTAACAACATGCAGGGATGCCAATCTACTGGCTTAAAGCACAAAAAACAAGAAGGAGTCAGCAAAATTGCATACTAACAAAATTAGTAAATCTCATTTACATTGTTGCTCGTTAGTAATTTTGAAAACAATCCTTATCATACTAATTTTCTCTACAGCAAATGGAAATATAGCGGCAATTCAGAAAAATAATCCAGAAGAAAGCTTTAAACCCTGCGTTGAGAAGTTAAAAATCAATGACTGGGAAAACCCGGCGATATTCAACCGGAATAAAGAACCTGCACACTGTACATATATTCCCTACCCTGACATTAATACGGCTTTGAAAAATGATCCTTCCCTTTCACAGTTTTACAAATCACTGAACGGAATATGGAAATTTAACTGGGTAAGAAGGCCTGGCGAACGTCCTGTCGATTTTTTTAAAGATGGTTATGATGTCAGCAAGTGGAGCGATATTAAGGTTCCGGGTAACTGGGAATTACAGGGTTTTGGCATCCCCATTTATACAGATGCTGATTATCTTTTTCCAGCCGTCCCCCCTAAGATTCCTCATGATTACAACCCTGTGGGGTCATATCGAAGAAACTTCACCGTCCCTGAAACCTGGAAAAACCGCCAGGTATTCCTCCACTTCGCAGGAACCAAATCTGCCATGTATGTCTGGGTGAACGGGAAAAAAGTTGGCTACAGCCAGGGAAGTAAAACGCCTGCGGAATTTAATATCACAAAATTTTTGAGTGAAGGTGAAAATAACCTGGCAGTTGAAATCTACCGCTGGAGTGACGGAGCCTATCTCGAAGATCAAGACTACTGGAAAATAAGCGGTATTGAGCGGGATGTTTTTTTATTTTCAACTCCTCAGGTCAATATCTGCGACTTTTTTGTCCACGCCGAACTTGACAATAATTATTCAGATGGGAACCTGAAAGTTGAAGTCAATATTAAAAATTACTCATTAAAAACAAAAGGCTCATTCTATATCACAATGGACCTTCTTGACAAAAACAGCCAATCAGCACTCGACACTCCGGTCACGAAAGAAATCAAACTCAATAATCTCCATGAAAAAGTTGTTACGCTTGAGCAGCCTGTAAAACAACCGGCAAATTGGACTGCTGAAACACCAAACCTTTATTCACTCATTCTCTCACTTTCGGACAATTCCGGAAAGACAACCGAGGTTGTTTCAAGCAAGGTCGGATTCAGAAATATAGAAATTAGAGGAGGCAAACTTCTGGTCAATGGAGTTCCAATTCTAATTAAAGGAGTAAACCGGCATGAACATGACCCTGTAACAGGACGCTATGTCACAGAAGAATTGATGCTGAAAGACCTCAGGCTGATGAAAAGGTTCAACATAAACGCAGTTCGCACAAGCCATTATCCAAACAATCCAAAATGGTATGATCTATGTGATCAATACGGACTTTATGTCATTGACGAGGCAAACATCGAGTCTCACGGCATGGGATATGAGCCGGATAAAACACTGGGCAATAATCCGGATTGGAAAGCAGCCCATCTGGACCGTACTGTGCGCATGGTCGAACGGGATAAAAATCATCCATCTGTAATCATATGGTCTCTTGGAAATGAAGCAGGCGACGGCATAAACTTTGAAGCCACGTATGCGTGGATTAAAAAACGAGATACCTCCAGGCCCGTCCAATATGAACAGGCCGGGCTGAAATCTCATACTGATATTTTCTGCCCTATGTACCACCAGATCCATCATCTGAAAGATTATGCAGGCAAAAAACAAAGCCGGCCGTGTATCATGTGCGAGTATGCCCATGCCATGGGGAACAGCGTGGGAAACCTTCAGGATTACTGGGATGTTATCGAAAAATACGAACAGCTTCAGGGCGGCTTTATTTGGGACTGGGTCGACCAGGGACTGCTCAAAAAAAATGAGAAAGGAGAAGAATTCTGGGCCTACGGCGGAGATTACGGGCCTGAAAACACTCCAAGCGATAAAAACTTCTGCATAAACGGCCTGATATTCCCTGACAGGAAACTTCATCCTCATATATGGGAAGTAAAAAAAGTCTATCAATATATATCAGCAAAACCGGTCGATCTAAAGGCAGGAAAGATCGAAATTTTTAACAAGTATGATTTCATCTATCTAAATACAATTCATGCGACCTGGACAGTATCGGCCGATGACAAAAAAATTGCTGAAGGGGAAATTGAAAACCTCGATATCGCCCCGCATCATTCAAAGGTCATTACTATTCCGATTCCTGAGATTCAACCCCTGCCAGGTGTCGAGTATTTTCTAAAACTGAGCTTTGCTTTAATGGAAGCGACCCCTCTTATTCCAAGAGGCTATGAAGCTGCCTGGGAACAGTTTAAATTACCTTTATACAAACCGGCTGAACGCGTAAATAAAGAAAACCTGCCTGAATTGGAACTTTTATTCAATGAGAAGTGCATCGATATCAAAGGAGAAAATTTTCATCTTTCGTTTGACACAAGAAAAGGAACCATCGGGTCATTGATTTATGAGGGAACCGAGATTATAAAAAGCGGCCCTGTGCCAAATTTCTGGCGTGCACCCACCGATAATGACTTCGGCTGTGATATGCCCACAAGATGTTCGGTCTGGCGGGATGCCGGGGCAAAAAGAAAAATCGAGAATGTTTCTGTAAAGAGGATTACCTCCAGTGAAATTCAAGTCTACATTCTTTCGAAACTTTTTGCAGGGAACACGAAATATTACACAACCTATAGAATATTCGGCAGCGGAGACATCATAATTAAAACCAGGCTCATACCCGGCAGCAATAATCTTCCTGATTTGCCGCGCTTCGGCATGCAGATGACTCTCCCAGTGGAATTTGACAAAATTACATGGTATGGACGCGGACCGCATGAGAGTTACTGGGACAGAAAGAACGGGGCTTCAGTCGGTGTTTACAGCGGAACAGTCATGGAACAATATCACCCCTACATCAGACCTCAAGAAAACGGCAATAAAACAGATGTCCGCTGGGCTGCTCTGACTAATGACAACGGCATTGGCCTGCTGGCTGCAGGAATGCCTCTCTTAAACGTCAGTGCAAATCATTTCTCAATAGATGATTTTGCAAACGGGCCAGAAAAGGAACAGAAGCATGCAGCAGACCTGGTCAAACGGGACTGGGTAACTTTTAACCTTGACTACAAACAGATGGGAGTAGGAGGAGATACAAGCTGGAGTAAACGGGCCCGTCCACACTCAGAATATACCCTCCCTGCAAATAAAGAATATTCTTACAGCCTTAGGCTTCGTCCCTTCTCTAAAAAAGACGGCTTCCCCATGGCATTGAGCAAAGAAAAATTTTGACAGGATATCGCACCTCTCCTCAGCAACTCGTTCAACAGCTTGCATCCAAAGTTTTTTTTAAATATAATTGATTGCTCGACATGAGGAACCGGATAAATCCTTTCACAAGCATAAAGAAGAGAAAAATTTTCCATATAATAAATTATTAATGGAGGGAAATTATGCACTTTAAACTTTTATCCAACAGGGACCTCAAAGCCATGGATACCCTGCTAGACTCGTACGGAGGAGCAAAAGAAATCTCTAAACAGATAGAGTCTATGCGGGATTACGAAACCAGAAAAAGAACCGCTTCTGAAAAAGGCTTCGGAGAGATTCTGGAGAAAGCCGAAAAATATATAGATAACTTTGCCAAGGTTGAAGATTTCATAGAGGAAAACGGAATCAATTTCACAAAGAAAGGAATATGCACAACCCAGGTGTCTGGTTTCCAGGGAGCCAGGCCCACATTCGACTGTATCAAAAGAATAGCAGAAAGCGGGGGTCTGCTTTTCCCAACAGAGATGATTTCAGTTGTTGGCTTGACTGAGTACTACATCTACAGCGGAGACCTCCTTACAACTCTTGCAATGGCCGAAAACATTCTCGGTGCCAGTAAGTTCTGCTCTACAAACCTTTTGGGTACTCCTCTTCCAGAAGAACGGTTTGCAAGAGTAGAGAAAGCAACCGGAAAAAATTTCGAAAGAACTGACCTGGGAAATGGATTGAGCCAGATAATTCTGAAGAATATGGGTACAGCGTTTGGCAATTTCGGAGGTATAGAAGTTGGCAACAACAACCATCTTGTCTATCTAGACGGTGTGACAAGAGCCGCCATTACAACAGGAGCTAATTTTTTCCTTAATCCGAGCTGGTCAACAATCGTTGCTGCCTGTTACTACGCAAGGGAAATTCCAAACCTTACTTTTAAAATATCTATGCTTCTTTCCACCCAAAATGCTATTCAGTTCAGGATGCTTCTGAATATCTTTAAAGAATATCTGCGCGATGACGGCACAACTCCCATCTATGAGATCAACATAGGGAATGCAGCAACACCCGAAACCTTCATCCAGTGTTCTGAAGAAGTTGAAGCCTCAGGCTTGAATATTTCGCTCGCCGCTCATATCAGGATAAATCCTGATTTGGGAATGGCTAATTTCAACTGGACAGACAGCGCATTTAAAGTGCTCGATGCCGGAAGAAATTTAACAATTAAATATGAAAGCGATGGAGAATCACGGCCCTATGACACAATGGAAGCCTATTTTCTCCCGGATGAGGAAAGAAACGAAAAGGCGGATCTGATTGGCAACGTTATATATCACAAGTGTATAAGATGCGATAAAGATGCCAAAGAAATAATGAAAAGAGGGCATAAAGTCTTATATGCGAAGATCGCCTACAGAAAATAAGCTGTTCATATACGTGAGGATATTCGATGAATCTGAATATCAAGAATAAAGTGGCTCTTTTAACCGCATGAACAGCTGTATGATAAAGGCTTATATAAAGGCCTAAGGAAGGTTCACATGAAAAATTTTAAAAAGGAATGGGATGGAACTCCCTTCCCAGAGATGTTAAGAGAACTTCCTGAAATCGACATCTCGCTAAAAGGAATACAGGGATGGCTCATTAAAAGTGAGGATAAACAGGTTGTGTTTTTCGATATAGAGCCCATCGGTGACATGCCTCCTCACTCCCACTGTGCCCAATGGGGTATAGTGGTGGAGGGAGAAATGAGATTGACAATAGGGAAAGAATCCAGAGTTTACCGAAAGGGCGACTGGTACTATATCCCAGAAGGAGTTGTCCATTCTGCCACATTTCTAACAAGAGTAAATGTCATCGATGTGTTTGACGACCCTGAACGCTATAAAATAAAACAATAAGTGAGGACAATCATGAAATCACTATTTGCCAAAATTATGAAAGATTTCGAGGGATATTCCATCGGAAAAATGCTGGCCTTCCTTACTGACCCTGAGATAATCTCCTTTGCCGGCGGATTACCCAGCAGCGACGTTTTCCCGCTAAAACTCATTCAAAATGCTGCAGGAAAAGCGTTAAAAGAAAACCCACAAAGTGTGCTTCAATATTCTCCAATTCCCGGTGAGAATGATTTAATGCAGGCAGTAATAGAATATCTCAAGAAAGATAATATTTTCATCGAGCCTGAAAATATAATGATCACAACATCAGGACAGCACGGACTAGACCTTGTTGGAAGGCTGTTCCTCGAACCCCAGGATACAGTTGTCACAGACCTGCCTACTTTTGGGGGTGCCTTAGCAGCCTTCGAGATGGAAGATGTTCAGTATATATCAAGAGACCTGAAAGAAGACGGCACCGATGCGGAAGGCCTGGAGAATGACATTGAGAATTCCATAAATCATGGGAAAATGCCCAAATTCATATATGTAGTCCCTGATTTCCAGAACCCTTCGGGAATCACGATGAGTCTTGAGAAAAGGCTCGATCTTCTCTCATTAAGCAAAAAATTCCATATTCCAATAGTTGAAGACAGCCCCTACAGGGAATTAAGGTACAAAGGCGAAAATATTCCCTCCATTTATTCACTGGACAAAAACCAGGGAAACGTAATCGGCCTTTATACTTTTTCAAAAATCCTGTGTCCTGGCCTGAGAGTAGGATTCAACATAGGCCCCCCTGAAGTCATAACTAAGTTCTCATTCATAAAAGGGGCAAACATACTAAACACCCCGAAATTGAATCAGGACATATGCACCGCCTTTCTGCGGGAATATGATACGGATGCCCATTTCAAGAAAGCCGTTTCCTTCTACAGAGAAAAACTGAATTTTTTCCTGGCCGCAATGGAAGAAAATTTCCCTGAGGATATGGACGTAGTGTGGACAAAACCCGAAGGAGGACTGTTTCTATGGGTAACTCTCCCTGAAGAGATAAATACAATGGATTTCTTCTACAAGGCAGTCGAGGAAAAAGTAGCTTTCGTTCCAGGAGAGATTTTTTACCCAAAGAACTACCTCAGACACAACTCTATGAGAATAAATTTTTCCTACCCCACAAAGGAACAGATCGTCGAAGGAGTCAGGAGGTTAAGCTCAGGGATAAAGAAATATCAGGCTGATAAGCTCAAATCCAATTAGCCTGGATAATGCCGAAGGGCAGATATCACGGCAAGCACAGCACAGAATCCAAGCATAAAAAGGGGGACGGTTCTATTCTTTCTGTCAGTCTTAGATGCAATGTGTCACTAACGTACTGAACGACCCTAATCCACCATCAAAAAATAGAAAGACCTCGCTGTACCCATATGTTAGAATGGATTTCTGAAAAAACCTTTCACCTGCTGGGTGAAAGAAACAACGAGAAAACAGCGAGGCAAAAAAATTATGTCAC